>Ga0137418_10003589_pt1 | contig 14262 bp, 11 predicted proteins | sample CZODoug3_1_2_16f_FD_122242 | JGI IMG/M metagenome (GOLD analysis project Ga0137418, IMG submission 122242) | Vadose zone soil fungal communities from Angelo Coast Range Reserve, California, USA - CZODoug3_1_2_16fungal (Hybrid Assembly) | ecosystem: Environmental > Terrestrial > Soil > Vadose...
CAGGTACCCCAGTACCAGACTCAGTAATACGCCCATGAGCGCAAGGGGGCGTCGGGATGGCAATTGCATTGCTGTCAGCTCCTCTGCTGGATCCTCACGCGAATCAATGATCCGAAGGCTACCGGCTCCACCCACCCGAGAGTCGTGAACCGGTCGTCAGTTAAGATGACGCTCTCGCGCCGTCCTGCTTTGCGCCCGCGCCTGAATGTCTGTGCCGCGGCCGTGCCTTGGTCAGACCGGAGTCTTAGTTGGCAAGCGCAGCAAGTGATTGATTTAGAAGGTCTACGGCTACGAATAGGCCGCCTACGAACCAAGGGGTCGGGAGTTCGAATCTCTCCGGGCGCGCCAATTACGACATGTTTCCTGAATTCGCTGCGTTTGTCGGCGCGCTCTTTCGCCTCGCTAGCTGCTAGGAGATCAATTGGCACGGCGGTCTCGCTGGCTACAGCTGCGCTTTGCACGGGTGCTTGTAGTAACCGAAGCGCTGAGCTGAGTCGCGCAAGGCTTGAGGGTTATGCGAGCGAATTCGTTCCGCAAGATGCCACGGGCCGAAAAACAGAGCCGGGAATACCGTGGGTGCAGCTATCTTTCACCGTGCGACGCGCTCCTTTGGAGTTTCCTATCGACGCCAATCGGTTACTCCAAGCTACTGCCGACGGCTGGACGCTCTGCCAGCCGATGCCGTCCGAGTGGACGAGTTACCTGGACATGAGCGTGACGCCAGCTCGCTACAGACAAACCAGAACATACGTCTTGTACAGAGAAGGTGTTCTGCTTCTCCTCGTTGGTATGTATGACGGTGACAGCGAGGCGACGGCGGTCAAAAGAGGCGGGAACCGGATGGAAATGCCGGTACAGCATGTGGCAGTGGTTGCGCGACCATCCTCGGCCCCCGAGTCACGCGAGGTGGCTGCACGGCAGAATCTTACTTGCGGCAAGCGTGCGGAAAGCGCTAGGCCCTAGCCCGGCGCGAGATCTACCCTGAACGACCGGTGCCCAGATCCATCAGCATTGGCGCGCTTGAGACAAGGCTACGGGCGCTGTCGAGACGTCTCGACGTATGCTGCGAGTAGGGCGTTGACTCGGAGTATCGGGTATGGCCAAAGACATCGAGCAGGAGCTTGACGCTATCTTCGCCCACCATAAGGGTCGCGTGGCGCAGGCCCGCGATGAAGCAGCCGGCAAGACCGCGGCCGAGGAGAATTTCAGTAAAGCCGCCACAGTTTGCTTGGCCAGTGTGATTACGCCTGCCCTTCAGGAGATGGCCCAAGCACTCAACGAGCGAGGTGTGGCGGCGCGAGTGCCAACTGACGGAAGCGATGCGCGGATTGATATCCCCGTCAGCAGACACGCGCGCCTTGGTCATGGTCTCGGGGGTTACCCGTACCTCCGGGCTAGGCCAGATCGCGAGACTCGGCGGATCCACTTTGAGCGAAATACCTCTGACAGCCGTGGCGGTAGCGCGGTAGGCGACTACACGATCGCAGAAGTCAATGCGGAGTTGGTCAGGGCCATGGTGATGGATTTGGTCCGAGCACTGTACGGGCCTGTTTAACCCGCTCCCGCATTGAGCGGGACCGCGATGCCCAAGAACCGATCAGGTGCCCTGAGCGGGCTTGCGAAAGACGCAGAGCGAATCGCGCCGGAGCACGTCGAGATCGCGCTCCACCACCTCCCAACCCTCTTCGACGGCGATCCTGCACGTCTGCTCGGCGCTGTTGCGCGGCCACCAGATGGCATCGTCGGGCAGGTTCTTGAAGCGAGCCGGTATGCCCCAGCGCAGGCCCCAGCCAAGCTGATCGAGCTTGTGCCAGTCTCCGATCTCGTGTGCCGCGTGCGCGCTCGGCTTCATCTTCGGCAGCACGTTGCAGAAGATCTCGCGGATGTGCTCCGCGTTGTTGTGGCAGAGGACCCCGAACGACCACAAGAAGTCGAAGGTGGCGGCGGGAACGCCGGTGAAAGAGTTGTCGGAGACCTGGTAGCAGACGAGCCGGCCGTTGCCCGGCTCGGGATGGATCCAGTCGCGCACGTCCTGGAAGTCGACGGTGTGCACCTCGCCGTGCGGCACGTACTTGAGGATTGCGCGCGTCCAGGACCCGCTGCCAGGGCCCAATTCGAGCACCTTCGAATCAGGGGCGATATAGGGCAATATCGCGCGGAAGAAGACGTCGCGATACGACGCGCCGATCCGCACCTCTTCGAGGATCCGGCGCGGCCGCGGGATCCGAGAGAGGACATCGCCGCTGCTGTAGCCTCTGGGAAAGAGCTTTCGCAGCACGTCAAGCGTGGGCATCGATGGATCATCGCACGGGATCGCGGCGTGCGCATCGGGTTGTAGGGCTGTGGGGGCCTCCTCGCTCGCGCCCTTCGCCGCCGCGCTCGCCCGTGACGATCCCGATCCGCATCGCGCGCGAGGCCCCGCGCCGGCCGCGCGCCGCGCAGAGCGGCGGGGCGGTGGAGGCGCCCAACTCACCCGTTTCGGCCGGGAACTGATTAGGCTCTGCCGCACGTTCGAGGAAAACACGCAGACACGCGCGGCAAGAGTCTTCAGGCCGAGTATTCGGACGAGCTGGGAACCGGCAGGCGCTGAACCGCGCCTACCAATACGTCGACCTCGTACCCGAAGGCCGCGATGAGGAGACCGCGGTGCGGGCCCGTGGCCGTTCGATTGCGTGTTACATGCACGGAACGCGCGCCGGCCTCCGTGATCCTGCTCACGGATGGCTGCTGACGTGACGCGCAGACTACCGGGCAAGAGATTTGCGCGAGCACGTTATCAGTCATGAGCATGACCCAACTCATCATCGGCACCGCCTTCGGCTTCTTCGTCGCCCAAGGTGTGCTCTACGGCATCAGGCATTTTATCGGCTGGCTTCAGCGCAGCGACGCGCGCAAGCGGATTCTCAAGCCGACCCCTTCGCTAGGGTCCGCCTTCATCAGCGCCTTCATCAAGTACGCAGCACCGGTAGGAGCCGGCGCGGCCGTCATAACGTTGTGTGTGTGGGCCGTCGGAGACAATTTGGCGGCGAAATCCGCGCGCAGCGCGGCGGCGGCCGACGTCTTCAAACGCTCGACACTCGTGCCCGCCTCGGACTCGCATGGCTCACCGGATGAGCTTGCGCGGCCTGTTTCGACGTCCAGGGTCCAGCACTCTGCAGCGCTTGCGGCTGGCAACGTCGACCCGTACGCCGACTCGGACTTCAAGGTCCAGCGCCGCTCGCACCGTCCGGGGAGCGCTTTGAGTCTCAAGGAGACTCTCCTGCAGCGGTCCGAAGCCAAAGCTTGCGCGGAACTGCTCAGGGGGACTCAACAGCGCCTGTCCCGGTCGCAGTACGACTGCGAGGCTGCCGACCGCGCCGGCAAGTACCTCAAGGCCGGACTTGACGTCTGGGGCTTCGCAGCGTGGCAAATCAGGCACTTCCCGATGGACGGCTACAAGGGCGCCATGCTCCCCCAGTGCAAGGACATCAAGGATATCGTCGACCACTCCTCGTCGGTGGATTTGCAGTCGACCGTCGCGCAGCAGCATCACCCGTGATCCCTCGTTGCCACCCCCGAGGAACACCTCTATGCGCCCTGTCTCGATCGCATTGTTGACGATGGCGCTCTCTGTCTCGCTCTGCCTGGGTGCCGGTGCCGACACTCCGGACAACGTGCGCACCGCAAAGCGAGTGCTCCTGGAAAGCATGGCTGAGGGACGTTTCGACCGGCTCGACGAGATCTACGGTCCCAACTTCGTATCCCACGGTGCCTCGGCCGACCACACCCTCGAGCAGGACAGCGCAGCGACCCGGTCCTGGCGAGCGGCCATGCCGGATCTCAAGGTGACCATCGAGCGTACCGTCGCCGACAAGGACCTGGTCGCGGTGCACTGGAAGGTGATTGGCACGAACACCGTGGCCGCCGGCGGCATGCCGGGCAACGGCGCGCGCATCGGTATCGAGGGAATGAGTTTCTTCCGCTTCTCTTCCGGGCGGATCGTGGAAGAGTGGACCATCGTCGATATCGCCACGCTCAGACAGCAGTTGAGCTGAAGGCCGGCACACCCGCAGGCGCAAGCGCGCCTGGGTAGCCGCTGTTCAGGTTCGACCGCCGCCCGCCACGGCGAGGTGCGCGCTCGGCTGGCCATGGGCCGCCCGGATTATGTGACATCCGTCACTACCGCTGGCCGCGCCGGCGGCCGGATTTGAGATCTCCGGACATGCCCGGACCGGGGAATCCCTTTAGCTTTAACAGGTGAACATCCGCCCCAAGGTGGCAGCCCTTACGGCAGGTATTTTCCTGGTCCTCGGGATCGCCGAAATCCTGGTCGAGAAGCAGGTCGTCATGCCGAGCTTCGCGGAGCTGGAGCGCGGGAACGCCCGCGTCGCCATGCGGCGCATCAACTTTGCGCTCGACCTGGTGATTGACCGGATCGCCGTCTCGACCACGGACTGGGGCAACTGGGTAGACGCCTACCGTTTCGCGCAGGATCACAATCCTGATTTCATCAAGACCGACATCACCAACACCGCTCTCAGGCAGCTCAAAGTCAATGTCTTGCTCGTCGTCGATGCGGACGGCGGCGTCCTGGCGTCCAAGTCGCTGGACCTCACGTCCGACCGGCCGCTCGGGTTGGATCTGGCGGCCCTCAAGGCTTTGCCGGTGAACTTCCCCTGGCGAGCGAACCTGCGCGAAGCTCGCCCGGCGCGGGGGCTGCTGCTGACGAACCGTGGAATCCTGATGCTTGCGGCTGCGCCGGTGCTCGATGGCAACGGCGGTGGCCCGGCTCGTGGGATGATGTTCATGGGCCGGCTCCTTGCAGCGTCGGACGTGAGGAGCATCGGCGCCCAGGCGCAGGCCGACCTGACCCTGCTCGCGCCGGGAGCGATCCAGGGGCGGGAGCAACTCATCGACGGTGACGCCGTCACGCGCGTCTATCGCTCCTTTGACGACGTTTACGGCCGGCCGGTGATGACGCTGCGGGTCGACGTACCGCGCGAGGTCACACTGCGCGGTCAGGCGGCCGTCACCTACGCCTCCGTCTGTCTCGTGGGGGCCGCGGTCGTGGTACTCGTGCTGCTGCTGATCGTCCTCAATCGCCTGATCCTCACGCCGCTGGCGGTCGTCACACGGCACGCGGTGGCGCTGGATGAGGGCAAGGATCTGACGGGGCGGCTCGATCTTGCGCGCACCGATGAGATCGGAGTCCTGGCACGCGAGCTGGACCGCATGGTGGCCCGGGTCGCCGAATCGCGCACCCAGCTCGTCGATCAGTCCTTCCAGGCCGGCTTCGCCGAGCTGGCCAAGGGCGTGCTGCACAATCTCGGCAACGCGATGACGCCGATCGGCGTGCGGCTGGCGAGCCTGAGGGAGCGGCTGCGGGCTGCGCCCGCCGATGACGCCGAGCAGGCCGTCGCGGAGCTTCAGGCCGGGGTGGCGGACCCGCAACGAGGCGCGGATCTGGAGCAATTCCTGCGCCTGGCCTGCAGGCAGCTCGCGGGCACCGTGCGCTCGGCGCAAGCCGATGTGGAGGTCATGACCCGCCAGGCGAGCGCCATACAGACCGCGCTCACCGAGCAGCTGAACTCCGCACGCAATGAGCACGTCATCGAGCCGGTGCGTCTGACCGAGCTCGTGGCGCAGTCGCTGGAGATCGTGCCCGACTCCTGCCGGCAGCGCCTGGCGGTCGACACCGACGACACGTTGCGCAAACTGGGTGTGGTGCGAGTGGCGCGCACCGTGCTGCGCCTGATCCTGCAGAACCTCATCATCAACGCCGCCGAGGCGGTGCGCGAAGCGGGCAAGGAAAGAGGCGTATTGCGAGTCAGCGCCGAGATCACCCGCGAGGCCGAGCGTCAGCAGCTGCACCTGCAGCTCAAGGACGACGGTGTTGGCATTCCGGCGCAGAACCTCGAGCGGGTATTTGAAAAGGGCTTCTCGACCAAGTCCCCGGAGACCAACCACGGTATCGGTCTGCACTGGTGCGCCAACGCCATCAACGCGCTGGGCGGACGGATCTGGGCGGCGAGCGAGGGTCCGGGGCGCGGCACATCGATGCATCTGCTGGTGCCGCTCGCCGCTCGTGAAAACTTGTCTCTTGCTGGAGCTGCGTGAGGTCCCATGCCTGAACTGAACCAAACGACCATTCGCGTGCTGGTGGTCGATGATGAACCGGGGATCCGGGACGCCTACGGGCAGGTCCTGGCGGAGAGCGATGTCAGCCAGGAGGTCGAGGGCTTTCGCGAGCTGCGCAGCCGACTGTTCAAGAATGCGCCCGCGCAGTCACGCGCCAAAGGGCGCTCGCACAGCACCACTTTCGAGCCGGTGTTCTGCGATCAGGCTCCGGCGGCGGTCACTGCGGTGAAGGAGGCACTCGCCCGCAACCAGCCGTTCGCCGTGGTGTTCCTCGACATGCGCATGCCGCCGGGTCCGGACGGGGTGTGGGCGGCCGCGCACATCAGGGAGCTGGATCCGGCGGTCGAGATCGTCATCTGCACGGCCTACTCCGACGCCGATCCCAGCGATATCGGCGGGTTAGTGCCCCCGGAGGACAAGCTCTCGTACCTGCAGAAGCCTTTTCACCCCCACGAAGTGCGGCAGATGACCATTGCGCTGGGCAGCAAGTGGCGCGCCGAGCGGCGCATCGTCAGGCTCGCATACTTCGATACGCTGACCGGATTGCCCAATCGCGAGCAGTCCCACAACCGGCTGGTGCGCGCGCTGCAGGCGGCGAAAGAAAATGATCGCACCCTCGCGGTGCTGTATCTGGATCTCGACAACTTCAAGAGAGTCAACGACACGCTCGGTCACACGGCGGGTGATGAGCTGCTGCGCCTGGTCGCGGACCGGTTGCGCAACTCGCTGCGCGACCGCGTCGATGCGGCGATTCCGGGCGCAGGCGCCGGAGCGCGGCTGGGTGATATTGCACGCCTCGGTGGCGATGAATTCATGGTGTTGCTGCCGAACATGCGCAACGCCGCCGACGCGGGCGGCGTGGCCGAGCGGCTGATCGAGGCGCTGCGCGAGCCCATGCAGCTCGACGCCAATTCCCTGGCGGTGACTCCGAGCGTGGGAATCGCCGTCTATCCTCAGGATGGCACCGATGCGGTGACCCTGCTGCGGCACGCGGATCTGGCGATGTATGTCGCCAAGCGGCGCAGTTCCGGTACCTACGCCTACTACGACGCCTCCATGAACGCGATAGCTCTGCACCGTTTCACCATCGAGGACCGGTTGCGCGGGGCCCTCGCGCGCAACGAGCTCTCGCTCCTGTACCAGCCACAATTCGACGTACGCACCGCCGGCGTCTCGGGGATGGAGGCGGTGCTGCGCTGGAGCAGCGCCGAGCTCGGCGTGGTGAGCAGTGCGGAATTCCTTCCGGTGGCGGAGGAGACCGGGCTGATACTGCCGATCGGCGCCTGGATGCTGCGCACCGCCTGCCTGCAGGCCAAGACCTGGCGTGCCGAGGGCCTGGCAGTGCAGCGCATCGCAGTCAACGTGTCCGCGCGTCAGTTTGCGCTCGCCGAATATCCATCGCAGGTGGGCGCGATCCTGCAGGAAACCGGGCTCGATCCGGCCATGTTGGAGCTGGAGATCAGCGAGTCGGTCGTGATGGCGAATGAGAGCTGGGCCGAAAGAACCATCAACCAGCTGAAGAAGCTCGGCGTCTCGCTCGCCATCGACGATTTCGGCATCGGCTACTCGCGCCTCGGCCGGCTGCGCAACTTCGCGGTCGATCGGCTCAAGATCGCCGGCTCGTTCGTGACCAGCGGCGACGATCGCGCGATCGCCTCCGCCATCATCGCCATGTCACGCTCGCTGCGCATCAACGTCACCGCCGAGGGCGTGGAGAACTACCCGCAACTCGCCTTCCTGCAGGAGCAGGACTGCCAGGACGCGCAGGGATTTCTGCTCAGCGGGCCGTTGCCGGCCGAGGAAGCGCGCGCGCTGCTGAAGCGCTCGGGCGAGTGCGGCGACGGCTCGCGCTCGCAACGCTTCAAGGCGCTCATCGGCTGAGGCGATCCGTCCGCGCCCGCGCGCGGAATTCGGCTTACAATCCCCCTGCAGGCACGCACGGTGCGCGACTGCGGGGGAGCTTATGCGGACCGCGCTCGCCGATTTCATCAGGGACACCCCTGAGGGGCGCGAGGCGCAGGCGATTCTGCGCGCCTGCGTGCACTGCGGTTTCTGTCTCCCGGCCTGTCCCACCTACCAATTGCTGGGCGATGAGCTCGACAGCCCGCGCGGGCGCATCTACCTCATGAAGCAGCTGCTCGAGGGTGCACCGGTCAGCGCGCGCACCCAGCTGCATCTGGACCGCTGTCTGACCTGCCGCGCCTGCGAGACTGCCTGTCCGTCGGGCGTGCAGTACGGACGGCTGCTGGACATCGGGCGCGCGCTCACCGAAGAGCGCCTCACCCGCACTCCCGCCTCGCTCATCAAACGCTACCTGCTGCGCAAGCTCGTGCCGCACACCCGCCGGGTGCGCGGGCTGCTGCGTGTGGCGCGCATCGTGCGGCCGCTGTTGCCGCGGCACCTGGCGGCGCCCGTGTCCGCGGCGCGCGCCGCGCACTCGACCCGCCCCTGGCCGAGCGCGCGTCATGCGCGGCGGGTGTTGCTGCTGCCGGGGTGCGTGCAGCCGGCTCTGCGACCGGCCATCGACGCGGCCGCCGCGCAGGTGCTGGATCGTGTGGGGATCTCGAGCGTTGCGGTCGGCGGCACCGGCTGCTGCGGTGCGCTCACCCATCATCTCTCCGCCCAGCGGGAAACGCTGCATCAGGTGCGGCGCAACGTGGACGCGCTGTGGCCGCACATCGAGGCGGGCGCCGAGGCGGTGGTGATCACCGCCAGCGCCTGCGCTGCGATGCTGAGCGAGTACGGACGGCTGCTGCAGGAGGATCCGGACTACGCCGCGCGGGCGGCGCGCGTGAGTGCGCTGGCCCGCGACATCGCTCAAGTGGTGGCCGCCGAGGGTGGGGCACTCGCCGCGGCGCTGCAGCGCGCAGCGCGCCCTCAGGCGCCCGGCGCAGCGCGGGTCGCCTTCCATGCGCCATGCACTTTGCAGCACGCCCTGAAGGTCACCGGCACGGTCGAGGGGTTGCTGACCGGCGCCGGATTTGCCCTCACCCCGGCTACCGACCGCCACCAATGCTGCGGTTCGGCGGGAACCTATTCCATCCTGCAGCCGCAGCTCTCGGCGCAGCTGCTGCGCCAGAAAGTCGCGGCCCTGGAGAGCGGCACGCCGGACCTCATCGCCACCGCCAACATCGGCTGCCTCATGCATATCGGCGGCGGCACCTCGGTCCCGGTGCGTCACTGGGTCGAACTGCTCGCGCAGAGACTTGATGGCTGACCAGTGGGGCGAGCGCATGCCGCGCTCGGTGAGCCTGCTGCAGACCGTCGCGGTGTCGGTGGGCGTTGCCATCGGCAGTGGAATCTTCCGTGTTCCGGCCACGGTCGCCGCGCAGCTGCACGCGCCCGGCCCGATCATCGCCTGCTGGGTACTGGGCGGCATCATCGCGCTGTGCGGTACCCTCACCGTCGCCGAGCTGGCGGCGGCGCTGCCGCGCTCCGGGGGCATCTTCGCCTGGCTGCTGGAGAGCTACGGTCCGCTGCCGGCGTTCCTGTTCGGCTGGACCGAGCTGGTCGTGATCCGCGCTGCCGCGCTGGGCGCCATCGCGACCATCTTCGCGGAGTATCTGGGATATTTCGTGCCGCTGAGCGCCGTGCAGGTGCGCTACACGGCGGCGCTCGCCATCGTGCTCATCGGTGCGATCAACTACCTCGGCGTGCAGCGCGCGGCCGCGGTGCTCAGTGCCACTACCGCGCTCAAGTACGCCGTGCTCGCAGCGCTGGGGCTGCTCGCCTTCACCGCCACCGGCGGCGGCGGCGCGCATTTCAGCCCCGCGTGGCCCGCGGGCGTGCCGCTGTCGCTGCTCGCGAGCGCCCTGATCCCGGTGCTGTGGACCTACGACGGCTGGGCCGACCCGGCCACCATGGCGGGGGAGATCAGCGACCCGCAGCGCAACCTGCCGCAGGCCCTGATCGCCGGTGCGCTGTGCGTCATGCTGGTCTACCTCGTGGTCAACATCGGCTTCATGTATGCGCTCGCGCCGGCGCAGATGGCCGGCTCGCAGCTCATTGCCTCCACCGTGGCCGCACGCATCCCGCTGCTCGGTGGGGCCGGCGCGGGTGTGGTCGCCGCCGCGGTGATGGTGTCCGCCTTCAGCGGCCTGAACGCATCCATGATGACCGGATCGCGGGTGTTTTTCGCGATGGCCGATCGCGGTCTGTTCTTTCATGCCGCGGCGCGCGTATCCCCGCGTTTCAACAGCCCGGCAGTCGCCATCTGGCTGGCCACCGCGCTGGGTGTCGCCTACGTGCTCGAGAACGACTTCGCGCAGCTGGCCGACAAGTTCATCCTCGGCATCTGGCCCTTCTACGCACTCGCGGTGGCGGGTGTGTTCGTGTTGCGCCGCCGGCGTCCCGATCTGCCGCGGCCGTATCGGGTGTGGGGTTACCCGCTGGTGCCGGCCGTGTTCCTGCTCGCCTCGGGCCTGATGGTGCTCAACGCGCTGTTCACCGACCCGCGCAACACCGGTGTTACCCTGCTCATCATTGTGGCCGGGGCGCCGGTGTACTGGCTGCGCGCGCAGCTCGCGCGCCGGCGCTAATTCTTCAGCCGTTGGTGGGCGGCACTGCGCGAGGGGGCCTGAACCCAAGCACAATATCGACTAAGGAGCGGGCGGTGGGCGAGGGCACGACAACGATCCCCAAGCGGCGCGGTCCGCACAGCGAGCGTGTGGCTTGAACCGGCGCGCGACGGCGGTCGCGGCCGCCTGCGCACTCGTGCTGGCGGGGCTGGCATGGTATCTGTGGCGCGCGCACCGCGCGGACGACCCCAACGCCGCCCTCTCGCTGTCGGGCAATGTGGACGTGCACCAGGTGGAGCTTGCCTTCCGCGTGACCGGCAGGATCTCGCAGATGAGCGTGCAGGAGGGCGACAGGGTCACCGCAGGCGAGACGCTCGCACAACTGGACCGCGTGCCGTTTGCGACCGACGTCGCCGCTGCCAGCGCGGACGTGGCTCAGGCGCAGGCCCAACTGGACAAGGCCCAGCGCGGCTACCGGGTGGAGGAGATCGCCCAGGCACACGCGAGCGTGCAGCAGCGCGCCGCCGACCTCGAGAACGCGCGTGTATCGCTGCAGCGCCAGCAGCAGCTGGTGGCGGCGGGCCTGGTCACTCACCAGCAGATCGACGACGCCGAGGCGCGCGTGCGCATGAGCGAAGCGCAGCTCGCCGGGGCGCGTGACCAGCTGACCCTGGAGTTACGCGGCTCGCGCATCGAGGACATCCAGACCCAGAAGGCCATGCTGGCCGCAGCCGAAGCGCGCCTCGAGAAGGCCCAGACCGCGCTGGCGGATGCCACCCTGCTCGCCCCCAGCGCCGGCATCATTTCCGTGCGTGCGCGTGAGGCCGGCGCGATCGTCCAGGCGGGACAGACGGTGTACACCCTGACACTGAACGATCCGGTATGGATCCGCGCCTACGTGCCGCAGCCGCGCCTCGGGCGCATCAAGCCGGGGATGACGGTCAGCGTGAGCATCGATTCGATGCCGGGCAAGCACTACCAGGGCACGGTGGGCTTCATCTCCCCGGATGCCGAGTTCACTCCCAAGACCGTGCAGACCGATCAGGTGCGCGATGACCTGGTGTTTCGCATCCGCGTGATCGCCAGCGATCCCGACAACGTGTTCCGGCAGGGCATGCCGGTGACGGTGCTGGTGCCGGCCGCGCAGCCGCCGGCGCTGGCGCACAATCACTAGGAAGTGCAGCGATGAGCTTGTCCGCACCGGCAACCGCCGCTGCGCCGGCGGCGAGGGTGGTCGGATTGGTGAAGACCTTCGGCGCGGTGAAGGCGCTCGCCGGGGTCAGCGCCGAGCTGCCGCCGGGGACCATCCTCGGGTTGGTGGGTCCGGACGGGGCTGGCAAGACCACCCTGATCCGGCTGCTCGCGGGCCTGATGCAGCCCACCGCCGGGACGGTCGAGGTGCTGGGTCGCACGCCGCGCGCCGCGGGTGGCGCCACCCAGGCGCAGACCGGTTACATGCCGCAGCGCTTCGGGTTGTACGAGGACCTGTCGGTGCTCGACAACCTCAACCTGTACGCTAACCTCCGCGCTCAGGATGCCGCGACGCGCCGGCAGCGCTTCGCGGAGTTGCTGCGCTTCACCGACCTCGGCTCATTTACCGGGCGCCTCGCCGGCAAGCTGTCCGGTGGCATGAAGCAGAAGCTCGGACTCGCATGCGCGCTGCTCGGACGCCCGCGCCTGTTGTTGCTCGACGAGCCCGGCGTGGGGGTCGACCCGCTGTCGCGGCGCGAGCTGTGGCGCATGGTGAACGAGCTGGTCGCAGGCGGGGTCACGGTGCTGTGGTCGACCGCCTACCTGGAAGAGGCCGAGCGCTGCGCACACATCTGGCTGCTCGATGGCGGGCGGCTGCTGTACCAGGGGGCGCCGGCGCAGCTGAGCGAGCGGGTGCGCGGGCGTGTGTTCCGGCGCCGCGTCGCCGCCGGTAAGGCGCGACAGACGGCGGAGAGCGAGCTCGAGCGCGACGCGGTGCTCGATGCGGTGATCCAGGGTGCGAGCGTGCGCCTGGTGGTGACGCCAAACGGTGCGGGCGAGTTCCACGCCACTGGTTACGAGCCGGTGGCGCCGCGCCTGGAGGACGCGTACGTCGAGTTGCTGGGCGGTGCGCGCAAGGGCGAGAGCCAGCTGGCGCGCGGCTGGCCGACGGGCGCGCGGGCCGCTGGCGTGCTGGTGCGCGCCGCTGGCCTGACGCGCCGTTTCGGGGACTTCGTGGCCGCGGCTAACGTCGGTTTCGAAGTGCACGCCGGGGAAATCTACGGCCTGCTGGGACCCAACGGCGCCGGCAAGTCGACCACATTCCGCATGCTGTGCGGCCTGCTCATGCCCAGCAGCGGCGCTGCCCACGTCGCGGGCGTGAATCTGTCGCGCGCCGCGAGCCGCGCGCGCGCGCGCCTCGGTTACATGGCGCAGAAGTTCTCGCTCTATGGCGATCTGTCGGTTGCGCAGAACCTCGACTATTTCGCCGACATCTACGGATTGAAGCGCGCCGCCAAGCGCGAGCGGGTGCAGGCGATGGTCGACATGTTCGAACTCGGCCCGCATCTGCAGTCGAACGCGGCGCTGCTGCCGCTGGGCTTCAAGCAGCGCCTGGCGCTCGCCTGCGCAACGCTGCACGCCCCAAGGGTGCTGTTTCTCGATGAGCCCACCAGCGGCGTCGATCCCCTCATGCGCCGCGAGTTCTGGCACCACATCAATGCGCTGACCACCAAGGGGGTGGCGGTCGTGGTCACCACGCACTTCATGGAGGAGGCGGAGTATTGCGATCGCGTCGGCCTCATCTGGCACGGCAAAAAGATCGCCGAAGGCACGCCCGATGAGCTCAAGGCGAGTGTGCGCAGCCCGGTGCGTCCCGAGCCGACGCTCGAGGATGCGTTCATCACGCTCATCGAAGGAGAGGCGGCATGAGCGATACGCTCGCCCGGGTGCGCTCCTGGTGGCAGCAACTCGCCGCGATCATGATCAAGGAGGGCAAGCAGGTCACACGCGACCCCTCCAGCTGGATCATCGCGGTGGTGCTGCCGCTCACCTTCCTGTTCCTGTTCGGCTTCGGCATTTCGCTCGACACGACGGTCGTCAAGATCGCCATGGTGCGCGAGGACGACGGCCGCGACGCGCGCGCTCTTGCCGATGCGCTCACCAGCTCCAAATGGTTCCTGGTCGTGGCGGCCAGCGATCGGCGCTCCGGCAAGCGCCTGTTGCAGGACCAGAGCGTCAAGGCAGTGGTCATCATTCCCGCCGAGTTCGGCAGGCGCCTGTACGCGCAGAACACGACCGCACAGGTGCAGGTGCTGGTCGACGGCGCGGAACCCAACACCGCCAACTACGTACACGGCTACGTGAGCGCAATCTGGAGCGGTTTCCTGGCGGCGCGCACCCTCGAGCAGGGTACCGCGGTCGCGGCTCCGGTCAGCGTCGAGGTGCGCTACTGGTACAACGCCAACGCGGTGAGCCGCTGGTTCCTGATCCCCGGCTCGATGACGGTGATCATGACGCTGCTCGGGACGCTGCTCACCTCGCTGGTGATCGCGCGCGAGTACGAGCGTGGCACGTTGGAGGCGCTGTACGCGACGCCCCTGACGCGCGGCCAGATCCTGATCGGCAAGACCCTGCCGTATTTCCTGCTGGCGATGGT
>Ga0137418_10003590_pt1 | contig 14257 bp, 12 predicted proteins | sample CZODoug3_1_2_16f_FD_122242 | JGI IMG/M metagenome (GOLD analysis project Ga0137418, IMG submission 122242) | Vadose zone soil fungal communities from Angelo Coast Range Reserve, California, USA - CZODoug3_1_2_16fungal (Hybrid Assembly) | ecosystem: Environmental > Terrestrial > Soil > Vadose...
AATCGGCATCGGCGACCGATAATCCACTTGTCTTTGAGAATGGCGATGTGATTTCCGGCGGCAACTTTCACGGGGCGCCGCTGGCCCTTGCTTTCGATTACGCCGCGCTCGCGATTGTAGATCTCATGAGTATCAGCGAACGGCGAATCGATCGCCTGGTGAACCCAGACAAGAACGAAGGATTGCCCGCGTTTCTTGCGCGCAAACCGGGCTTGGAATCAGGTTTCATGATTCCGCATGTCGCCGCGGCTGCGTTGCTCAATGAAGCGCGAGTTTTGGCGCATCCGGCCAGCGTTGATAACGTGACCACCTCGGGTGGAAAGGAAGATCATGTTTCCATGGGAATGACCGCAGCCCTAAAATTGCGATCGATCGTCGAGCTTGCGGAGAATCTGCTGGCCATCGAATTGCTCGCCGGCGCGGAAGCCCTGGAGCGTCGTCGCCCGCTCAAAGCTGGAGTCGGCGTCGAGCGCGCATTCGCCGCCGTAAGGAAGATTGCGCCGTCGCTCACGCAAGATCGGTCGCTCTCGGGCGACATCGCGCATGTTGCCGAAGCGATTCGCCGGGGCGATTTTGATAACGAAGCCGGAAAGTCATGAGCGGGAAACGAATCGTCCACGCGCCACGCGGCAGTGAGCGCGCCTGCAAAGGGTGGCACCAGGAAGCCGCAATGCGGATGCTGATGAACAATCTCGATCCGGATGTCGCTGAGAATCCGGAACAGCTGGTTGTCTACGGCGGAACGGGCCGCGCTGCCAGAAGTTGGGAGGCGTTCGACGCGATTGTTCGCTCGCTGCGCGAGCTCGAGAGTGACGAGACGCTGCTCGTCCAATCAGGCAAACCGGTGGGCAAATTCCGGACACACGATGAAGCACCACGCGTCCTCATCGCGAACTCAAATCTTGTCGGCCAATGGAACAACTACCCTGAGTTCAATCGCCTCGAGCGAATGGGGTTGACGATGTACGGGCAAATGACAGCCGGCTCGTGGATCTACATCGGCAGCCAGGGAATTGTGCAGGGAACATATGAAACTTTTGCCGCTGCGGGTCGAAAGCATTTCGACGGCTCACTAAAAGGAAAATTCGTGTTGAGCGGTGGCCTGGGCGGAATGGGCGGCGCACAACCGTTGGCTGCGACAATGAACGGCGCGGCTTTCCTCGGTGTTGAAGTTGATCCTGCGCGGATCGAAAAAAGATTGAAGAGTGGTTATTGCGACGAGATAGCACATTCACTCGATGAAGCACTGAAGTTGATCGAAAAGGCGCGCAAAGATCGAAGCTCAATTTCAGTCGGGCTCGTTGGAAATTGTGCAGATGTCCTCCCGGAAATTGTAAAACGGGGAATTATTCCTGACGTTGTGACGGATCAAACCAGCGCACACGACGCGTTAAACGGATACGTGCCGCACGGAATGTCGCTCGAGGATGCGCTCGCGTTGCGCCGGAAGAATCCGGACGAATACATCGAGCGCGGGATGGAATCGATGGCGGTGCACGTCGAAGCCATGCTCGCATTACAAAAAAAAGGCGCAGTGGCGTTCGATTACGGAAACAACATTCGCGCTCAGGCAAAAAAGGCCGGCGTAAAAAACGCATTTGATATTCCCGGGTTCGTTCCCGAATACATTCGTCCGCTGTTTTGCGAAGGGCGCGGTCCATTCCGCTGGGTCGCTTTGAGTGGCGATCCAGAAGACATAAGGCGCACGGACAAGCTCGCGCTGGAATTATTTCCCAAAAACCAAACGCTTGCGCGCTGGCTCGAGCTGGCCGAGGCGCGAATTCAATTTCAAGGATTGCCCGCGCGGATTTGCTGGCTTGGGTACGGCGAACGTGCCGAGTTCGGCCTGGCGATGAACGAATTGGTGAAGCGCGGTGAAATCAAAGCGCCCATCGTGATCGGCCGCGATCACCTCGATTCCGGCTCGGTCGCATCGCCCAATCGCGAAACCGAAGGGATGCTCGATGGCAGCGATGCGATTGCCGATTGGCCACTGCTCAACGCGCTCATCAATACCGCAGCCGGTGCGTCGTGGGTGTCGATCCACAACGGTGGCGGCGTTGGCATCGGCTTCTCCCAGCACGCCGGCATGGTCGTCGTCGCCGATGGCACCGAGAATTCCAAGCGCCGCCTTGAGCGCGTGCTCACGAGCGATCCCGGTACCGGCATTCTTCGCCACGCCGATGCTGGTTATTCTCGCGCGATCGAGTTCGCTGCTGCTAACAACATCGATATCCCCATGCAGCCGGTGCGGCGAGATTGATGTTGTAGCCGGCATCGGTGATGCCGGTAGGCTGCCGATTCAAAGCGGTCCGTGGGTCACCGACCCCGGCTACAACGCGCGCGCGATAGGCACGGATATTTTTGCGGCACCCTGCGTCTCGGCTTACTAATCCACCGCAATCGTATGCAAAAGTTGATCGAGTGTGTGCCAAATTTTTCTGAAGGGCGCGATCAGAACGTGATTCGCCAGATCACGGATGCAGTTAAATCGGTGGAGGGCGTTTCACTGCTCGACATTGATCCCGGGGCAAGCACGAACCGGACGGTGGTGACCTTCGTTGGGAGCCCTGACGCCGCGGTAGAAGCGGCGTTTCGCGCAATTAAAAAAGCGGCAGAGCTCATCGATATGCGCAAACACAAAGGCGCGCATCCACGCATGGGCGCAACCGATGTCTGCCCATTCATTCCGGTGAGCAATGTAAGTTGGGAGGAAGCCGTCGAATGCGCGCGCAAATTAGGCAAACGCGTCAGCGAAGAATTGAAAATCCCGGTGTATCTCTACGAGAAAGCAGCGAAGGACAAATCACGATCGAATCTCGCCGTGATTCGCGCAGGCGAATACGAGGGTTTTTTCGAAAAAATAAAACAGCCCGAATGGAAACCGGATTTCGGGCCAGCCGTTTTCAATGAGAAATCGGGCGCGACCGCGATCGGTGTTCGCGATTTTCTGGTCGCTTACAACGCAAACCTGAACACAAAATCTGTGCGCCGCGCGAACTCTGTTGCGTTTGACGTGCGAGAGCAGGGGAGGGTAAAGACGGAAGACGGCACGCCTTCGGGCAAACCAGTTTTGGGCTTAAACGGCGAACCCGTTCGGATTCCCGGGATACTGAAACATGTAAAGGCGATCGGCTGGTTCGTGAAGGAATACGGAATCGCGCAGGTCTCGATGAATCTGACCAACATCGAAGAAACGCCGTTGCACGTAGCATTCGATGCCTGCGTTCAAGCCGCAGCGGAGCGAGGACTGCGCGTAACCGGCTCGGAGATTGTCGGCATGGTACCAAAAAAATCGCTCATAGATGCCGGTCGGTATTTTCTTCGCAAACAGCGATGCTCTGAAGGCGCTTCGGAGGAAGAGTTGATGGACATCGCGATTCGCTCGATGGGCCTTGGGGAACTGAAACCTTTCGATCCAATCGAAAAAGTGATTGAATTAAAGATTCAATCTACTGAGTCAAAAAAGTCCCTCGTAAAAATGAATGTGCGCGAGTTTTGCAATGAAACATTGAGCGATTCGCCTGCGCCTGGCGGTGGTTCCGTGGCAGCGTTAATGGGAGCCTTGGGTGCATCGTTAGGCGGAATGGTGGCGAACCTTTCCGCCGGGAAACGCGGCTGGGACGATCAGCTCGAATATTTCAGCGACTGGGCAGTCAAGGCGCAGCAACTCAAGGACGAATTACTGTCGCTAGTCGATGAAGATACGGCGGCGTTCAACAAGGTGATGGACTCATTTGCGCTACCAAAAGAGTCAGCGGAAGAGAAGACGGCGCGTTCGGCTGCGATTGAAGCGGCGACGAAATACGCGGCGGAAGTTCCATTGAAAGTTATGGAAACGGCATCAAGATCGTACGCATTGCTGGCGGGAATGGCGAAAAAAGGAAATCCGGCCTCTATCTCGGATGTGGGTGTCGGGGCGCTGGCCACTCGCGCATGTATTGAAGGCGCGGCGTTGAATGTCCGAATCAATCTGGCACAACTGAAGGACGAAAAGGTGAAATCGGATCTGCTCGACAAAATGGGGAAGATCTTCCTCAACTCCAGCGATCAATTCTTAAACATCTTCAAGATCGTCCTGGATAAATTGAACAAGGCTTGAAGTCGCTCACTCTTCTTCACGCGTCACAACTAGTCACGCTCTCGGGGCCGACACGTCCGCGCGGTGGCAAGGAATTGTCCGAGCTCGGAATTATTCGCGATGGCGGAATGCTGATTCGTGACGGCAAGATCGACAGTGTCGGCCCGAGTGATGAGATCGAAAAGAAATCGCGGGGCGCGGAGATCGTTGATGCCGGTGGGCGCGTTGTGTTGCCGGGATTCGTCGATGCGCACACGCATTTGGTTTTTGCCGGAAATCGGCTCGACGATTTTGAACGGCGTGCACGCGGCGAAAGTTATGAGCAAATCGCGAAGGCCGGCGGCGGAATTTGGTCAACGGTTGAGAAAACGCGCGCCGCGACCGAGGACGAACTTTTCGAAACCGCTAAAAAGCGCGTCGATTGGGTTCTCAAGTGCGGCACGACAACAATTGAAGCGAAATCGGGTTACGGGCTGACTCTCGATGATGAATTGAAGATTCTGCGCGTAATCCGGCGATTGAATCACGAGACGCCACTCGAAATTGTCCCAACGTTTCTTGGCGCGCACGCAGCGCCGCGCGATATGACACCGAATGAATACGTCGAGCTTGTGATCGACGAGATGTTGCCGCAGATCGCGCGCGCAAAACTCGCGGAGTTTTGCGATGTATTTTGTGAGCACGGCTACTTCGACGTCGAACAATCCAGGAGAATCTTGACGGCAGCCAGGAAGCTCGGACTACGGCTCCGAATTCATGCCGATCAACTAAGTAACTCTGGCGGGGCGAAACTTGCCGCAGAATTGAAAGCGGCGACGGCTGATCATCTGGAAAAAACAGATGAGCAGGGAATTGCGGCAATGAAATCTGCCGGCGTGCAACCGGTGCTTTTGCCGGGTTCCGTTTATGCCCTCGGGTCGTCGGGTTATCCGCGCGCGAGAGAGATGATCGAGGCTGGCCTTGCAGTTGTACTTGCGACCGATTTCAACCCTGGTTCATCACCGACCGCTTCGATGCCTATGATTCTCTCACTCGCCTGCACACAAATGAAAATGTCGCCGCCGGAAGCGGTAACGGCAGCGACGATCAATGCTGCTCATAGCCTTAATCGTGGAGACAAAGTTGGTTCGCTTGAACGCGGAAAGCTCGCCAATTTCTCAGTATTCGATTGCGCAGATTATCGCGAGCTGGCGTACTGGTTTGGCATTCCGCAGACGCACTCGGTTTACGCGAAGGGCGATCGCGTCTCGTAATTGTAGGGCAGGCGCATCGCTTGCCGAACGGCAACCGAAGCGGTTGCCCTACAAAAGCGCGCGGCGTAGCGTGCGTGTCAAATGAAGGTTGAAGTGGAAAAGCAGCCCGGCTTCGTGTCGAAGCTGCAGATTGAATTGCCGCCTGAAGAAGTGAGCAAGGAGTGGGATGCAATTGCAAACAGCTTCGCGCGGTTTGCCAAGATTCCAGGGTACCGGCCGGGAAAGGCGCCGCGCGCCGTGATCGACAAAAGATTTCGCAAAGAGATCCAGGATGAACTGACGAAGAAACTCGTCTCCAAAAGTTACCAGCAAGCAGTCGAACAAGAGCAATTGCGCGTCGCGTCCTTGACGAACATCGAAGACATTCAGTTCAGCGAAGACAAGTCGATGCGCTTCCGCGCGACCGTAGTCACCGCACCGGAATTTGAATTGCCGGATTACAAAAATATCCCCGTTGAGTTGCCGGATACGAAGGTCTCTGATGCAGAAGTTGAAGAGGCGCTCGAGCGTTTGCGCGAGCAAACGGCTGATTTTGTAGACGTGCCGGAGCGCGGACTGCAAATGGGCGATTTTGCGGTGCTTGATTTCGAAGGATCGGTCGATAGCAAGCCGATCAGTGAAATTGCACCGCAGGCGAGCAAGAATTTGCAAGGCGGAAAGAAATTCTGGTTACACCTCGCATCTGAGAATTTTTTGCCAAAATTTTGTGAGCAGGTGATCGGACAAAAGAGCGACGAAACGCGTCTCGTGATCGTCCAGTTACCAGATGATTTTCCAGTGAAAGAACTGGCCGGCAAAAAAGCGGATTATGCGGTTACCGTGCGTGAGATCAAGGAGAAGGTTTTGCCACCGGTCGATGACGCGCTTGCTGGCAAACTAGCGCCGGGGAAAACGCTTGGTGATCTTCGCGAGATGATCGAGCACGATATCGAGCATGCGAAAAAGCATGATGTCGAACGAGCCAAGGAATCACAGATCGTAAAATATTTGCATGAGCAAATTCAATTCGAGCTGCCGCCAGCGCTCCTGCAAAACGAAACGCGTCGAGCGCTGGCCGAATTGGTGCAACGGAACCGCGAGCGCGGGGTTACTGATGAGATGCTGAAGGAAAAAGAAAAAGAGCTGATCGACGGAGCAGCAGGCCTGGCTGCCAATCGATTGAAAACGAATTTCATTCTGCATCGGATCGCGGAGCGCGAAAAGGTTCAGGTCACCAAGGACGACGTCGATCTTCGTATCAGGCAGGAGGCGGCGCGTTACGACATTTCGCCCGACAAAATGCGCAAAGAATTGCAGCAAAAAGACGCATTGGATGACGTCGCTGAACAGATTCTGCTGGGCAAGACTCTTGATTTCCTGAAGGCCAATGTTAGCGTCGAGCCAGCAGAAGAATCCACTGTTAAAGAAGAAAAAGCATGAGCGTATCGGACGAAAATGTTTCACAGGTGCTGATCCCGATGGTCGTGGAGCAAACTGGCCGGGGCGAGCGCAGCTACGATATCTATTCGCGGTTGCTCAAAGACCGCATCGTTTTTATAGGCACGCCCATGGACGATCACATTGCCAATCTCGTCATTGCCCAACTGCTGTTTCTGCAAATGGAAGACTCGAAAAAGGACATCAACATCTATATCAATTCGCCCGGCGGCTCGGTTACTGCAGGACTCGCGGTCTATGACACGATGCAGTTTCTCACGTGCGACGTGACGACTTATTGCCTCGGAATGGCGGCCAGCATGGCGGCGGTCCTCCTTTGCGCAGGGACGAAGGGCAAGCGCTTTGCGCTGCCGAATTCCGATATCATGATCCATCAAGTTTCCGGCGGTGCGCAGGGGGCTGCGAGCGACGTTGAACGCCAGGTCGATTACATGTTCAAGCTGAAGAAACGCCTCATCCGAATCATTGCGCAGCACACTGGCAAATCCGAGGAGCAGGTCCGGGGCGATTCAGATCGCGATTATTATATGTCTGCCGAAGAGGCGAAGGCGTATGGGTTGGTGGACGAAGTGATAAAGTCCCGAAAGGAAATAAAACTTCTCGGTGGTGCCACCCTTCCATCCAGCGATCGATCAGTGGAGGTCGCGGAGGTGGCGTTACCACGCAAAGCGGCGGGATAACAGCGTCTCGAATTCCAAACAATTATGGCCCGCGCTTCCAACCTCACCATGTGCTCCTTCTGTGGCAAGAGCCATGCAGAGGTGCGCAAATTGATCGCCGGTCCCGGCGTTTATATCTGCGATAGCTGCATCAACGTTTGCAAGAGTATTCTCGATAAAGAACTGAACGAAGACGCGCGGCGTCAATCGTCCAATATCCGCGTGCCCAAGCCTGTAGAAATCCGGCGGTCGCTTGATCAGTATGTCATTGGCCAGGACATCGCGAAAAAGACGTTGTCGGTGGCAGTGCACAACCATTACAAGCGCGTCCTGCAAACTGCGTCGCCACCGGAAACATCCGCAGCGTTTCAGCCCGATCCACTTGCCGACGTCGAGATTGAAAAGAGCAACATCCTGCTCATCGGACCCACTGGTTCCGGTAAGACGCTACTGGCAAAGACACTGGCCAGGATTTTGGACGTGCCGTTCTGTATCGCGGATGCGACAACGCTTACCGAAGCCGGCTACGTCGGCGAAGACGTTGAAAACATTATTCTACGACTGCTCCAAAACGCCGATTACGATGTGAAGCGAGCCGAGATCGGCATCGTTTACATCGACGAGATCGACAAGATCGGCCGCAAAACCGATAACGTAAGCATCACACGTGACGTGTCCGGCGAAGGAGTGCAGCAGGCGCTTTTAAAGATTTTGGAAGGCAGCATGTGTAACGTTCCGCCGCAGGGCGGCCGCAAGCATCCGCACCAGGAATACATCCAGGTTAACACTGAAAAGATTCTTTTCATTTGCGGCGGCGCATTCATCGGGCTCGACAAAATTATTCAAAAACGGGTCGGCCAAAAAGTGATGGGCTTTGGCAGCCCCACGCTCGAAGTGGAAGAAGCATTGCGAAAGCAAGCGATCCGTCACGTGGAACCGGAAGACTTGCTGGCTTTTGGAATGATTCCTGAATTTGTCGGCCGTCTGCCGGTTGTCAGTGCGCTCGACGCGCTCACCGAGGAAGAAATGGTAGCCATTCTAACCGAGACAAAGAACGCGATGGTGAAGCAGTACACGAAGCTTTTCTCGATGGAAGGCGTGCGTTTGTCACTGACGAAAGACGCCTTGCGCGCGCTGGCGGCGCAGGCAGTCACAAAAGGAACAGGCGCGCGCGCGTTGCGTTCAATGCTCGAACGGATCATGCTCGATATCATGTACGATGTGCCCAGCCGTGAAGATATCGCGGAAGTCACCATCAATCGCGCGGTCGTGGAAGGCAAAAAGTTGCCGCTAATTCGCAAGAAACAGGACAAGACCGCGGCGTGATTAGGCAGAACACGCCGGAATACTGGACGCTCAGCATTCAAACCTGTCATTCTGAGCGAAGCGAAGAATCTCTGATCCGAGATGTTTCGCTTCGCTCAACATGACAGGCCTAGTGGTTGGGATGTTGAGTGTTGACTGTTGAGCGTTGATTGTCCGCTTAAATGCGCGCTGCGCTCATCAATACCGGCACCGAGTTATTGCTCGGTGATGTTCAGGACGCGCACCTCACGTTCATTGCGCGCGAGATTTTTCCGTTGGGTCTGCGAATTGAGGAGCGGCGAACCGTTCCCGATACTGACGCAATTCGGCGTACCCTGGCGGAATTACTTCCGCGTTGTGAAATTCTTTTTGTGACCGGCGGTTTGGGCCCAACCGGCGATGACATCACGCGAGAGATGGTTGCAGATGTCCTTGGATTAGAGCTGCGTCAGGATCCTGAGTTGCTGAGTTCGCTCCGGCGGAGACTTCAACTGCGCGGAATCAAATGGGCTGCGGGCATCGCTCGCCAGGCCGATGTTCCAGCGGGTGCGCAGGTTCTCTCAAACGAAAACGGGAGCGCACCGGGGTTCTATTTGAAGGCAAACATCAATCCACGCATTCCGTCGCCGTACGTCTTTGTTCTGCCAGGGCCGCCGCGCGAGCTTCAGCCGATGTTCCGCAAATTTGTCACACCCATCTTGCGGTCGATCGTACCAAGTCCTGCCCTGGAGAAGCGCATCTACAAAATCGCTGGAATAGGGGAGTCGGTGGTTGAGGAGGCAATTGGCGAAAAAGTACTCGCGATTCCGGGAATTGAGCTCGGCTACTGTGCACGCCCCGGCGAAGTGGATGTGCGCATTATAGGAGAAGCCAAGGCGATCGAACAAGCGGACGAGATCATCAGATCGGCGCTGGGGCCGTCGATTTTTTCTACCGGCGAGGAAACTTTAGAAGAAGTGGTCGTCAAATTGCTCACAAATTACAATCAAACGTTAGCGAGCGCGGAATCCTGCACCGGCGGCTTGATTGCGAACCGCATCACGAATGTGCCGGGCGCGTCGCGCGTGTTTGTTGCCGGCTATGTTTGTTACGCGAATCAGGCTAAGACCGACATGTTGAATATCGATCCAAAACTAATCGAAACGCAGGGCGCAGTGAGCGAACCAGTCGCTCGCGCGCTCGCGGAACATGCCCGCGCGTGCGCACGATCCCATTACGCTATCTCAACAACTGGAATTGCCGGGCCAACCGGTGGCTCCCCGGAAAAGCCAGTGGGGACAGTGTACATCGCGCTGGCCTCCGCCGATTCAGACATGATCGTGAAAAGGTTTTTTTTTCCAACTGATCGGGAGACGTTCAAACAATTAGCTGCGCAAACGGCACTCGATCTTTTGCGACGGAAAATTCTCAGCAACGCCGCCCGTCATTCCGAGCGAAGTCGAGGAATCTCGTAGCGTTGCCATTGGTTTCGCAGCGGGATGTCTCGACTCCGCTCGACATGACAAGAAACAGCGCTAGTAATCGCCGACGTCGACAGGCGTCCCGACCCTCGTGTAGTCGTAAAATAATTTTGCGCCGTCGGCCGATTGACGGATGCAGCCGTGGGAAGCTGGATAGCCTGGCAGAATTCCGACGTGCATACCTACGCCCTCTTCCGTTAAACGCAGAAACCACCTCATTGGCGCGCCGGCGAAGTGAGTGCCGCTCGGAGCCGAATCGATACGCGCGCTAACTCCGCCGCGTACTGTCCGGCCCGAGCCGTCCACAAAATCCCCGTACAAATTGGAATGGTGATTCGGGTCTTTCTCGAGCACTTGCAGGTGGCCTGTAGGTGATTCGTGCCCGCGTCTGCCGGATGAAATTGGACCATCAGCCACGACTTGATCTCCGATCATCAGGTAAGCGCGCTGCTTCGGAATCGACACGACAATACGCGTGTTATCCGGCGTCGCCTGTTTGAGCAAAGATTGATTGACCTTCACTGGCGCCTGTCTGCTAATGAATTCCGATGCTTTGCGAACAGGCTGTGGCGTCGGTTTTGGCTTCCTCGGTCCGAAGAGATGAAATTGTGCATCGAGTGAACTGGTAAGAACACTCAGCAAAATCGCGCAAATCAATATGGGAAATGTTGCCCGCATAATTTAGCCGCCACTGTAGCTGTTCACGCGCCGAATCCAACCCGCTAGCCATTTTGATTCATGTCGTTCGGCTGGGGCATTATGCACGCGTTGAATCAACGTGGCCTTCGCTGCGCGTGCAAATTCATTAGCGGCATCAGCGTCAGAAGTGTCGTGCATCGCTTCGAGAACTTGAAGCAAGCCCCATCCCTGGCCTTGATAACGTTCCGTGTGGAGAACACCTTCCCCTTTGAAGTTCACATAATCGATCAGGGCATAGCATCCCTGTGGAGTTCTCGTCAGACGCTCGAACTGTTGCTGTACCTTCGGGCGATCAGCGGGCGCCGCTTCGGCGAGCATTTTTGGGAGCGCGCCCTCCAACCGGGCCATAAGGAATTCGGCTTGAAGGTCGATCGTGCCCGCGAGAAACTGGCGCAACTGGTTCATGTCTGGGGCGTGTTGCGCTCGAAGAAACTCCGCGCGCGAGTTCCAGGGACATGGCTGGTCGGCACCTTTCAAGAGTAATGTTGGCAATTTGGCGCCGCGTTTTGAGACGAAATTTACCAGTTTGGGAAAACTTTCTTCAAACGGGCCGCGCCGCCCTTCCGGATACCAGATGAAGTGGCCGATGCCGAGCGAAGCAAAATCTTCGCCTTCGTTCCATGCAGTGAGCCCGGAAATCGTTCCATTACATTCGTTTTGCCAGACTCTTTTTCCGATCCTCAGAACGTCTGCGTGCGAGAGAGTGATCGCACAAGAGCTATGCGGCCAGAGGGAAATCGTCAGGGTAACGGCCAGCAGGACAGACCAGGCACGGCGCCCAAATAGCCAGTGATGCTGTTTTCTTGACGAGCGGCATTTATCCATTAGCGTGCGGGTTTCCGCGGCAAGGATTCTAATCAAAGAGCCGCAGGAAATCATCATATGAAAAAGTTTATTGTTATTGTCAGCGCATCATTACTTGCATTGCCGCTATTGGGGCAAGAGAAATCACCGCAACTCAAAGACCAGAAGGATAAGGTCAGCTATAGCATCGGCATGAACATCGGGTTTAATCTCAGCCGGCAGAAAGTCGATGTTAACCCCGATATCCTCGCTGCCGGCATCAAGGACATGATCGCTGGCAAACCGCAACTGACACCCGATCAAGTCAAAGAAGTGATGGCACAGTTCGAAAAAGATATGGAGGCAAAACAGAAGCAAGCAGGCGAGAAGAACAAAACCGAGGGCGTGAAGTTCCTCGACGACAACAAAAAGAAATCGGATGTAAAAACGACTGCCAGCGGGTTACAATACAAAGTCATAAAGGAAGGGACGGGAGCGAAGCCCAAAGCGACTGACACCGTTTCGGTAAATTATCGCGGGACACTGATTGACGGCACCGAGTTCGACAGTTCGTACAAGCGCGGGCAACCGGCCACTTTCCCACTTAACGGCGTGATCAAGGGATGGACGGAAGGAGTTCAGCTAATGAAAACCGGATCAAAGTATCAGTTTTTCGTTCCAGCAAACCTTGGATACGGCGAACGAGCCGTCAGTCCGGACATTGGGGCCAATGCGACTCTGATTTTCGAAGTGGAATTGCTCGAGATCAAACCTCCTGCGACGCCCGCTCCGCCAAGTTCTGCTCCGCCACAGGGTCCAAAGCAAGGTGCACCGCCGGCGCCGCCCAAGCCAACGCCGAAGCACGAGCCCGGGGGCTAGGCTCTGTCGCGCCCCGGCGCTTTCGAGCGGATACAGTCTTATTTAAACCGCTCTAGCGGCCATCAATGTGCCGCTGCGGCTTCCCATTGTACCCGAGGCGCGTCGCCCCATAGATCTTCCAGGCTGTAAAAGGCGCGCTTGTCACGGTGAAAAATGTGCACAACTACTTGCAGGTAATCGAGGACCATCCATTGGCTGGCGGGAAATCCATCAACGGCAATGGGCCGAAGCGAATGGTCTTCTCGCAATCGCGTTTCGATTTCGTTCGCAATCGCTTTAAGCTGAGGCTCGGACGTGCCGGAGCAAATCACGAAAAAATCCGTAAACGTCGAGATACCGCGCAAATCCAGCACAACAATGTCCTCCGCCTTTTTGTTTGAGGCGAGTTCCGCACAGGTCTTTGCTAGGTTTTCCGGGGTTATTTCGATTGCTCCTGGTAAAGTTTCTCGTCCTGGATGATTTCTTCTACTGCCGGCGGTACGAGATAGCGAATCGATCGACCGGACGCAACTCTGCTTCTTATCTCCGTGGCCGAGATGTCGATTTTGCGGCGAATGATTTTGAGTTCAGAAAGTATGTTAAACGTGTCTATGAGTTCGGCTGTTTCTTTGGTTGTGTTGTTGTAGTAGGAATTTTCCCAAATCAGCAGAGTGCCGCGAAGCCTGATGAGCGATTGCGTCACCGAGTCAATCACATTCGTGCCCCACTTCTTCCGAAGTAGTTTTGCGATGCGTCGCAAAGAAAATGGGGTGTAATGCTCGGGGCGGCCATGGTCTTCCCAATGCTTGACGAGCGCGTAGTAGGTTTTGCCTGCCGCGAGGTTCGCCTGCATGAAGTCGGCAGCCTCGCTCACCACCATGAAGGTGTGCTCGCCCGGCGGGACGTAGTAGCCGATCTTGGTGCCGTTGTTGACCAGGCCGACGAACCGGGTGTCCTTGCCGCTGACGTCGAACACCGACGCGCCGATCGCGCTGCCGAGGAAGGTCGAGCGCATGAACACCACCAGCGCCTGGTCGGGCTTCGCCGCCGGCGCCTGCTCGGACTTCTGCATCGTGCCCGGACCGGCGCAGCCGGCGGCCGCCAGCACCACTGCCAATAGGAATGCACGTGTCATGAGGGTCTCCTCCCGTGAAACCGCCATCGTACCGCCGCTCTTCATCCCGGAGACGCGCATCGGCTTCCGCTTCCTCGGCAGCCAGACCTGGGAGACCCGCGTCATCCGCGTCGCACTGCGCGACCTCGAGCGCCTGGTCCCGGGAGGCAAGCCGCGCGAGCCGGTGGTGCTCGACGCGGGCTGCGGCCAGGGCAAGTCGTTCCGGCTGATCTACGAGCACTTCGCGCCGCAGCGGATCATCGCCATCGACTACGCGCCGCAGTGCGTCGAGCTCGCAGCGAACGAGGCGGCGCGTCAAGGCCTAGATGTGGACGTGCGTCGCGGCGACCTCGCGGCGCTCGAGCTCGACGACGCGACGGTGGACGTCGTGTTCTGTCACCAGACCTTCCACCACTTGACGCGGCAGGCGGAGGCGCTCGCCGAGTTCTACCGCGTGTTGAAGCCCGGCGGGCTGCTGCTCTTCGCCGAATCGACGCGCGCCTACATCGAGTCGTGGATCATTCGCCTTCTTTTCCGCCACCCGATGGAAGTGCAGCGCAGTGCCGCCGAATACATGGAGATGCTGCGCGCGCAGGGCTTCCGCTTCG
>Ga0137418_10003591_pt1 | contig 14253 bp, 12 predicted proteins | sample CZODoug3_1_2_16f_FD_122242 | JGI IMG/M metagenome (GOLD analysis project Ga0137418, IMG submission 122242) | Vadose zone soil fungal communities from Angelo Coast Range Reserve, California, USA - CZODoug3_1_2_16fungal (Hybrid Assembly) | ecosystem: Environmental > Terrestrial > Soil > Vadose...
TAGGCATCGGTGCGCTTGTTGGTGCCGTCCTTGGCGAACTGGTCCAGCAGATAGCCGTTGGCGCCGTGGATTTCGACGCCGTCGAAACCAGCCGCAAGCGCATTCGCGGTGCCGCGCTTGAAACTCTCGATGATCCCGGGAATTTCTTCCAGCGCCAGCGCGCGCGGCTCGGAAATGTCGGTGAAGGTGCCGCCAACGAAGGTCTTGCCCTTGGCGCGGATCGCCGAGGGCGCGACCGGTGCGCCATCATTGGGCTGCAGCGAGGTGTGCGAAATGCGCCCGACATGCCAGATCTGGATGAAGATACGTCCGCCGCGCTCGTGCACGCGGTCGGTGACCTTGCGCCAGCCCGCGACCTGCTCTTTTGAGTAGATGCCGGGGGTGTCCTGATAGCCCTGGCCCTGCTGCGAGACCTGGCTCGCCTCGGTAACCAGGAGCCCCGCGGAGGCGCGCTGGCCGTAATATTCTGTCGCCAAGGGGCTTGGCACCAGGCCCGCGACCGCGCGGTTGCGCGTCAGCGGCGCCATGACAAATCGATTGGGAAGGGTGATGGGGCCAAGCTTGTAGGGCTCGAAGAGTTCGGTCGGCGTACTCATTTTGCGATGATTCCGAGAAAATTGCAGGTGAGAAACAGGTGGGTATTTTTATCACCGCGGCAATGCCGCGAGCCATTCGGCTTTTGCAGGCTAGCCGCGCACGATACCGCCGGGATGGCCACCGTCAAGAAACCGCGGATGCGCGTTGACGTAGGACGATTCATTCGAGATCGGAAACTGTGCAGCATGGGCCGCCTCCGGGTCGGTGTCCCGGTGGTTGAACGGCACTGTCACCACCCGGTCGCGGGTGGTGGCGGACACAGCGGTTCTCCTTTCTACCACCGTCATTCCGGGGCGCGCGAAGCGCGAACCCGGAATCTCGAGATTCCGGGTTCAGTCCTGCGGACTGCCCCGGAATGACGGGGAGAAACTAATTCACCCCCAGAAAATCGCGCTTGCCGATTTCCACGCCGTTGTGGCGCAGGATGCCGTGGGTGGTCGCGGCGTGGAAATAGAAATTCGGGAAGGCAAAGCCGCTGAGGAATTGCTGGCCCTTGAGCGTCATGGTGTTGTTCGGACCTGCGGGAAAGCTGACATCGCGGCTGTCGGCGCCTTCGAACTGGGCCGGCTTGAACGACTTCACATAGTCGATGGTTTTGGAAAGCCGCTGCTTCAGCTCTTCAAACGTTTTTTCGGTGTCGGGGGTGGACGGCACCTCGCTCTGGGTCAGGCGCGCGCAGCCTTTGGCGGCGAAATCGCAGGCGAGCTGGATCTGACGCGACAGCGGCAGCATGTCGGGGAAAAGCCGTGCGCCGAGTAAAACGTCGGGCTGAATATTCTTCGCCTTGCAATGTGTCTCGGCCTTGGTGAGGAGGCCCGAAAGGCTATTGAGAATTTGCAGGAAGGCCGGAACGGTAGCGTCGTGGAAGGACATGCGGTGCTCTTTCGGTTGATGGGGAGATTCTGGGTTTGTCGTGGTGGGAGTGCGTTGCCTCGAGCATGATCCGGAAAAGTGGGTACCGGTTTTCCGAAAAGATCATGCTCAAAAAAAAGATAGAGAGGGATCACGATTCGAAGAAAAGTCATCCCTCTCTATCGAACGGCCGATGATTCCGGCGGAAGCGACTGCGCGCGCGGCTGCCCGCGCATCCGCGCCAGCAATTCGGCGGTGGGCCAGGAATCGGCCGGCAGGCCGTATTTGATCTGCATCGCCTTCACCGCAGTTCGGCTTTGCTGACCCATGATGCCGTCGACCTTGCCGACATTGAATCCCGCGCGCACTAGCAGTTGCTGCATCTCGCGAAGCTCGGCGAATGGCAGTTGCGCGACCGGTGCTGCGGGATGGCGCATCGCTGGCGCGCCGGCGATGCGGGTGGCGAGATACCCGGCGGTGGTCGAATAGATCAGCGAGTTGTTCCACTCGGTATAAGCAGCGAAATTGGGATAGGCCAGAAACGCCGGTCCCATCCGGCCCATCGGTAATAGCAGCGAGGCCGGCAGATCGTCGTTCGGCAGCGCGCGTCCGTCCGGATAGGTGACGCCGAACTGCGCCCATTTCGCACGCGGCAGCTGGATGGCGAGGTCGGCCTGATCCCAAGGAAAACCTGACGGCAGGTTTTGCGGCACCCGCACTTCCTGCAGCCAGGGTTCGCCGCGGCGCCACTTCAATCCGTTGGCGATGTAGTTCGCGGTCGAGCCGATCACGTCGGCCGGGCTGCGCAGCAGGTTGCGATGGCCGTCGCCGTCGTAGTCGACGGCGTAGTTGAAATAATGCGTCGGCAGGAACTGCGTCTGCCCGAGTTCGCCGGCCCATGAGCCGACCATCTCGCTTGGCGAAAGATCGCCGCGGTCGATGATTTTCAGCGCGGCGATGGTTTCCTTTTCAAACATCTGCGAGCGGCGGCAGTCATAGGCGAGCGAGACCAGCGAGCGCAGCGTCGGCAGGCTGCCCATGTTGGCGCCGAAATCGCTTTCAAGGCCCCAGAACGCGGCGATCACAGCCGGCGGCACGCCATACTCCTTCTCGGCGCGCGCGAAGGCCGCGGCATGGGTCTTGATCCGGGCCTGGCCTTGCTGCATCCGGGAAACCGCGGCCATGCGGCCGGCGAACTGGGTGAATATTTGTCCGAACACGCGCTGGCCGCGGTCGCGGTTGACGATGCCCTGGTCGTAGACAAGCTCGGGCGAGGCTTCCGCCAGCGCGCGCTGCGAAACGCCGGCCGCGGCCGCCTGCTGCTTGAGGTCTGCCAGGAAACGATCAAAACTCATGCCGGCATGACAGGATGCGCCACGTGGGGCCGGGGCTGGCCGGGCGGGAATGGCAACCATTCCAGGTAAAGCTGCGGGTTGGGCCGATGCCGGGTGCGGACCGCACAGGACTGAAAACAAGGCCGCGCCAAGAAAAACGCCAAGAAAAACGTCAAGCAAAACACCAGGAAAAAATCGTGCCGTTAAGGTTCGCATGCGGTTACCGATTGGATGCCAATTCGCTGAAGATGAGCATCTCGTAGCATCATTCGGCACCGAACGTCATGCCCGGCCGTAGCAGTGTGCCTTGCGCAGACTGCGTAAACTTGTCTGCGATGCCGGGCATCCACGTCTTGGTGCCATTTTAAGCAAGAAAGACGTGGATGGCCGGGTCAAGCCCGGCCATGACGAAAAGGTGGCGCGTTTTCAGCGAGAGTCCCAAAATCCTGGATGCTCTTTCGGCATGCCCTCGAGGACCATAGCTGCGACGCAAGCTCGCTCCACGCATGGGAGCATGCCGCTTGGACAGGACCCCGGAGGCTGTTCCAATCGTTTTTGCCCGTGTAGACTTCCTCATCTGCAGGCCTGAGCAAGGCGAGCCAGCAATCACAAAGGGCGGGCGGACAGGGGAGACGGCGGAACAACCATGACGGATATCCAATATTTAAGCCCGCGTACGCTGGATGAAGCGATCAGCGCATTTGCCGCTGCCGGAAGTGCTGCGCGCATCATGGCTGGCGGCACCGATCTTCTGGTGCAGATGCGCTCCGGCGCGGTGCGGCCGGGCCTGATCGTCGACATCAAGAAAATCGCCGAGATGACTACAATCGAAGAAACCGCTGAGGGCGGTTTCCGCGTCGGCGCCGCCGTGCCGGGTGCGGTGCTGGCCGAACACCCGCGCTTCGGCAAGGTCTGGCCCGGCGTGCTTGAAGCCGTCAACCTGATCGGTTCCACCCAGGTTCAGGGCCGGGCCTCGGCGGGCGGCAATCTGTGCAATGGCTCGCCGGCCGGCGACAGCGTGCCCGCCATGATCGCGGCCGGTGCCGTCGTCACGCTGCAGGGGCCGAACGGCCGCCGCGAGATGCCGGTGGAGAACGTGCCGGCCGGTCCGGGCCGCACCAATCTTTTGCCCGGCGAGATCCTCGTCAGCTTCACGCTGCCGCCGCGGCCGAAGGGGGCAAGCGACGCCTATCTGCGCATGATTCCACGCACCGAAATGGACATCGCCGTGGTTGGCGTCGGCGTCAGCCTGACGCTGAAGGATGGCGTGTGCACCACGGCCAGGGTCGGGCTTGGCGCGGTGGCGCCGACCGTGCTGCTGGTCGAGGCGGCGGCGAAAGCGCTGATCGGCAGCAAACTCGACGATGCGGCGCTGAATGCCGCAGCTAGCGCTTGCTCCGCCGCCTGCCGTCCGATCGACGACAAGCGCGGCACCATTGCTTACCGCACCAAGGTTGCCGGCGTGCTGCTGAAGCGTACCGCTGCCATCGCCGCCCAGCGCGCCGCCGGAGGGAATTGAAGACAATGACAAAACTGCATGTTTCCACCACCATCAACGGCGAGCCGGCGGAGTTTCTCTGCGAGCCGTACGACACCATGCTGGACGCGCTGCGCGGGCCGCTCGGCCTGACCGGCTCGAAGGAAGGCTGCGCGTCCGGCGATTGCGGCGCCTGCAGTATCACGCTGGATGATCGCCTGGTCTGTTCCTGCCTGATGCTCGCTGCTGAAGCCGAGGGCCATGAGCTGCGCACCATCGAAGGCATGGCCCATGGCGACAAGCTGCATCCGCTGCAGCAGAAGTTTCTGGAAATGGCGGCGTTGCAGTGTGGCATCTGCACGTCGGGCATGCTGGTCGCCTCCGATGCCCTGCTGCAGAAGAATCCGCGGCCGAGCGAGGAAGAGGTCCGGTTCTGGCTGGCCGGCAATCTGTGCCGGTGCACCGGTTACGACAAGATCGTGCGCGCGGTTCTGGAAACCGCCACTGACATGCGGGAGCAAGGAATCAGGGAGTTCCGGCAATGAACGTCATCACCAACAACAAGTGGATCGGCCAGCGGACCATTCGCCCCGACGGCGCCGACAAGGTCACCGGACGCGCGGCCTTTGCCGCCGACACCACCATGCCCGGCATGATCTGGGGCAAGGTGCTACGCAGCCCGCATCCGCACGCCCGCATCAAATCGATCGACACCTCGAAGGCGGAGGCGCTGCCCGGCGTGAAGGCGGTAGTCACGTCGCGAGATATTGTGGACTTCCCGATCGACAAGTCGGTCATGCTCGGCATCCAGGACATGCGCTGGATGTGCCGCAACGTGATGGCGCGCGAGAAGGCGCTGTTCCCCGGCCACCCGGTCGCGGCCGTCGCGGCCACGTCAGAGGCGATCGCGGCAAGGGCCTGCGAATTGATCGAAGTGGAATACGAGGTGCTGCCGTGGTCGGTCGAGATCGAGGACGCGCTTCTGCCCGGCGCGCCGATCCTGCACGACTTCATGAAGTTCGAGGGCAAGCCGTCCAACATCGGCGGCAGGATCGAGGTCAAGAAGGGTGATATCGCCGAAGGCTTCGCCGCGGCCGAGATCGTCATCGAGCGCAGCTTCGCCACCCGCCCGGTGCATCAGGGCTATATCGAGCCGCATGCCTGCCTCATCAGCGTCGGCGCCGACAACAAGACCACGATCTGGAGCTCGAGCCAGGGCCAGTTCATGGTGCGCGCCATGACGGCGTACCTGACCGGCATTCCCCAAAGCGACATCCGCGCCATACCGGCGGAAATCGGCGGCGGCTTCGGCGGCAAGACCATCGTCTATCTCGAGCCGCTCGCGACCCTGCTCGCGAAAAAATCCGGCCGCCCGGTGAAGATGGTGATGACCCGCGAAGAGGTGATGCGGGCGACCGGTCCGACCTCCGGCTCGAAGAGCACGGTCAAGATCGGCGCCACCAGGGACGGCAAGATCGTCGCCGCGCAAGGCACGTTCTATTTGCAGGCCGGCGCGCTGCCGGGCTCGCCGATCCGCGGCGCCGTCGGCTGCAGCTTTTCGCCTTACGATATTCCGCACGTGCTTTCGGTGGGGTTCGACGTTCTCTCCAACCGCTCGAAGGTTGCGGCCTATCGCGCGCCGGGCGCGCCGATCGGCGCCTATGCGGTGGAGTGCGTGCTCGACGAGCTGGCCGAAGCGCTGAAGATGGATCCTCTGGCGTTGCGGCTGAAGAACGCCGCCAAGCAGGGCACCAAGGCCGCGCATGGCCCGGTGTTTCCGCGCATCGGTTATATCGAGACGCTGGAGGCCGCGAAGGCGCATCCGCACTACACCGCACCGCTCGGCAAGTTGCAGGGAAGGGGCGTCGCTTCCGGCTTCTGGTTCAACGCCGGCGGTGAATCGAGCGCCCAGGTCAACATCACCGAGGACGGCAACGTCGTCGTCACCACGGGCCATCCGGATATCGGCGGCTCGCGCGCTGCGATCGCCAACATTTGCGCCGAGCTGCTCGGCATCGATTACCGCCGCGTGTCGGTGCTGATCGGCGACACCGCGACCATCGGCTTCTCCAACCTGACCGGCGGCAGCCGCGTGCTGTTCGCGTCGGCGATGGTGGTGACGCAATCGACCGACAAGGTCATCGCCACATTGCGCGAGCGCGCCGCAAAAATCTGGGAGATCGATCCGGAAGCGGTGAAATGGGAAAACGGCGCGGCGCATCCGGCCAGCCCCAACGCCGGCCAGTTCGAACCGCTGACGCTGGCCGAGCTGGCGGCAAAAGCCCCGCAGATGGGCGGGCCGATCGGCGCCGGCGTGCAACTCAACACCGAAGGCGCGGAAGGTGGTTTCGGCACCCACATCTGCGACGTCGAGGTCGATCCCGAACTCGGGATCGTACGCGTCATCCGCTACACCGCGGTGCAGGACGTCGGCCGCGCCATCCATCCGGGCTATGTCGAGGGCCAGATGCAGGGCGGCGTTGCGCAGGGGATCGGCTGGGCGCTGAACGAGGAATACATCTACAACAAGGACGGCAAGGTCGATAACCCCGGCTTCCTCGACTATCGCATGCCGGTTTGTTCGGACCTGCCGATGCTCGACACGGTAATGGTCGAAGTGCCGAACCCGAAGCATCCGCAAGGCGTGAAGGGCGTCGGCGAAGTGCCGCTGGTGCCTGTGATGGCTGCGGTCGCCAACGCCGTCCATAACGCGCTCGGAAAACGCTTCTACAGTTTGCCGATGTCGCCGCCGAAGGTGCTGGAGGTGATTGAGGGTTGAACGTTCGTAGGGCGGGTTCGCGCAACGTAACCCGCCATCCCCACGACAATCGGCGGGTTACGCCGGAGCCTGTCATCGGGCCGCGTCTTGCGCGGACCCGGTGGGCCAACCCGCCCTACGGGCTGAGATGTAGCAGCTTGCGCCGTTGCGCTCCCTCTCCCGCTTGCGGGGGAGGGCTGGGGTGGGGGTGCTTCCACACAACGTGCTCGCCGAATGGATAGACCGTTTCCCCCACCCGCCGCGCTCCGCGCGTCGACCTCCCCCGCAAGCGGGAGAGGTAAGATCACCGCGCCAGTCCGGTTGGCTCATTATTCTAAAGGAATAACCATGCAAAAGGTTCTGGTCGAGAACAATACCGACGGCACCACGCTGATCACGATCAACCGGCCGGAACGCCGCAACGCGATTTGTGCCGAGACGGCGCTGATGCTGCAAAAAGCGTTTCAGGATTTCGAGCGCTCCAGTACGCAGAGGGCCGCGGTGCTCACCGGAGCCGGCAACGAAGCGTTTTCCGGCGGCGCCGATACCGGCAATTTTCCGGAACTCTGGCGCTGCATTCCCACCGTCGGCTTTGAGACCACGAAGCCGATTGTTTCCGCGGTAGCCGGCTGGTGTGTCGGCGGCGCTCTGGTGCTCTCGATGATGTGCGATCTCACGGTGGCTGCGGAGAACGCCAAGTTTTCCTATCCCGAAGCGCGATTGGGTTTTACCGGCGGCCTGATTGCCGGACTGGCGGCGCGAATTCCGCACAAGGTTGCGATGGAAATGATGCTGTTGTGCCGCATCCTCGATCCGCAACGCGCCTACACCATCGGCCTCGTCAACGAGGTTGTGCCGACAGGACAGCAGGTCCCGGTTGCGCTGAAGATGGCACGCGAGCTGACCGAGTTCTCGCCGCTGGTGCTGAAGACGTTGAAGCGCTTTGTAACGGAAGGTGTTTTGGCGCACGGACCGTCCGAACAATCCGGTCGGGCACAGCGCGCACTGTGCGAGGTCAAGGAAAGTGAAGACGCCGTCGAGGCAGCGTCGGCGGTGAAGGAAAAGCGCAAGGCGGTCTTCAAAGGACGCTAGGGTTTTCGAGCGAAGCGGGGCCACCCGCACGCCGCCCCTGCCGGCGCAGGTGCGGGCCCGTTCGTGATAATTAGGCAACAAACTTCCTGAAAAGTTACACGGTACGCCGATACAACTGTTACGGGATCGTTTCCTGTGGCAGAAAAATGGACGGGGTTGTCGATCAAGCCAGGGGCTGGAAATGCATCGTTTTGCTTTCGTTGGGGCTGCATTACTTTCAATTTCGGGACTCGTCGGCGCGGCGTCTGCGGCCGATCTCGCCACTCGCCCATACACCAAGGCGCCGTCGGCATTCTACAACTGGACCGGTTTCTATATCGGCGCCAACGGCGGCTACGGCTGGGGAAGCGTCAGCTCGTACGGGGTGCCAGGCGGGATCCCGACCAACCATGCTCCGTCAGGTGCCCTTGCGGGCGGCCAGATCGGTTACAATTGGCAGACCGGTCCGTGGGTATATGGCCTGGAAGCAGATGGCGACTGGGCCAATATTCGCGGATCTGCTCTCTGCCCCGTCCCGATCGCCTCCTGTGCTTCCGATACCAGGGCTCTGGCGTCATTCCGGGGCCGGCTTGGTTGGGCGACCGGTCCGGTGCTGCTCTACGGAACGGGTGGATTGGGTTACGCCAACACCCGATTTAGCGCATTAACGGTCGTGGGCGGATTGCCCGCCCTGGGCGCCACCGGTTCATACACCACCGACCGTTGGGGCTACGCGGCGGGCGCCGGAATCGAATATGGCTTCACTCCGAATTGGAGCGCGAAGCTCGAATACATGCACTACGGCTTTGGCACGGTGACTGCGCCAGTCGGGACACTGGATTCGAATCCTGTTGCGACCAGGCTGCGCGTTGATACCGTCAAGGTCGGCATCAACTACCGCTGGGGCGGCCCGATCGCCTCGACATACTGATCTGGATTTCCGGCGAATGCTTAAGCCCCGGCACCGGCCGGGGCTTTTCTGTGCCGATGCGTTACCCCAGAAGCGCGCCAACGCGCCGGGCGTGATTTGCTAAAGCGAAACGGAGAAAGCTCTAGGCTGCGCGTTTCTCGTCGCTCAGCTCAGCGATCGCAGCCGCGATCCACTTGTCCAGTTTTTGGTGGGATACGTCCTGTCTGGCCTTCGCGATCTTCAGATCGCTGAGGTCCGGTCTCAACGCCTCGTCAAGAGCGAAGGCGTTTTCAAGCACGCGAACGGCGTTCGATCTCATTTCTGTCTCCCGAAACACTGGATACAAATTCTCGGGTACCAACAACGAAGCCAGATCTAGCCTGCGAATAGCGGCAGAAATTTGCGGGAGAAAACCACGACGTCAATCTCGGCGCCCGGCGGGATGTGACGTGTCGCCGCAGCACCTGCGCGGAATACGCCAGCTAACGGATCAGATCAGTTTAGAATCTCTCTTGAACGCGCAGGCAGTGATGTCTTCCAGTACCGAGAAGCCGCCCCTTTGACACGAAATGGCTTGCATTGAGCCAACGATGACGCGCGACACAAGACCCGGGCATCGATCACCCCGAATCAGCCGGTCGATGAGTCGCCGCCGCGTGCTCGAACTTGTCCGTCCGTCGACGAGGCCCGTGGAGTGGGCCCATATCGTTTCACTGTCGCCTGTCATGAATGCAGATGGCATCGGGTCGCCAAAAGCCGTTCATTGCCTGCATTGCTCCAATCGCTAACCGGCGTGCTGTCCGGCCTTCGCCATCATCAGAGCGTCGAGCTTCGGTCGCAGCGCGTGGTTCGGAAACGGCAAGTTTTCGAGCACGCGAAGGAAGTTCGTTTTCATTTCTGTCGCCCGAAACACCGGATACAAATTCTCAGATACCAATGAGGATGCCATATTTGGTCCGCGGATAGCGGCAGAAGCTTGCGGGAAGAAAGACGGCGTCAATTCCAGCGCTTGGCGGCGTGTGACTTGTGGCCGCAGCACCCGCCCAGAATAGGTCGAGCTTCGGGCTTGTTTGCAGACTTCCTTCGCGGGACGGGAGAGGGCTTGTGCCTCACGTCCCCTCCCGCGCGAATCATCTCATGCACAAGAAAGCCGTGGTGATCGCTAGTTGCGTGTGGGGTGTTACATCTGACAAAGGGTTGATAATGGCACGCTTCAATATGATGGATAGACTGCTGCACAGTAGCCAATTCGAGGACTTTTTCGCTGCGTGGACTGGCGGCACCTCCGGTCATGATCATCTGAACGGCACGACGACCGGCAATGTCCTGTTTGCCGGGAGGGGCGCCGACTCTGTCGCCGGCATGGCTGGCAACGACATGCTCAGCGGCGGCAGCGGCGACGACAAGGTCTGGGGTGGCTCGGGCAACGACCAGCTATCGGGCGGTAACGGCAAGGATCTCTTGGTTGGCGGTTTCGGCGCTGACCGGATGGATGGGGGAGACGGCAACGACGTCTTGCTCAGCCGGTCTGATGCCGGAGAGATGGTGGCGGCCCAGGATGGCACGACGCAGATTTTCGCAGACGAAACGGCTGCGTTTACTGCGGTAAACGATATCCTCACCGGTGGTCGTGGAGCCGACACCTTCCGCTTCGAAGGCCTTGTCAACGCCAAGGATGAGATCGTTGCCAAACACGTCAATGCCGACGGCACCATCGACTGGCATGGCGTGACCGGCGAGAACAACGCCGTTCACGACCATTGGGTCGACGGCTTCGGCAACGACGTGATCCGCGACTTCAACCGCAAGCAGGGCGACAAGATCGAAATCTCGGCGCACACCGCCGAGGTCAAGTCGATCGAGCACCTCGACAGCAATGGTGACGGCAGGGCAGATTACAGCCTGATCACCGTCATCAGCCAGCAGGGTGCTGCCGGCGCCCATGATGAGGATCTGCTGGGCACGATCACCGTGTATGGCAACCTGGTGAAGGCAAGCGACATCAAGACGGACGCCATGTCGGTTTATGGCGCCTACGAAAAAGTCGGCGAATTGCCCGCCGGCGTGCACTTCGAGATTGAGGACGACGGCGTGCTGCCCAACGGGGCAACCGACGGCGGCCACCACGACGAAGCGGCGATGCATGTGAACTTGGCTATGGCCAATCATATGTAAGCGAGAAATCATCAGACGCTTATGTCGTCCGGTGACGCGATCACTTGCGGGGGCCGAGATGTCTCGGCCCTCGCGATTCATGCGGCCCGGTCTCGGCGATGCCGGGCATGACGACTTTGGCCAAAAGGGCTCATTCTATTGGCCGCAACAGCGAGTTCCTGTGTTACGAAGTGCACAGACGATCGGGGCAATTTAGTTTACTCCGTACGCATTCACTCACTTAAGAGATACTCGTAAGAAATACTCGCGATCGCCCGGCCTTCCAGCCGGGTTTTTCGTGTTTGAGCGCCCCTGCCTTGAACATGCCAGCCGGTCACTCCTTTTCCGATGAAGCAGCTATTCGATCACCCGATCGGCGCGGGCAAGCAGCGTCGCCGGAATCTCTATTTCGAGAATCCTCGCGGTCTGGAGGTTGACGATCAGCTCAACTCCGGTCGGCTGTTCGATGGGCAGATTGGAGGGATCCGCTCCATCCAGAATCTTTCTGACGAAATAGCCCGTTCGACGAAGCGTTTTATAGACCGACGCGCCATAGCTGACGAGGCCACCGGCTTCCACGACCAACGGGCTCGTCGAAAACAGCGGAAGCCGATGCGTCCTTGCTTGCGTGGCGACGCGATCCCTCAGGTCGCCAATGCCGGGATCGCCGATGATCTGAAGCGCGTCCGGGTGTTGGGCCATGAGCGCCGCAAACAGCGCATCAAGATCGTCTCGCGGCTTGAACGCGACGGGCACCGTTTTCAATCCGACGGAAGCCGCCTTGCCCCGGAGATTTTCCACAATCACCGGGTTGGTTGGATTTAGCGGATTGAACAGGACGCCGACGATGCTCGCTTTCGGAACAACCTCCCGCAGGAATTCCAGCAGCTTGGGTGTGACGTCCTCGTTCAGGCTCGCTGTTCCCGTGGTCAGGTTACCGGGATGAGCAAGGCTTGCGACCAGACCGGCTCCGACCGGGTCATTCATATTTGTCATGACGACCGGCAAGGGAGGATCGAGGCGCTGTACCGCGCGTACCCCTGCGGGAGTGTTCGTCACAATCATGCGCGCGTTGAGCCGGGCCAGTTCACGCGCGAATTCCGGAAAGCGCTCATCGGCGCCACCCGTGAAGCGCTGTTCGAAGATGAAGTCGCGGTCCTGGATCAATCCATAATCGAGGAAGCCCTGGTGAAGGGCAATCGTCTGGGGATCCGTGCGCGGCGGCGCCGCCGCCTGGCTGCCAAGAAACCCAATCACGGGCTGCGGCCTTTGCGCTCGCGCGAGGCGCGGCCGCATGACCGCCGCTCCGCCCACAAGCGTGATGAAATCGCGCCGCCTCATTGCGCAGCCCCAAGAACCGACAATGACAACAATCTAGCACAATTCCAGTTTCTTGGTCCGCTTGAAATCGTCTACCCGGGCTGCAGGGCGGATGAGCCAGCGGGCCGCGTCAATGCGCGCGCGGTGATGAACCCCGCATCATCGCGGCTCTTGCCACCGGTCGCGCCTGGAATCAGGCCGCTTATACCAACAGCTCCGTTCGATACTGGGCCGACAATGCCTTGGCTCGCTGGATGCGTTCGGCCTGCTCGGCCATGCTGAGCTTCGGCGGCGGCGCGGTCCGGCTATCGACGGGGTCGCCGATTGCCATGAAGAACTCCTCCTGCCCTGATGGCGTGCACATGCAAAGCAGGCGCGCCGGCTTGTCCGACTTGTTCTTGAACGAGTGGGGCGCGTTGGCGGGGATGTTCACGGTCGAACCAGCGCTCGCCTGCTGCGCCTCACCCCGGAAATTCAACTCGATTTCGCCCTCCAGGATCGTGAACATCTCCTCGAAGTCGTGACGGTGCGGTGGCGGTCCGCCGCCGGGTGGCACGAGCATGTCGATCAGGCAGTAGCGGCCGCTCGTCTCCGCGCCCGTCACTAGGATCGTGTAGGTGCCGCCCGCGACCGAGACGTGGCGCATCCTGGGATCTTCGGGATTGGCCACCGTGAGTTTGTTGTTCGCGTTGTCAGGCGGGATCGCTGCTCCGGGCTGGGTGGTCGTGCCGGTGGCGTCGGGCATCTGGTGTTTCCTTTTGCTGAACAGTATCGCACGCCTGATTCAATTGAGTAGCGCGCGGGGCAGCATGTGTGCCTGGAGGAATAGCCTTGAGCGTTTCGGGACAACGCGAAGGCGCGGCGGCTAACTCTTGATCGGCGGATTGAGGCCGCCTCCTAAAAGAGTTCGGCGGGCAGCGGAAGCATCCGACCGAAAAGGGTAGGGGCAAGCATTGGGCGCAGTGGCGCAAGGGAAGCTACAAGCCGTGAAGAATCAACCGAGGCGACTTTACTCGTGAAGCTCGGCTATAACGCGAAGGCTGAAAAGAGGCTTACGGGCCTCGTCTACAACTTCCATCCGCCATTCCGAACCAGCTCCAATTGGATAGTCTAAATCACGCAGTATTTCGCCGGCGGATTTTATCGCCTCCAGCTGAACCGCGCTTATGTCGTGGAACTCGATTGCGTCGCTTTCGTCAGACGTCTGGTCACCCTGACGAACCACAAAAAAGTATTTCGGCATGTTTCCCCAGCCTTTAAAGTCCGTTGCCACCAAGTTCTAAGGGGGCGAATCGCGGGCTGTCTGTGCAAAATAGCTCACATCCGGAAAATGATCTGTGGAGTTTTTGCACTCTGTCGCGCGCATTCTACATTTTTCGGCGGTGGTCATGGCGAATTCCCCGGTTTGAAATGCGGGAACGCGAAACCCTCAGTCACCAACTGACGGCCATAAGCGGTAATGCAGCGAACAGTGCATGGTTGCATATCGATTCGCTGATCAATAGCGTCTTTAAAATAGTCCAACATGGTGGGACCTCGGACTCGCTCGGACGAATGCGCCGCGTCCGTAATGTGCCAACTCCGAAACTGATCTGTCATGCGATCACGTTTGCGTAACGCCTCTCATTGGGGATGGCCAACCAGTCGCAACGGCTTGATCGAGGCATCGAGATGTCCCTGATGGCGATAGGGTAATCCGGACTGCGATGACGTCGCTGGGTGCAGCGCAATCTGCGGCGCGTCGGAGGCGGTTTTCGTTGCCAAGGCAGCCCAAATGGCA
>Ga0137418_10003593_pt1 | contig 14246 bp, 13 predicted proteins | sample CZODoug3_1_2_16f_FD_122242 | JGI IMG/M metagenome (GOLD analysis project Ga0137418, IMG submission 122242) | Vadose zone soil fungal communities from Angelo Coast Range Reserve, California, USA - CZODoug3_1_2_16fungal (Hybrid Assembly) | ecosystem: Environmental > Terrestrial > Soil > Vadose...
AAATTGGTCGATCCGACGCGTTGACTTCGTCAAAGACCAATGTGGAGTCCATGGAAGCGTGCCCAGCGAACCGTGACTGTCCGCCCGGTGTAAGGCAACGCTTCGTTGCGATCAACGGTGACGAGAGCGAGATCCGATTCGTACTCAGTGGTGTCCTCACGCGTCGGGGCGCTCGGGCTTTCCAGGAGTGAACGTGACGGGTAGGGCGGCCATGAAGGAGTAGTCGCCACCGCCGAACTGGTAGAGGGGTTTGTCGGTCGCGACTTTCAGGTCGGGAATTCTCCTGAGCAGTTCCTCCAGCAGCACCCGCAGTTCCATGCGCGCCAGCGTCGCACCTGGACAGGTGTGGACGCCAAAGCCGAAGCTCATGTGCCGGCTGCTCGGACGATCAATCCTGAACTCGGTGGGCGAATCGAAGACCTTTGGATCGCGATTGGCTGCGGCCCAACCCATATAGACATCGCAACCTGCAGGAATCTCGGTGCCAGCCACTGTCGTGGGCTTAGTCGTGCGTCTGTAGAAGCCGAAGAATGGCGGCCGCAGACGCAGCACTTCCTCCACTGCTACAGGAATCCTTCCCGGATCGGCCTTGAGCGCATCGCGAATTTCGGGCTTGGAAAAGACTTCATAAATTAGACTTGCCATCGCGGACGTCGTGCTGTGATGGCCCGCTCCCAGGAAGGCCGCCAGCAGGACGACGTAGTCATTGTCATCGAGGCGGCGTCCCTCGACCTCCATACCGGCAAGACGCGTAAGATAGTCGTCGCGCGGGTTCGCCCGCCGAGCGTGCACTTCCGATACCGTCACCGCGCCGAATTCCACCTGCTTTTTTCCGAACTCTTCGGGGTTCCCCTGGGCGGCGAACATGGCGAGCGCCGCCTTGCGCACCTTGGGCACGAGTGCCTCATCGACGCCCACTAGTCTGCAGATGGCCTCCGCAGGCACCGGTTCTGCAAGCTCATGCACGATGTCGCACGAGCCTTTCTCTATGAACCCATCGATGTGTCGGTTGATATCCGCCCGTACGAACGGTTCCATCGTCGGCGCGGTCTTTGGAGTAATCGCGCCATTGAAGATGGCACGCCAGGCGGTATGTCGGGGCGGGTCCATCTCGAGTGCTGGCACGGGCTTGCGCGGCAACATCGGGCGCAGTACCTGTGGCTCGGAGGAGAAGGTGCGAAAGTTCGCCATGGCGCTCTTCACATCGTCGTAGTTCAGGAGCATGTAGAAGCCCTGGTGCTCGTCGCTGTGGGCGACGGGACACTTCTTGCGTGCTTCCTCGAACAATTCGAGCGAACGCGCAGGCGGGGTGGTGTAACAGCTCCAGCCACGGGTATCGTCGCTCATGGAGAATCCCCTCCGGAGAGTTGACCAATAAGTGAACTTCGCGTCGCTGCCGCGACGATCGCGGAGCATTTCCGCCATGGCGGGGAACGCTCGAGATGAGGGCAGGCCATGTCTCGCTGTCAGGCGCTAAATCGCCAGGTAGCCGCCATCGACCGCCATGGTCGTGCCATTGACGAACGAGGCGGAGTCGGAAAGCAGCCACTTCACGGCCTCGCCGATTTCTGCCGGGTTGCCGAAGCGACCGATGGGATGCCGCCCCTTGAGCTTCCCGAACAGGTCGGCGAACGTCGGATCGAGCTCCAGGCGCGCGATCATCGGCGTCTTGATGATTCCGGGAAGCACCGCGTTGATGCGCACGCCGTGAATCCCATACTCGGCGGCCGCAGCGCGGGTGACTCCAAGGATGCCGTGCTTGGCCGTGATGTATTCGCTCGCGTTCTGAATGGCGACCTGCCCGAGCGACGAAGCCGTATTGACGATCGCTCCGCCAGGGTGCTTCAGCATCGCGAGGATCTGGTATTTCATACACCAGAACACCGCGGTTAGATCCACGCGCAGTGCCCGCTCCCACTGTGCCGTAGTGAGCTCATGCAACGGCTTGCCGCTCTGCTCGACCGCAGCGTTGTTGAAGGCACCGTCCAGACGCCCGTACATGGCGATAGTCTTCTGGATGAGGCCCGCAACCTCCGTTTCCGCGGCCAGGTCTGCCCTGATATAGGCGGCGACGCCGCCGCCTGACTTGATTGCATCGACAACGGCGAGCGCGCCCTCATCGACGATGTCGGTGACCACCACCTTTGCGCCAGCGTCGGCGAGGACGAGCGATGTGGCGCTGCCGATGCCTCCAGCAGCACCGGTGACGATGATGACCTTTCCCTCAAGTACCCTTGCCATGGCCGGTGATCCTCCTTACGTAATCAACGATCGAAAGCGCGGCCCGCACCCACGCGTCGCCGCTCGCGCAGGTTCCAGAGGCGACAGCCTGGACGATACGGTCGCGGGTATACGCGGGTCGAATCACATATCGAAATGCAGGCAATATCCCGCCGGAATAACGCGGTGTTCGCAGGCGGTCGACAGCCAGTTAGATCGGCAATCCACTGGCTAGTCGGTCACGCTCGTGCAGAGCCCTGCGGTCACGGCGGATGTCTTGTGCCAACGCGAGCCGCGATCGCCACGCAGATCATTCCTATCGGATATTCCCTGTATACCGATATTTGATTCGACCAGCGCGAGCGGCGAACTCTATTGTCCCGCCTCAGCGCTTACCTTCTGACATTCATCTGGAAAATGCGAAGAGCACCGCGGACCTCGATTGACGTCTTGCAGGGGGGAACTGTGGGAACGAAATCTCTTGCGGTGGAACGTATCGGCTTCGCCGGCGCACTGGCGCTGCTATCTCTCGCTACGCAGCCGCTCATGGCTGCGGAGGATCAGTCAGTCCCTGGCGCCGACAAGCTCGAGGAGGTCGTCGTAACCTCGCAAAAAGAGCTGACGAATCTGCAAAAGACCCCAGCCGCGGTAACGGCTGTCACGGCTGAGGAGCTCACCAGCGCCGGGGTCACGAATCTGACCAATATTCAGATGCTGGCGCCCGCGGTGCGCTTCGATATCGAGGGAAACAACACCCAGGTGTTCATTCGTGGAGTCGGCGCGAACCTTGATTTCCAGAACGAGGAGCCGTCGGTCGGATTCATATTTGCCGGTGCCTACATGCCGCGCGAAGCCACAACCGCGGCGTTCTTCGACCTGGCACAGGTGGAGGTACTCCCGGGTCCGCAGGGGACGTTGTATGGCCGCAGCGCCATCGGCGGCACCGTAACGGTGACCCCGGTGTGGCCGGCGCACAACAGTGACGGCACGGCGCTCCTTGAAGTCGGCAATTACGCGATGGTCCACGGGACCTACGCGCAGAATATTCCCCTCACTTCGACGCTTGCGCTGCGACCGGCAGTGGACTACATCTCGAACAACGGCGTCGAGAACTCAGGCGCCGATGCCAAGAGAGACTTCAGCGCTCGCCTTTCGGCGCTCTATGATCCGAATGACTCCACCTCGATGCTTCTGTGGGGGCAGTTTGCGGAGAAGAAGGGTCATCCGTTCAACCTTGTCAACAAGGGCCTTGATCCGATAACCCGCACCTACAGCGAAGGCGCATTTCTTCGTTCAAATCCGTGGGATGACACGCGCACCGGCCCGATCGCCGACACGGCGCTGTTCGGCGAACCCGTCGCCGATCACCAGTCCTACCGCATGTTCATGACAGGTGGGCGCATCGAAACCCATATCGCGGGGATCACGATCACGGACATACCGTCGTACGTGTACCTTGACTCGGCGCCGAACTACTGGCTCGGGACTATTCGCTCGCAGCTGAACGCGCATATTAACCAGGTTGCCAACGAGCTGCGCTTCTCCAATCCCGGCGGCTCAAGAGTCAAGTGGCTCGCAGGCCTTTACCTGTACCGCATCTTGAACGATGGCGTGTTTTACCTGTTCACGAACCAACCGTTCGTACTGCGACAGTCCAACATCACCAGCAACGAAATCAAGAACATTGCAGGCTTCGGACAGGCGACCTTCAGTGCGACGGATCGGCTGAGATTCATTGTCGGCGGCCGATACGGCACCGACAAGCGCGATGCGGCGGGTTTGGCACCCGACGCGCTGGGAGCGCTGCCCTGGACCTTCAGTGATCGCTTCTCGCATTTTGACTGGAAGGTGGGCACCGAGTACGACGCATCCGCTAGTGCGATGCTCTACGCCACGATTCAGACCGGCAACAAGCCGGGCTCGTACAACGAAGTGCCACCCAATATCGGCTACACCCAGCTGGTCAAACCGAGCAATCTCACGGCCTACACCATAGGTGCAAAGTCACGCCTGCTGGACGACCGGCTGCAGCTGAATGCCGAATTCTTCTACTACGATTACCGTGACCTCGCAGTCCAGGCGTATGACATCAGCGCGCCATTCAACGGGGTGTTCAACGCGCAGAAGATCAGAATCGACGGCGGTCAGATAGACACGCTCTACCGCGTAAACGCCGAGGGTCGACTCGATCTCTCGCTTGCCTACACACCCGCCCGCAATACGAAGTTCGTGACGCCCGCGGGTCAGGACTTTAGCGGGCTGTCACCGCCTTACGCGGCTGACCAGACGGTAATTTTTGGATACAGCCAGGGCGTGCGGGTTGGAACCGGCATCGTGCGGGGGCGTCTCGACACTCGCTGGGAAAGCGGCTGGTTTGCAGACTATGTCCACAATCGAGGCACCTATCAGGCGTCCAACACCAAAGTTGATGCCTCGCTCACCTACGAGGCGACGAGCCACTGGACGATCGGGGCGTGGTGCAAGAACCTCGGTAACAAGGCCGTCATTGCGGCGACCGCGGCGGCCGGCATCCCGGGTCCTGCGACGGCGTACCTTGAGGAACCGCGCACCTATGGGATCAGGATCACAGCGGCGTTCTAGGGGCGCCGGGTTCTGCCGCGATGTTGAGCCGCGCGCAAGCGCCGCTCACCAGGCGGTCGTGCCGCCATCAATGGCGAAGTCCGCGCCAGTCACCCAGGAGGACTCGTCGGACGCAAGATAGACCGCGAGTGGCGCTATGTCTTCAGGCACGCCTACGCGTCCGAGCATCAGCTTCGCTTTCATCGCGGCAAACCACTCCGGCGTATCGATGAAGGCCCGGGTCTGCTCAGTCAGCACCAGCCCCGGCGAGATGGTATTGCAGCGGATCTTGTGCGGGCCGCCTTCCATCGCGATCTGTTTCGACACGGCGATCACGCCGCCCTTGGCGGCCATGTGTGCGAGCGCCGGCAGCACTCGGTAGGCCACCTTGCCGGAGGTCGAACCGACGTTGATGATCGAGCCGCCGCCGCGCTTGATCATGTGGGGGAAAACCGCCTGGCAACCGTGGAAGACAACGTCGAGCTCCTCGCGCAGCGTGCGGCTCCAGTTCTCGTAGCTCATCTCGGGCACCCAGCCGAAGTACGCCATCGACGCGTTGTTGTAGAGCACGTCGATGCCACCGTAGGTACGCAGCGCGAACTCCATCAACCGATCCACATCGGCGCGCACTGACACGTTGCAGGGATGCAGCGACACCATCTCCCCGCCCGCGGCGCGTACTTCCTTGAGTATCGCGTCGGCGCGCGGCACGTTGATGTCGCAGCCCACCACCCGGGCGCCCTCGCTGCCGAACTTCAGCGCCGCGGCACGTCCCATACCGCTGCCCGTGCCGGTGATGATGCAGACCTTGTCTTGCAGGCGCTTGCTCATGGTAAATCCAAGCCCTACAGGCCGGTGACATCGATGTGGATGCGCAGATCTTCGACCTTCCCGTCGCGTCGGCGCAGCATGGTGCCGATCTTGATCACATGCAGCGTGTCATCCCGGCGCGTGTACATGCAGCTGCCTTCCGCGATCCCGACGCGCCCTTCGTGCAGTGACCAGGCCCCGGACAGGGTGTGCGACATGGCCTTGATACGGCTCCACAGTGCCCCGATCGCCCCACGCAGCGCCTCGCGACCGACTGCGGTCGGATAGTTGGCGAAGGAGAGCCGGACGTCGTCGGTGTGCAATGCGAGGAAGGGCTCCATCTGCAGACTGTCGGCGACGCGGTAGAACTCATAGATCCACGTGTTGTCACCCGCCCTATCCATCTCGCTGAACGGCGGCACCTTCTCGCGCCCCTGCTCGGTCACCGTGCGCCGCACGGCGGCCAGTGTGCCGGCGACCGCACCGAAATAAGCGCCCTCCATGGGCGCGAAATGCTGTTTCTCGGCGTCAGTGCCCTCGGGGATGCCCTTCTTGGTGAGCCCGAAGGCAAAGGTGAGCGTGAGCACGCCGTGCTCGTCCTCGCCGATGATGTTTTCGATGCGCCCGAGTTCATCCCCGCCGATACGGTCGAAGATGACGCGCTGTTCCGGCTCGAAGGTCACCTTCTCGCGCAGCGGCACGTTGTTGAGGAGGATGTCGCGCGTCAGCCCTCCCTTAGCCTCTTCGATGACCTGGCACTTCTGCATCTGCGGCACGTAGGGAAGGGCGTTGTGAGCTTTCATCATCAGACCCGTCCAGACCTCATGACGGCTCAGGAACACCTTGCCCGGCTCGTTCACCGGCACCGTCCTGCTCAATCGATACATTGGACTCACCTCGTTGTACGAATGTTTGGCAGGGGCAAGACGAATGCCGGCATACGCCAGGCGACATGGCTACCCGAAGACTCGCCCGGCAGACGATACGGTGGCGAGACTCCCCGAGTCGAATCACATATGGAAATGCGGGGATACCCCCGGGGAATAAGCACTCAAGGCCGCCGCCAGCGCAATCCGGGGGTGGAAATCAGGAGTCGGCCAACTCCTGCTCGCGCTCCACACTCGCCGTAACGAACCTATCGGCCTGCCCACCGCCGTAAAGCTGGGCGAACAGGTTCCGCAGCCAGCGGTTGCCGGGATCGGTGTGGTAGCGCTCGTGCCAGTACTGCGCGATATGGAAGCTGGGGATCTCGATGGGGAGCTCAAGCACGGTCACGTCGGCGAGTTCGGCGCAGGCGCGGGCGAGCCGATGCGGCACCACCACCAGAAGGTCGGTGCTCGTCACCATCGATGAGATCCCCATGGTGTGGGCAAGGCGCACTGCGACGCGTCGCTCCACGCCCGCCGCCCAGAAGGCCTTGTCGACGAAGCTTTCCTGCGAGACGTGTCCGCCGCCGGAGGGGTGATACACCAGGTGCGGCGTAGCCAGGAAAACCTCGAAGGAGATCGACTCCCGGATCGTCGGGTGGCCGGCCCTGACCATGCCGACATAATGCTCCTCAAAGAGTACCTGGCAGTGGATGGAACCCTCGAACTGCTCGAAGTAGCCGATGGCCAGGTCCACCTCGCCTGATTCAAGTGCGACGCTGCGCATGCGCGAGGAGGGCATCTGCACGGTGTGGATATTGATGGCCCTGGTCTCCCGGGAAATCAGCTGCAGGACCTTCGGCAGCAGGACCATCTGCCCCAGATCGCTCATAAAGATGCGGAAGGTACGCTCGGCGGTCGCCGCATCGAATGCGACCTGCCGCTCAATGGTGTTACGTACCTCGCTGAGGGCCTGGCGGATGGGGCCCGCGATGGCCTCGGCCCGCGGCGTCGGCGCCATGCCGTCGCTGGTGCGCACGAACAGCGGGTCCTCGAGCACTTCCCGCAGCCGGTTCAACTGCTTGCTCACGGCCGGCTGTGTGAGGTGCAGGTTGGATGCGGCGATCGTCACGCTGCGCGTTTGAAAGATCGCATCGAAGACCCGCAGGAGATTCAGGTCCAGTCGATTGAAACTCATGTATCAGCCCCCTCTGCATTCCCATGCTACCGCCGATCGGATTGGGCCGCACCGGGACGGACTAACCGCGGTGACCCCCGGTGAGGGGTGTGCGTTCCTACGGGGGAGGGGGTGTATTGCGGGGGTGTATTGCCGGTATGTCTTCTTTTCATTCGACCCGTTGCGGGCCTGACCGTAACGTCCTAAGCGTATGAGCTGCGCCAGCTTCATGCACTTCATCGACAACCGCTTCGTGCCCTCCGTCTCGGAGCGGCAGTTCACGAAACTGTCGCCTGTCGATGGCAGCCTTGTCGGAGCCGTGGCCGAGGGTGGGCAGGCGGAGATCGACGCGGCGGTTAAGGCAGCTACGGAGGCCCTCACCGGGCCCTGGAGCAAGCTCAGCCTGGCACAACGTACCGACATGCTGTACGCGGTGGCGCACGAGATCGAGCGGCGCTTCGATGACTTCCTGGATGCGGAGGTTCACGACACCGGTAAACCCAGATCCATCGCCTCCCACCTGGACATTCCGCGGGGGGCTGCGAATTTCCGGGCGTTCGCCGATGCGGTCAAGAACGCCTCATCCGAGTTCTTCGAAATGACGACGCCGGAGGGACGCAAGGCCTACAACTACTCACTGAGAGTGCCGAAGGGCGTCGTCGCCGTGATATGCCCGTGGAATCTGCCGCTCTTGTTGATGACCTGGAAAGTTGCCCCCGCGCTGGCCTGCGGCAACACGGTCGTCGTCAAACCTTCCGAGGAAACTCCTGCGACGGCGACGCTCCTCGGTGAGGTCATCCAGACTGTCGGCGTGCCCCCGGGTGTTTACAACGTCGTGCATGGCCTGGGTGCCGGGGGCGCCGGTGAACTGCTCACGCGCCATTCAGGCGTGGCCGCCATCACTTTCACGGGCGAAACAGCGACCGGGACCGCCATCATGCAGGCGGCGGCCGTGGGCGTTCGCTCCGTGTCTCTGGAGCTCGGAGGTAAGAATCCGGGTCTGGTATTCGCTGACTGCGATCTGGATGCAGCCGCAGCGGGCATTGCGCGCGCCGCGTTCCTGAATACCGGGCAGGTGTGCCTGGGCACGGAGCGGCTCTATGTCGAGCGGCCGATCTTCGGGCGCTTCGTTACGGCGCTGAAAAGCAAGGCTCTGGCGCTAAAGCCCGGACACCCGTCCGACAAGAGTACCGGCATCGGGCCGCTGATCAGTATCGCGCATCGAGATAAGGTGCTGCGCTACTACCGACAGGCGCTCAGCGACGGCGCCACCGTGATTTGTGGCGGCGGGATTCCGAAGATGCCCGACACGCTATCGGGCGGCGCCTGGATCGAGCCGACCATATGGACCGGCCTTCCTGAAAGCTCCAGCGTCGTGCGCGAGGAGATCTTTGGGCCCTGCTGCCACGTACGTCCGTTCGATACGGAGGAGGAAGCGGTGACTCTTGCCAATGACACACCCTACGGGTTGGCGGCCACCGTCTGGACGCGCGATGTGGCGCGCTCCTTTCGCCTGGGCGCGAGCCTTAACGCCGGAGTCGTATGGATCAATTCCTGGTTCCTGCGCGACCTGCGCACGCCCTTTGGCGGCGCGAAGCAATCGGGTATCGGGCGTGAGGGGGGCGTGCATTCGCTCGAGTTCTATACCGAGCTGCGCAATGTCTGCGTGAGCACCTGAGCTGAGACCCATGCCCATCGCAAACCTGCTGATCCTCGAGGGCCGGACCGCGCACGACAAGCAGGAGCTGATCCGTGCCGTAACCGCTGCCATCGTCGACACGCTCGGAGTGAAACCCGAAAGCGTCCGGGTCATCGTGCACGAGGTTCAAAAGGAGAACTGGGGTATCGGCGGGGTCAGCGCGCGGGAACTGGGCAAATGATCGCACTGCATGATATTCGCTACATCCGGCTAGGGACTGCGGACGTTGACGACGCGGTGCGCTACGCCACCCGGATCCTGGGTCTGGAGCTCGTGCGCCGCGATCGCTCCAGCGCTTATCTGCGAGCTGATGATCGTGACCATACGCTCGTATACACCGCCGGAAACCCCCGCGAACATATCGTGGCGTTCGAGCTGCGCACCGTCGCGGAGCTTGATCGCGCCGCGGCGGAGCTCGAGAAGGCGCAGCGCCCGGTGCGGGCAGGCACGAGGCTGGAATGCGAGCAGCGCTGCGTTGAGGGACTGATTTCGTTTCAAGACCCGACCGGAAACACCATCGAGCTTGTAGCGCGGCCGGCGCACAGCGGCAGGCGCTACTTTCCGACCCGAGACGCGGGCATCACGAGCTTTTCGCACATCGGGCTGCACTCGATGGATCCGCGCCAGGATGAGCTCTTCTGGACGACGGTATGCAACGCGCGCGTGAGCGACTGGATCGGTCAGGCGCCGCTCCTGCGCATCGATCCGGTGCATCACCGCATCGCATTGTTTCCCTCCAAGCGCACGGGCGTGCAGCACATCAATCACCAGGTGGAAAGCATCGACGACATCATGCGGTCGTACTACTTCCTACTCGAGCAGAACGTGCGCATCCGTTTCGGTCCCGGCCGGCACCCGACCTCGGGTGCGATGTTTCTGTACTTCGAAGGTCCCGACGGGATGATTTACGAGTATTCATCGGGCGTGAGGATGATCACGGATGACAGTTATCTGCCGCGGCAGTTCCCGGCTAACAGCACTTCCTACTGCGCCTGGGGATCCAAGCCTGACATACCAGAATTCAATGCCGAGCCGACTGGATGAGGCAGTCGCACTCTTCGGTTTCTTCCCTGGATGCGCGCCGCATACGCGTCGCGGCACGGGCGCTCGCCCGGGCGAACCTCGTGCATGCCTATGGCCACTGCAGTCTACGAATCAATCCGGGGCTTTTCATCGTCACTCCGCCAAAGCCGCTCGGACTGGTGCGGAATGATGATTCGCCCGTACCCGTCACGCTCGAGGGTGCTCTGCCACCTGATGCTTTACCTGAGGTCATCGCCCATCAGGAGATCTATCGGCGGCGCGCCGAGGTCTGCGGCATCGCACGCTTTCAATCTCCCAACGTCACGGCACTCTCGACGCTCGGCCTCACGCCGAAGGCGCGCCATGGATTCGGCGCCTATTTCGCCCCCGGGGTGCCGTTCTACACGAACCCTCGCCTGGTGCGCGACGCCGCGAGCGCCCAGACGTTGGCTGCAGAGCTGGGTTCAGGGCGCGCGATTGTCATGCGCGGCAATGGCGCCATCACCGTGGGCACCTCGATCGAGGAAGCGGCAGTGATGGCCTGGTACCTGGAAGACGCCGCGCGAGTGGAACTCGCGGTGCTGGCCACGGGCCGCGAGGGGATGGAGTTGAGCGGCGCGGAGGCACGCGAGCGAGCGGTGACCTCCGGGCGGATGATGGAGCGGATGTGGGACTGGCTGACGGCAGGTGATCCTGAGCTGCAATAGGAGTGTGTTCCATGCAAGACGTTTCTGCCACGACGGGTGCAGCAGGCAAGCGGGAGCCGACCCTTAAGCTCAAGTTCCTCTCCCACGGAACGCTGGAGAGCAAGGATCTGGACTTTACACGCCGCTTCTACGAGGAGTTTTTTGGCTTTCAGGTCGTGCGACCCAGCAAGGTCTCGATTTGGTGTCGCCTGGGCGGAAATCACATCTACGTCGTTGTGCAGGTGCCTGCGCAACGCAAGGGGGAAATGCCGTTCCTTAATCACAACGGGATCGACGTCGAGAGTGAGGAACAGGTCGATGAATGCCACCGACTCGTGGTGCGCGACGCGGAAAAGTGGCGTCTGCACAAGATTACCAAACCGGGAGTACAGCACGGCACCTACGGGTTCTACTTCTACGACACAGACGACAACGCGTGGGAAATCCTGGCCAATCCGCCCGGGGGCTATACTTGGATGTTTGAACGCGGTGATCAGGAAGGGGTCGGTCACATGAGCAAGACATTCGAGCGGCCGACATCGACGCTGCGCAAGAACCCGAAAGCCTGATGATGGATGATCAGTCGTATCGCCTGGCGACTTATGCCGATGCCGCCAACACCGCCCGTGCGGGACTCGTGGCGGGGGGCCGTCTCATCGACGTCTCCCTGGGTATCGGTCTCATGCAGGGGCAGGCCAGTGCGCTCCCAATCGTGTCCGTGCTCGATGTGCTCGAGCACTGGCATGACATCGCCCCGCAGCTGCCCGAGCTTGCGGGCAAGGTGCGCAAGGGCGAACTCGCGCCCCAGGCAGTCTCGCTCGCAAGCGTGCGGCTCCTGGCTCCGGTGCTCTATCCGGGGACTGTTTTTTGTGCCGGAGCCAACTATCGCGATCACGTGGTTGAAATGTCCCGAGCCCTGAGCCTGCCACCCGAGCCGGATCCCCATGAACTCGGGTTGAAACCGTGGCATTTCATCAAGGCGTCGCGCGCGTGCGTGCGCGGAACGGGCAGCCGCGTCGCGCTTCCGGCGTACGCCAGGAAAATAGACTGGGAAGCGGAAATTGCCGTCGTCATTGGCGTCGATTGCCGAAACGTGAGCATCGAAGATGCGATGCACTACGTAGCGGGGCTTACGATAGTGAACGACCTATCGGCGCGCGATCAATTCAGGCGTGAAGGGGTCTCCGCCGAATCACCGTTTCGCTTCGACTGGGTTGGTCAGAAATCCTTCGACGGAGCACTGCCGATGGGTCCTTGGATCTGCCCGCTCGATGAGATCGAGGATCCCGGTAACCTTGGTATTCGCCTGTGGGTGAATGACGAGCTGATGCAGGATTCCTCGAGTTCAAACCTCATCTTTTCCATGGCGGAACAGGTGGCGCATCTCAGTACGCGGGTCACGCTCAGACCCGGTGATCTGATCGCGACGGGTACCCCCGCGGGCTGCGGCGCCGCACGGGGCCGCTTTCTCAAGTCCGGCGATCGGGTGCGCATCTGGGTGCAAACTGTGGGGGAGCTGGAGACCGAGTTCGCGTAAGCAAAGGCGGATGTCCCCGCTGCGGGGTCGCTGGCGACTCGCGCTTGGCTCGGAACAATGTGTGCTGCTCGGATGACATTTACAGCCGATCGCGTTTTGATCCAGATCTCGCCCGGGGCCTAGCGCAGTCTATGGCGACGAGGCGTATCGCCCTGCCCAACCGACCAGGAGTTACTGATGAACAAGTACCAAGTCGCTGTTGTTCTCGGCAGCCTACGTAACGCTTCGTTCAATCGTCGCCTCGCGGAGGCCGCGTCGAAGCTGGCACCGCCGGAGTTCACGTTCAAGCGCGTGGAAATTGGCGATCTACCCCTCTACAACCAGGATGACGATGCGAGTCAGCACGCCAACGTACGGCGCTTGAAGAGCGAGATTGCTGCGGCCCACGCGCTACTGTTTGTTACGCCCGAATACAACCGCTCGATACCCGGTGTGCTGAAGAATGCGATTGATCATGCGTCACGTCCGTATGGGCAGAACGCGTGGGCGGGGAAGCCCGGGAGCGTGATCGGCGCGTCGGTGGGCGCTCCGGGTGCCAGCATGGCCCAGCAGCACTTGCGAAACGTCCTGGCCTACCTGGACGTGCCAACGCTCAGTCAGCCCGAAGTGTTCATCCACGTCACGGAAGGACTGTTCGACACGAACGGAACCATCAGCAATCCAGGCACGAGGCAGTTTTTGCAGAGCTGGATGGACCGCTATGTGTCATGGGTCCGCAGGCTGGCCACATCGGACTGAACCGTTCACGCGTGCGAAGCTGCGGCCAACGACACTCGAATCGATCCACTTGAGTAACATTGCGCTTAGGGTTTTTCGTGCCGCTTTGGCGTGATGAAATGCGTGACCTTAGTTGCGCCCGGTGCCTCGACAGCTCATTTCAGCCCGGGGATTCGCCAGGACGCCGCCCCGGGTGGAAGGGCTTGGGATCCGGTCGCGCTGGAAGAAGAAATACGCGAACCTCGGTGGCAGTGAGGCAGCTGCGCGAGGAGAACTCCAAGCTCAAACGCCTCGTCGCGGACCTCACGCTCGACAAACACATCATGGCCGAGATCATTCTAAAAAAAACTTGAGGCCGGCACGCAAACGCGAGCTCCTCGAGTGGGTAAAGGCAGCGTTCGGTACCAGCTTCTCGCGAGCGTGCCGGCTGGTGTGGATCTCGCGCTCCTTGCAACGCGCAGCAAAGGGTCCGAGAACTTCGCGGGGACCTAACCACGCGAGGGGTCCACCCAGATGTCCTTGCGTTTTGCCGTGAAGAGCTCGTTGCTGATTTTCCTTGGCATCCTTGATCCATCGGCGACTCGACGCGTCCCACACGCCTCCGCGCGTGTAATAAGGGACGCGGGCCTAGGTTGCTGTCGATTCGCGGTCGGATCGCTGGATCCGCAGCTCACGCTCTTGCTGCGAGTAAGTACCCAGCGAGTCGCGATCCGCATGTGACGAGGAGGTTTTGGAGAGTCGCGATTGAGGGCCGGCGGAACCCGGTCCGAGACTGACACTCTGGCTTACACCCCGAGGTTGACGAACATGACACCCGGTACGAGGGTCCATGATGAAAACGTCAATGAATTCAGTGGTCGGGGTGACAGGATTTGAACCTGCGACTCCTACGTCCCGAACGTAGTGCTCTACCAGGCTGAGCTACACCCCG
>Ga0137418_10003596_pt1 | contig 14241 bp, 12 predicted proteins | sample CZODoug3_1_2_16f_FD_122242 | JGI IMG/M metagenome (GOLD analysis project Ga0137418, IMG submission 122242) | Vadose zone soil fungal communities from Angelo Coast Range Reserve, California, USA - CZODoug3_1_2_16fungal (Hybrid Assembly) | ecosystem: Environmental > Terrestrial > Soil > Vadose...
GTCAAGCGGTCGCCAGGAGAAGCGGCCGATTTCTTGCCCGACAATACATCGCGAATACCCTGCATACGTTCATTGTGATTGGCAGCAGCTGCGCCGCCCGACTGGATGCACACCGTGCCACCCTTCGGCTTGATCTCCATGGCGAGTTTGGCGAGGTTCGCGCCGATCTCGTAATTGTGGGTGCCGATATAGGCGGCGCGCAAAGCCTTGCTGTCAGGCAGGACGTCGGAATCCCAGGTAAGGACGGGAATGCCGGCAGCCTTGGCGGCCTGCAACGCTACCGCTGCCGCCGCAGCATTGGATGGCGCTACGGCAATGCCGTCCACTTTCTTCGCGACGAGATCCTGCAGGATTTGCACCTGCTCCTCGCCACCGCCGTGTTCACCGGGGCCTATATACATGCATTCAAAGGCACCCTTTGATTCTGCTTCGGCTTTCTTGCAGCCATCGCGCGCCTGGTCGAAGAACGGATTGTTCATGTTCTTCGGCACCAAAGCGAAGATATATTTCGCCTGGGCGCCGGACATGGCCACGGACATGGCGCCGAAGGCGATAGCCGTGCTTAAGAGAAATTTTTTCATCTCGTTTCCTCCTCATTGACCTTCACTGATTGCCCGCAGTGAATTCGGTTTCTAACGGTGCTTTTTCGGGAACAACTGCTCCAAAGCTGCCGCAATGATCGACTTGCCCCCAGTTTGCATCCCGAGAAGCACCGCGAGAACGATGAAAGCGCCGACAAATGCGCCCTGCCAATTGGAATCGATGCCAGCCATCAACAAGGCATTGCGGATGACCTCGAGAAAGGCCGAACCGATGAAAGCCCCGAAGGCAGTGCCCGCCCCACCCATCAGGTTCGCCCCGCCGATCACGGTCGCCGCGATGACGCGCAACTCATAGCCCTGCCCCATGGCATTGATGGCCGAGCCGTTGTAACCGAGCAGCAGAAGAGAGGCTAACGAAGCGGTGAATGAGGAAAACACATAGGCTTGAAATTTGATCCAATCGACCGGAACACCGGTGAGCCGGGCAGCCTGTTCGTTGCCGCCAATCGCAAAGAGATGGCGGCCCCAGGCTTTGGAGTTGAACACATACCCAACGATGAGGGCCAGCCCGACCATGACCCAGAAATGCGAGGACAACTCGGGAAACCAGTGCGGTGCCCAACCGGCCGGCGCGCGCAAAGGCCATTTCGCTTGACCGATGGCTTTGACGATGGGTGCGTCGGGCCCGAACTGATAGAGCATCTGGTTGGCCGAAAACACCACCGCAAGCGACCGCGCGAATGACAACATGCCAAGCGTCACGACGAAGGAAGGCATACCAACATAGGCCACGAAAAAGCCGTTGACCATGCCGCAAGCAAGCCCGGCAATCATCCCCATCGTGAAGGCGACATACCAGGAGTAATGCCAGGTAAGGAACAGGCCGGCGACAATCGCCACCAGGCCCATCACCGACCCTACGGAGAGGTCAATGCCGCCGGTGATGATGACCACGGTCATCCCCATCGCCATGATTCCGATCGGCGCGAAGTTGCGCGTGACATTGGCGGCATTTTCGACGGTGCCAAAGCTCGGTTCATTGATGGTCATGACCACGACCAGCACGATGAGCGCGATCGTCACCCAGAATGGCTGACTCGACATGACGCGCGCACCAAAGGTCTGTTCCTTGGTCTCCGCCACATCTGAAATTGCGGCGTGACCGGTTTCGGGCGCCTTGACGAGATCATGCTGCACGGATCGCTCCCGTAATCAGGCCGGTGATTTCCTCCGGCGATGTCGACGTGGTTGCCTTGTCGGCAACTTTGGCGCCGCGCCGCATGACGATGATGCGGTCGCTCACCGCGAACACGTCGGGCATACGATGGCTGATGAGGATGACCGCCACATCTTGATGCTTCAGACGGCGGATGAGTTCGAGCACTTCGGCTACCTGGCGCACCGAGATGGCGGCGGTCGGCTCGTCCATCAGGACGAGCTTGGCGTTGGAAAGCCGGGTGCGGGCGATGGCCACCGCCTGGCGCTGGCCGCCCGACATTTTCTTGACCAGATCGCGTGGTCGCGTTTCGGATTTCAGTTCGTCGAACAATTTAGCCGAGCGGTCGATCATCGCCTGCTTGTCGAGCACCCGAAAGGGCCAGAACCCCTTGTTCAGCTCGCGGCCCAGGAACACGTTCTGCGCGGCGGTGAGATTGTCGGCCAGCGCGAGATCCTGATAGACGACTTCGATACCCTTGGCGCGCGCCTGAATGGGCTTATGGAAATGGCAGACCTCGCCGTCGACGAGAACTTCCCCGTCCGTTGGCGGAAAATTCCCGGCAATCAGCTTGACCAGGGTGGACTTGCCGGCACCATTGTCGCCCATCAACCCCACGACCTCGCCGGGCTCGATCGACCAGCTGATGTCGTTTACCGCGTGGATGGCACCGAAACTTTTGGATACGTTACGAACTTCAAGCAGAGCCACTCCAGTACCTCCCCTGTCATGCAGCTCTTCCGGCTGCCTGCGGTTCGACTATTCTATCATAGCCGGGGTTGCCCCTGGCACCTCAGCGGCAATGGTCGCCGCTCCTACTCTATCGCTTGCCACGTCCGCAATTTGGATGATCGAACCGCCATATCGATAATCTTCTGAATTTCCCAGGCTTCGCGAAAATCCGGCCCGCGCCTCTCTCCACCAGCGATAGCTTCCAGGAATTCAGCAACCTCGATCGTCTTGAGATCGTTGAAGCCAAGTTGGTGACCCGGCGCGACGCAGAACAGTCCATAGGGATGATGCTGGGGTCCCGCCTCGATACGGGTGTAACCGCTATGGCGTGGATCGCCCTTGGTGCGATAGTGAAGCAGCTCATTGAGGCGTTCTTGGGTATAGACAAGAGACCCCTTTGCGCCGGTCAATTCAAACCCGAGCTGCATTTTTCGTCCTGTCGCCACCCAGTTTGCTTCAATCGTTCCCCGGCATCCCCGCTCAAATCGCACCGTAAGGCGCGCAATATCATCCACTTCGACGGCGCGGCGCTCCGATGAGCCGGCGCCAATTGGGCGGCTTTTGACCACGGTTTCCAGATCAGCATCGACGTGGCTGATGGGGCCGAGAAGAAAGCGGGCCATTCCGATGATATGGCTGCCGATATCGGCAATGGCACCTGCTCCACCACTGGCATCCACGCGCCAGTTGTAGGGAATTTCCGGATCCGCCATGTAGTCTTCAGCGTGAATGCCGCGAAAACCGGTGATTTCTCCGAGCTCCCCGGCCACAACCATGGAACGCGCAAGTTTCAACATCGGATTCTTGATATAATTGTAACCAACCTGCGTCACGACGCCGGCAGCTTCAGCGGCGTCCATCATGTCTCTTGCGGCATCGGCATTTGGTGCGATCGGCTTCTCGCAATGAACGTGCTTGCCCGCCGCGATGGCCGCAAGAGCCATTTCGCGATGAACGACATTTGGCGTAGTGATCGAGACGACCTCAATATCTCGATCTTCGACGAGCGCACGCCAATCAGTTCGCCAACGGAGAAAACCGAATTGTTTGGCGGCTTGCTCTGCCGCTTCCCCATTAATATCTGCAACTGATTGCAAAACAGGACGCAGGCTGCCCGGAAAAATGCCTGCAACAGCCCGATAGGCAAAGGAATGGGCCTTTCCCATGAAGCCGGTGCCAATAACGCCTACGCCAATGTTACGCATGTCGTTCCAATCGTTCTTCAAATCAAACTTTGACAGCTCGGCCCGTCAAGGCAGACTCAAGAGCGCAGTCGGCCAAACGAAGCGCCTGGCGGCCGTCATGTGGGGTAGTAGGCATTGGCGAACCGTTCTCGAGTGCACCGACAAATTGATCGAATTCCGTCTTGTAGGCCTCGGCATATCGCTCCAGGAAGAAATTCAGCAACGGTTCGCGCACTTCCGTTTCGGTCTTGCCCCAACGCCGGACAGTGGTCGGTCGCAGATTTTCGTTCAGCAGCATTCCAGCCGATCCAAAGACTTCGAGCCGCTGATCGTAGCCGTAGACCGCTTCGCGGCAGCAGTTGATATGGCATTGCCGACCCGAAGCCGTGCGCATCTGCACCATGATCGTGTCGAAATCGTCCAGCTCGGCCAACCCGGAATCCACAAGTCGGCTCGCCGTCGCCATGACCTCGATCGGCTCTTCGCCGAGCAGCCAGCGCGCCATGTCGAAATCGTGAATCACCATATCGCGAAAAATTCCGCCGGAATGACCAATATACTCACGCGGCGGCAATCCCGGGTCGCGGCTGGTGATGATAACCTGCCGCACGTCACCGATTTCACCGGCATCGATTGATCGACGCAGTTGCCGGGCGCTCGGATCAAAGCGGCGGTTGAATGCCACCATGACGCGGCCTTTGAACCGTTCGATCTCATGGACAGCAGCGTCCACTTTGGCAATGTCGAGGTCGATCGGCTTCTCGCAAAGCACGGCCTTTCCCATCTTCACCGCATGAAGCATCAAACTGACATGAGTATCTGTCGGCGTGCCGATGATAATGGCATCGACATCGGCTCTCTCAATCACCGTGATGGGATCAAGCGAGGCCTCACAACCGAGATGATCGGCCAAGTCCCTGGCTGCGGTGCCATATGGATCAGCAATCGTGACAAGTTTTGCATTGGACTTTGCCGCCACGTTGGCCGCGTGGATTTTCCCAATTCGTCCAGCACCAAGAACCGCAACTCGCAACATATTGGAAACTCCGGCCTATCCTGAGGTTAACCGACTCCCTTCGCCAAACACGCATAGATGCGCTGACGTAAAGGGCACTAGTGATGCGAGCAACTTCGTCATGCACAGCGTTTCGAGGTGATTGAACCTCAAGAGCCAGCACGTTGACGCAAGGTCGTTAGGACGTGATGAAGTTGTCTGTCAGGCCTACCTCCCGTGATCGCGACCGCTTACGCGGCTCTACTGTTTTTAACAGCGAAACCTGCTCTGGCGACTTCAGCGACGTTCCCTAGTTCCGAGTTTGTTGACGGCGCATTCCATACGCCTTCAACAATTATCATTGCTTATTTCTGTATTTGCAACAATAATTTCCACTTCGCCAAATGAACTTTTTTGACGCGTGCTGCAGGCATCGAATAGCGGTGGTGCACCACGACCAGAAATTGAACTTACAACCCAAAAATGCCGGCACTTATGACTCGCGCAGATTCGGGGATACGAAGGAAATGACTTTCAGGCCGGCGATGGAATCGCAGGCGAGGAACGGGAATGCCAACCAAGCGCAGCGAACCAGCGGCGACAATCCCAAAAAATTACGAGGGGGTCGTCAATTTGATCACCCGCGAATATGCAAATTTGTCGACCGGATTTCAGCAGATCGCGCGATTCTTGACGCAGAATCCAAATGTGGTGGCGCTCGAATCGATCAATGCCGTCGCCGCCAAATGCCGGATGCATCCATCGAGCCTCGTCCGCTTCGCCCAGAGCCTCGGCTACTCCGGCTTTAAACAGCTGCAATCGGTTTTTCAGACGAGGCTTGCCACTGCCGCCCCCGGATTTCGGGAACGTATCAGCGCTCTCGAAAGTGAACTTTCACGAAATAAGGACCACGGCAGTCTCGGCTATTTGCGGGATCTGGTCGTGCGCGACATGGCGGCACTTCAAGATCTTCTCGAAGTCATATCGGAAAAAACCCTTGCCGACACCGCCAAACTGCTTGTGCAAGCTGAAACGATTTACATTGCCGGACAACTTCGATCCGAACCTATCGCGTCATTGCTCAGGTATCTTCTGACGATGCTGCGCCGCCGTATCGTCCTTCTCGACCCTGCCGGAGGTCTGGCGCAAGAAATGGCGACGACCATGACCGACCGCGACGTCCTGATTGCGATCGCATTTCGACATTACGCCAAGGAAGTCGTGGTTATATCCGACGTGGCCGTAACCAATGGAACCTCCATCATAGCCATTACGGACAGCCAATTGTCGCCCCTCGCAAAAGACGCCCGGACTCTCTTCACGATTCCGGAGGACGAATATCTGTTCTCCAGGTCTCTCGCGGCACCGATGTGTTTGGTCCAGTGCATTGCAATGGCAACGGCCGCCCTGCTCCAGCCGGGCCGGGACTCGACGCCACGAATTCCGACTGTGACCGAGATGGCTCATGATCGGACTTCGGCGCAAACGCGACGGCAAAAGCATTCTTCCAAGCGATGATATTTGGCGATTCTGATTTTAGCAATTTATCTTGCTTAAAATACGAAACGGCAATAAATATTCCTGAAACCAAATATGCACCATCGAAGGTGCTTTAGAAGTTCGGGAGGAAAGCGCATGTCAACGGTTCGCTGCACCGTGGCGCAAGCCCTGGTTCGCTATTTGTGCAATCAGTTTACGATCATCGACGGCAGGAAGGAGATGCTGTTTCCGGGCGTTTTTGCCATTTTTGGCCATGGCAACGTCACCTGTCTGTCCGAAGCTTTGGAAGCCGTAAAGGATACGCTGCCGACCTGGCGTGGCCAGAACGAGCAATCGATGGCGCTGGCCGCGATTGGCTTCGCCAAAGCCAAACGCCGCCGCCAGATCATGGTCGCCACCTCCTCGATCGGCCCCGGCGCACTGAACATGGTCACTGCCGCCGGCGTTGCCCATTCCAACCGCCTGCCGGTTTTGCTGCTCTCCGGTGACACATTCGTCAATCGCCGCCCCGATCCGGTTATGCAACAGGTTGAGCACTTCGGTGACCCTTCGATCAACGTCAATGATGCCTTCCGCGCCGTGACGCGCTATTGGGATCGTCTCACCCACCCGGAACAGATGATCTCGTCGCTGCCGCAGGCTGTCGCTGTCCTGCTCGATCCGGCGGATTGCGGCCCAGCTTTCATCGCGCTGCCGCAGGACGTGCAGGAAATGGCGTGGGATTATCCGGAAGCCTTTTTCAAACCAACCGTCCATGCCATTCCGCGCCCGCGCGCCGACAAGGATCGTCTGGCCCAGGCGCTCGAAATTCTCAAGAGCGCCAAGCGCCCGCTGATCATTTCAGGCGGAGGCGTGCGCTATTCCGGCGCCGAGGATGATCTCGGCGCGTTTGCGACGGAGCACGGCATTCCGGTTGCCGAAACCATCGCGGGCAAGGGTACGCTCACGCACTATCACCCGGCCCATGTCGGCCCGATTGGCATTGTTGGCTCGACCTCGGCCAACGCGCTGGCGGCTGAAGCCGATGTTATTTTGGCGATCGGCACCCGCTTGATGGATTTTACCACCGGCTCATGGACGTGCTTTTCGCCAGAGGCAAAATTCATCTCGATCAATGCTGCACGCTTTGACGCGACCAAGCATCAGGCCCTCGCGGTCATTGGCGACGCGCGCGAAACCCTTGCCGAATTGGCAGCCTCCTTCAAAGGGTGGAAGTCGGACGCCGAATGGACAGATCACGGCAAATCCGAGTTCGCCAAATGGAACGCCGCGCTCGATTCCTATCAAAAACCCACCAACGAACCCGTTCCGACCTATGCGCAGGTGGTTGGTGTCGTCAATTCCCATGCCGGCGAGCGCGACTATCTTGTCGCCGCCGCCGGCGGCCTGCCCGGCGAAGTGATGAAGAACTGGCGCGTCAAACAGCCCAATAGCTTCGACTGCGAGTTCGGCTTTTCCTGCATGGGTTATGAAATTGCAGCTGGATGGGGTGCGGCCATGGCCGACTCAAGCCGCGTTCCGATCGTCATGGTGGGTGACGGCACCTATATGATGATGAATTCGGATATCTATTCAACCGTTCTCACCGGCCACAAGATCATCCTGATCGTTTGCGACAATGGCGGCTATGCCGTGATCAATCGCCTGCAAAACGGCAAGGGCGGCGCAAGCTTCAACAACCTGCTCGAGGATTGCCGCGTCAAGCAACCGTTCTCCGTGGACTTTGCCAAGCACGCCGAATCCATGGGTGCGCTCGCACGAAAGGTCGAAAGCCTCGCCGATCTTGGTGCGGCCGTCGACTGGGCCAGGAATACCGATCGCACCACGGTTTTGACCATCGTCTCGGACGCCTTCACCTGGACCCCTGGCGATGCCTGGTGGGATGTCGGCGTGCCACAGGTCAGCGCCCGCCAGAGTGTTCTCGAAGCCTCGAAAGACCAGCTCGAGGGCCGCAAGAAGCAGCGCGTCGGCGTTTGATTCCGCCGTCGCCCAAGTGACGAACATCGATATTCCCGGAGATTTTTAATGAAAGCGAAATTGGGTATCGCTCCGATCGCATGGTGGAATGACGACCTTGAGGAACTGAGCGACGACGTTTCGCTCGAAGAATGTCTGCGTCAAGCAAGCGAGGCAGGTTTCACGGGCATGGAGACAGGCCGCCGTTTTCCGATGGATGCGAAAGTGCTTGGCCCTATCCTGAAAGCCCACACAATGAGCGTCTGCGGCGGCTGGTTCTCCGGTCTGTTGCTTGACGGTGACATGGAAACGGAAAAGCAACGCATTGCCCCGCAAATGGCGTTGTTCAAGGCGGTCAACGCGCCCTGTATTGTTTACGGCGAGTGCGCCCGCACCATTCAGGGCGACCGTTCCAAGCCCCTGGCCACGAAGCCCAAGCTTTCAGAGGACGAGATCAAAGTCTACGCCCGAAAGATGACGAAGTTCGGCGAATGGTGCGCCGAGCAGGGCATGCCGCTGTCCTATCACCACCATATGGCCGCCGTGATCGAGACAGAGCCAGAACTTGACATGTTCATGAAACATTCGGGTGAAGGCATCCCGCTGCTTTTCGATGCCGGCCACATGGCGTTTGCGGGCGGCGATGTCATGCGCGTCATCGACAAGCACCACAAGCGCATTACGCATGTTCACACCAAGGATGTGCGCATGGATGTGATCGTCAAGCTTGATCGGACCCGGGAGAGTTTTCTTGACGCAGTCGTAAAGGGCGCCTTCACGGTGCCCGGCGATGGCTCGCTCGATTTTGAAGCGATCCTCAAAAAGCTCGCCGACCATGGCTATGAGGGTTGGTTTGTGGTCGAGGCCGAACAGGATCCTGTAAAGGCGCCGCCGGCCGAATATGCCAAGGTCGGTTACCGCGCCTTGACCAAGGCGCTTGCCAAGGCAGGTTACAAGATTGAAGGGCAATCGTCATGAATGGACTGACTGGAAAAATTGCCGTCATTACCGGTGGCACGCAAGGGCTTGGCGCAGCCATTGCAAGGCTATTTGCCGATCGTGGCGCATCCGGCATCGTCACCTGCGGCCGCTCGGTGGCAAAAGGGCAGGCAAAGGCGCAAGAAATTCAAGATGCAACCGGCACGAAGGTTGTGTTTGTCGCGGCCGATTTGAGCAAGATCGAGGATTGCCGGGCCGTCATCGCCAAGGCTGACGCCGAATTCGGCCGCGTCGACGTGCTGGTGAATGCCGCGGCGATAACCGATCGCGGCACCATCATCGACACGTCGCCTGAATTGTATGACAGGATCTTCAATGTCAACGTTCGCGCTCCGTTTTTCCTGATGCAGGAAACGATAAAGATCATGCGTCGGGAAAAGATCGAGGGCAATATCGTCAATATCTGCTCGATGTCGTCCAAAGCCGGTCAGCCGTTCATCGCTGCCTATTGTTCGTCAAAAGGTGCTCTGGCAACGCTCACGGAAAATACCGCCTATGCGGTCATGCGCAACCGTATCCGCGTCAACGGGCTGAACATCGGATGGATGGCCACCGAAGGCGAAGACCGGATTCAGCGTCAGCATCATGGTGCAAGCCAAGATTGGCTGAAACAGGCGGCGGCTGCACAACCATTTGGCCGTCTCATTGACCCTCAGGAAGTTGCGCGCGCCGTTGCTTTTCTGTCGACCGATGAGTCCGGTTTGATGACCGGATCCGTGGTGAACTACGACCAGTCGATCTGGGGCGCCTACGATTCCTCGCCACAGCCTGCGTTCGCGCTCTAATGGCCGCACTGCTTTCCACAACGGATGCGGCGGTAGCCCTGCCGGAGTGTCTTCCCTCTCGCTGCGGACGCACTCGCGACCGGGCAAGATGCAACGGTCATCGGCGGGTTCAGACACAGCGACCGCAACGGCGCAATCCAGCCACATCTTGATCAGATGCAGCACGCGCCGATCAACGATCCGGCGCGCCACCGACTGCAATTAAGCTTCTTCTCGTCGCTCAAGACCGAGCGTGTAGCGCGCAAATCTATCGTACCAGGAATGAGGCCAGAGCAGATGTGTTTGACATCGAGCGGTGCCACTTGACGTCATTCGACCATCGGCTACCTCAGCCCGTGGGGTTGCTGAGGGTCGTTGTCCCAGTGCGGACATCTTCATTGTACTGCCCAGGGTCGAGACGGGCGATGCAATCCTGGAGGACATCAAGGCCGACATGCCAGACCTCAACTTGGTGAATTGGAGGTTCGACTTGGATGGTCCAAGGGTGCGAAAGGATAAGGGGACGGTACACGAGGCCCTCATCACCCTCATGGACAACCGACTGACCGGCGAGACACCTATCTCGTTCATCCGACGCGAACTTGCGCAGTAAAGAAGCTGCAAGAAACGCTTCGCGACCCCGAGCATAGGACGACAAAAGCTCTCCGGGAAATCGGAGTGGAATATGTCGTGCGGGGCGCTGGCAGGGACGCCAAGAGCTTCCTCGTGAAGCACGCGCGGCTATAAAACAAACTGCCGGGACACGGGTATCCACAAGGACTCTGGTGCCCGGTCTGTTTTGTTAGAGAACTTTTCAGAGCCGATAGAGCGATTGTCAATCCTTGCGCAGGCCCTTGCCCAGCACCTCAAACATGATCGTCTTCAGCGCCAGTTGGATACGACCGCCCTGCGTCGGGGCCTGCACCATGCAGATAACGAGCATGTCGTCCTGGGGATCGACAAAATAGAAGCTGCCGCCCGCGCCGTCCCAGCGGTATTCACCCAACGGCCATGTCGTGTTCGGCGGCGGTGAGGTGCGCACGGCAAAGCCAAGACCGAAGCCGCTGGTCGGACCCGGAAAATAGAAGGGGTCATGAATGATCCCTGTCTCCGGCCCGATCTGATCCGACGTCATCAGTGCGACCGTCTCGGACTTGAGGTACCGCTTGCCGTCCAGCTTGCCTCCGTTCAGCAGCATTTGCAGGAAGCGGGCGTAGTCCCCGATCGTCGAGACCAGGCCCGCTCCGCCGGATTCCCAGCGCCGCGAAAATGTCGGATCCTTGATTCCGGCCACCCGAAAGCGATCGACAGAAAATGACCTGGCGATGCGCGGCCACTTCGCTTCATCCGCGACATAATACGCGGTCTCGGACATGCCGAGCGGATCGAGCAATCTCTGCTTTTCGAATTGAAACAGCGGCTGCCCCGAGGCCACCTCGACGACACGGCCGAGTACGTCGGTTGAATGGCTGTAATTCCAACGCGTTGCGGGCTGATCGGCGAGCGGCAGTGTCGCGATCCGGTCGGCGAATTCGGCGTTATCGAAATCGCCGGCGTACAGTTGGGGATTGGCATAGAGTTTCGTCACCGCGGCTTCGCCGAAGAAGCCGTAAGTGATACCCGACGTGTGCCGCAGCAGATCCCTGATCGTGATCGGGCGCTTCAACGGCTCGAGCTTGAGCGGATATTGTCCTGCTTCATCGGAAAGATCGACGCCGACTTTTGCATCCGCAAAGGCATGAATGTATTTCGATACGGGATCATCGAGGGCCAGCTTGCCGTCGTCGACCAGCATCATCGCGGCGACCGAGGTGACGGCCTTCGACATCGAATAGATCTGGAAAATCGTGTCCGGCGTCATCGGCTGCCCGGTCTCGGGGTCCCGCACGCCGAAACATTCGAAATAGACCGGCTTGCCGTGCTGCTGGATCAGGAAAATCGCGCCGGGAATCTTGCCTGTCGCGACTTCGTTGCGAATGTAATCGCCAATACGATCAAGGGCCGCGCGTGAGAAAGTTGGCGCGAGCGGCGCTTGGGACGGCGGCACCTGGGTTTCGGCTCGCACCTCGTGCGGCCAGCCGCCGATAAAAAAAATCGCAAGCGCCGCCGCAACAAGGCGACGCCCCGCCAAAACGTCAGTTCTCCAGCGATTCATGGACGAGCTGCTGGAGGGTCCGCTGGACATGCTGGCGTTCCGAAGGCATCTGCTCAAGCAGCACGAAGAACATGTCCTGCTTGGGGTCGATCACCAGCAGCCGCTGGCGCCGTCCCTGACCAAAAAGCTTCGCTGAACTTCAGGATAGTGCGCCGGGCAATGACGTCAAATAGTTTATTCACTGGATCCCCGCTGCACAACGCAGGGCTGCTCCTCATACCTACCATCAATCCATAATCTCAACAGCTCAAGGCCAGCCAAGCCGCTGGCGTGTTCTTCAACCCCTTACCGGTTCAGGCAAGTCCATGGGAGCCGTGGTGTACTCTGGTCTCCAAGCCGAGCATAACGCCACCGCAGCACCTGGTGTGAAGCCTGTAGGCATCATGATCGTTACACGCCTCAAGGCGCAGGCTGATGAGGTGGTGTCGGACATCAATGCTTATGTTGGGCGACATGTTGCCGTCGCGGACCATACGGACAGCAGAGCGACACCAGAGCAACTTCACGAGAGCGACATCGTCGTCATCACTCATGCGGCCTATACAAGAGCGAAAGAAACTCTCTCCGGCGTCAACGCTGATCGGTGGCACCGAAGGACTCTGGTGCCCGGTCTGTTTTGTTAGAGAACTTTTCAGAGCCGATAGAGCGGTGCAACGATTGCGAGCCAGCGGTCAATGACGGCCTCGCTTCCGCACGGCCAAACGCTTTCGTTTCAACGCGTCTCAAAGCAAAACCCCCGGCGGTTTCCCGCCGGGGGTTCCTGTCAGGTCGTTAGACCGAACTTAGAAGTTGCGCTGAGCGCGCAGGAGCATGCTGACCGAGTTCTGGTCCTTCAGCTCATACAGGGCTGCCGGCTTGGCAGCGGTAGCAATCCCCGGGCTCGTAATGGTGCCAGAATACTTCTGGTCGAGATGGCTCCAGTTCACGTCAGCAGTGAACGCCAGGTTCTTGATCGGAGTCCAGACCAGGTTGGCACCGATGACTGCGAAGTTGAAGTCAGGGTTGCAACCCGCCAAACCATTCGATGGGGCCAAGCTGGCCACGAAGTTGGTGCAGATCAGGGCCTTGCCCGTATCGCCATACTTCAGCTGAGCATAGGCACCGTAGATGCCGCTGGCCCAGTAGGGATCCCAGTTATGGGTGTAACCACCGCGGAAGCCCCAGGTCTTAACGGTATCGATTCCGGTACCAACGCCGAAGACGCCATCGGAAAGACCGGCGAAACCGGTGCTCTGATACACGCTGCCGCTACCGCTAAACATGAAGAAGCTCTGCGGGAACAGGCTCTGGAAGTTGTAGCGGGTCGCGCCATCCGTGTAGACGGCCTGCAGGTTGATGCTGTCGCCAGGTCCCGTCGGGATGTTCTTGATCGACACAGCGGCCTGCGCTGCCCAGCCCCACTTGTCACTGGGGTGACCAGTGGCTTCCGTGGCGCCATAGTAAGCAGCATGGAGGTCATGCGCGACAGCCGAGAACTGGAACAGACCCCAGGCCTGGTCGACGCGCACCTGACCGACGATGTCAGGAGAACGCGTGCCGCCCCAATCGTTGTTGCCGTAATTCCCCTGCACAAACGCGAGGCCAGCAGCAGCAGTCGTAGCGAATGCTGTGTTCCAGAGGTTCGACTGGCCATTTGCCGCCGTCGTCAGATCCTGCAACGCGAGCGAACCGGAGATGCCCTGGCCGAACTGCGCGGTATAGGCAACCTGGTTCACGCCGGTGACGTTGTTGCTGCCGCCCGGAATGGTGTCGGGACCGCCAGCCGGATAGCTCTGCCACGGAGTGTCGAAGATCGAGACCGTGCGGCCGAACGTGAAGCCGGCGAACTGGATGAACGCATGGTAGAGGCCGAGCGAGGCGGCACCGGTTGAGAACGCCGACGGGTTGCTGCCGGTGACCGCGGTAGTATCCCAGCTGAAGACCATATCGGCGAAAGTGCGGACTACGCCGTACTCGGTCGCGGTGCGCGTATCGACGGTGAGATCCATACGGGCGCGGCCGAACCAGTAGTTGGTCAAACGGTTGTTCGACCCCTGGTTACCGGTTGCTGCGCTTTGCATGAACGAATAGTCGCCCGCGCCAACGTTCGTGTCGGCGCGCAGATAACCACCCAGCTTTATGCAGGTGTCGGTGCCCGGCATGTAGTAGAAACCGGCACCATACAGGGAGCAGATCCTCACGTATTCGACCGCTTTGGCC
>Ga0137418_10003597_pt1 | contig 14240 bp, 16 predicted proteins | sample CZODoug3_1_2_16f_FD_122242 | JGI IMG/M metagenome (GOLD analysis project Ga0137418, IMG submission 122242) | Vadose zone soil fungal communities from Angelo Coast Range Reserve, California, USA - CZODoug3_1_2_16fungal (Hybrid Assembly) | ecosystem: Environmental > Terrestrial > Soil > Vadose...
AGGGCCGCGGCAACGGGCACCCAGAGGGCCGCGACCGGCCACAACGCGGGCCGCCACTTCCCGAGCGTCTCGATCTCGGGCGTCCAGCGGCGCCGTTCTTCCTCGACCTCGCCCTCGAGCGCGAGCCACGCCGCCTCGAGCCGTCGCGCGGCCGCGCGCAGCGCTTCCTGCCATGCCGCGTGGGCGTCCTTGTCGAGCACCGTCGCGCCCTGGACGCGCACGGCAGCGGCGTCCAGCTCGTCGAGGGCCGCGACGAAGGCCGCGCCACCGGTGCCAAAGCGCGCCGCGATCGCGCGCTTCTCCGCCATCGCGAGGAGCCGGTTCTTCAGACGGCGGCGCGGCAGCCGCACCTGACGCGCGGTGCGGATGATCTCGGCCTCCAGCGCCTCGGCGACGCGCGCCGCGGCGCGCCGCACCGCGTGATCCCACGCAGCCGCCCAGGCACGTCGTCCCGTCACCTCGAGCACCTGCGTCCGATCTTCGCGCGCCGCCGCGCCGCGTCCCTCCCCCGCGAGCTCGAGCACCGCGGTCGCCAGCTCCTCCCGGATGTCGTCGAGGGGCACCCACGGCTCTGCACGACGTCGCGCCACGACCACGCGACCGAGCGATGGAGCCAGCTCGGGGACGCGGAGCGGCATCGGAATGTTCATGAGGCCCCGATTCGCGCGGAACGTCCGGTCCGGCGCTCGTAGTCTGCCGTGAAGAAGCGAAGCGATTCGGGGAGGAAGCGATCGCGGGGAATTCCGGTAGCGGCGATCGCGCGCTCGATCGCGGCAGGCTCGCCTTCGACTTCCACGAGCACGTCCATCGAGGGATACCACTCGATGCGCACGGCCGCCTTCGCAAGCCGGTATTCGACGATGGTCCGATCGATCCGCATCACCACCTCGTACCCCAGACGCTCAACGACTAGGGCGGCGGCTTCGGGGTCGTCGAGTCGCGTCTCGTGCTCTTCCCGCCGCTTGTAGCCGTCGTGCACGCTCACGGGGCCCTTCCAGGCCAGCACGCCGTAGGTTGCGGTGCCGTGGTAGGTGCGCAATCGCAGGATTTGATCCTGCGCCTCGAGGCTGCCACCGCGATCGTAGCGCCGGTCCTGCATCTCGCCGCGAAACACGAGCTCGGCGCCGACGCGCTGCAGGGCCGTCTCGAGCGCCGCGGGGTCGTCCACCCGCGCCTTCAGCTCCAGCTCGTCTTTCAATCTGATCCCGCAAGGAGGGCGTCCGTGACCGCTTGCGTGTCGGTCAGGTTCTCGAACACGTAGGCGGCGCCGGTGGCGCGCAGCTTCGTGACGTCGTAGAAGCCGGTCGCGACCGCAACGGTACGCGCACCGATCGGGCGCGCGCACGCGACATCGTCGGGTGTGTCACCCACGATCACGATGTCTGCCCCTGAGAAAGTGCGCCCGGTACGCTGCCTGGCGCGCTGCGCGGCGATCGCCGGGAGCTCGGGACGGCGCGCAGAGTCGGAGCCGTATGCGCCCACCGCGAAACGCGCCGGATCGAGGCCTACGGCTGCCAACTTCAGGGCGGCGCCGCCCGCGAGATTCCCCGTAAGCAGCCCGACCAACGCCCGGCCTTCCTTCTCGTGCGGCTCGAGGGCGGCGAGCAGCTCGCTGACGCCCGGTAGCAGTCGCATGTTGCGCGGCGGCTTCTCCAGCTCGACGGTGAGGAGCCCAACGTAGCGCCGGCACACGGCGGCGATGCGGTCCTCGTCCTCCGCCTCCGGGTGCTCGGCCAACGTCATCAGCTCGCGCACGATCTGCGGATCGGTCTTTCCGTCGAACCGGTAGGTATCGATCGGGCCGGCGGTGCCCATCTCCTCGACCAAGGCTTGCTGGATCGCGCGGCGCCCCGCCCCGTCGGTCCAGAGCAGCGTCCCATCGATGTCGAACAGGATCAGCCGCATCGCCGCACACCCACGAGGTTCGTCCGCAGCCCCGTCATGCGCGGTTCCGACCCAAAGAGATCGTCGCGCACGACGCCGCCGCGGGACAGCGTCGAATGCACGATGCGGCCGGCGCCCGCCCACAGCGCGACGTGCGAGACGCGGCCGCGTTCGGTGAAGAACAGCAGATCGCCGGCTTCATAGCCGGCGCCGTCGGCCGACAGCGCGACTTCCCGGCCCTGGCCGAACTGTTGGTCACTGTCGCGCAGCAGCTGGATCCCGCGCGCTGCGTACACGGCTTGCGTGAGACCCGAACAATCGATGCCCCACTCGGTGCGCCCGCCCCAGAGATAGGGCGCGCCGCCGTACGACCGCTGCGCCAGCTCCGGGAGCGCGAGGTGTCGCGCTTCGGCGCGCAGCTCCACCTCGCGGCGCACCTCCCCGGCGACGATCGCTCCGACCACGCCATCCGCCAGCTCGACCGAGCCGTCGCGGCGCAACGCGACCCTCGCCCCCAGGGGCAGGCGTCGCCGGCCGCCATCGGTCTGCAGCTCGGCACCGACGGCCCGCGCCGTCGCGCGCTCGGCCCAGTCTTTCCCCCAGGCGTCGGGACCCGTCGACACATATCCGGAATGCACCCAGGCGACGTATTCGTCGGGCGCGCGGACGCGCAGCCAATCGCCCTGCCGATCCAGAATCTCCAGCGCCTCGCCGTGCAGCGCCTCGTTCACGCGCGCCGAGTCGAGCGAGTTGTGACCGAGCAGTGGAGCGAGGGCCGCCGTGACAATCGCGACGTGATCGTGTCCAACGGCATGGTCCGGCACGAGCCGCACGTCTTCGGTGAGACCCGCCTCCTTCGCGAGCCGGCGCAGGGCTTCCTGCGCCTCACGATTGGACGTGACGCCGGTGAGTAGGGGCGCAGCATGCTGCGCCCCTACACCGCGCGTTACACCTGCGCTGGGCGATGCCACAACATCAAACACACCCAGCCGCGGGTCGGGCACCCACTTCCGGCGGATGTCGTCGATGGCGCGGTCGAGCTGCTCGGTCTTAGGCACGCCGCACCGCCCGCTCGACGGCCGTCGGGACCGCGAGTGCCGCGAGCGCCTCGACCTGCAGCGCCGACTTGGCCGGCACCGCGGCGGTGCTCACGGCGAACACGACGTCGCCGTCATAGAGCGTCCCGTACGGCGTGATGCGCCGCGCGAGCGCGTCGCTGCCCGCCTGGGCGAGGGCCTCGAGCTGCACGCGATCGATGTCGGCGTTCGTCGCAATGACGGCGAGGGTCGTGTTACGCGTCAGGCGCTCGGGGTCGCCGAAAGGGGCGCCGCCGTTCGCCAGGAAGCGCATCGAGTCGATGAACCTGCCGTCGGGGCCGCGCGCGCCGGCGATGATCTCGCCGCGCGCGTCGCGCACGTCGCCCACGGCGTTCAGCACGGCCAGCACACCCACGACAACGTCGCCGGCGCGCTCCGCCCACGTGCCGAGGCCCGCGGGCCACATCTTGTCGATCCCCGCGGCCTTCCCGACGGTGGCGCCGATGCCGACGCCGATCGCGCCTTCCGCGAACTCCTCGCCAGCGGCCTCACAGGCGCGATAGCCGTCATCGGGGCCGGGCCATCCCAACGGCTTCCCCGCATTGCCGAGGTCGAAGATCACGGCCGTCGGCACGATCGGAATGGTGCCGAGCGTCCCGACGGGCAGCCCGCGGCCGCGCTCGCGCAGCCACCGCATCACGCCGTCGGCGGCACCAAGCCCGTACGCCGAGCCGCCCGTGAACAAGATGGCGTCGATGCGTTCGACCAGATGGCGCGGGCTGAGTGGATCGATTTCGCGCGTGCCGGTGGCGCGCCCCCGCAGCGCCACCGCGGCGCGCAAACCCGATTCGGGACCGAGGACGACGGTGCAGCCCGTGCCGTGGGCCGGTACGTTCGCGTGTCCCACGGTGATACCGGGGACGGCGGTGAGACTCGTGCGCGTGGTCATCGACGCGCGAAGATACCTCGGCTTGCTGGCGTTGTGGAGTGCGCGTAACGTTCACGGCCATGACGAACCCCCCGGCGGAACCCGGCACCGAGCGCACCACCGTTCTCGTGGTGGACGACGAAGAGGGCATCCGCAAAGCGTTGGAGCGGTTCCTCACGCGCCTGGGCTATCAGGTTGCCGTCGCGGCCAACGCGACGGAGGCGCTGGCGCGGCTCGCCAGCGATCACCCGCAGACGATGCTGTGCGACATCCGCATGCCGGAGACCAGCGGCGTCGAGCTGCTGCCCAAGGTGCTGGCGCAGGATCCCGACCTCGCCGTCATCATGCTCACGGCGATCGACGAGCCCCGCACAGCCATCGAGTGCCTGAAGCTCGGCGCGTACGACTACCTGATCAAACCGGTCGACCTCGAGGAACTGGAGCTGGCGCTGCAACATGCGCTGCGTCAGCGGCAACTGGAGCTCGACCGGCGCCAGCTGGAGCAGTGGCTGGCGCGTGAGGTGGCGGTGCGGACCCGGGAGCTGGAAGAGCGCACGGCTTCGATCGAGGAGATCGCGCTCGACGCGCTGGCGGCGGCGAAGGATTGGGCAGGTGCCGACGAAGCCGTCAAACGGCTGGCGTCGGAGCTGGATACTACGCCGGAGGAGGTGTCGGCGGAGGTGCGGCGGCGGCAGAAGTAGCTTTCGCTTCACACGCCTTGCAGCGCGTGACCCCCCGGAACATGCAAATCAAACAAATGAAGGTGCCGCAGTCGGCGCAGGGGTAGCCCTCCGAGGCCCGCTCCTCGTTCCCGCAGGAGCGGCAGGTCATTCCGTCGTGCTCTTTGAGCTTCGGCTTTTCCATGAGAAGCCTCAGAGGTTCAGGCTGTAGAGCCTAATCTTATCTCCGCCGCGCAGCAGGTCCACTCCGGTAGGTAGCGCCTACTCAACCGAACGCCTCGCATCTCTTGACCCAGTTCACACCCAGGCACGCGGCCTCGCTGGTTCAGTTTCAGAGGGGCTTGGGAGACTTCGTTCGCCGGGGGAAGGCGTTGAGGCGCCCAAGGCACGGTCTTGCCGTGAACGTGTGATCCCCCTCCCCGCTTGACCGTTTCACATTGAGCTAGGTAAGTTTCCCGTAAGCCACTCGACGGCAGACTGTCCAGCCTACCGCCAAACGCGGTGGGCATTTTTATTGGTCGACCTTACGGGGTTTGTTCGTGTCAAAGGAGTGCGAGAGATGATCCCGACGTACACGTTTTTCGCAGTGGACAAGGGGAACATGACGCTGATCCAGTTCCCCAATGGCGTGTCGATGGTCGTGGACTGCCGACGGTCGGAGACTCGACCGTCCCCCCTCCAGTACCTGAAGGACAAAGGCATCCGGAGCCTCGACTTCCTCGTGATTACGCATCCGCACCTTGATCACCTGAGCGGCATCGAGGAGATGTGCGAGGCGGTCAAGCCCAAGTACCTGTGGCACAACGGACGCTACTTCAAGCCCGACCCTGTCTACGATGATTGGGCATACTACGAGAAGTTGCGTAACGGACAGCTCTCGTACTGCCAACCGACAGAAGTGCGCGCGGGCCAAACAGCCACGATCGGCAATGCCAAGCTTTTTGTGTCGGGGCCACGCATCCCGAACCTCGAAGGCACGACGGACGACGAAAACAACAACGGGATCATCCTCACGGTAACGGCAGACAAGTCAAAGGTAGTAATCACCGGCGATACGCAGCACGAACAGTGGGACGTGGTTGACCTTGGTCCCCTATCGAATCCTTCGATCTTCCTTGCCAGCCACCACGGGCGGGAGAATGGATTCGTGGAGGAGGTCATGGAGAAGTTAGAGCCGCAGCACATCGTGATTTCGGATGGGGAACCTGGGGACACAGATGCCACAGACGAATACGAGAGATTCGCACCAGTCTCGACCACACGGGAGACTTCAGTCGTTGTCCGGCCGCAGGACTAGTTGAAACAATTGGACGAGGAGGGAAAGGCAATGGCGCACAGTTCTGAAGACTTGCTCAACGAGCAGACCGGCGAGGAAATCATCGAGATCGATGAGAACGGTGTTGTCCACGGGCAGGGGCGGACACCCTCTCAGCTCAAGAGTACAGTACTCCGTGACCCCGAGGGCGAGTACGCCGTGGCGACCGGCCTCGAGGCGGACGGGCATCTCCTGCTCACGGTCGGCGAGGCCCAGTCAGACAACAGGTGGTACTACGAGCAGGAGCGGCTTCGCTCGTTCCCTGCCTTCCAACTGCTCCGCCGTGACGGACTCATCGTCGCCGCGGAAGGCGCGATCGATACCCAGAACGGCAACACATACGGCATTCGGATTGACTTGGCAGGCTTTCCGTACACGATGCCCAAACCCTTCCCGAAGGACTGGCCTCCTCATCCGGACGTGCCTCACAGGTACAACGACGGGTCCCTGTGCATCATGCGCTCAGCACAGTGGCGCACCACCTTCACGGTGGCATTCGTCGTCGCAAAGACCGCGATCTGGCTCGCGAAATACGAGCTTTGGAAGCGCAACGGGCACGTTTGGCCTGGAAAGCACCAGCGGCACTAGGCAATGCTACGCTTCGACCGGATTCAGCATCTCGTCTCTCCTCCGGACCTGGAGACCAAAACCGTCGTTCAGGTAGGCGTCGGGAGCGGCGGAGCCGCGGTCAACGACCACCTGACGATGAACGGGATCCGCCGCTGGATTCTTCTCGACCCCGACACCTACGACGACCTGAATCTTGTCAAGCATCCACGCCTCCGGTCGCAGCTCGGCAGACCGAAGGTCAAGAATCAGGAGGAGTGGATTCTGGATCGCAACCAGAGCGCCGAGGTGCGAACCTTTGCTGAGGATGTGATGACGTTCGGAGGCTTCGCGGGCTTAATCAAGGAATCCGACCTCGTGCTCTGCTGCGCCGACAAGAATGATGTGCGACTCTACGTCAACGCGGCCGCCGTGGAGGCAAGAAAACCCTGCATCACTGCAAGTGTGTTCCGTCAGGGGTTTGGTGGCGAGGTGTACGGGTACGTTCCGGGTAAGTCAGGATGTCTGGAATGCATGATGAGGGCAGCGGACGAACAGGGTCTGAACATGGAAGCGGAGGTCGAGCAGACTGCCGACGAGGACCAGGTAGTGTATGGCACGAACCTTCGTGATTTCAAGGCATCAGGGCTCTCGATGGACATCCAGGCGATTGCGCTCCTCCAAGCGAGGATGGCGCTCGATCTTCTCCACGCTGGAGCGGAACGCAAGCTGGGTCCCCAGGCGACGTGGGTGATCATGTCTAACAGACCGGCTCCAGCCACCACCACAGGGGCCTTCGTGAAGGCTAAGTGGATGCGGGTCAAGGGACGGACGGACTGTCGATGTTCAAGAAACTGAAGAAGCGGACGCCACGAGACAGCGGCCAAGAGAGGCCCGACGTCGAGGTTCTATTCGAGCGGCGGATCTTCGACTACATGCTGCTCGAGTTGACGAAGAACCTCTCGGTGGAGGAGGGTGGGAAGTATGTCGGTTACCTCCTGAAACCTGGTGATCACCTCTGGGAGAGAATTGGCTCCCGTGCCTCAGAGGCCATCGCCATCGTCGATTTTCTACCGAGCGGTCCGAACGCGGTAAGGACGGCCGTGGAGCTTATGCCAGACGGCCCATTTCAAGAGGCTCTCTTTCGCGAGATTGAGCAGCGAGACTCTGCGATCGAACACGTTGGCACTTGGCACAGCCACCATTGCAACGGCCTGCGAACGCTGAGCGATGGCGATGTCAACGGTTACCGTCGGACCGTCAACAACGTGGCGTACCGTCCCAACCTCCTAGTGGCCTCCTTGGTAAAGGACGTTCCACGAGCGGTACAAGACGCTGGGTGGATTGACCACTTCCTCTTCGTCCGTGACGGAGCGGGTTACCAGAAGATCACCGACAAGGTCAGGGTGGTTGACCTCGTGTCACCCTTCGGCGCGCTCACTGGCCATGCCCCTGCGAGGCGAGAGGTCGTGGCGTCCCAGACGCCGGAGGTGGGGCTTCCGTACGACCGCCATCCGCCGGCGCCCTTGTGGTTTGACACGCCCGATGGCCAACGAGCGCTCGCGGACGACAAGCGCTTCTTCAATGAGAACTTTGACTCCGTAGTAACGACTCGTCGCGACTCACGGGTCATTATCAAGGGGCGGACAGGTTCAGGAGCTTTGGCAGTGAGCTTTCCGAAAGGCGCGGAGGACCAAACGGTTTCTCTAGTAGTGGGAGTTGGCAGTTCAGCCGCGCTCCGGATCGAATGCGATCTGGCCAACCGGAAGCTCGCCTACAAGGCAGCCCTCGCGGTTCTCGCGACGTCCTGATCGGAACTGACGTTCTACGGTAGCTCGGCGTATGTTGTGAACACCTCCATAGTGTAATGTCGGAAGAACTTCAAGTAACGATAGAACATGCCAAGCGCCGCGATAAAAGCGACGATGGCCCACAGCAAGGGACCTTGTTGGAAACCGAAACCACTCCCCCACACGGCGCGGTACAGCAGGAGCGGTACAGTGAGTAGCAGCGCCATGCAGAGGTTGCGGGCGAACCCGTAAAGGTTGAGGAACGTATTGAGTCGCTCGAGCGTAGCTTGGTCCCGCTTCACCAGTGGATGGCAGTGGAAGAAGAAGCTCCGATCGGAGACGGCCACACCGCGCTGCTCAGCCTTCGCTAAGACCCTCTTTTGCGTTGCACCAGGGAGAGGCTTGAAGTTCCCAGGGAAGATTCGCGCCCGCCATCCGGTCTTCTTCGCCGCCAGGAGGTGCCCCTCTGGAGAGCCGAGGCCACGCCGAAGCACGCCCTCCTCCAGAAAGGCACTCGCGATATGAGCGACGATGTGGCCCGCAACATACGCCACGATAATCCAGAAGAAGCCCATTACCAGAGTGGGCTTCTCACTCAGCCAGGCACTTCTACCAGTGGCGTAAGCAGCGGCGACGAGGAGCAAGAAACCCGTTGCCAAATAGCCGAAGAAGTCGTAGACGCTGAACGGTATCTTGTTCACGGTATTGTCAACTGGTTGAAGGAACCTTCGCCGCCGACACGACCGGCAGGAGGGCCTCACCGAAATCCGTTTCATTCAATCGAGAGCGCATCGTGTCACAGATTCTGTCGATCTGCTCGACGATGGCGTCGGCATTTGCGAGAGCCTTATCCCAGTACTCCCGGGCCTTTCCCGGATCATGCAGGCGAAATTCCTGCGCCTCCCCATAGACCAAAGACATCAGCTTGGTCAGTTCACGGTAGACGGATTCTGGGTAGAAGGGGCGGGTCTTGTACACCAGGTCCCTGAACGGATTGAAGACCTCCCCGAACGCTCTCAATAATTGTCGTTGGTGTTCTTCTGCAGAGCCCGTGGGCATCGGCCCAAACACCTTGGTTGGGCGAAGGAGCAAGGTGGCGTGCTCCAAGGGGACGAGCTTCGCCCAAATCGCTTTGTAGGTTTCCAGCTCAGTCTCGTATCGGGCCTTGTGCATGTTCAGTCCGCGTGCGAGGTCGGTCCGCAGACGCTCAAGCTCCCTTGAGTACTGAATCCTCACACCCTCAATTTCATGTGTGATCGCGGCGATGTCTTCTTTAGTAGCGAGGTTCTTGCCTTTCTCCGAAGCGTAGGACTTGTACATCCGAGCCAGGAGGGCAACGGCAACGAGCGCAGCGGCATTCAGGACGACGACGACGATTTCCACGGCCAAGGAGGTTAGCGAATGTTGGCAGTGAAAGCCAGCCGAGCAGTTCCCCCTACCATCGCGCCAACAATCAGAATCAACGCGAGATCAGCCAAAGTCAGCGGGTATTCAAGACAGCCAGCTGCTTCATCGCCGCTTGCGGGAATAGAGTACGAACAGGATGACGCATAGGGCGACAGGCAGAATGACTATCGTCATTGTAGTAGCGAACGAACTGACGCCAAACGCGCGTAGAACAACAGCAACTATGACGTCGAGAAAGATGACCGAGGCCAACGCTACTACGAGGACAGTCTCGATTCGATCCAGCAGTCGGTCGAGCACGCGAAGCCACTTGGGTTTGTTCCTCTCTGCTTCGTCCACTAACACTTGTAGCTCTTTTAGATGCTCGCTGGTGAGTTTGTCTAGCTGGTCGAGTGGATCCCTCATTAGGCACCCCGCGGTTCACTACACCACTTCGAGAACGAGTTGCGAACACCTGCGAGAGAATGTGTAAGAGTTAACGCCGTACGTCTCAGTATTGCCTTTATCTCCCGCCACGCGCACAACTTTCGGAGAGAGTTTCAGGGAGTAGCGAACAAAGCCTTACAGATTCAGGGCATACAATTTAATCTTATTGATTAGCGTGGCGCGCGAAATCCCGAGCTCCAGGGCCGCCCGGGTACGATTCCCCTCGTGATGGCGTAACGTCCGCTCGATGTGCTGCCGTTCGATGTCCGACAGCGACTGCGCCTGATGGCGGCCGTCGCCCCCTACCGTCCCTGCCCCGTCCCCCTTGCCCTTGCCCTTCTGCCGTAGATCGGCGGGCAGGTGCTCGAGCCCGAGCGCCGCCTGGCCCCGGGCCAGAATCATGGCGCGTTCGAGAACGTTGCGCATCTCCCGCACGTTCCCCGGCCACGGCGCGGCGACGAGCCGGTCGAGCGCGTCGGACGAGCACTCCGCCGGGCATCCCGGCAGCTGTGGCTTCAAGTCGCTGAGGAGGCGCACGAGCAGGGCGAGCCGGTCCTCACGAGACCGCTCGCGCACCGGCGGCATCGTGAGCGGCATGACGTTGAGCCGGTAGTACAGGTCTTCGCGGAAGCGTCCCGACTCGACCTCGCTCACGAGATCGCGATTCGTCGCCGCGACGAGTCGCACGTCCACCGCCAGCTCGCGCGTACCGCCCAGACGCCGGAATTTCTTCGTCTCGAGAACTTTCAGCAACTTGGGCTGCAGCTCGGGCGCCAGCTCGCCGATTTCGTCGAGGAAGATGGTGCCGCGATCGGCCAGCTCGAAGAGCCCGAGCTTCCGCTCCTTGGCGTCGGTGTAGGCACCCTTCTCGTGGCCGAACATTTCGGAGTCGAGGAACGTCGCCGAGAGGCCGCCGCAGTTGACCTCGACGAACGGTCCCTGCCCCCGCGGCGACAAATGATGGATGACGCGCGCCACCCACCCCTTGCCCGTCCCGCTCTCGCCTTGCAACAGCACCGTCGAGCGTTCGCTCGCCGCGAGCAGCTCCACCTGCCTCGCCATCTCGCGCATCGCCGGCGACACCCCCAGGGACGCGAGGCCTTCGTTTTCGCCATCGCGCGAGCGCAGCCGCGCATTCTGGCGCGACAGCCGCACCTTCTCCGCGACGCGCGCCGTCGCGGCCGCGAGGTGATTCATGTCGACCGGCTTGGTGAGAAAGTTTTCGGCGCCCAGCTGCATGGCGCGCACCGCCGTCTGGATGTCGCCCGCGCCGGTGAGCAGGATGACGGCGCCGTTCTCGCGGCGCAGGCGCTCCAGCACCACCAGCCCGCTCGCGTCGGGGAGGTTCAGATCGAGGATGACGACGTCGGGGTGCACGCGCTTGAACGTCTCGACGCCCGTGTCGCCGGTCGCTTCGCGCAGCACCTCGTACCCAAGGCGCTCGAAGTAGTCTCCGATCGCGCGCAGGACGCTTTGGTCGTCGTCGACCAGCAGCAGGGTGTCACCCATGGCGCGATCCTTTCCAGGCGCCCGCCGGATCGACGAGCACCTGCAGGGCGCCCGGCAGCAGCTTTATCTCGAACGGCGTGTCGCCCACGAGCTCGCCGTCGAGCTGGACCGGGCGCGGCCGATCCGAGACGACCTCCACCTTGATCGTGCGCCCTCGGCCCCACCACACGCGCCCAGCGCCGTTGGCGGAGCCGCGGAACAAGTCCCACACGGCCGCCACGCTCTGCGCGACGCCGTCGGCGTGCAGCGCCACCACGTCGAGCCAGCCGTCGTCCGGCTGGATATTCTTGCCGAGCCGGACGAAGGGCGGGATCAGCTCACCGCAGTTGAGCACCAGCAGCATCGCGGCGCCGACCTCGTGCGCCGCGCCGTCCACGGTGATGCGATGCCGCACGCTGTGGACTTTGCTCAGTTTGGCGACCGCGTGCGCCACGTACGCCGCGAATTTCCAGCGCCGTTTGGCAGCGGCGCCCGTGTCGGCCATCAGCTGCGCATCGAACCCCGTCCCCGATGCCACCGCGAAGTAGTGACGGCCATCCGCGCGCTCGGCGACGCCGATGTCGATCGCGTGGGGGCGTGCGGTGAGCAGCGCGCGCGCCGCCTTGGCGGCGTTGCGCGGCAGGCGCAGGTTGCCGGCGAGCAGATTACCCGTTCCGCCGGGCACCAGCCCGAGCGGAATCCCGGTCCCGACGATCGCGGCGGCGATCTGCATCGCGGTCCCGTCGCCGCCGTACGAGACGATCACGTCGAACTTTTGGTCGCGCGCTTCCTCGGCGAAGCGGCGCGCATCGCGCGGCCCCAGCGTCGCCAGGACCTCGACGTCCCAGCCGCCGCCCCGCAGCGTTTCGCGGATGGCCGTGACGGCGCGCGCGTCGGTGCGGGCGGCGGCGGGGTTGGTGACGACCAGGGCGCGCGTCACTCGTATCGCCGCTCCCAGAACAGATCGACGCCGACCTGGCGCTGAGCGTTCGCCCCCTGTTGCTGGATCGGCGTGGTGGTGCAGCTCCGCATCGGCTCGAAACTCGCCTCCGTACGCCACTCGGGACTGATGCGGTACTGGAGACTGGCGCCCAGCGTGTTGCCGAAGTTGACCTGCTGGCGCTGGCAGAACCCGGCATTGAGCACCAGAAAGGTCTTGTCGCCGATCTGCCACCCCGCCGCGAGCTGCGTGCGGGCGAGGGAGTCGGTGCCCGGACGGAACTCGAAGTAGTCGAGCGGCACGCCCAGGTCGGAGACCACCGTGCGCTCCACTTCTCCCGCCACCAGACTCGCGGCGGTGCTGCGCATCAGCGCCCCCTGCCCTCCCGCCAGCTCGACGCTGGGCCGGCCAAACATGAGGTACGAGATGATCTCGCTCTGCGACAGCTGCTCGCCTTCCGACTGGAGGGTGAGGCGCGGCACGAGCAACGTCCCGCGGATATGGGCGATGATCGTCTTGTCGTCGGAGGTGCGGGCCGTGGGACTCGGCACCGGATGCACGATGTGCCGCGCTTCGATGTCGAGCTCGGCGTCGAGATCGGGGGTCCCGAAGTAGCGCACCGTCCCCTGATTCACGACGAATTCGCGCGACACGGGGCCCACCACCAACCGGTAGGTGCCGCGCGGCGCCTGGAGCGTGCCACTCATCAGATAGTTGCCCCGCACCTTGTTGACCGTCACCCCACCCTGCAGCTGGATGTTCGCTTCCGTCGATCGCAGCCAGACGTCGCTGCCCATCGTGAGCTGCAAGCCCTGAATGCGCAGGCTGTCGAGGAAGACGCTTTCGAACTCGGGGCCGAGGCGTTGCGTACGGATCAGCGACGTGTCGATCAGGTCCTGCACCCACGGCTCGTCGAGGTTCACGACACGTTTGTTGACGAGATCGGCGAAGTGCAGGACGCCCTGGGTGACGGTGCCGCGGCCCGTCAGCGTCGCGCCGAACACGGGACCCCCGATCTTCAGCTGTCCGCTCGCCGTGACCGTGAGGTACCCCTTCAAGTCCAGCGCTTTGAACTCGGTGGCCGCGATGTTCAGGTCGAGCACGGGCTTCGTGAGCCGATCGAGGCGCAGGTACCCGGTCACCTCGGCCCGGCCTTTGTCGCTGCGCACCGACAGTCCGTCCAGACGAATCGTGTCCCCGCGCAGCACCAGCCGCCCGCCGATGTCTTCGTACCGCACGTTCAAGGCTGGAATCGTGGCGGCGGCCCCGGTGATTTCGAGTCCGCCGCGCAGCTGCGGCGCATCCCACGTCCCGCCGACACCCAGGTCGGCATCGAACACGCCCTGCACCTGGCGCAGCAGCGGCGTCACCGCCTCGAGGACCGTGAGATCCACACTGTCGGCGCGCGCCTGGATCGACAGGGTGTCGAGCAGCTGGCGCTGCTTCACGTCGAGCGCGGGGCGTGAGTAAATATCGCCAAACACAAACTCCATCAAATACCGTTCGAGATCCGGCGCGGTCTTATCAAACGTGTCGGTAAGGCCTTTTCCAGCCTGACCAGTAATGCTAACTTTACCATAAAAAAGAGTTTATTTATTCATTAATATGGAGTCAAAGTTACTGGGCGCATGAAGTAACCTGTAGTGACCTAGGTCACATTTTCAAGGTGGGCTGAAGAAAAAAGGTTCCTGGAAGGCTTGCTTCGGGTAATAGCGTACATATCTCATCACGGCTGGCTCACTCCGTTCGTAGATTCCGGATCGGATTGGCAAGAGCCGCCTTTACAGCCTGAAAACTGA
>Ga0137418_10003600_pt1 | contig 14237 bp, 19 predicted proteins | sample CZODoug3_1_2_16f_FD_122242 | JGI IMG/M metagenome (GOLD analysis project Ga0137418, IMG submission 122242) | Vadose zone soil fungal communities from Angelo Coast Range Reserve, California, USA - CZODoug3_1_2_16fungal (Hybrid Assembly) | ecosystem: Environmental > Terrestrial > Soil > Vadose...
TGCGATTGGGAAAATAGCCCGCGTTGTTCACGACGATGTCCACGTCGCCGATATCTCGAACCTCGGCGGCGAGCGAACGCCACTGCTCTTCTTGCGTCACATCGAGTTCGAAGGCAGACGCCGAAGGACCGATCTTACTGACGGTGTCGTGCGGCGACTTGAGGTCGGTCGCAATGACCCGTGCACCGCGTTCTGCGAACGCCAACGCGATCGCTTGACCGATCCCTTGAGCGGCGCCGGTGATCAAGACAACGCGTCCCTCGTGCGTTTTGAATGCGGTTTTCATTTTGCGGCCCCGCGTGCCGTCTTGAGGGCGGTCGTCCACCAGAGAAGATCGTCGATCATGGCGTTCGCTTGCTTCGTCAACTCGGCCAGGCCTTTTTCCACATCGCCGCCTTGAAAATGCGCCCATAGCGTCGCCGGGGGAATGTGAACGGCCGATCGAATCGGCGCCATTTGAACTTCGACGGCGGTCTCGCGAAGCTGCTGAACGGCGCGCACGCCCATCGCGCCGCCATAGCTGACAAACGCCGCTGGCTTGCGGTTCCACTCCGGGTAGACCCAATCGATGGCATTTTTCAGCACCGCGGACGTGCCGTAGTTGTATTCCGGCGTAACGAACACAAAGCCGTCCGACTTGGCGATTTCCGCAGTCCACTTTTTGACGACGTCGTTGTCATAAGGCGCCCGGCCGGGCATTGCGGGCGGCACGGGTTGATCGAAGAATGGCATCGGGAAATCGCGGAGATCGAGAATCCGCGCTTCGATCCCTTCTCTCTTCCGAAACTCTTGCAGAATCCATTGAGCCGGCTTTTCGGAAAACCGCCCCTGGCGTGTACTGCCGATGATTACGGAAATGGTCGTCATATGCTTTCCTTCGCTCCTTTTGTTATGCGCCGGCTGCATTGGACTTGTCCCCCGTCAGCTCGCGTTCTGCCTGAAGCCAATCCTCGATGTCGCGGCCGGGCTCTCCGCCTCGTTCAACATGGAGTTCATACGCGCGACGCCTGATCTTGTCTTCGCGCGTTGAGGCCGACAAACGACCTTGCTCCTGAGTTTCGGTCCCCGGTTCCACCGCTTTACTCCTGTCGCCGTGCTTTGCCTTTGATGCCATAGACCTCTTCCTTGTAAATCAGTGCAGTTCACGGAATCAAAACGAGTTTGCCCGTTGTTTTGCGCTGCTCAAACAGTGAGTGAACCTTGCTCGCGTCGGCCAACGGATACTTGGTGATTTCGACTTTGAGATTTCCGGCGATCGCGGACTTGAAAAGCTCGCTGAGCGCGCGTGGCACATCCTGCAGATGTCGCTCCAGGTTGAAGCCGCTGACAGAAATGTTCTTCTCGATCATTGTCCAGATCGCTTCGTCGGGTAGCGCATTCTGCTGGTCCTTGCGAACTCCGTAGATAATCCACCGCCCGAACGGGCCGAGTAACGGGAAAACCCAACTTGCCAAGCCGCCAGTGGAATCGAGGAATACTTGGACGCCTTGCGACCGCGTCACATCCGAGACCTTGGTGGACCAGTCAGCTTGACCGTAGTCGAAGACGTGATGGGCGCCCAAGCTTTTCACCAAACCGAACTTCGACGCTGACGCCAGGCCGATCACCGTTGCACCACGGGCTTTCGCGAGTTGCACGGCCAAGCTTCCAACACCGCCGGCCGCGGCTGCGATCAAAACAACATCGTCTTTTTTCGTTTGAGCTTGATCAAGCAGGAGATATGCAGTGAGGCCCTGCACGAGAAGTGCAGCCGCAAGAGAATGGTCGAGCCCACGCGGAATCGGCACCGCCGACGCGGCTGGAATCACAGCGTGTGAGGCGTAGCCGCCGCCTGAAGTGATGGCCGCAACGGAGTCGCCGACGTTGAAACCATTCACGCCCTTACCGGCATCGCTGACCACCCCGGCGATTTCGAATCCCGGAAGAAACGGCGCCTTCGCAACCGCCGGAAACGAACCCAGACGCGCCGCCACGTCCGCGTAGTTGACGCCAGCCGCCTTTACGTCGACAACAAGCATGCCGTCCGTCGCCCTTGGTGTTTCCTTCTCGACTACTTTCAGAACTTCCGGTCCACCGAATTGTGAGACTTCAACGTATTTCATTTTGCTTTCCTCCTTTGTCGTCGCCCAAAAGTGCCCGAATGCCGATCCCACTTCCCGAGAGCGTCACGTTCTTCGCTTCCATCAAGCGCAGTAGATAGCACGCCGCGCCATCGATCTCCGTTACGTCCGTCAGGTCCACCACGACGGTGCGCCCCGAGGGGCCGCCGGCGTTGCTTTTCCACAGAGTCTCAAGTAACGGGACCCACGGGCCAATCAACCGGCCATGGAGTTCCAGCGTGATCGCCGCGTTCGTCTCGATGGTGTCGATTTTCAACATTGCGTCCTCGATTCTGGCTGACCATCCCAGGTGCATCGGCCGTACCACAGTGCGCAACCAATGAAATCAACACGAACAGCCATGCCGCGGGCGTTGCTGCTGCCGAAAGCTCGGCCGATTGCCAGATTCCTGGCAGACGGTCTGATAACATTGATGTTCAATGGCGTCGGAAGTTTCCAACATCGCGCTAGCCGCAGATCGCCTTCAGGTGATCCTCGAAATCAACAACAGCATCGCCTCGAACTTGGACTTATACGACCTGCTGCGATCCATCTCGGCCAGCGTTCGAAAGGCGCTCCGCTGCGACGCCGCGTCCGTGTCGATTCCGGAAGGAGATTACCTTCGCGTTTACACTCTCGATTTTCCGGGCGCCGTCGGCGCGGCGCACGAAGGACTGTTGATTCCCGTCAATGGCTCGATGCCCGGGGAAGTTTTCACTAGCGGCAAACCCGCACGGCATCACATCTCACAGCGTCCGACACTGCCGATGGAGACAAGCGAAGGTTTCACATTTGGGTGCGCGTGTCCTCTCTTCGGCAGAAACCGGACGTTGGGCGTCCTTGGAGCAGCGCGGGTTGAGGACAAGCCTTTCACCGAAGAGGATCAGGAGTTGCTCGTCCAAATTTCGAAGCAGGTCGCGATCGCTCTCGACAACTCGCTGGCCTATGAAGAGATTAAAGAACTCAAGGAGCAACTCGCGCGAGAGAAAGTCTACCTGGAAGATGAAATCCGCACCGAGATGCAGTTCCACGACATCGTCGGGAACTCCAGCGTCCTGCGTAACGTCCTCCAGCAAGTCGAGATCGTGGCGCCGACCGGTTCCACGGTCCTTATTTATGGTGAGACCGGCACCGGAAAGGAGTTGATCGCGCGTGCCGTGCACGATCTGAGCTCAAGAAAAGCACGAGCGTTCATCAAACTGAACTGCGCGGCGATTCCCACGGGTCTTCTCGAAAGCGAATTGTTCGGGCATGAGAAGGGCGCTTTCACCGGAGCGATCTCGCAACGCATTGGGCGCTTCGAACTCGCGCACGGCGGCACCGTGTTTCTCGACGAAATAGGCGAGATCCCTCTGGAAGTTCAACCGAAACTCCTTCGCGTCCTTCAGGAACGCGAATTCGAACGCTTGGGCGGTTCGAAGACCTTTCAGACCGACGCTCGATTGATCGCCGCCACCAATCGAGACTTGGCGGCCATGGTTCAAGCGAATAAGTTCCGTCCCGATCTTTACTATCGTCTGAACGTGTTTCCCATTCGTGTGCCGTCGCTTCGCGAGCGGTCGGAAGATATTCCGCTGCTGGTGAGTCATTTCGTTCAACAGTTCGGCCGGCGCATGGGGAAAACGATAGACTCGGTGCCTGCGGATACGATGAGTGCATTGGTCCAGTACCATTGGCCCGGCAACATCCGTGAGTTGCAAAACATCATCGAGCGCGCCGTCATCGTCACGCAAGGCTCGGTGTTGAAAGTCGGTTTGGGAGAACTCGAAAGCGCGCCCAAGACGGCGGACAGCGAGCGGGCCGATGAGGGGAATTCCATGCGCAAAGTGCTGGAAGAAACCGAGCGCGAACAGATCGTCCGCGCTCTGGAACAAGCGAACTGGGTGATTTCCGGGGCTTCGGGCGCCGCCGCCCGGCTCGGCATGAAGCGCTCCACGTTGCAGGCGCGAATGCAGAGACTGGGGATTCAAATTAGGAGAACGGGCGGCAGCCGCTCGACGAAAAGCTAGCGCCCGCACGATTCCTGGACAGATCGCTTACGCAGCGTGCGTCAGTCCCGCCAGCCTCCTTTGCCCAGCGATCGAAGTCGTGCTTGTGACCGCGAGCCCACACGGAAAAGACAGAGATCAATCCCTTCTGGACAGTAGTTCGCTGGTGTTGCATGTGGAGCATTAAGACTGGTGGCTGCCTCGGGGGCAATAGAGTGGGGGCCCGACTGGAGGCACCGCCCTACGGAATGGCGTATTCTGGAATCAGGTCTCAGATTTCAGACCTTGAAGGGTAAGAGCATTGGGAGTTTTGTCATGACTGAGCAAGGCTGTTTAAAAGCGAGTTCAGTTTTGTTTTGGTTAGCCGCCTTGCTTGCTGTCGGCATTATATTTGTCGGCGGCCGATTCCTTTTCGATCCGTTCGCTGCAGCACGCGATTTCGGCGTGCCCGCGGCGCACAATTCAACGCTCGCTTATTTGTGGACAAAAGGGACGCGGGATATTGTCTCGGGATTGCTGCTGATCTCTCTCCTCTGCCTAGAGGTTCGTCGAGCTGTCCTTTCCACTTTCATTTTCATTACCACCTTGATTCCGCTCGCAGATTTTCTGAACGCAGCCGCAAGTATGGCCTTGTGCGGTCGCGCCGGACTCGTGCGATCATGGTTGGCTCCCGAGCATATTGTTTCGTCGTAGCCTTTGCCCTGATTTGTTTTGTCCGAACCAACCAGTCATGAAAGGAGAATTCGCTATGACTCGAACGTTAAATAAAACGATGAAGGCAGTGGTAATAGATCAATTTGGCGGAATTGAAACGCTGAAAACGCGAGAGATTCCGGTGCCGGAGGTAGACGCCGATGAAGTTCTGGTTCGTGTGGAAGCGGCCGGCGTCGGCGTATGGGATCCGTTTGAGCGCGAAGGCGGGTTTGCGAAAGAGTTTAACGTGAAGCCCACCTTTCCTGTTGTCTTAGGGTCGGACGGCGCCGGGATTGTTGAAGCCGTAGGGAGCCACGTTCGAGGCTTGAATCAAGGGGATCGTGTTTACGGAATTTCCTTTTTGAATCCGAAGGGCGGATTTTACGCGCAGTACGCCGCCGTCAAAGAAAATAGTTTATCGCGCATCCCGGGACAACTGACCACGCAGCAAGCCGCCGCCATGGCGGTCGATGCTGTCACGGCCCTCGCGGGCCTTGATTCGACGCTCGGATTAAAAAAAGGCGAGTCGATATTGATCTTCGGAGCCAGCGGCGGTGTTGGTCACATGGCCGTTCAATTAGCCAACCGCATGGGTGCACGCGTGCTTGCCGTCGCCTCGGGGAAAGACGGCGTCGTATTCGTGAAACGTCTCGGCGCACACAAAGTCATCGATGGCTATAAGGATGATGTCCTTTCCGCGGCCCGGGAGTTCGCTCCGCAGGGTCTGGATACGGTTCTCTTAACCGTTGGCGGAGAGGCGGCCGAAAAATCCTTAGCGGCTCTGCGTGAAGACGGACGGGCCGCCTATCCCAATGGCGTGCAGCCGATTCCCAAAGAACGCGCCGGCATTAAACTTCAAAGTTACAACGGCGAGTATGACCCGCCTCCATTCGACAAGCTGAATCGCCTCATTGAAGCCGGTCCCTTTGAAATCCATGTCGCACGGACCTTCAACTTGGATCAGGCTGCCGATGCCCAGCGCGCGCTCGAGGACCACTACCTGGGCAAGCTTGCGCTAGTCATGAAGTAAACAATAGCGAACAGCCCCCGCTTTCAGCCGGCCATCAGGAATTCCGAAAAAATGGGAAACGGGGGCAGCTTGCCGTCAATACTTGCACTGCACCATGACGCGGTGAAAACTCAAGAACGTCGACGGCTTGAGCGCGATAGCCAGGGCGGCGACCTGCACTATATGACCGTTTGCAGTAGGGGAGCCATGTCCCGCGTCGTCCTGGCCGATGTTGCGGGGCACGGCGAAGTCGTCAGCTCCGTTGCCGATAGATTGCGGACTCGAAAACACGTCGATACCTGGCCTCAGTCGATTCTCCTAACCCAGCAAGACTTCCTGATGGATCACGGCCGGTTGGCATAAGATCAGCCAATGGAACTGCGACACTTACGATATTTTGTGGCGGCGGGAGAGGAGCAGCATTTTGGACGCGCCGCCGAGCGTTTGCGCATTGCTCAACCTGCGCTCTCCCGACAAATTCAAGATCTGGAAAATGAGATTGGTTTTGAACTGTTCGATCGTCTCAGCCGTGGAGTGAAACTAAGTGCTGCGGGAGAATCTCTTCTCGAAGACGCGCGAGGCATCCTGCGAGATGTGAATGAAGCGATCATGCGTGCTGGGAAAGTAGCCCACCGAACCGGAACACTGCGCGTCGGATTCATAGAAAGCTTGTCGTGGCATGGCGTCGTTCCCAGGTCATTCCGGCAATTTCGCCAGCGACACCCCGACGCAACATTGGAACTGAGGTCCTTGAGTTCTCTCGATCAAGTGGAAGCGGTCCGATTGGGCAAACTGGATGCAGGCTATGTGTATCGCCCACTAATCAAAGACCGCAATCTGGCACACGTTCAGGTCGCATTGCATAGCGTGATGTTAGCCTTACCGCTCGGACATTCCCTGTTGAAAGTCACGCCGCTTCGCCTCCGCGATCTCCGAGGTACGTCTTTCGTGTGGTTTTCAAAGCGGACAAACCCTGTCTTCTACCGGCAGTTGATGCAGCAATGCATTCGGGGCGGATTGAAACATCCTCGGATCGTTCAAGAGGCGATTAATGAACCGACGATTCTAAGCCATGTGGCGTGCAAGCTGGGAATTGCCTTCGTTAGTGGAGCGACACGCTGGCGACGTCCCAAAGGCGTCGCGATGCGGCCCGTCGTTGATTTGGATCTACCAATACCTTTTTCGCTGGTCTGGCGGAAGGACAACATTTCTCCATTACTTGCGGACTTTGTGGGCGCCGTTCAATCGATGGCGGAAGTAGAAACCTTTTCCAAGAGTTGAACTTCAGCCATGGACGTTCCGCCTCGCTCGATTCATAACTAGAAAGCATCGGTTTTGATCAAAAAGATCTCTTGGACGCGGTAATTCTCAATGGTCTAGAACTATGAGTGTAATCGTCGTAGATTCCCAGATACATTCCTGATGGATTACGAGGAGCGTTTTCATGCCAAAACACTGGTTCGTGACCGGCAGCGCAAGTGGCCTGGGCCGCAGTATATCGGAGGCCGTGCTCGCGTCCGGTGATTCCCTCGTCGCAACAGCGCGCGAGCCAAAACGCCTTGCCGATCTTCTAGAGAAGTACGGCGATCGTGTGCGCACCATCGCATTGGACGTTACCGACGAAAAAGGGTGTGAGATAGCAGTGGAGAAGGCAGTAGAAGCCTTCGGGAGTCTGGATGTTGTCGTCAACAACGCGGGCTACGGCGATATTGCACCGTTTGAACAGATGGCCTCTGAACGGTTCAAGGCGGTCATCGATACGAACTTTTATGGCGTGGTCAACGTCACTCGCGCCGTCATACCGATCATGCGAAAGCAAAAAAGCGGCTGTATTCTGCAAATTTCGTCGGTTGGCGGCCGTGTCACCCGGCCCGGCAGTACGCCTTATCACGCCGCCAAATGGGCTGTTGGCGGATTCACCGAATCGCTTGCCAAGGAGGTAGCTCCTTTTGGTGTTAAGGTGTGCGCCCTGGAACCCGGCGGAATGCGGACCAACTGGGGGAGCCGGGCGAATCAAAACACACCGGAATTGCTTGCGGATTACGAGGCGTCCGTCGGGACATCGGTCTCTGCACTGAAAACGTACTGGGGAAATGAAGTGAGCTCTCCCACCAAAGTGGCTCAGGTGATCCTTCGTCTGGCGTCGAGCGAACATCTGCCTTTCCATCTCTTGCTGGGGAGCGACGCCGTTCGAAACGCGCAGGAAGCCGAGGCAACTCGCAACCGTGAGGCGGAAGATTGGCGTGAAGTAAGTCTCTCGACGGATGTGGATGCTTCGGTATCCCTGCCAAACATACGATTCTGATCGACGATCGGTTCAAAATGGAGGTGCGGTGTGCAAACAGACGGAAAGGTGCCCGTCAATTCGAAGACATGGCTCATAACGGGAGCATCCAGTGGCCTCGGTTTTGCTCTTGCCCAGTACGTATTGGAACAGGGTGACTGCGCTGTGTTGGGCGCACGAAACCTCCGTCCGATGAGCGAGCTTGTCGCACATTACCCTGACACCGGATTGGCCCTCACGCTGGACGTGACCAGGCACGAAGATCGAGCAGCGGCAATTGTGCAGGCAGAGGGCCGCTTTGGCGGCATCGACGTCCTGGTGAACAATGCAGGCATCGACTTTCTCGGCGCAATTGAAGAGCAGGAAGAAAGAGATTACCGAGAGCTATTCGAGGTCAATTTCTTCGCAGCAGTGGCGCTCCTCCGCGGCGTACTGCCAGGGATGCGTCTGCGCCGCCAAGGAACCATCATTAATATTTCTTCGATGGATGGAATCGCGAGTCTGCCAGTGAACGGTTACTACTCCGCCAGCAAATTTGCCCTGGAGGGGTTGACGGAGTCGCTGTGGCAGGAGATTGAGCCGTTAGGGTTACGCGCCTTCCTGGTCGAGCCGGGCTCCTTCAGAACTGGCATTGAACAACGCACGAAATTCTCTGGGTCGGTGATCGATGCGTACGAAGCCACTTCTGGCACTTTCCGCAAAATGGTGGATACACTGTCTTCCGATCAATTCCCAGGAGACCCCATTCGCGCCGCGAAAGCGATTTACCAGGTCGTGAACTCAGACCTGCCGATGCACCGGCTCATTCTGGGGAGTGACGCATATCGCCGGATCGGCGCAAAACTCGACATGATCGTCTCTGAGTTCAAGGCCGTCAAAGACATTGCGTTCAGCACGGACTATCCCGGCGCCGGAAAAGCAGTTCTCTAGCCGACTCATCGAACTCGCATCTTTTGCGTCCTTAACGTCTCTAATCGATGTCTTGGCTCAGACCGGTCTTTAAGTGACCGTCCCTTAAGTCCAGTGGTAAGTCTTCTCGTGCGATATCCAGCGGCGATACCAGCCCAACCTGTGGGTGGCGAATTACTGAAAATGGCGAATTTCATGGGCTTTATTGATTTTGATTCTATATAGGAATGTCTTCTGCTACCGGACATAGCATGTCGCCACGCGAATTTATTTGGAGCGCAAAACAGTCCTGACTGACTAAACACTGGAACTGTCGGCTCGAAGACTCAAGCAATGGATCAGGTTCTGAGCCCGACATCGGCAAATGCATCTCTAAACCTTTGACGACTGCAAACCGGTCCTGAACTCGATGGGCATGGGCCCAAAATGGGCCCAAAACTTCGGGAAACATCGGTAAAATACGTCAACATACGACCTGAAATGATTGAAAACGCAAGAGCCGGCAAAGTTAACTAAGTCTCATAACCCAAAGGTCGGAGGTTCAAATCCTTCCCCCGCAATTGGGGCCGCTTGCAGCGGCCCTTTTTCATTGCGTTAGAAGAACTCATCACGCCTCCTGACCCTTGGTGGACGGCCCACCAGCGTTTGGTGGGCAATCTGGTAGGCAAAAAACTTGGGCTGATCGCTTCCGCCAACACTTCCGCCGCAAATCGCAGTTGCTCGTCGTCTGTGTGGACGTAAATGTTCGCAGTCGTTCCCATGTCCGCATGCCCTAACTGAATTTGAGCCAGCTTCATGCTTCCGGTTTTTCTGTGAATGATGCTGCCTGCCGAATGCCGGAAGATGTGGAATCCATGCGTCCGCGGTCCGCGCTCGATTTCGGCTCGATCCATTGCGGGAGAGCACGGAATCACGCACGAAATTGGGATCGCATGGACTTCCATCAAACTTACAAAACAGGAAATCGGAATCGGACTTGTGGTGCGATCGTTGCCGGTGCCATTCCAGAACACGAAACAACGTTTCCGGCAAATGCTTGCTCAACTCTCCCTCGGTCTTCGTCGAATGAAGTAATCTTCCCCGATACACCGACTTACTAATCCGCAGTTTCCGATCGTTCCAATCGACATCTCCCCACTGAAGTGCCAACAACTCACCGATTCTGAGGTTCGTTAGAGCCAGGCACAGGAAGAAGGCTTTCCACAGGAGCGGCACATTGTCGAGAAACACTCGAATTTGCTCCGCGCTCAATGCGGGCTTCTTCTTGTCCTGATGCCTGGGACGGTGTAGTTTCCGACGCACAGGGTTAATCTCGATCAGATCGTATTCAACTGCTACTTCGAACATCACTCGGAGCAGCGCATAAATGTTGAGAATGAACTTTGTGCTGAGCTTCTGAGCCAGGCCGTCGAAGAAGAGAGACAAATCCGTTGGCGTAATCTCATCCAGACGTTTTCTCTCGAAGACAGGTAACACGTGATGGCGCAGGACCGAGCCGTAACTGTCCACGGTCGATTGTTTCACCCGTTTGTTGCCCAAGTACGTCATCCACAATGTCTTCGAAAAGTCACCGAATGTCGGTACGTCATTGGCTGCCTGCTTATCGACGGTGACGGTTTCATTCTCCGCATTGACCTGCCGCATCCGCCGATCCCGTTCTTTCTCCGCAGCTTTGTCGGTTGTAGCCTCCATTAATTCGGCCACTTTCCGCCAGCCGCGCGGGTGACGCGTATCGCGAACGCGGTATCGCAGCAAATACTTCCCGATTCCCTTCTTTTCTATTGATCCTTTCTGATAACTCACGCGAGTCCTCCTTGCGAGCGGCGTCGACGCGAAAGCGCGAGAAATACTCGGCCTCAACCGTCCCCTGACGTTGGATGGTCTTACCGACAGCCACAACCGATACCTCCAATGGCATCGCAGAAGTGGCAGTACGTTGCTCGCTCAAAATAAACGCGCTTCAAACTGAGACACTACTCGACCGTCAATCGGCTTTTGGTGTGATGTAATATGTGGGAGAGTTTCCAGAAGGGCCGGCTGAAACAACCACCATCGTAGCCGGGGGCCGCTGAACGAATTTGGAGTGAGCCGATGCATAAGGAATACGTGAAGAAGATAGAGGACGTTTATCGAGTGGGAGACACCCGTGTTTCCCTGGATTCGCTGGTTTATCTCTTCCGCGAAGGGATGTCCGTCGAAAGCATGGTAGAGAGTTATCCGGCATTGACCCTCGAAGAAGTGCATGGCGCGCTGGCATATTATTTGGCCAATCAGGAGGAGATCGACGGCTACCTTGCCGAAGGTGAGCGGGTGTCCGAGTCTCAACATGCGCATTCACGTAGCGTGAACGCGGAACTGATTGCCAAGCTGCGGCGAGCGCGCCATGAAAATCAGATTCCAGGCTGATGCGGACCTCGACGGCCGCATTGTCCGAGGCCTGAAGCGCCGAGCGCAGGACATCGACATCCGCACGGCGGCCGACGCCGGAGTTTCCGGTCTGAAAGACCCCGATGTCTTACGGCTGTCTGCTGAAACTGGGCGCGTTCTTGTCAGTCAGGACCGGCGAACGATGCCTGCGCATTTTGCGGAGTATGTCTCGGCCGCCAACAGTTCCGGCGTTATCCTCCTGCGGGAAGCGATTTCCATCGCTGTTGCGATCGAGGAACTCGTGCTCATATCGACTGCCAGTGAAGCCGAGGAGTGGATCAACCGTCTGGCGTGGATTCCTCTTTGAGCGGGCTCGCCTTGACCCGCAACGAGGCTTTCGTACCATCGAAAGTGGAGAACTCGAAGGAGTCAGGTTCGCTTTCGGCACTGCGGCAGATTCCGTGAGGGTCAATCAAATGCTACGCAGCTACGACGACATCCGCTCCCGGATCAAAGATGCAATCCGCTGGTGGGATGACAACGGCGTGCCGCGCTACTGTGATTTCAGCCCAGAGGAATGTGGCGTGTACGACATCGTCGTCGCCCTCGTTGAAGTCGGCTGCCAAGCATGCATGGAACGGTTTCGCGTCGCCGTTACCTTCGATCGAGAGTCGCTACGCCAAGTCGGCGAGCGGTACGCACTGCCCGCTGCCGGGAACATTGGCACTTTCCGTTATGGCGACCCACCTTTCCACTCTCACGGCACCGACGGATGCGTCGGCAACACGATGAACTCTGAGAGCATACGTGTGTTGGAGTTGTGGCAGCGTAATCAGCAGAATTGGATACGGCATCCCGAGTGTGAGATTTACATCGGCGAGCAGGAACACGAGGGCGCCATGCTCGACGAGTTCTGAGTGGGGTCTAACTCACGAGACAGTAGACGTCGAGCCGTTCTTGATTAACTCCGTGGCATGAAGATTTTGGGGGGCAAGTCTGGTGGGCATTTGGTGGGCAAGAAGGCCCGAATAACGGGCAAAACGAGCCAATACCGGAAACGTAAACGGTTGAAAAGACAGTACGGGCAAATTAAGAATTCAACTCATAACCCAAAGGTCGGAGATTCAAATCCTTCCCCCGCAATCAAATAGTCTAACTGGGTAGCAGCGTAGGTAGCAGATCGGCGGCAAAGGTCAATTCAAGGGCTTTTGCCGCTTCTTGTTTTTGGGCGAGGTCGGAGTGAACGTAGATGTTTCCAGTAGTCTGAATATCGGCGTGACCAAGCTGCTCCTGGGCCTTCTTCAGGTCCCCAGTTACCGCATACACCACGCTGCCGGCTGTATGTCGAAACATGTGCAGTCCTGAACCTCGTTTTCGTCCGCTCGATCTTCGCAGCGTCCAAAGCTGGATATCTACTGCAGAAGTTGCCGAACAGAAGGCGGCGGCCGCCCGCGGCCGCCCTGGAGATGTCGGCGGGCATATCGTCGGCCATCGGTTTGTCGGTGATCAGGGGAAGATAAATCTCTTCCCCCAGGAGATGCAGTTCAACAACTCGGCATTCAAAACAATGGAGAACGAAATCGCCGACGCGATCAAAAGCGGAAAAGAGGTCAATTTTTCATATGAGCTGATTCCCCCAGGGGCAAACAGACCCGAGATAGTCAGAGTAAGGTACCGGATAATCGATCCGGCCACCGGGAAACAGGTCGTGTACAGGGCAGCGAAGTTTGAGAACCAGGCTGGGCAAAAGTTCTCTCGCATTAAGTTTTAAGATGCTAACCTACAAATTATCGGGAGCGTTTTACGATGGCCGCGGATAAAGATGATCTCATTCAGGAACTGGCAGCGATGCTGGTTGATGATCCCGAAGTCTCATCCCGTCCATGGAATGAGCTGGTCATTGTCGCGCGCGTTGACGAGGGCGTTACGGACGCTTCCGGTTTTGCCTATCAGCAGGACGGCAGCGCCGTCGCCACGGGGCCGGAGAATTTTGATATCCTGGACAAGCTGAGCGAGCTGAGGGGAGCCATGGCCGAGCCAGGCAAGGAACCATGGAAGGCATGCCTTATACGGATTGATGGTAACTCCGGAAAGTTTACGGTCAAGTTCGAATACGAAAATCCGGAAAAGTGGGCTATCACACCGGGAAATGCCGCTGAAATGGCTGAACTTCTGAGGACGGTCACCTAATTCCGATAAATTTACCGCTCGCACCGTCATCACCACGGCCCGACCGCTGCCTGTTCGGGGCACGGCGCGTGAGCGCCGCATCAGGATTCATATCGCGGGCGTTGTTGCGGAACTGCACGTTACGATCAGGTGCCACCTCTCGTTGGCGAATTCCCCAAAATCACGCAGCGATACGACGTTCCATGCCCGGTGAACCTGTTCGTGCGTAGGAATGTCGGCTCGCGACTTGTCGGGATTCGAGACGAAGGCGACATCAAACTCGGGATGAAGCCGTTCTCTCAAGCCCAGCAGCGGCAGCATCGCGTCGTGTATGGCTGTGAGATGCCCCCATAAATAAAGCAGCCTGTTCCTGCCAGGCGCTATTTCCCGCAGGACCTCCTCGGATGAGAGGCTTCCAAAAAGCTTATCCGCCCGCTCGATTTGGGCCTTCCATACCTTCAGCCCGAGAGCTACATAAGTGCCTTCGTTTCCCATGATTCCAGCTCCTGTCAACCACTCCCTCTCATTTGTGTTTTGTTGTCGAGCCACTTCCGAATATTCGAGACGGTATCCTCGTAGAACGTCTTGTAAAGACCATGCGATACGTAGCCGATATGCGGCGTTGCCAGTACGTTGTCCAGCGTCCGGAAGGGGTGAGACGGAGGCAGCGGCTCAATGTCGAATACGTCGATCGCCGCGCCGGCGATTTGCTTGTTCTT
>Ga0137418_10003601_pt1 | contig 14237 bp, 8 predicted proteins | sample CZODoug3_1_2_16f_FD_122242 | JGI IMG/M metagenome (GOLD analysis project Ga0137418, IMG submission 122242) | Vadose zone soil fungal communities from Angelo Coast Range Reserve, California, USA - CZODoug3_1_2_16fungal (Hybrid Assembly) | ecosystem: Environmental > Terrestrial > Soil > Vadose...
TGGTCCGCGGCCTCGAACAGACCTTTCCTTGAAGCGATTGCGCTGGTGAACGCGCCGCGCACGTGGCCAAACAGGGTGCTTTCCAGCAGGTCTCCCGGCATGCTGCCGCTGTTCACCGGAACGAACGTTTTGTCGGCGCGCGGGCTCTTGAGATGAATGGCTTTCGCGATGAGCTCTTTGCCGGTCCCGCTCTCGCCTTGAATCAGGATGGTGCTGCGGCTCGCTGCAACCTGCGTTACCAGGTCGAGCACTTTCAGGATCTTCTCGCTCTTGCCGATGATGTTGCTGTATCCGAAACGTTCCTTCAACGCGCGCCGCAATTGAAGGTTCTCACTCATCAATTGGCGCTGCTTGATCGCATTATTGGCGATCACGATCAGTTTTTCGTTGTTCCAGGGCTTGGTGACGTAATCGAAAGAACCGTCTTTTATGGCAGTCACTGCTGTCTCGAGAGCACCGATCGCAGTGATGATAACCACAGGCAGCGTAGGATCGATTCGCTTGATGTCCTTCTGCACTTCCATCCCGGATTTGCCCGGCAGCATCAGGTCCAGCAGGACGAGGTCATAAAGATTCTCTTCGATCTTCTTCAGACCCTCTTCGCCAGTCCCCGCCGTGTCCGTGGACATTCCCTCGGAATTTAAAAGAAGTTCGATGCTTTCGCGGATTTCCTCCTCATCGTCAATGATGAGAACGGTGCCCTTACGCCTAGACATTCACTGGTTTCCTTACCAAAGGCAATTCTAGTTTGAATGACGTCCCGAGTCCCGGCCTGCTTTCGACCGAGATATTGCCTCCATGCTCCTGGACGATTCCGTAGCTGACCGACAGACCCAGGCCTGTGCCTTTGCCTGCGGCTTTAGTTGTGAAGAATGGATCGTAGATTTTCTTGATATTTTCCCGGCTGATGCCGGTTCCCGTGTCCTGCACGACAACTTCAACCTTCGAGTCCACGGTCTCCGTGCGGATCCGCAATTCTCCGCCTTCGGCCATGGCGTCACGCGCATTCACGAAGAGGTTCAGGAATACCTGCTGGAGTTTGCCGGCATTCCCCGCCGTTATCGGATAATCCGCCAGCAATTCGCGCTCGACGCGAATCCGGGCGCTTTTGAACTGATGCTCGAGAAGCGACAAGGTCTCCGTGATCACCTGGTGAATGTCCACTTCAGCGAACTCGGTTGCGTTGGTTCGCGAGAAGTTCAGCAGGTTGTTCACAATTTCCGATGCACGGAACGTTTGCTTCGTAATTTTCTCGAGAAGCTTGTAACGGCCGTCTTCCGGGCTTATTTCCTTGCGCAGCATCTGCGAGTAGCTGGAAATCACGGCCAGCGGTGTGTTCACTTCGTGCGCAACACCGGCTGCAAGAAGTCCGATCGAAGTCAGTTTTTCGTTCTGAATCAATTGATCTTCGAGGCGGACTCGATCCGTGATGTTGTCGATAATGATCAGCGTTCCCCGCGTCGTTCCATCTTTATCCATCAAGGACGTCGCCGAGAAGTTCGCGGTCAGGCCGTTCCACTGCTGCTTATACAGGTGCCGGTTCTCAACGAGCCGCTGGAGAAACTGGGCTGGGAAGATCTCCGCGGCCCGGCGGCCGAACGTTTCACTTCGTCTTCGGCCCGTCAGGGATTCGAGCGCCTTGTTCCAGCCGACAATCCGGCCGTCAACATCTTCCACCAGGACGCCGACGTTGATCGACTCGATGATGTTCTCGCTGAAATCCTTGAGGCTCTGATACTCGGTCGCCTTCTGCTCCAGCGATCGATAGAGACGGGCATTTTCCAGCGCGATGCCGACGTAATCGGACACCGTTTCCAGAAGCTCGAGATCTTCGCTCGTGAGATAGTCGCCGTTCTGCGTTCTGCCCAGGCCGATGTATCCAATCACGCGGTCCTTGGCCCGGCATGGAATGAAGTAGTTCAGATCGTGAAGATCGGTCTCGCAAAAGATATAAGGACGATCGGTCGATGACTTCAGGAATGAAAAGTCCGCGTGTTCGGGTATCGTCAGGCCGGTCACTCTGGCAGGTACGAACCGCGACGCATCCGCAGGATCCTCGAGAAAGATCGCTGCGCGCTCGACGAACAATGCCCGGCTCAGGCGATCGACAATCCGGTCGAGCATGTCTTCCAGATGGACTTCCGAGCTCAGCGTGCGGCCGAAGTCGATGAGCGTTTCCCGGACGTTGTACCGGTCGCGATAGAAGAACTTGTCCAGCCATACCTGAAACTGGTCCTTGATGGGGGCGAACAGCAGCGCCGCCACAATCGTCGCCACCACGCGCGCCACGCCGCTCACAGTCTCGAAACCGGAGCCCAGAAGTTCACCGACGAGCACGGCGAACGTGGCATAGAGACCGATGATGCAGGCGGTCGCCAGCGTGTACGTCACACCGCGTTTGAAGATGATGTCGACGTCCATCAGGCGATACCGATGGATCGCATAGCCGAAAGAAATCGGCAGCAGCACCAGCGGGAAAATCGCAAAATCGACGTAGGTATCAGGAACAAGGCCGGACAGCCTGGGTACGGACTGCAACACGAAATAAGGCAGCACCGCGATGACCGTGCCCCGTGTCACCCACTTCATCTGCTGACGGAGTTCCGGCGTTTTCACTGTCCTGTAGGTCTGTACCAGGACAGCTGCACTCAGCACAAAGTAAAGGCCGAAATGAAAATCCCCGAGGTTATCGAGCATGATGCGCAGGGCCAGCGGCGACGGTATGAATTCGAGAACGTGGTTTACGAACGCGAGTTGCGCCAGGAAAAGCACCGCAGCCGGGAGATAAATCAGATACAGCACCTTGCGCCATTCCTTGACCCACTTGTGGCGCAGTGGGAATTCCAGGCAGAAGTGCAGAAACAGCGGCGGCAGCAGGAGTGACGCGGCCAGATCGAACCAGAAGATCGTCCAGTCGAAGCTGTTGAGCTTTCCCGTGTAGTGAAAAACGTAATAAACAAAGGAAGCCAGACAGACAAAATAGAAGTGCAGTGCATGGGGAGCACGGGTCCGCTTCAGCAGAACGAAAATGCCGACAAGGAAGTACAGCAGGCCGATGATTTCCAGATAACTCTGCTGGCGCAGAAACCGCTCCGGAGGAGGCGCCACAACCACCATGGTCGGAAAGACGGTGCCCTCCCGCTCGAGCGTGTAAGTCGCTTTCGTCCAGACACCCAGCTCGTACAGGATCTGCGTGACAGTCCGGTCGTTGCGAACAGCGCGGCCGTCGATGGATTTCAGGATGTCACCGGTCCGGATCCCGGCTTTGTCCGCCGGTCCGTCCGCGATAATCTGGTGCGCCTCGACACCCTTTGAGCTCTGGATCCAGGACGCGCCGTCGTCGGGCGGAACGTACCGCCGCTTCTGCTGGACGTTGAGGCCCCCCAGAATGAGGACTGCCACCGTCAGCAACACCGTTGCGACAGCTCTAAATGAGAAAATCTTCCGTCCCATAGTTACCGTATGTCTTGTGTACCGGGTTCTTACGGGATTTTGAATCAGCAAACTAACTTCCAAAAAATAATACAGATACGGCTAAGTTTAGCTATATCAAGCCTCAGACAAATATGAATTATGGAATTAGTGTACAAATTCTTGCTGTAGCGGCGCTCTATGAGGGCCGGCTTTCCGGCGGTCATAGACCGCCGCTACAGTTCCAAAAGTTAAAACTTGATGTTGATACCACCTTTAACCAGCCGCGGGTACTGAGCGACCTGGGTTCGCTGAGGCCCAAACGACTGTTCGAAGAGGTTCCGGGCATCGAGAATTGCCTGGACCTTTCCAGGGAAAAGGCGCCACGTGGGGATGTTCTGAGCGATGGAAACGCTCAAGGTTGGATCGTTGTACTCAATGAGCCGTTGATACGGATCAATGTGGGAGACGGAGAAGTTGGACATCCAACGATAAATGGCGGTGATTTCGGTCTGAGTGCAATCGACGTCGGCCTTGAATCGGGCAGCAAGAACCTGGAAACGGCGCTGCACCATCTGATGCTGGATTTCTTCCGGGCTGGCGGCACCCGGCCTGTTTATGCCGACGCCCGTAGCGTTCGTGTAGGCAAGACCCGCTTCAAACCCGCGGAACTGCCGATTGAAATGCAACCGGAAGCCCTCGGACGGAATCTGTCTCGTATCGAGAATCAGCAGTCCACGACGGCCATCCGGAGTGGTTACGAAGAGCGCCTGAGTGTCCGTCCGGTCACGGAACATTGCCGCTGAGAACTCCAGATTATCGGCAAGAACGTGGGTAAGCGCCGCTTCGCTGTGCGAATAGCGCTCGAGGGCGGGCGGCACATAGGCCATGCGGTCGAAGTACTCTTTTCCCCGAACCGGATCGTCGGCTATGGCAGGAGCCTGAGACGAAGCAGCCACGGTGATGGTGGTACGCGCCTGGGGAACCCATGAAACGCCAAACCTGGGCCGGAGATAGTTATGGTCGGCCCTGGAATCCGCTCTGCCGGCTTCGGCGCCGTAATTGAAGACCAGGTGATCGGACCACTGAAAGTCCTCACCGTACTTTACCTGGACTTCCCGCAAGGATCCCGATCCCAGCGGATCGGCAAACAGAGCGCTCTGCTTCAGATTGACGCCGACGGACGCGCGATGCCGTTCTGCCGGCACAAAATCATATGTTGCGCCGACTCCGCGGGCCTGTCCGGGATCCTGGGTATACTGCCCCGCAACCGTAACCTGAGACTTCGGGTCCAGCGGCATGGTCACCGAGAATTGCGAGCCGACCGCGTCGTTAGTGCCCCTGGTGTCGGCAACCGACTTCGAGTAAACCTGGAAGTAGCCGGAATAATCCGGACCCTGCACATTCGGCGCGGGCTCGGGTTTTGTCTGCTCGGCCATCCGAAGGATCGGTTGCGTGGAGCGCGAGCTGCGAAGAGTCCAGACGATGTCTTCCGATTGTGTTTTATCGCGCGCCACGGCCCGCCGAACGACATCGAGGGCGTTCTGAAGATTCACGGTGAGTATTGCGGAGCCCCCGGTGTTCAAGCGGATGCCCTGCTTGAGCGACGGGAGAAATCTCGGCATCGTCACTTTCACGGTGTAATCACCCGCGAAAAGATTCAAGACCGAGAACGCGCCAAACTTGTCCGTGAAGGCGACCCTTTCGGGAATGACCGGGGACGCGGCAGCCACAATAACAAGAGCTCCGGCAAGCGGTGTGCCGTCGGAATCCCGGACCCGGCCGCTGATCGAAGCCAGGTCATTGGCGGCTGTACTCACGAGGGGAAAGAAGAGAACAATGGCGAGTCCGAGGGCGACTATTTTCATTATGGCTGCGCCCTGTTGGGCTTGCATTCGCAGCCGCTCATGTGCCGAGAAAGCCGGCGGTATGATTTTCATCGTTTCTCCGTTGGTTGCACGATCTGGCGTCGGGATCCTCCCACGCGATTTAACGGATCTAACGCACAGCAAACTTCCCAGTCGAAGCGATAACGTCCTTTGTCAGATTGTCCGTAATCTTGACCAGGATTTTGTACTCCCCGGGTTCGAAGTCGGATAGCGGCACGGCCTGCGATAACGTCATCTGCGCGGCCGCACTCGACAACTCCGAGGATTGTTCCACGATCTTTTTGACCTGCTGGTCATTCTTGGTGATCAGCATCTCGACCGTGGCTGACGGCTTGTGTGTTGCTTCATCGAGTTTCAGGTTGTACACCTGAAACCAGACATTCATAGTCTTTTCCCGCTTGAATTCGTCACTCACATTCGGCCGCACCTTCGTGCTGCCGAGAACGAAAGAACCGGAACCGATCTGAGTGGCGGGCAGGTTCTCGACGAGATCGGCCAGAATTACCGAGCTCAGCGCGAGTTTCTCGTCCTGATACCGCGGCACGGTAAAGCCCCTGCTGATGGTACCGACGTTCCCGCTGTTGATGTCCTTCAGGACGAGTTCGAGCTTGTACAAACCCGGCCGCAGTGGAACGATCCGCTGGTGAATGGCTCCGCCGTCGAGTTGCTGCTTGAACAAAGCGTCCGGAATGTCCTGCGCAATCGTGTCCTCAAAGATCTGCGCCGTACGGCCGTTGATTCCGCTGATCTTCCCAAAAACGTGGACCAGCGCCCGGTGGATGCCTTGCTGCTCCTGAAACGCCAGGTCTTTGTTCTGGAGGAGAACCGTAACCGGCATCAAAACGCTTTCTTCCGTGACGCGGACAAAATCCGTCCGGTACTTGAACGGCAGCAGGTTGAAGGACAGCTTTGTTGTGACGATCGTTTCAAGGTCCTTGAATTTGATCTCGGGTGGCCGGAAAACTTTCGCCGAAAGCTCCAGACGATCGAACTGATTGTTCCGCCCGGTGTTGCCCAGGGCGTTGCCAAGCGAGGCGCCATCGCGGTTCAGACGATCGGCCTTGTCTCGGCCGAAGAACTGTTCGTCGAAGGTCAGGCCGGCGCCCGGAACATGCAGCAAAGCGTCTTTTTCACTCGGGTCGATCGTGTAGCGATATTCGCCTGACATTGAGGGGTCCACGAACTCCAGCAGTACTTCATTACCAATGCCTTCAATGTACCGATAGCGCCAGATTTCAAAAGGAAAAGTGCTGGTTGTACCGCCGCCCTCGTCGAACGGACGGTCATAGGTTCCACCCGACGGGTGCGACTCGATCTCGTCGGGCTTGCCATAAAGGATATAGATTCGTCCGCGATCGGTCTTCCAGCCGGGTTTTCCCGAAGCGAAGCGCTCGTTCGCATAAGCAATGCGGCTGTAATGGTCCTCTTTGAACTCGTTTTCGATGGTGTCCGGGGAGGGATCGCGGCGGAGCCAGAAGGACTCGATGAACTGCTCACGCTCCTCGTCGGTCTTCAGAGCCTTGAACGTGGATTTCTCTTCGTCGGTGATGATGTAGGCGACATCTTCGTCAAGCCACTTTCGCAGGGCCCGGTTTCCTTCTTCCTGCGCCCGAGATTTGCTGTTCTCCTTCCTGGTTTCCTGCTTTTTCGGTTCGCCCTTTTTCTGGGCGGCAACCGGGAAGGACGAAGCCAAAAGAATCAGGGAAGACAGGCTAACAATAATCGCCCTACGGCTCATAAACGCACCTCGATTAGAGTAGTGAGCATCGCAAGTATTAACGACTTAGTATCATAGCATTAGCTGTTGCACAGTCAAGGGATTACACGGTTTTTGGCAACCTCGGCCGAAAAGACAATTAGCCGCGAATGACGCGAATTACGCAAAATGGGCGCATCAAAGGATTCTTGACGCGCCCATTTTGCGTAATTCGCGTCATTCGCGGCTAATTGTCTTTCGGTTTGCTCTACAATGCGGGGTTGAGTCCTGCAGGGAGTTTTCAATAACATGCTCGATCTTACCTATCTGCGTGAAAACATCCAAACGGCCCGCGAACGGCTGGGGCACCGGGGTTTTTCTCTCGACGTAGAGACGTTCCAGCGGCTGGATAGTGAGCGAAAGAGCTTGATTCAGGAAGTGGAGCGTCTGCGGCAGACCCGCAATACCACCTCCGAAGAGATAGGGCGGCTTGCTCGAGAGAAGGTGGATGTCACCGAAAAACGGAACGAAATGAAGGTGGTATCCCAGAGGATCAAAGAACTGGAGGAATCGCTCCAGAGGGTGGAGGAACAGCTCTACCACTTTGCAGCGATCATCCCGAACCTGCCGGACCCGAGCGTCCCCATCGGGCCGACCGATGAGCAGAACGTGGAAGTCCGCCGGGTTGGCGAACCGCCGCGCTTTGACTTCGAGCCCAAAGCTCACTGGGACCTGTGCCCGCCGCTGGGAATTCTCGACCTGGAACGGGCGACCAAAATTGCCGGTACCCGGTTTCCACTGCTGGCGGGTCAGGGCGCTCGCGTGGAGCGGGCGCTGATCAATTTCATGCTCGACATCCACACCGGGGAACACGGATATCAGGAGATTCTGCCGCCCTTCATGGCCAACTCCAAAAGCCTCTTTGCAACCGGCCAGCTTCCGAAGTTCGAAGAGGACCTTTTCAAGCTCAAAGATCACGATTACTACCTCATTCCGACAGCGGAGGTACCGGTAACGAATATCTACCGGGACGACATCATCGATGGCGACAGGCTTCCGATTAAATTCGCGGCCTACACGCCCTGCTTCCGAAGCGAAGCCGGATCCTATGGAAAGGATGTTCGGGGGGTCTTCCGGCAACACCAGTTCAATAAGGTCGAGCTCGTCAAGTTCACCCGTCAGGAGCAGTCGAATACGGAACTGGAATCGCTGGTCACCAATGCGGAAGAAATTCTGAAGCGTCTGAAAATCGCTTACCGCGTCGTGATTCATTCCACCGGAGACATGGGCTTCAGCGCTTCAAAGAGCTACGACATCGAAGTCTGGCTGCCGGGTCAGAACGCCTATCGCGAGATTTCTTCGTGCAGCAACTTCGAAGACTTTCAAGCGAGACGCGCGAATATCCGTTATCGGCCGGCCGCCGGCGAGAAGGTCCGCTTCGCGCATACTCTCAACGGCTCCGGCCTTGCGATCGGCAGAACGTGGATCGCAATAATGGAAAACTATCAGCAAAAGGATGGGACCGTCGTCATTCCCGAGGCGCTTCGTCCATACCTGGACGGCCTGAGTGTGATCCAGCCGCAAAAAGTCATTTGATCGTGAAGAACAAAGCGTACGCCGCATTGCTTGCCGGCTCGACCCTGTGGTGCCTGAGCATCATCGTGGCGCCGGTGAGCGGGGTGTCCGAAGTCTACAGATTCTTCTCGTTCATCTGCCATCAGGATCCGGCTCGTTCCTGGCACATTCTGGGAGAGCCACTGCCGGTCTGTATCCGCTGCACATCGATTTATTTCGGATTCCTGGCATCGCTGTGGCTCGGCCTTACTGCCCGTGTCCGGTGGCTGCGCATTGCTCTTGCTTTCATGCTTGCGGAATTCATTTTTGCGCGCTTGTTCATTGACGCGGCCGTGCTTCGGTCCTTTTCCGGAGTTCTCCTTGGCCTGTCTGCAGCGCCTTTCGTCAGAAAGGGTGTCGAGGAAATCCGTGATTCAATGTAGACAATGCGGCGCCGAACTGCCTGACGAAGCGAAATTCTGCCTTCATTGCGGGGCCCCCGCGCAGCCTCCGGAACCTGAGGTACCACAGCCGCCTCAGCCGTTTCAGCCCCCACAGCCGCCACCGCCATTGGATTTCGTTCAGCCGGCGCTCGCGGGTGGAATGTTTCTGGGACTGCTTTCGTCATTGCCTATCATTCAATTGGGAAATTGCTTCTGCTGCATGTGGGTTCTTGCGGGCGGCGGGATCGCTGCATTTCTTCTTACCAAACAGCGGCCTGACGGCATCACTTTCGGTGACGGGGCGTTTGGCGGCGTTCTGAGCGGATTGTTCGGGGCTGTTGTGGCTACAGCGGTGAGCATCCCTGTGCAGGTCATTACCGCCCGAATCTTTGGCGACCAGCGACAAGCGCTCGAGCAGGCAATGAAAGACGTCCCCGGATGGGAAGGTCCCCTGCGAGACATCATGCTGCGCATAGCCTCTCCCGAGATCTCGGCTCTGACCGTCAGTGCGAGGTTCTTTATGAATCTGATCTTCTTCGCGCTGTTTGCGATGATCGGCGGGATATTGACGGTAGCTGTTCTGAACAGGAGAAAAAAGGCACTGACGTAATTCGGGGAACGCGGGCTAAAGCCCGCGACTACATTTTGGGAACCACATTCGTCTCCCAATCATGTTCGTCGCCAATCATGTTCGTCCCCAATGTAGTCGCGGGCTTTAGCCCGCGTTCCCCGAATTACGTCAGCTTAGTCGTAGTCTTCGTAACCGCCGCCGCCACCGCCCATCGGTGGGCCGGCTTTCTTCTTTTCCGGCGCTTCGGTGACCAGAGCCTCAGTCGTGAGCAACAGACCCGCGATGGAGGAAGAATTCTGAATCGCCACGCGGACGACCTTGGTGGGGTCGATCACGCCGCTTTGAACCAGGTCTTCGACCTTCTCCTCCTCGGCGTTGAATCCCGTTGAAGGGTTGCTGTCGGCCAGGACCTTCTGGATAATGACAGCCCCATCGTGACCTGCATTCTGGGCGATCATGCGCATCGGCTCTTCAAGCACCCGGCGAATGATCAAGGCACCCGTCCGGATGTCGCCTTCGAGCGATTTGACGAGCTTGTCCACGGCCTTCTGTGTGCGCAGCAACGCCGTGCCGCCACCGGGAACGATGCCTTCTTCGACGGCAGCCTTGGTCGCATGCAGTGCGTCTTCGACCCGGGCCTTCAGTTCCTTCATCTCCGTCTCAGTTGCCGCACCCACGCGAACCACCGCGACACCGCCGGCCAGCTTGGCCAGGCGCTCCGCGAGCTTTTCCCTGTCGTAGTCGGATGTGGTTTCTTCGATCTGAGTGCGAAGCTGCTTGATGCGGCCCTCGACTGCGCTTCGCTTGCCTCCGCCCTCGATGATTGTGGTGTTGTCTTTGTCGATTGTGATCTTTTTCGCCTTGCCCAGATCTTCCATCTTGACGTTCTCGAGCTTGATGCCGAGATCTTCAGTAATCGCACGGCCACCGGTTACGATCGCGATGTCTTCCATGATGGCTTTACGGCGATCACCAAACGCCGGCGCCTTCACGGCGGCGGCCTTGATCGTGCCGCGGATCTTGTTCACGACCAGCGTGGCCAGCGCTTCACCATCGACATCTTCCGCGATGATCAGCAACGACCGGCCTTCCCGTGCCACCTGCTCCAGGACGGGAAGCAGATCGCGCATGTTCGAAATCTTCTTTTCATGGAGCAGGATAAGGGGGTCTTCGAGCACGGCTTCCATGCGCTCCGGATTGGTGACGAAGTACGGCGACAGGTAGCCGCGATCAAACTGCATGCCTTCGACAAATTCCAGGTCGGTCTTCATCGACTTGGCTTCCTCGACGGTCACGACGCCATCCTTACCGACCTTCTCCATTGCTTGCGCGATCAGGCTACCGATGTTCTTGTCGTTGTTCGCCGAAACTGTCGCAACCTGCTCCTGCTCCTTCTTGCTCTTGACCTTCGTCGAGAACTTCTTCAGCTCCTCGACAACGACTTCAACCGCCCGCTCGATACCGCGCTTCAGATCCATTGGATTCGCACCAGCCGCGACGTTCTTGATGCCTTCGCGATAAATCGCCTGGGCCAGAATGGTCGCCGTGGTGGTGCCGTCGCCGGCCAGGTCGCTGGTCTTGCTGGCAACTTCCTTCACCATCTGAGCACCCATGTTTTCGTATGGGTCTTTCAGGTCGATTTCCTTTGCGACCGTCACGCCGTCCTTCGTCACCAGAGGGGAGCCAAACTTACGGCTCAAAACCACGTTGCGTCCCCTGGGTCCCAAAGTGACCTTGACGGTATCCGCCAGGATGTTTATGCCTCGGAGCATTGCCCCCCGGGCGTCTTCACGGTACTTCAGCTCTTTTCCAGCCATAGTTATCTCCTGTAGAAAGTTACGATGATTAGCACTCTCCCAAGACGAGTGCTAAATGATAGCGGAAAGGAAGCCAGAAGCCAAGGAAGCCAGAAGCCAGAATGAAGAGGCTCTCCCCATTCTGGCTTCTGGCTTCCTTTTCCCTGTTACGAGGCGACGGCCGTTCCGGGCCGGAAACTGAATTCCCCACTCCGGCTGACGTCCGCCACAAGATGCTCACCCGGCTGGATGTCGCCTTCGAGGATCTTCAACGCCAGGGGGTCCGCCAGCAGCTTCTGAATTGCCCGCTTCAGCGGCCGCGCACCGAACGAAGGATCGTAGCCCTCGCGGAACAGAGCTTCGCGGGCCGCAGGGGTCAGCTCCAGGGTGATCTTGCGATCCGCCAGGTGCCTGCGCAGCGTTTCGAGCTGGATCTCGATGATTTTCGAAATCTCTTCCTTGCCGAGGCTCTTGAAAACAATGATGTCGTCGATGCGGTTCAGGAACTCGGGTTTGAAGTGCTCCCGCAGCGCTTCGCGAATGTTCTCTGTGGACAAGCCAACGCCGACGTTGGATGTCATGATCACCACCGTATTCTTGAAATCCACGGTACGACCCTTGCCGTCGGTAAGGCGGCCGTCGTCGAAGATCTGAAGCATGATGTTCCAGACATCCGGATGCGCTTTCTCGACTTCGTCGAGCAGGATCACCGCATACGGCCGGCGCCGCACGCTTTCAGTCAGGTAACCGCCTTCTTCGTAGCCGATATAACCCGGAGGCGCGCCGATGAGGCGGGCCACCGAATGCTTTTCCATGTACTCCGACATGTCGATGCGGACCATTGCCCGTTCGTCATCGAACAGAAACTCGGCCAGGGCCCGTGCGGTCTCCGTCTTCCCGACCCCGGTTGGGCCGAGGAACATGAAAACTCCGATCGGCCGATTGCGGTCCTGCAATCCCGCGCGCGAGCGCCGGATCGCGTTCGCAACCGCCTTCAGGGCAACGTCCTGACCAATCACTCTCTTCTCGAGCAGCTCTTCCATGCGAACCAGCTTCTGGACTTCGCTCTCGAGCATCTTGGTCACCGGAATTCCGGTCCACTTCGCCACGATCTTGGCAACGTCCTCCTCGTCCACCTGCTCCTTCAGCATGCGTTCGTTCTGCTGCACCTGCTCCAGTTTGGCATTGGCCTCTTTCAGCTTCCGATCCAGCTCCTGCAGACGTCCATAGCGGATTTCGGCGACCTTCGCGTAGTTGCCTTCGCGTTCGGCCTGCTGCTCCTGGACATGGGTTTCCTCGATTTGTTTTTTCAGGTCGCGAATCGATTGGATCAGCTCTTTCTCACGCTGCCAGCGCAGCTTCATCTGAGTGGATTGCTCGCGGAGCTCACTCAGCTCTTTCTCGATCAGGTGCAGGCGTTCGCGCGAGGCGGGATCGTCTTCCTTGCTCAAAGCCTGCCGCTCGATTTCGAGCTGGATGATCGTGCGTTCGACGGCATCGATCTCCACGGGCAGCGAATCGATTTCCATGCGGAGACTGGCTGCGGCTTCGTCGATGAGGTCGATGGCCTTGTCCGGGAGAAAGCGATCCGTGATGTAGCGGTGTGAAAGCATCGCGGCGGCGATGATCGCGGAGTCCTTGATCTTCACGCCGTGATGGACTTCGTAGCGTTCCTTCAGACCGCGCAGGATGGCGATTGCGTCCTCGACAGTGGGCTCGCCGACGTAGGTTTTCTGGAATCGGCGTTCCAGGGCTTTGTCTTTTTCGATGTACTTCTGATATTCGTTCAGCGTTGTCGCGCCGATGCAGCGCAAATCGCCTCGCGCCAGAGCGGGTTTCAGCATGTTGGACGCATCCATCGCGCCTTCCGCGCCTCCGGCTCCGACCAGCGTGTGAAGCTCGTCGATGAACAGAATGATCTGGCCGCTGGCTTCCTCGATTTCTTTCAGGACGGCTTTCAAACGGTCTTCGAACTCTCCCCGGTACTTCGTGCCGGCGATCATGGCACCCAGATCCAGCGCGACGATCCGCTTTCCCTTCAACGATTCCGGCACATCGCCCGCGATCACCCGCTGCGCGAGACCCTCCACAATGGCGGTCTTGCCGACACCGGGCTCTCCGATGAGAACCGGATTGTTCTTGGTACGCCGGGAAAGAATTTGAATGACGCGGCGGATCTCCTCGTCGCGGCCGATCACGGGATCGAGTTTGCCTTTGCGGGCAAGCTCGGTCAGGTCGCGGGAGTAGCGCTGAAGCGCCTGATATTTTTCTTCAGGGTTCTGGTCGGTGATCTTCTGCGTTCCGCGAATCGACACGAGCACCTTGAGGATCGCGTCTTTCGTCACACCATGCGATTGAAGCAGCCGGGAAACGGGCTCGCTTTTCGCGTTACTGAGCGCGATCAGGAGGTGCTCGGTGCTGACGTACTCGTCCTTGAACTGATCGGCTTCCTTGAAGGCGTCCTCGAGAATACGGTTCAGGGAGGGACTGATCTGGACCTCCGCCTGGCCCTGGACTTTCGGCAGCTTCGCCACCAAATCCGCCAGGTCCCGGGCGACGGTCTGGAGATTCACCCCGAGTTTCTGAAAAATCGGCAGGACGACTCCTTCTTTCTGCTCGACGAGCGCCCACAACAGGTGTTCGGGGGCCACCTGGGGGTTCCCCTTCTCCTGTGCATGCGACTGAGCAGACTGAAGCGCCTCCTGGCCCTTCAGCGTCAGCTTGTCAAACCGAATCATGCTCCCTGTCCTCCTTTTCTTATTCCTACTGTAGCGGCGGTCTATGACCGCCGGATCGCGCTCGTTGCGGTTTTAGCCGGGGAGCGGCGTAAGAATGTAGCCCCGGGCGCAAGCCCGTGGATGGAATAGTGTCTAAGCC
>Ga0137418_10003603_pt1 | contig 14235 bp, 10 predicted proteins | sample CZODoug3_1_2_16f_FD_122242 | JGI IMG/M metagenome (GOLD analysis project Ga0137418, IMG submission 122242) | Vadose zone soil fungal communities from Angelo Coast Range Reserve, California, USA - CZODoug3_1_2_16fungal (Hybrid Assembly) | ecosystem: Environmental > Terrestrial > Soil > Vadose...
TTGATGGATCTCGTCGATCTGATGCACACCGAGCCGCTCGACACGATGCCGGGCGCGTTCGACGTGCACCTGAGCGGCTACATTGGCGACGCCGTCGCCGGCTCGACGCTCTACTTCGAGAATCGTCCCGAAGACCTCCTCTCCACGATGCCGTATTACGGCGGCGCGCTCGCGATGCCATACGGTGAGGCGCTGGCGGCCGCGGAAGGCATGATTCGCCGCACGCCCGGGCCCGCGCGCTTCGCGCCGTACGAGCAGAAGCTGCCGCAGTCCACCAACCGTATTACCGCGGCGGCGCGGCCGTTCGCGATCGTTCGGCGGCCGTTCGTGGACTACCGCTTCTTCGAGCTCTGTCAGCGCATCCCCGCCGCCTGGCGCGCGCAGCATCGATGGCGCGAGCAGTGGCTCGCGTCCACCTATCCGGAGTGCTTCGCCCGCATCCCCAACCAGCAGACCGGCGTGCCGTTGCAGTCATCGCGGCTGCGGTGGCAGCTCGCGCGCGCCGCGCGATTCGGGTGGCGGCGAATGCTGACGGGGGCGCGCGCGGCGGGACTGCCGGTGGCCGTGCCCGACCGCTCGTATCACCCCGACGAGCGCTACTGGTCGCAGCGCGCCGAACGACACGCGATCGAACACACGATCCTGCGTCCCGATTCGATCAGCTGCGAGGTGTTCGGACGTTCGCGCGTGGACGAGACCGTCCGCGCCTTTTTCGTCACGGGCGCCGCGCCTGTTCAGGTGGTCGGGGCGCTCTACGTTTTCGAGCGCTATCATCAAACGCTGGCCGCTTCGCTCGCGGACGCGCGCCGGCAGGTGACCCAACACGCATGTTGATCCGCGCCGCCCTCATCGTGCTCGCCGCGTACTGGACCGGTTACTGGATTACCGGCGCTGCGGTCGCGGTGCTGTTCCTGGTCTGGTTTCTCCTTGCCAGCGGCGAAGGTCCGCCGGTCCTCGCGCTGGCGCTGACCTACCAGTGGATGCAGGTCAGCATCGGCATCTTCTACACGACCATCACGGGCCGGGAGCTCGACGCGATGGTCGAGACCGACTGGCAGACAATGGTGCTCATCGGCCTCGGATGCATCGTGTGCCTCACGGTCTCGATCTTCTACGGCATCGTGCTGGCGCGCCGGCGGTTGGTGCCCGCCGAGGATGCCCCGGGCCGCGCGTTCTCGGGGACGCTGGTCTGGGCCGCCTACGCGGCGTCGCTGCTGCTGACCGGCATCGTCCAGGAGCTGGCGTGGCAGTACCCCGCGTTCACGCAGGCGATTCTCGCGGTCACGTTTTCGCACCTCGCGCTGCTGTTCGTACTGACGCGCCGCTTCACGCGGCCGCGGTTCCAGTGGGAGAAGCTCGCGGCGGTGATGGCGCTCGAAGTCGCGCTCGGCTTCACCGGGTATTTCGCCGGGTTCCGCGAGCCGCTGATCATGGCGGCGATCGCCATGTTCGAGATCTTCAACCGGCGCGACATCCGCCACTGGGGCTTCGCGGCGGCGCTCGGCGTCGTCCTGGCCGTCTCGAGCCTGGTCTGGGTGTCGGTCAGGGGCCAGCTGCGGCAGGAAATGGACGAGGAAGTCGTGACCGCGTCGCGCATCGAGCGATTCGAGCGCGCGCGAACGATTTCGTCGGGGCTGCTCACACAGGACCTCTCGGACTATCTGAACTCGTTCGAGGTGCTCATCGACCGTCTCTGGGCGATTCACTATCCCGCGATGGCGGTCGAACGCGTCCCCTTCGTCCTCCCGTACACCGAAGGCCAAATCATCCACGACGCGCTCGTGCATGTCGTCACGCCACGGTTCCTGTACCCCGACAAGGCCGATCTGCCGTCCGACAGCGAGATGGTGCGGAAGTACTCCGGCGTCAACGTCGCGGGCTCCGAATCGGGCACGAGCATCGCGTTCGGCTACGCCGCCGAGTCGTACGTCGATTTCGGGCTCCCCTTGATGTTCGTTCCCGTGTTGATCTGGGGATTCCTCGTCGGTGTCGCGTATCAGGCATGGCTGACGGTCATCCGGCATCGCGAGCTCGCCATCGCGCTCGTGACCGTGGTCTTCTGGCTCACGCTGTACCTCTTCGAGCGGTCGTGGGCCAAGACGCTGGGCAGCACCATCACGATGATGGTGTACCTCGGCGGACTCACCTATCTCGTCGACCAGTGGCTGCTGATGCGACGCGCGCAGATGCTGACCACGGGCGTCGTCGATCACCTCCTCGACACCACTGGCTGAGTGAGCCTTCGCGTCATTCACGTGTGCGCGTACTTCGCGCCGGCCTTCGTCTACGGAGGGCCCCCGCGAAGCATCTTCGGCCTCTGCCGCGCCCAGCGTGACGCGGGCATCGACGTGCGCGTGATCACCACGACGGCCAACGGCGACTCCGAGCTGAGCGACGCGGTCGTCGCGCAGGGCGAGTACGAGGGCATTCCCGTCCGGTACTGCGCGCGCGCGTGGCCGCGCTCGATCTTCCACGCACCGTCGCTTGGTGCCGCCGTCGCCGCGGCGTTGCGCGACGCCGACGTGCTCCACATCCATGGCCTGTGGAACGCGACGGTCTGGAGCGCGGCGGCGGCCGCCCGCCAGGAACGCAAGCCCTACGTGCTCTCGCCGCGCGGCATGCTCGCCCCCGCGGCGCTGGCGCACGACAAGTGGCGGAAAAAGCTGGTGTATCCACTCGCGGATCGCCGCGTCATCCGCGACGCGGCGCGCCTGCACGCGACCTCGCGCGGCGAATTCGAGGCGCTCGACTGCCTCCCCGAAGCGGGGCGCGCCGTCTACGTGCCCAACGGCGTCGAGCTTCCTCCGGGCAGCGACAGCGATTCGCGCGCGGCGCGCGAGCGCTTCAACCTGCCGCCGACCTCGCCGCTGATCCTCTTCCTCGGCCGCATCCATCCGATCAAACGGCTCGACCTTCTGGCGGCCGCGTTCGGACGCGTCCGGGCGCAGCATCGCGACGCGCACCTGGTCATCGCCGGTCCCGACGAGGAGGGGCATCGCGCCACGGTCGCGCCCCTGTTCACGCCGTTCGGGTCGTCCGTCACGTGGACGGGCCGCGTGGACGACGCCGGGAAGCGGCAGCTGCTGGACGCCGCATCCACGCTCGTCGTCTGCTCGAACTCCGAAAGCTTCGGCATGAGCGTCGCCGAGGCGATGGCGGCCGGCAAACCCGTCGTCGTCACGCGCACATGCCCGTGGCCCGAGGTGGCATCGCACGAAGCGGGGTTCTGGGTCGAGCAGACGGGTGACGCCATCGCGGACGGCGTCAACGCCGTTCTCTCCGACCGCGCCGCCGCGGAAGCGATGGGCCGCCGCGGCAGGTCGCTGATCTCGTCGAAATACAGTTGGCCGGGCGCGGCCTCGGCTCTCATCAAGGCCTACGAAGAGATTGCCCCAACCGCTATCCACGTTGGTTGACGCGCAGCCCGCCTCTGGCGCCATGCCGGGTCGCACCGTGCGGCGTGTCGTCGTCCTGACGCCGATGATGGGCGGCGCCGACGGCATCTCCGAGATGACACGGCAGTGGGTGCGCGTGCTCGAATCGCGCGTCGGGTGTGACGTCGGCACGCTCGAAGTCTGGTCGCTCGACGACGCCGGCCGGCCGGCGGGCACCGCCGCCGCGACCGTGTTTCACACTGCCCGCGGGGGGCGCATCCGCTTCGCGTCGCTGGCGATGCAGGATGGCCTGGGTTCCGCCGCAGACACGCTGGTCGTCGTGATGCACCTGCACCTTCTGCCGGTGGCGCTTCCGCTCGTCTGGCGCGGCGCAAAGCTGCTCCCGATCCTGATGGGGATCGAAGCGTGGACGGCGCCGCGCCCGCTCGAGCGTGCCGCGCTGGGTCGTGCCTGGAAGGTGGTCGCCATATCCGCGCACACCGCCGCGCGGTTTCGGGCCGCGAACCCTTCACTCGCCGCGACGCCCCTTGCCGTCTGCCGGCCCGGAACACCCTCGGCGACCCAGCCCGCCCTCGAGCGGTTCGACGGTCCGTACGCGCTCATCGTCGGCCGCATGAGCTCGCGCGAACGATACAAGGGGCACGACCTGCTCATCGACGTCTGGCCCGTCGTGCGTGAGGCCGTTCCCGCGGCGCGCCTGGTCGTCGCCGGCGAAGGTGACGACGCATCACGGCTGCGCGTGAAAGCGGGCGAGGGGATCGACTTCGTCGGACGGGTAGACGAGGCGCGGCTCGCGGCGTTGTACCGCGACGCGACGCTCTTCGTCATGCCCAGCACGGACGAGGGTTTCGGGCTGGTCTACCTCGAGGCCATGCGCGCGTCCACGCCGTGCATCGCCGCGCGCGGCGCCGCCGAGGAGATCATCACCGATGGCCGCGACGGCGTGATCGTGGACGCCGGCGATCGGGACGCACTGGTCGCCGCGCTCGTGCAGCTGTTCACCGATCCGCAGGCACGCGCGCGGATGGCGGCTGCGGCCGTACAGCGGGTCAACGGGGAGTTCGGCGCGGTGGCGCTCGATGCGCGCGTCCGCCGCGCTCTCGAGCTGGGGGAAGGCTAGTGCTCGTCCTCGGCATCAACGCGTATCACGGCGACGTCGCCGCCGCCATCCTGCGGGACGGGCAGCTCGTGGCGGCCGTCGAGGAGGAGCGATTCCGCCGCATCAAGCACTACGCCGGCTTTCCACGCGAGGCCGTCCGCGCGTGCCTGGCGATGGCCGGCGCCGAGGCTCGCGACATCGACGCCTTTGCCGTCTCGCGCGATCCGAAGGCGCACCTGTGGCGGAAGGGCGTCTTCGCGCTGAAGCACCGGCCGAGCCTCTCGCTGATCCGCGACCGCGCCGCCAACGTCATGTCGGTGCGGCGCATCACGGACGCCTGCGCCTCGGCGCTCGGCCTCGACGAGTCGCACGTGTTCCGGCGGATGCACTACGTCGAACATCACGCCGCGCACCTCGCCAGCAGCTTCTTCGCGAGCCCCTTCGACGACGCCGCGGTGTGCGCGATCGACGGGTTCGGTGACTTCGTCAGCACCTCCACGGGTCTCGGCCGCGGCCCGTGCCTCGCGATTCAGCACCGCGTCTTCTTCCCGCACTCCCTTGGCCTGCTGTATCTCGCCCTGACGCAGTTCCTCGGCTTCCCGAAGTACGGCGACGAATTCAAGGTGATGGGGCTCGCGCCGTACGGCGAACCGTCGTTCGTGAACGAGATCCGGCAGCTCGTGCGCGTCGGCGACGAGGGGCAGCTCTGTCTCGACCTGTCGTACTTCACGCACTGGTCCGGCGGCATGACGATGACGTGGGACGAGGGCGAGCCGGCAATCGGGCGCGTCTTCACGCCAAAGCTCGAGGCGCTGCTTGGCCCCGCGCGACGGCCCGAGGACCCGCTCGAGGCCAGGCACGAGGCGATCGCCGCGTCGCTGCAGCGTGTCTACGAGGAATCGGCGCTCGGCATTCTTCGCGCGCTGCACGCGCGCGTGCGCAACCCGCGCCTCGCCCTGGCGGGTGGGTGCGCGATGAACAGCGTCGCCAACGGAAAGATCCGGTCCGAGACGCCGTTTACCGACGTCTACATTCAACCGGCCGCCGGCGACAACGGGACCGCGCTCGGCGCGGCGCTGCACGTCTGGCATCAGCTCGGCGGCGACCGCCGGTTCGAGATGCGCCACGGCTACTGGGGGCCGCAGTTCGACGAGGCGGCGGTCGCGGCGGCGATCGACGCGAGGCATGGAGAAATCGAGGCGCGCCGCTGCGCCCGGTCGCGCATCGCCAGCGAGGAGGGCCTCTGCGAGTGGACGGCCTCGCGCATCGCCGACGGCAACGTCGTCGGATGGTTCCAGGGGCGGATGGAGTGGGGCGCCCGCGCGCTCGGCAACCGGAGCATCGTGGCCGATCCGCGCCGGCGCGACATGCGCGACATCATCAACGTCCGCATCAAGTTGCGGGAAAAGTTCCGGCCGTTTGCGCCCTCCGTGGCGGTCGAGGCGCTGAACGACTTCTTCGTGGACGCGGTGCCGGACCCGTTCATGGTGCAGGTCTATCCCGTGCGGCCGGACAAGCGGGACGTCATCCCCGCCGTGACGCACGTCGACGGATCTGGACGGCTGCAGACGGTGAGCCGCGACGCCAACCCGCGCTACTGGTCGTTGATCCAGGCGTTTGGGAGGAAGACCGGCGTGCCGGTGCTGCTGAACACGTCATTCAACGAGAACGAGCCGATCGTGCTGACGCCGGATGAAGCGCTGGACTGCTTCCTGCGGACCGACATGGACGTGCTGGTGATGGGGTCGCACGTGCTCGAGAAAGTCGGCAGTGGGCAGTAGGCAGTGGGCAGTAACAGCCCGCGCCTTTACTGCCGGCTGCCGACTGCCGACTGCCGACTGACGTGCACGCCTGCTTCTTCAACCGCTCCTACTGGCCCGACCTCGGCGCGACGGGACAGCTGCTGACCGAGCTTGCCGAGGATCTCGTCCGTACGCACGGCTGGGACGTGACCGTCGTCGCCGGCTACCCGCTGCGCTCGAACGCGACACTCCCCGCATCGGAATGGCGGAACGGCGTCCACATCGTCCGGGCGGCCGGATCCACGCTCGATCCGAAGCAGTTCGCCGGCCGCGCCACCAACTACCTCACCTACTTTGCGTCGGCGGCGTTCAACGGCCTGCGCATCCGCAAGCCGGACGTCGTCGTCGCACTCACCGACCCGCCGATCATCGGCCTCGCGGCGCTCGCGGCGGCCAGGAAATCGGGCGCGCCGTTCGTGTTTCTCTGCGAGGACATCTTTCCGGAGGTGGCGACGCTGCTGGAGGACTTTCACAGCGGCGCCGTCAACGACGCGCTGACGCAGGTGAACCGGTTTCTGGTGCGCAAGGCGCGGCGGATCATCGCGCTCGGCGACACGATGAAGCGCCGCCTGGTCGAAGGGAAGGGTGCCGACCCGGCGAAGGTCGCGGTCATCCACAACTGGGCGGACTGCAGCGCGGTGGCGCCCGGGCCGCGCGACAACCCGTTTGCGCGCCGGCACGGGCTGGTCGACAGGTTCGTCGCGCTGCACGCGGGCAACATCGGCCTCTCCCAGGAGCTCGAGATCGTGCTGCACGCGGCGGAGCAGCTCCGCGACAGGCCCGACATCGTGTTCGTGTTCGTCGGCGACGGTGCGAAGAAGAAGGACCTGCAGGACATCGCGCAGCGGCGCGACCTCCGGAACGTGATCTTCCTGCCCTACCAGCCGCGCGAGGAGATGGACCAGTCCTACGCGACCGCGGACGTGTCGCTCATATCGCTCAAGCGGGGCCTGGCCGGCGTGATCGTGCCGAGCAAGGTGTACAACGTCCTGGCGTCGGGACGGCCGTGCGTTGCCGCGGTCGAAGGGGACTGTGAGGTCGCGGACATCATCGAGCGGGCCGATTGCGGCTACGTGGTCGGACCGGGCGATGCGACGGCGCTGCGTGCGCGGGTCGTCGAGCTCGCGGCCAATCGCGACCGCGCCGCCGCCATGGGCGCCCGGGCGCGCGACGCCGCGCTCGCATTCGACCGGCCCCGCCAGGTGGCCGCCTACGATGCGCTGTTGCGGGAGGTCGCGGCGCGGTGCTGAAGCGCGCGTTCGACGTGGCGCTGTCGGGCATCGGGCTGCTGATCTCGGCGCCGCTCTGGTTGCTGATCGCGGCGGCGATCAAGCTCGAAGACGGCGGCCCCGTGCTTTTCGTGCAGGAGCGCGTCGGGATCGGCGGCTCGACGTTCCGCGCGATGAAGTTCCGATCGATGGTGCCGCACGCGTCGAGCCTGCCGCCGCACCAGGCGGGCGAGGACGATCCGAGAATCACGCGTGTTGGACGCGTGCTGCGCGCCACCGCGATGGACGAGCTGCCGCAGCTCTACAACATCTTTCGCGGCGACATGAGCTTCGTCGGCCCGCGACCGCTCATGCCCGGGGAAATCGAGGTGCGTGGCAACGGCGAGCTCGTTCGTCTCGACTCGATTGCCGGCTACGCGGCGCGCCACTCGGTGCGCCCCGGCCTGACCGGCCTCTCGCAGGTCTACGCGCCGCGCGACACGCCGCGCGCGCGCAAGTTCCGCCTCGACGCCATCTACGTTCGCCACGCCAGCTTCTGCCTCGACCTGTATTTGGTGGCGCTGTCGTTCTGGATCACGTTCCGGGGGCGCTGGGAGGTGCGCGCAAGAAAATTCTAGAATCGCCCCTATAATGAACGCGCCCGGGCGCGGCCACGGCTCGCGTCTGGACCTCACCAGATGCTGGACGTTGCGGTCATCGGAGGCGGGCCGGGTGGGCTCTATGCGGCAACCCTCCTCGGCAGGGCCGGTTTCGCCGTGACGGTCTTCGAGGAGCACGACGAAGTCGGCCAGCCGGTCCATTGCACCGGCGTGCTCGCCGACGACGCGTTCGGCGAATTCAACCTGCCCCGCACGCCGATCCTCAACACGCTCTCCACCGCCAGGTTCATCTCTCCCTCCGGATTCCAGATTTCCTACACCACGCCGTCGGTCGAGGCCCACGTGGTCGATCGCCGCCGGCTCGATCAGATGATCGCCGCGCAGGCGACGGAAGCGGGCGTCCGCGTGCGCGCGGGGCGGCGCGTGCGCAACCTGGAGCCGACCGACGATGGGATGCGCATCGAGATCGACGGCGCCGATTCCGTCGAGGCGCGGTCGGTGGTGCTCGCCTGCGGCGCCAGCTACGGGCTGCAGCGGCGTTTCGGACTCGGCATGCCGGCGGTGTCGCTCAATTCCGCGCAGCTCGAGCTGCCGGCCTCGCGCGGCGGCGACGTCGAGGTGTATTTCGGCAGCGAGACGGCGCCTGGCGGCTTCGCCTGGATGGTGCCCGTCAGCCGGCCGTCGGGCCCGTTCGTGCGCGCCGGCCTGATGTGCGAGGGCGACGCCTCGATCTTCTTCCGGCAGTTCGTCAACCGTATCGGGCCCTCGTGGGGCATCGAGCTGGAACTGGTGACCGACCCGCGCAGGCGCTTTCTGCCGCTATCCGCCCTGCCACGCACCTATGCGTCCCGGCTGCTGGTGGTCGGAGACGCCGCCGGCCTCGTGAAGCCGACGACCGGCGGAGGCATCTACTACAGCCTCGTCAGCGCCGATCTCGCCGCCGACACGCTGATCTCGGGACTCCGCGACGACCGGCTCGATGCCAGCGCACTGGCCGTCTATCAGCAGCGGTGGCGCCAGCGGCTCGGACCGGAATTCCAGGCGCAACTGGCGCTCCGCATGCTCGCGCAGCGGATGTCGGACGCCGAAATCGATTTGCTGTTCGACCTCGCGCTGACGGATGGCGTGATGCCGATCGTCCGCCGGACCGCGCAGTTCAACCGCCATCGCAACCTGATCGTGTCGCTCTTCCGGCACGCGCCCGCGCGGCGGGTGCTGTTCAGGCGGTTCATGGATTGATGCAAATCTGCCTGGCCACCGCGCACTGCAAGCCCGCGTTCATCCCGCTGGCGCTGCTGTACCTGAAAGCGTGCCTGGTCGAGCAGCAGGGATTCCGCGACGAGGAGGTCACCATCCTCGAGTTCGGCCCCGACGCGCCGGCCGAACAGATTGCCGACGCGGTGCTCGCGGCCGACGCCGACATCGTCGCGTTCTCGTGTTACGTCTGGAACATCCGCACGCTCATGCGCGCCGCGGACGGCATCAAGGCGCGCCGGCCGTTATCGACGATTGTCGTCGGCGGTCCCGAAGTCGGCCCTGTTGCCGCTTCCACGCTCGAGCGATATCCGGCGATTGATGTCGTGGTGAAGAGCGAAGGAGAAGTGCCATTCTGCGCGATTGCCGAGCGCCGGCGGGCCGGGCTTGACCTCGACGAGGTTGCCGGCATCTGCTTGCGGCGTGACGGCGCGATCGTCGACACCGGTGACGCGCCAATCCTGCGCGACCTGAACGTGCTGGCGTCACCGCACACCGATCGGTTTGCGACGACCGGGAAGCGAGTGGTCTGCGTCGAGACGCAGCGGGGATGCGTCTTCCGGTGCAGCTTCTGCTTCTACAACAAGGATCTGTCGATCAGAAACAGGCGGTTCGATCTCGAGCGCGTAACGCGGGAAATCGGCTTCTGGCTCGAGCGCGACGCCGTCGAACTGTATCTGATGGATCCAGTGTTCAACCTCAACGCGGAGCGCGCCAAGGAGATCTGCCGGTTCATCGCCGCGCATAATCACCGGCAGATCCCGGTGCACACGGAGGTATGGGCCGAGTTCATCGACGACGAGCTGGCCTCGCTGATGCGCGACGCCCGGTTCCGGTACATCGAAGTCGGACTCCAGACCACGGATGACAACGTCCTGGCGACGGTCGAGCGGCGCCTCCGCCTGCAGAAGTTCATCGACGGCATCGCCTGCCTGCGGAAGTACGGCCTGCCCTTCGAGGTCCAGTTGATCTACGGGCTGCCGGGAGAGACGCGGGAAACGTTCCGGAAATCGCTGAACTTCGCGGCCTCGCTCGACCCGTCCGTCCTTTCAGTCTTCCCGCTGATGGTGCTGCCGGGAACGGAGCTGTGGCGGAAAGCGGAGGGGCTCGACCTCGCCTACGACGCCGAGCCTCCGTACTACGTGAGGTCGCATTTTTCGATGGGCGAGGACGACATCCGGTACGGATGGCGCGTGAACGAGGCGCTCGACTGGCTCGAGCCGTTCCACACCATCCGGTTCCTGCGCCGCGAGCCGGGCATCAGCTACGCGGACGTCGTCGACGAGTGGATCGCGTCGCGCCCCGACTCGCTTGCGGCCTTCGTCGAGCGGCTCTGCGCGAAGAAGGCGATTCCGCCGGATTTCTATCGTGCCTCGGCGGCGATCGAAACCGTCAACGCTTCCCGTTCGCCGGGTTCGTCGTGAGAGTCCGAAACGCCCCGCGCCTGGCCTGGGCACTCATCGAGGTGCTCACGGAGGCGCTGCGAGTAGAATTCGCGCTTCGCCGACTCCCGTTCGAGCGGGTGCTCCGCAATGCGTCCGCGACGCACCAGTCGCGCCGCAACCTCGTGGAAATCCCGGTTGCCACGCTCTGCCGGGCCATCCGGATGGCCTACCGGATTCTCCCGGTCGAAGGAACCTGCCTCAAACAGTCGCTGGTCTTCTGCCGCGTCCGCCGGCGGCGCGGACTACCTGCGGAACTGAAAATCGGCGTGCAGAAGAACGAGGGCGTGTTCGCCGCGCACGCCTGGGTGGAAGACGGAGCCGGCCATGTGCTGACCGATCCGCAGGAAGGGTTCAGCCCCGTGCCGCTGCCGGCGATTCGAGGGCAGCGAGCCAGCGACTGAGCGCCACGGCCCTCAGTGCCGCCTCGGTGTCCGAGGACGATCGCGTCGCGTCCGCCAACCGCGACGAGTTGACATAGTCATCGAGGCGTCGCGACGCGGCCACGGCCGGAAAGCCGTCGCGCCGGACTTTTTCGTGATGCGGATGGCCCTGCAGCGGCGTCTTCGGCCTGGTGCGGATCGGCCGCGGCAACATGTCGCGGAAGGCATACCGGAGCAGGTACTTGTCTCTGCACCACGGCACCACGGGCACGCGCATCAGGAAGCGCAGCACGCGAAGGTCGAGGAACGGATACGCGACCTCGAGCGGGACCCGCGTGTAGGCCGCGTCGAGGCCGTCGAACACCGATGGCCACAGCGGCGTGTGCAGCGAGCCGTACGCGACCGGCCGGACGGGGTGGGCCGAGCCGGTGGCGCGCATCACCTGCTCCCATCGCTCCTGCAGACGGAGGCGTTCGATGAGGCCGGCAGATATCCATGGCGGAATCGATGGGCCGCCGCCATCTGACGAGGGACGCTCCGCGGCGTGTATCAAGGTATGAAAGAAGGGCGGGCGCCGGCGATGTGCGAGGAAGGTGAATGCGTCCGCCGCGATGCGCTTCCAGCGCTTCGTGCGGCGGAGATACGACAGGTAGGCGCGCCATTCGTAGTGCAGCGCGTTGTCAGCCCCTTCGCCGTCGAGCGCGATGCGGCTGTGCGCGGCCATATTCGCGTAGCAGGTCCGTCGCGGTTCGCCGTGCATGGACGGAAGAAACGGCTCGGGTGCGGCCGGCTCGCTGAGACCGTTCCAGTCGCGCGCGGTATCCACCGCGTAGAACTGCACGGGCATGGCGATGTGGTCGGCAGCCGCCGCCGCGTGGCCGCGTTCGTCGTCGGGGATGAGCGATTGGTAGACGAACGTGAAGCCGCGCACAGGGTGGTCCGCTGACGATCGATGTTGCCGGACCGCCGTGGCGGCGATCGCTGTCGAATCGAGCCCGCCGCTGAAAAAAATTCCGACGCGCTCGCCACGGACGCGATCGACCACCGCCCGGTCGAGCAGCGTCCGCACTCGATCGGCGTAGTCCGTGGACCGGAGATACAGCGGTTCCTCGATTGGGAAGTCCCAGTACCTGCGAATCTCGAGGCCGCGCTCGGCCGACCAGGTCAGGCGGTGTCCCGGCGGCAATCGACGGATGTCCCGGAAGGTCGTCGCTGACGGATCTTCCCGATAGCCGAACAGAAGGAAGTCAGCGACGGCCCGATCGTCCAGCTCGTCGGAGACATCCGGCAACTGGCGCAGGCATTCGATCGCGTTGCTCACGACGAGCCACGGTCCGGTCCGAGTGTAGAAGAGCGGACGGATGCCGAGGTGATCGCAGGCGCAGACAAGGCGCCGCGACGGCCCGTTCCAGATGGCAAACGCGAAATCACCCAGGAGATGTTCCACGCAGGCGGCATCCCACTTCATGAACGCCCGCAGCACGAGCAAGGCGTCCGACCCGGGCGCTTCGTGAGCCAGCGGCGGCAGATTCCCGAGCAGGGAGGTCTGGTCGTCGATCCGCGCGTCGGCAACAATCCAGCTCCCGCCGTCGAGCGTCAGCGGCTGGCAGTCGTGCGCCGACCGCGCGCCAACCGAGAGACGCGTGTATCCGAGCGCCGACTGGCCGACGCAGCGCGTGGCGCGCGCATCCGGGCCCCGGAATGCGAGCGCGGCGGTCAACTGCTCGACGAGTTCCGGTGGCACCGGCGCGCCGTCGGTGCGGACCACGCACACGAAGCCGCTCACGACTACCCCCCGGTGGCGAACCAGCGAGGCACGCCGGACACAATGCGGCGTGCGTAGAACACGAGCAGGGAACGGCGTGACGTCAATCCGTACTTTCTCCGGATGTACTCAGGAGGCGGAAAGAGGTGCTCGGCGACGAGGCGAACCCGCTTGCGCCACGAAAGCGCGCGCAGGTCCGAAAGCAGGCCATCAACCAGCCGCAGGTCCCTTGAGACGTAGATCGACGAGGGCTCATTGTGGGCGTCGGCGAGCGCCTCCATCACGTGGTGTGGAACTGGCGACCCGAAGTAGTCGATTGCCAGCGCCAGTCCACGCCGGCAGACAGTCTTCACCTCTCCGCGCCCCGCCGTTTCCAGCAGGGATGTCCAGTCGGCGGCGGTGAGCCGTTCCGCGAGCAGATGGATGTCGTACAGCCACAGCAGCTCCCCGGAGTCGCGATGATGTGCCGCGCGGTGCAGGCACGCGAGCAGCAACGCGTCAGGGGACGAGGGTGCGCGCGCGATTACCCCGAGGGCAGGAACGGGGACGCTGCGCGATTCCAGATCGACGTGGGACGCGGCGCGCGCAATCACCTGCCAGTTGGCGATCTGCCAGTGGACGTCGAGCGCGTGCATGATGCCGAAATCGTCGATGCGTGTGAACGACGCCTGCGAGACGACAAGGGTGCCCGAGGTTGACACCGTGCGTTCGTACCCCAGCGCGCTCAATATCCGGAAGACCGGTGTGGTGCTGGCGGGGGAGACGAGGATGTCGGTATCCAGCCGCGGCCTGAGCCACGGATGCGGGTAATGCGAATGTGCGAGCGCCGCCCCCTTGAGGAGAATCGGCCTGGCGCCGCCGACGGCGGCAACCCGCTCGAGGACGGCCGCGATCTCCCGGTTCCGGACGGCATCGACGACGGCCGCCGCGCGCTCGTCTTCTCGAACGCGGCTGGCCTCGGTGCCGAACCACGCCTCGACGTCACCGCCGCTCTCGACGATCCTCCACGCCGCGATGCGCTCGACCCGATGGTCGCGCGCAAGCTCGAGAAACGTCTCCCGCTGGTGAACGCCGGGTGGTGAGACGCCATCGCCTTTGACGAGCACCGCCAGCAGGCGCAGCAGCGGTGCCGGGTCACTATAATCGCGGGCCATGCTGCAACTCACCCGCGCCGCATTCGTCTGCACGGAGCAGCCCGACGCGCTCGATGCCGTGCGCCGTTCGTTCGCGGCCGCGCACGTCATCCGGCTGCCACGGTTTGTCGATC
>Ga0137418_10003606_pt1 | contig 14230 bp, 12 predicted proteins | sample CZODoug3_1_2_16f_FD_122242 | JGI IMG/M metagenome (GOLD analysis project Ga0137418, IMG submission 122242) | Vadose zone soil fungal communities from Angelo Coast Range Reserve, California, USA - CZODoug3_1_2_16fungal (Hybrid Assembly) | ecosystem: Environmental > Terrestrial > Soil > Vadose...
CCTCGCCCTGCTTCATCCCGTCAATGCGCTGAGTTTCTTTGTCCTCCTGCTTATTCTGAGACCCTGGGAAATTGTAATCAACAACCCGCTGCTCCTGGCGCTTCCCAGACTCCTGGCCGCGCTCTGTTTCATCTCCTGGCTGATTCATCCCGGTCAGCATGGAAAACCTGCGCGGAGAACAATCCGTGGATTGATTCTGCTGCTGGGTTTCAGCCTCTGGCTGTTTATATCGACGTTCCATACCCCCCACGTGACGGAGACTCAGGTGGAATGGTTCAATACCTATTTCAAATCCCTGGTTATCTTCGTCATGTGCCTTTTTTTCATTGAGAGTGAAAGAAGCGTTTCGGAATTCGAACTGACCCTCGTAATCAGCGTGCTGGCGATGATGATAGGCTTGAGGTTCATCCTGTTTCCTCCTCCTGGTTGGAGGAAACAGAACGCAGGCTCGAATTCGATGTTCCTTTTGCACCGCCGTTAACGCCCCCGGTGTTGCTTTTTCCCGGGAGCCATTTGATCTCCGGAACGAACCCCGCTGCTGCGCCTTGAATCAAACATTGAACGCAGCGACGGAACCATGACCGAGCCAACTCCCGAATTCGATCGCGACGAAATGCTGGTCTGCATGGTGCTCGCGTTCTGCCTTGCCGGCGCCTCGGTCAGCGTCATCTACGGCATCATGAGCTGACGACGGATATTTGCGAAGCGCTCCTTGCGCCGGTCGAGCTTGAGGTTCTCACGGCGTACGCTGTCGGAGTTCGGCGAAGGAACTTCGGAAGTTCTGAGAAGTTCTGCTCTCCAACAGACTTCGAGACGCGGAATGATCGCTCAACTGGCCAACCTGGTGCTGACCGTCGTATTTGTCACCTTCATGGTGGTGATTGGACAGCGCCATATTGAAAGCAACACCATGAAGTTTGCGAAGGCCGCCCCGGCCGCGTTCGTGGCGTTCGACCTCCTCGCGAACGGCAAGAGCCTCATGCGCGTGCCACAGCGCGAACGGCGCATGCAGCTCGAAAAGCTCTTCAAGAAGATCCGCCGTCCCCTGTACCTCACACCGATGACACGCGACCCGAAGCTCGCCGTCGACTGGTTACAGCGCTTCGAGGGCGCCGGGCTGGATGGCGTGATCGCAAAACCCGCCGAGGCGTCGTATGAGCCGGGCAAGCGCGCGATGTTCAAGATCAAGCACGTGCGCAGCGCCGACTGCGTCGTGGCGGGATTCCGCTGGCACAAGACCGGCAAGGGAGCGCTAGGATCGCTCCTGCTCGGCCTCTACGACGAAGACGACACGTTGCAGCACGTCGGCGTCACCTCGGCGTTCACGATGGCGATGCGCAAGGAGCTGGTGAAAGAGTTGGCCCCGCTCCGCAAGAACGCTCTGCAGAATCATCCCTGGCGAGAGTGGGCGGACGCGCAGGCCGTGTCCAGCAGGATGCCTGGGGGCCAGAGCCGCTGGAGCGCGGGGAAGGATCTGTCCTGGGAGCCGCTCCGGATCGAGCGGGTGTGTGAAGTGAAGTACGATCACATGGAAGGGGACCGCTTCCGCCACCCGCCCGTGTTTCTGCGCTGGCGGACCGACAAGAAGCCTAAGGACTGCCGTTACGACCAGCTCGAAGTCACACCCGCTTACGAGCTGGAGAAGGTGTTCGGGGCGAGGGGGGCCTGAGTTTCTCGGGGACGTGCTGCAAGTTGATCCGAATCCGGTACCAGGCTGACGAGCGCCCGCGCATCTGATCCACGAGCACATCCGCGGGCTGGAGCAGCTTCGCCACACGCGGATGCTGCTTCTTCCATTTCGACAATCCAGCCAGCGCTTCCTTCTTATCCTTCCCGCGACTGACCTCGATCAAGGGGTACTTCGAGACCCGAGCGCCGGTGCGAGCCTTGGACGGCTGTACGCGCGGGGGCTCGCCGGGCTGCTTGCGGTAGTGCGGCGGCCAGGGCGCATCCCCTTCCCCCTCCTTTTCCTGTCGCGCGGAGAGCTCCAGGAGCCCGTCGAGTGACCCGGCACTTTCCTCCATACCCGCATGGCGGTCGCCGATCTTCGCAAAGCGCTTCGGCATCGTGCCGAGCGTGAAGTCCTCGGGGTCGGCTTCGCCCACCTCATCCCAGGAGAGCGGCGCGGACACCCGGGCGTCGGGCACGGGCCGCACCGAGTAGGCCGAGGCGACGGTCCGGTCCTTCGCGTTCTGGTTGTAATCCACAAAGACGCCCTGGCGCTCCTCCTTCCACCATTTGCTCGTCGCGAGTCCCTGGCCGCGCCGTTCCACCTCGCGCGCCAGGGCGAGCGCCGCGCGACGCACCTCGTCGAATCCCCACCGGCGCTCGATGCGGACGAAGAGATGCATCCCGCGGGAACCGGAGGTCTTGGGCCAACCGACCAGTCCAAAATCGGAGAGGACCGCGCCCGCGAGTTGCGCGACCTGCCGCACCTGCGGCCATTTGATGCCGGGCACGGGATCGAGATCGACTCGCAGCTCGTCGGGATGATCGAGGTCGTCGGCCCGCACCGGATGCGGATGCAGCTCGAGGCAGGCGAGGTTGGCCAGCCAGGCGAGCGTGGCGGGCGTGCGCGGCACCACCTCGTCGGCGGTGCGACCAGAGGGGAAGCGCAACGTCACCACCTCCACCCAGGGCGGCCGTGACTCCGGGGCACGCTTCTGATAGAACGACGGCGCGCCGACCCCATTGGGGAAGCGCACCAGCATGTTCGGCCGTCCGCCTGCCCCGCGGAGCGCTCCCTCCGCGACCGCGACGTAATAGTCCACGAGATCGAGCTTGGTGTACTTCGGTTTGGGAAACAGCACCTTCGTCGGATTCGAGATCGTGACCTCGTAGCCGCCGATGTTTCTGGTGACCGGCTCCATTACTTGCGGAGACAGCGATCCAGCTCGTCCATGTAGCCGCCTGTTGCAAACCTGTCGAGGCTCCCGACAATCCACCCTTCTTTGCCAGCCGCGTTCCGCACGCGGACCCACCAGACGGACTGCGCGCTGCGAATCGCCACGACGTCCTTGGAGTATGGTCCGCTCGCATGCTCGTCGTTCCAGAACTGATAGCCGTGCGCCGCTTGGCCGCGGAACCACCACGTCAGGTATCCCTCGCCCTCGTAATTCAGGATGTAGAGCGTGTCCGCTGGTGTGAAACGAATACTATCGACTTCGTTGACTTCGTCGGCGGCATTGGAAATCGTGTCACGAAACACGACCATGCCGGGAACCACGACGTGCATGTCAGCTGTCACCGCGGTGAACTTCTCCTGCGGCGCGATTATGAACGCCAGTGGCGCATCGGACCGTTTGTCTGACCGGACAACCAGGGTGCTGCATGCCGCCCATGTGCCGGACTTGGCGCAGCCTTCCCCCTCACACGCGTTCTTCACGATGTACGGCATTGCCGGCGGCCGGTTGTTGACGGGTCCCCAGTCGCGATGATGCCGCGGTGCCCGGAAAGGCTCGGCCGGCGACGCAGGTCCAGGCGCAGGCGCTGAGGCCGGGGTCGGGGTCGGATTGGTCGGGACTGGCGCGTTCGCGAGCGCCGTGGACTCCGCCGCCCACCCCACGCATACCGGCTCGCCGGCATGATAGTACCACTTGATCGAATCGAGCATGGTCGAATCGAGCATCGCCGTGAGTGAACAGCTCATCGTCGTATAGTTGTTACCGACCTTCGCCACCCAGCGATCGCGCTGGATTTCGAGGAACGGTCCAAAGTTCGACTTGTCGTTGACGAAGGCATACCGTCCCTGCAGCCGATACGCAGGGGTCGGCCGACCGGAATCGGCAACAAAAGCGGACTCGGCGGCGGCGATGCTCTTCAGCGCCGCTTTCATGGCTGCAACACCTTGTCGACGCCTCGCGAACCGCTGATAGGCAGCGCTCGACACGTCCCCGGTATCGCCGTTGATGAGCTTGAGATCGCCAGCAGTCTCGCTCACGCGTTGACGGAGCGACTTGGTGGCCGCAGCAAGTCCGACAAGGACGACCGCGGCCACGACGAAGATAATTGTTCGTTTCATGGCGCCAATATTGAAAATGATTCCTGATTGTCAATCAGTCGTCGAAGAACTCCACGGTGCCGTCCTCCACACAGTACTCCGCTCCCACGATCAACAGGCCGTCGCGCTCGATTCGCCGCTCGAGCAGCGCCGACCCGTGTCGCAGGTGCGCAACAGATGCCCGGATGTTCGCACGCGTGGCCTCGGCGGCGAGCGCGGCGGGATCCTTCGCAATGGGGGTCGCGAGCAGCGGCTCGAGTGCCGGCCGGATGCGATCGACGATGGCGCGCAGATTGGGGGACTCGTGTCCCTGCGGCTGCCGCAGCTCTTCCAACGTCGCGGCCACCGCGCCGCATTGGGTGTGGCCCACGACCACAGCGAGCCGCGTCCCGAACACCTCTGCGGCAAACTCGACGCTCCCCACCTGAGATGGCGCGACGATGTTGCCGGCGACGCGGATCACGAACAGGTCGCCGAAGCCCTGGCCAAAGATGAGCTCCGACGGAACGCGGGAGTCGGAGCACCCGAGCACGATGGCGAACGGCTGTTGCCCCGGGCCAGGACGGCCACCCGAAGCTGCTCCGTTTTCTACGAAGCGGCGGTTGCCCTCGCGCAGACGCGCCAGCGCTTCTCGAGCCGGGATCATCGGTTGGGGGGAGGATTTCCTTGCGCCCGGGCCATGCTATCTCCCACCATGCGCCCAATGACTTCTCCCCACTGCTGACCGGCCACCGTGCTTTCGCGCAGAATATCGGGCTGAGCGGCGGTCAGCCGTTGACCGAGCGGGGATGTGTAGAACCGCACCAGCTCGTCCAGCTCGCTGCGCGTCAAATGCGCCGCGTAGATCGGAACGAGCATGTCGATGAGCTTGGTGGTGTCGCGCCGCGCGTGCGCCATGAACACGTCCCAGAATTCTGGCGGGATCTGCGGATTGGCGTTGCGCTGCGCCCCGATCATCGTCTGCATCGTGCCGAGCATGAGTTTCGTCGCCCCCGTCACCGCCAAGAGGCGGCGCGCCGAGGCCGCGGTCGCGGGATCAACGGGGCGGCTCGCCTGTTGTTGCTGGGCGGCCGCGGGAGAAACACTAAGGAAGAGGCCGCACATCGCGGCCGCCAGCGCACGCATCATGACTCGCTCCTGCTCGAGGGGGGGAGGTACGGTGCGCGTCAGGCGCTCGCCTGCGCCCGCCGTCGTGTGACGACCATTCGGACGATGACAAGTCCGATCGCAATCCCGAGGACCCAGCCAACGATCCTGCCCATGCGTCCAGCCCGTTCCGTCGAGGAAAGCCAGTTGGTTTCGCCCCTCAGGGAGCCGAGGACCGAGTTGAGTATAGTCAGCGCCTCGGGGGCTCGCGCGCCCGGCCCCGCCACAACCACCTGAATCGCCTCGCGTCGCAACGGGACCTGTGCCGTGTAGACCGTGAGCGGCGCACCGGCTTGCGAAGTGTCGGTGCGGATGGCGTCGATGTCGAGGCCCTGCCACTTGACCGTCAGCAGGCGTGACGAAGCCGGCAGATCCGACGACTTGAGACGCTCTCGCCCCAACGTCGCGTGCATCCGCTGGACGCAGAGCACGAATGACCCCTGCGACGATTGAGATCCCTCGCCGGCCCAACAGCCGACGACATCCCGCACGCCCGCGAACTCAGCGGGGATCGAGACAAAACCGTCTGGCAAGCTCATGACATACCCGAGCTCGGCGTTCGTCGCGGCCTGGAGGATGAGAACGACGGCGTGCAGCAGCATTCTCTAGCATAGCAATCGCGTGGCGTCCCGCCAGCCAACCGGTAAGGTTCTCGTAAGGTTCGCCGCGCCAAAGGTCACAATGGACGGTTGACGGAAGGCCTGTCGTGTGCGTAGGTAGAACCGGGGAGATTGACGCTGGGGGTGGATATGACATCTGGTCGCGATGCGGGGGGAGCCTTGCTGCTCGCCGCAGCAGCCATCGTGGCGGTCACTCGGCCGTCGCACGCGCAAACCGCGGGCGACGGTTTCTTGTTTCACACACCGGTGTTCACGTGGGGGATCCACGGCGGGTTCGATCGCGCGATCGCGGGCGGCGACGTGTTCTCCTTCGTCACGCAGCAACTTACACTCGACCGTGGCGATTTCAGCTCCGCCACGTTCGGAACCAACCTCGCCCTCCCAGTCTCACAGTCCAACGACATTGTGTTCGACATCGGTTATGCGAGGGTCTCCCGCGGCTCCGAGTTCCGCAAGTGGGTCGATCAGAACAATCGGCCCATCGAGCAGACCACATCGCTGCTGCGGGTGCCGGTCACGTTGGGCGTGAGGCACTACCTGTCCACGCGCGGCCGCTCCATCGGCCGGTTTGCATGGATCCCCGCCGCACGGGCGACCTACGTCGGCTTTGGCGCGGGGTTGATGAAGTACGATTTCCATCAGGCTGGTGACTTCGTCGACTTCAACACGCTCAACATCGCCTATGACGAGTTCGTCTCGAAGGCCTGGACGCCGGTCCTGCACGCCTTGGCCGGCATCGAAATGTCCCTCGGCCGCGTCGTCCTGGTGACCGGAGAAGCGCGCTACACGTGGGCGAAGGGACCGATGAGCCGTGACTTCGAGCGTTTCAATCGCATCGATCTATCGGGAATCTCGCTCGCCGCCGGTTTGGCGATCAGACAATAGGAGAATACTCACCATGCGTACTCATACCCAGACGTTACTCGTTGTCGCCGCTCTCCTCGGCATGGGCGCTGTGCCGGCCCGTGGCCAGGGCGCCGCGATCGACCCGCGCTGGCTCGCCTATCTCGGCTGCTGGGAGCAGATCGGAGTCGCGAAGTCCACGATGTGCGTTGTCCCCACCGGCGACCGTTCGACCGTCGACCTCGCCACCATCGCCAAAGGAGAAGTCACGGCACGGGAGCGCATCGCCGCGACAGGCCTGCGTGTCGAGACCACGCGCGACACCTGCACCGGATCGCAGAGCGCTGCGTGGTCCCCGCGCGGCCAGCGCCTTTACCTGGATTCTGAAGACGCCTGCTCGGGAGAACCGGCGCGGGAGGGGACGGGACTCATCGCCATGTCAGGCGCCGGACGGTTGCTCTACATCCAGAGCATGACGATTGGAACGCAAACCGGCGTGCGCGTGCAGCGCTATCGTGAGGCGACGGCGGATCTGCTCCTGCCCGACGATGTCGCGAATGCGCTGCAGCTAGGCGTCGCGGCAATCATTCAGGCGCGCGCTGCCGCGGGCGCGCCGCTCGCGACCGACGACGTCATCGAGGCATCGCGGACCATCGACGTCGCGGTCATCGAGGCGTGGCTCGTCGAGCGCGCCGATCCCTTTACGCTGGACGCGAAACGACTCGTCGCGCTCGCAGACGCCGGCGTCCCGTCGCGTGTGATCGACCTCATGGTGGCGCTGTCGTACCCGAAGGCCTTTGCGATCGACGCTGCGTCTCGCCAAGGCGAGCGACTGGTCCGGCAGCGCGCGGGTGACGGCTTTGGCACGCCCCCGACCAGCTACTTCCTGGGGTATGACCCGCTCTGCTCGAGCTACTATATGATGATGGACCAATACTCCTACGGCTGCGCCGGCAGCCATGGGTACGGGTATGGGTATGGCTATGGGTACGGCAATCCTCCGACGATCGTCTTCATTGGCGGGGGCGGCGGCAGCCGCTCCCGGCCGCATGGCCGAGTGGTGAACGGCCAGGGATACACGCAGGCCGATGACGCGGCGACGAAGGGTCAGGCGTTGCCACGGCCATCTGGCGACACGTCACGACCGTCGAACGGAACGACCGGCAGTACCGGCACCGGCACCCAATCGACTGGCTCGAGCTCGGGCTCGACCGAGCAACGGACCGCGAAGCCGCGGCCATAGGAATCAGCGCGGCCGAGTCGCCGCGAAACTGTAGTTGCCCGAGCCGACGTCCACGACGACGTCGTTACCGCGTTGATGGGCGGCCCGTATTCCGTCGCGTGCGGTGAGGGAGACTCCTCCCTCCCGCACGTCGTCGAGGCGAGCGTCCCACATGGTGATTTCGGCGGATGTGTTCGCTGGCACCGTGACGTCGAGCACAAATCGCTGACCCTCGAGTTTCCACGCAGTGCTCAGCTTTCCATAACCGGTTTCAATTGACGCGTTGGCGCTCGTCAGGCCCGCGCCGGGCCGTGGCGCGATGCGTGCATGGCGGTATCCCGGTGCCGCAGCATCAAGGTCGATTCCGCCGATATTCTGATACATCCAATCGCCGACCGCTCCGAAGGCATAGTGGTTGAACGAATTCATCCCGGGATCCTCGAACGAGCTGTCCGGGCGAATGCCGTCCCACCGCTCCCACATCGTCGTCGCGCCCCGCGTGATCGGGTAGAGCCAGGACGGATAGGTGCGTTGCGTGAGCAATGCGAACGCGGCTCCGAGGTGCCCCGTAGCGCCGAGTACGTGGAGTAGGTACGGCGTCCCGAGGAATCCGGTCGTCAGATGGTGGTCGCGCGCTTCCACGTCTCGTGCCAGTCGCCCGGCGGCCGCCGCGATCAGGGAGTCGGGAAGCAGATCGAACGCGATCGCCAGTGCGTAGGCCGTCTGCGTGTTCTCGCCAACTCTCCCCGTCGTCGAGACGAATTCGCGATTGAAGGCGTCACGCAGCGCCTGGAACCGCGCCTGATACGAGTCCGCGTCGTTGCGGCGCCCGAGCACCGCCGCCGTGCGCGACACGAGATCCGTGGAGTGGGCGAGGAACGCGGTGGCGATCAGGTCCGTCCCCGTGGTCGCGCCCGGGTAGGAGGGATCGTCGCTGTGCAGTGCGAGCCAGTCACCGAACTGCCATCCCGGTGTCCAGATCAGATCGGGGCCCGCGCGGCGGCGGGCATAATCGACCCACGCGCGCATGCTCGGATACTGCCGCTCGAGGAGCCGGCGGTCGCCATATGTGAGGTACATCGTCCAGGGAATGATGACGGCGACGTCCGACCACCCCGCGGTACCTGCGAAGCGCACGGAGTCCCCGCCAAGGGGATTCGGAATCACCCACGGGACACTGCCGCTCGGGTCCTGATCGGCCGCGACATCGCCGAGCCACTTCGCGAAGAAACCATTGACGTCCATGTTGTACGCAGCCGTCCGCGCGAACACCTGGGCGTCTCCCGTCCACCCGAGCCGCTCGTCACGCTGCGGGCAGTCTGTGGGCACGTCGAGGAAGTTGCTGCGCTGACCCCAGACGATGTTGCGCTGCAATTGATTGAGGAGCGAGTCCGAGGTGACGAGGCTCCCTGTCTGCGTGAGGTCGGAGGAGACGGCAATGCCCGTGATGGTGGTCGAGTCCGGCTGACTCGGAAGGCCCGCCACGGCAACGTAGCGAAAGCCGTGGAATGTGAAGTGCGGCTCGTACACCTCACGCGACTTCCCGCTGAGCGTGTATCGATCGGTCTGCGCGGCGGCGCGCAGGTTCGCGGTGTAAAGGTTGCCGCCCTTGTCGAGTACTTCGCCGAACCGCATGGTGACCGTCGTCCCTGCTGGGCCAGTGACGGTGAGACGCGCCCAGCCAGTGAAATTCTGGCCGAGGTCGAAGAGCATCTCGCCGGACGGTGCGCGGCGGATCGAAGCGGGGCGCAGTTCGCGCACGCGCCGGACCGGTGGGGACAGCGTTGCCACGAGCGTCGCCGGCGGAGGATCAACAAGCGCGACGGCTGCCCACCCCTGATCGTCGAAGGGCGCGCTCGTCCATCCGATCAGCTCGCGGCGCGCATCGTACGTCTCCCCACCGTAGATGTCCGATGCGAGCACCGGCCCCGGTGTGGTTTTCCAGCCCGTATCCGACACGATGCGCTCGGTACGTCCACTCTCGTAGCGGATCTCGAGCTGTGCCCGGAGACCGAGCCGCGGGCCGTACAGATTCCGTTGCCCAAAAAACCCCAGTTGACCGCGGTACCAGCCATCGCCGAGCATCGCACCGACAACGTTGGCGCCTGGCCGCACGAGTTGTGTCACGTCATAGGTCTGGTACTGCAGGCGGCGGCGGTATGACGTCCAGCCGGGTGTGAAGAGCTGATCGCCGACGCGTTGTCCGTTGAGATAGGCCTCGTAGAGGCCGAGGCTCGTGACGTAGAGGCGGGCGGAGCGGACACGCTCGGCCACCTGGAACGAGCCTCGCAAGAGGGGCGATGGCGATGGGAGGCTGTCGCTGGTGGTCGGCGGCGGACCGATCCACTGCGCGGTCCAATCGCCGGGCTGCAGCAGCCCTGTTTCCCAAAACGAAGGGCGGCTCCAGGGAGACGCGCGACCGCTCGCGTCCCAGACGCGTACGCGCCAGTAGTACCGGGTGCGCGATGTCCCGGGGGGACCCGCGTAGTCGACAAATACGGAGGCGTCCGAAGTCACTCTCCCGGAATCCCACAACAGGTTCGCGCCGCGCGCAAGGATCGCTTCGCTAGTCGCGACCTGCAGCTGGTACGCAGCCTGCATGGTGTTGCGGCGCGCGCTTGCGATCCGCCAGCTCAGCCTCGGCTGCACGACGTCGATACCGATCGGATTGGTGAGGTATTCGACACGCAGTCCCTCGACCGTCGGCCCGACCTGAGCAACCTGCGCCACGAGCACCGCCAGTGCCAAGAGAGTCACCGCTCGTCCTCGATCCTGACCGGACTGTTGATGGTGTAGCTCGATACCTTCGCGACCGTTACGAGCCGCTTGGATCCGTCTGCCAGCATCTCGGTAATCCGCCATGCGTTGGGAATCCAACCCCACTCGGCGTCGTGGACGTAGTCGATGTCCATATCCACAATGGTTCTCTGCTCGAATTCCACGACGTAGCGACTGATGAGGAAATCGCGCTCCGGCTCGATGAAGAGGATCGTCTTCCAACCGGAGGGATCGTGTCGTTCCTCCAGGAGGAAGATGGATTTGCCGCGATAGAAGGTCCGCCGCAGGTTGGTGACTGCGCGATCGATGAGCCGGTGTCCCAGGACGGGATCGAGCGGCCGAAATGCCATCAGGATCGGGCGCGTGTCGAGATTCTGCGCGTCTACGTTCGCCGTCGTCTGCTCCGCAGTTGGCGGTGGGTGGTCGAAGAAAGACGTGACGCGCGTCGTTCCCAGATGGCCGTCGAACACGCTGGCGTACGCATAGTGCCGCCGAACGCCCAGCCCCCGATTTCCACCCTGGGGCGCGATCACGTCGACGCCATCCGGCTCTTCCTTGCGGTCGAGCTCGAAACTGTAGCGCATCTTGTTGCCGTCCACGGCAAGCGTTTTGTCGACGACATAGGTGCGGTCCGCGAATAGCGCAGGGATGGCGGCGCGCTCGCGTTCCGGATATCTCGGATTGGAAAGCCAACCGGTCGGATGGGTCTGGTCTTCGGTCCAGACGAAGCTGAAGGTGTTGATCGCGCTTTGGCGTCGCTGCCACGCCGCGATCGTCTCGGCCTTGCTCGGGACCGGTTTGCTCGGGTCCGGACGCAGCTGTCCAGGCCGATCGCGATCCTGTGCTGCCAGGAGTCCTGCGGCCGCGAGGACCGTCAGTGGAAGGATCATGATGCGTCCACCAGGCTCTGGATCGCGTCGGCCAGTTCGGTGATGGTGAAGGGCTTTTGCAGGAACGCTCCCGCGTCCAGTGCTGCGGCTGGTGCCATATCGTTGGGGGCGTAGCCGGACATGAGCAACACTTTGAGCTCCGGCCGGATCGCTCGCAGGCTCTCGATCAGCTCCCGCCCGCTCATCCCGGGCAAGATCAAATCGGTGAGGAGCACGTCGGGCGGACGGCTCTTTGTACCGGCGACCGCGAGCGCCTCTTCCCCGCTGCTCACCATAGTTACTTCGCATTGTAGTCGCACAAGCATCCGCTCGAACGCGCGTCGTAGCGCCGACTCGTCCTCGACCACGAGCACGTGCAAGCCCTGCAAGCCGCGTCGCATCGGGGTCCGGCGTTCGCGGCGCTCAGGCGGTGCGTCGTCGCCCTGCCGAGCGCCCTTGGGCAGGTAGACGGTGAACGTCGTGCCTTTCCCCGGCGTGCTGTCGACCGTGATGCACCCGCCCGACTGGGTAATGATGCCATAGACCGTCGCCAGCCCAAGACCGGTGCCTTTGCCGATTTCCTTGGTGGTGAAGAACGGCTCGAAGACTCGCTTCTTGGTCTCGTCATCCATTCCGTGGCCCGTATCTGTGACCGCCATCATCGCGTATGGTCCGGTCTCGGCAAATTCCCGGTCGAGCTGGACGTTTGCGGTGGCGATGGACAGCTGACCGCCATTCGGCATGGCATCCCTGGCGTTGACGGCGAGGTTCACGACGACCTGTTCGACCTGGCCCGGGTCGGCCTGGACCAGCCACAGGTCTGGGGCCAGCGTGGTGGTCAACGCGATGTCCGCGCGGATGAGCCGCCGGAGCATAGTCTCGAGATTGCGGACGACGCCGTTCAAGTCGAGGACTTGGGGCTGAAGCACCTGCTGGCGGCCGAACGCCAGGAACTGGCGCGTAAGATTCGCCCCGCGCTCTCCGGCTTTGACGATCTCTTCGACCTGGCTCCGGCTGTCGGTGTCCTGGACGTCCTTGAGCAGCATGTTGCCAACGCCGATGATCACACCGAGGATGTTGTTGAAGTCGTGGGCGATACCGCCCGACAGCCGGCCGATCGCCTCCAGTTTTTGCAGTTGGCGCACCTCTCCTTCCATTCGTTTCTGCTCAGTCACGTCGCGGACCGACCCGATGAGGTGGATCGGCCGATCTTGCGCATCGTAGACGGGCGTGATCGCGACGTCGCCGTATCGCGTGCCGGTGCTATAGGACGTAGTCTCCTGCCACCGGACGGTCTTGTGAGTCCGGACAGCCTCGGCGTACTTGCCGAGCACCAACGACAACGACGGCTCCGGGATCACGTCGTGGACCAGCTTCCCAACCACCTGCTCCGCCGCCAAACCGGTGGCCGCGGTAAATGCCGGATTCACCGACAGGAAACGGAAGCCATCGGCCTCCACCCCCAGGTCGAACAGCACGTCATCCACGTGGTCGTAGACGAGGGAGAGATGCTGCTGGCTTTGTCGGAGCGCTTCCTGCGCGTGTTTGGACGCCGTGATGTCTTCGATGAACGCGCTGAACATCACCTGGTCCCCGCGCCGGAGCGGAGCGACCGCCAATTCCACCGGGAACTCGTGACCGGCTCGATGCAGCGCCGTGACCTCCAGTCGGCGGTTGAGGATGGGCCCTACCCCCGTCTCGACGTAGCGTTCGAGCCCCTGCTCGTGCTGGGCGCGAAAACGCTCAGGAATGATGAGCCCAGACAGTTTGCGGCCCACCGCTTCCTCTGCCGACCAGCCGAACATGGCCGCGGCGCGAGCGTTCCAGCCGGTCACGATGCCCTCGCGGTTCATGAGGACGTTCGCATCGAGCGCGTTGTCGACGATAAGTCGGGCGCGGGACTCACTTTCGAGAATGGTCTCCTGGTGGCGGTGGTGCTGAATCGCAACAGTCGCCAAGTGCGACGCGTGGGCGGCCAGGTCCAGGAGTCGCGGCGTGGGCCGGCGCGGCTCCGAGTAGTACAGGGCGAAGGTGCCGAGGACGGCGTCCTGAGGGCCCATGATGGGGACGGACCAGCACGCGCGGAGGCCGACCGCTAATGCGGCGTCGCGGTAGTTGACCCACCGAGGGTCGGTGGCGATGTCGCTGACGATGACGGACTGCTTCAGGAATGCGGCGGTGCCGCACGATCCCTGGTTCGGGCCGATCGGTTGACCGTCGACCGCGCGGACCCAGGCCTCGGCGAGGCTGGGAGCGGCGGCGTGTCGGACCCGCGCGCCATCCTCGACGAGCAGGATCGACGCCAGCATGCCATCGGCCTGCGCCTCGAACGTACGCGCCAACGCGTCGAGTGTCTGACTCAGCGGCACACCGGCGGCGACCAGCTCCAGAACATGTGCCTCGCCCGCCCGCAGTCGCGCCAGATACGTCGCCCGGCCCGACGCGCGGCTCGCGCGCTTGCGCTTAGCCGGGGCTTTCGTCCGGCGTTTGGTCACCCGACTATTCTGTCATGGTGACGCGCGCAGCGCGAGCGGAGGTTTCAGGCGCCGCCGGGGTCGCACCCCAATCCAGATCTCGATACGTTCGGGCTCCACAGACGTCAGGCGCGCGTAAGACTGCGCTCGTCGCGGTACTTCACATATACGGTTCGGTTCGGCGGACGCGTGCTCAACTCGGTCATACCGATCTTGAGCGCGATCGCACGCGCAGGCTCATTCGTGTCATCGATACACGCGATGACCCGCTCGAGCTT
>Ga0137418_10003609_pt1 | contig 14224 bp, 5 predicted proteins | sample CZODoug3_1_2_16f_FD_122242 | JGI IMG/M metagenome (GOLD analysis project Ga0137418, IMG submission 122242) | Vadose zone soil fungal communities from Angelo Coast Range Reserve, California, USA - CZODoug3_1_2_16fungal (Hybrid Assembly) | ecosystem: Environmental > Terrestrial > Soil > Vadose...
TTGGCGAACAGGCTGTCGTCCAGCGCCGGGTTGACCTTGATGGTCTGGGTCGTCATCTTGTGCGAGCCCTTGACGCTTTCGACCACGGTCTCCATCGTGTGCGGGAACTGCAGCCCGCCCACCGCCTTGAAATCGCGGTAGAAGACGGCCACCTTGCGCATGCGCCCGTCGAGACGGCGCGGCTCGCCGTCGATCTTCGCCTCGAGGAAGCTATTCGCATCGATCCACAGGTGGATCTGCTCGCCGCCCTTCAGCGTCAGCTTGAGCTTGTAGGTGTTCTTGCCCTCGACGACCTCCGTGCCCGCGAGCCCGACCTTGGTGCCCTTGTTCGCGAAGTCGACCAGCGGGCCGTCGAGCTCGGCCGCCGCCGCGGCCGACCTGGTCTCGGTCGCGGTGTAGTTCTCGACCTCGTTGCGGTTGAGGTAGGGCCGCACCTTCCAGCCTTGCTTGCCGTCCCAGACCTGCACCGCCGTCTGCTCCTGGAACTTGATCTCCAGGCGACTCTTCTGCGGGCGCTTCATGCTCATCACGAAGGGCAGCTTCGCGTCCTGCTTGCCGCCGGCGTCCATCTCACCCGACATCGTCATGCTGTTCACCGCGCGCCATGCCGCCAGGCCGCCGCGGGCCGCGATGTTCCTGTCGACGATCTGGCCGACGGGCAGCGCGGGGGGTGGCGGGATCTTTTTCGCACGCGGCGCCTTCGCCGCCGGGGCCGCCTTGTTCGCGGGCCCCTCTTTCGCGGGCGGCGCGGCCTTGGCAGCCCGCGCCACATCGGCCGCCATGGCCACCGCGGTGGCCATCGAGGCCAGGCCGCACAGGATCGAGATGCTTCGCTTCATGGTTGCATGACTCCTAGGGCGGGCGACCGCTGTCACGATCCCTCCACCACCAACCCATCGGCGTGAAAGGCGCCGATCATTACGTTGACGCGATCCCCGGGCTTGATCAGGTTGCCCTTGTTGGAAAACACCATCCAGTACTCTTGGCCGGCCTCGGGCGTGGCGGACTGACGTAGCTGGCCGATCTTCTCCATCACCGGAACCTGCAGCAATGCCCTGCTCTTCTGCCCGAGCAGATACGGCGTCGCCTTCTTGTCGGCGAGCGCCTTGGCGCGCTTGGGGTCGCTGACGCGGTAGCTGAAGCGGATCAGGTTGCCCGACGAGGTGTAGCTCACCTTCAGCTTGTCCACACCCCAGGCGGCCAGATAGTACGTCTTCGCCTTGGGCGTGAGCTTGGCCGACGCGCGATAGGGCGAGGTCTTGCGGCTGGCCGCGCGATCGGTGGCGGAAGCGGCCGAGCGTACTGCACGTGCAGGCCCGGCCGCACTGGATTGCGCAACCGCCGCGGACGCCACGAGGCACCCCGCCGCGAACGCGGAGAGCCATTGCATCGGGCGTCTGTGCAACCTCTCGAAATTCATCTTCGCACCCCAATGTACATCCGTTGCTTCCGGCGGCGAAATCGTAGTCGGCGCGGGCCGACGCCGGGTCCTAGCGCCGCGAGTGCCGGCCTATCGGCTGTCGCGTACGCCTCGTCGTCGACGAAACTGCCGGCGCGTTTGCCGCGCCCGAAGCCGCCTGCGCGTGCTGCCGTGCCGCGATGGCGTAGGGCGAAACGCGAGGCGCCGTAGCCGCCGACGATGCGGCTGCCGGTGTGGCAGGCCGGGCCAACTTGCCGCGGGGAGCCGCGTCGGCCAGCATCGGCATCAGCAGCAGGCTGCCCGCGACAATGCCCGCCAGCGCCATGCCTCGGGCGCGGCCTCGCACCTGTGCATCAAGCGGCACTCGCACGCGCCGATCTGCCACGCACATCGGCACGTCGTCCAGCAGCCCACCGAGTCTCGACATCCTGCACCTCCTGTTCAGCTCAAACCGTACCTACCTCGCCTTGGCCGGGCTCATCCAGGCCTCCACACTGGGCCTCGATGAACCCGGCGCCGCCTCGCGCGGCGGCTTGGGCGGGTTGTAATGCTTTTTCTGTTCTTCGCTCAAAAGCGCCCTGATCTGGTCGGCCGTCTTGTCGCTGATGGCCTGGGTGGCGCTGACGCGGTAGGCAGCCGGCACCGATGCGTCGCTCCAGACCCTCCTCACCTGCTCGCGCTGGCCCTGCAGCACCTTCCTCAATCCAGCCTGCTGCTTCGCGTCGAGATCGAGCGCTTGCGACAGGGTCTTGACGCGATCTTCGAGGCTTGGTCCTGGAACGTGGCGCGGCGCGCGACGCTTGGGCGCCTCACCGGCCTCAAACCTACCTTCGGCGGCGGCATGCGCAGGAATGGGGTAACCGGACGACAATGCCAGGAGAAGCGACAGCAGGGCCCTGCCGATCCAACTCCCTGAGCTCGCATCCGGTCTCATGCTCGCTGCACCCCATCCGCAGGATCTGCTGCCCCTGTACCTGCTAAAACGATGCTGCCCGCTGGTTTCCAGCGAGCAGCATCGAGTTCAAGCTCCCAGCTCAGACTCCGTCGAAGTCCGCCATGCCGGAAAGCGCCGACGACTGCGTGCCGGCTACATCCGTGACCGACAGCCTTGCGTTCTTGACGCCCGCCGGCTCGGTCGTCAGCGGCCGGAACTGGACGGTGACGACGCAAGTCGCGTTTGGAGCAAGCGTCGTAAAGCCAGTCGTCCCGCAGGTCGAGGGCGCGACGATCGCGAAGTCAGCCGCGTTCGTCCCGCCAAGCACGCCCGGCTGGATACCCGTGAGGTTTACGCTGGCGGTATTCGTCAGCGTGAACGTCTGCGTGGGGCCTTGGGTACCGGCGCCCCGCGGCGTGGTCTGCGCGACCCATTGCGCCGGGGTCAGAGTGGGCGCCACTGCGCCGGAAAGGTCCACAGGGGAGTTCGCGACCGTGAACCCGCCGTCCGTCGCGATCGCCACCGATCCCGTGGGCGTATCCGTCGCCGTCGGGCTGAACACGACGTTGATCGTGCAGGAGCCACCGTCGGCAAGTGGTGAGGGCACGCACGTGCCCCCTGCTGCTCCTGTTGGCCGCGAGAAGGGACCAGTGAAGGTGGCGGTCAAGCTGCGCGCGCTTCCGGTTGAATTCCGGACCGTCAGGGTTTGCGCCGGGCTGGTCGTCCCGACAAACTGGCCTCCGAACGCCAGCGACGCCGGATTCACTGCCATGTTGACGCCGGTACCCGACACTATCACCCATGCAGGCGTGAACGTCCAAGCGGGAGCGGCAAAGGGCACCGTCGAGTTGAACGTCCCCATTGTCGTCCCCGGCGCGAACGCCACCTTGACCGTGCACGAAGCGCCTGCGGCCAACGTCGTGCCGCAATTGGGGGCGCCGGCCGGGAATGTCCCCGAAGTGTCCCGCGAGAAGCCGGTCGGGAATGGGCCAACGCTAAATCCAGTCAGACCACCGTTGCCGGTATTCGTCACCGTCAAGGCTGACCCGGTGCTGGTGGTACCGGTTGCCCAGTTGCCGAACGCCAGGGATGTCGGCGACACCGTGGCGGTGGCGACCGCGCCCATACCGGTTCCGCTAAGCGCGACAGGCGAGTTGGCTACCCCCACGCTCGCAGCGATCGTAACCGTCCCGGTCGCCGCTCCGAGCACAGTCGGCGTGAACACCACCTTGACCGTGCACGCACTGTTCGCCGCCAACGTCGCACCGCAATTGGGGGCGCCCACCGGGAACGTCCCAAGAGCGCTGCGCGAGAACGGCGCCGTCACGGTGATGGAGATGCCAGTCAGTGGGGCTCCGCTGTTGTTGGACAACGTCAGGTTCTGCGACGCGCTGGGCGTGCTCACCCCCACGTTGCCGAACGCAAGCGACGCAGGCGCTACCGCCGGAATCGCGACGCTCGCCCCCACGTACTCGACCGCGCCAATATCTGCTCGGTCGGTTGCAAAATTCTTTTGCCTGGTGCTGCCGAAGAAATCGGTGTTCGGTGCGAGAACGTTGCCCATGAGATTCGTGGCGTTGCGAGCGGGTGACCCGAACGTGATCGAGTACGCCCCGAGCGCTGGACCGACCGGCGGAGCGGCAAGCAGGTCTTTTCCGGCGGTCGACCACAACGACAGCGGCCCATAGCTCAGGTTGATCCAGTTGTTGCCTTCATCGACGGTCGCTGCCGCAGAGATGCTGTTCATCGTGAACACCGGGCTCAGCCCAGTGGTCTCCGAGCGCCCCGCCGGCGCGCTGTAGCCCTTTCCACCGTTTTCAGGCGGCACGCGCGAGCCATTGCAGTACTGCTCGACGACTCCGGAGGCGGCCGGCGCCAGGTTTCCATTGTTATTGTAACTACCACTGAAGCTGGTCAGGATTGAAGACATCGGATTGAGCGTGAACAGCGAGCCATGGTTGGTCGGCCCGATGTCGCCACGCACCCCGATGTCCCAGTAGTTCGCTCCGCTCGCGCAGGCTCCGGTACCGCCGGTGACGACTCCGCTCGCGACCGCGGGAGCGGCCGGCTGATTCAACAGCGGGCTCAATGCGACCAGATGCTGCTGGTTCTGGAGCCCAGAGCCGAAGTCTCCCACCACGATCTTGAACGCGCGATTCTGCCAGAAGATGTTGTTCACCAATAGCGGGTACGAGACCTGCCGGCATTCGCCATCGTCGACGGCCCCGTGGCCCAACGGGCAGTTCACTCCCCGCAGGACTCCCGTGCCCGCCGGCGGCAGTGATGCGATCAGGTTCGGCGTGTGGCGCATCGTCACGAACCCCGCCGGCTGGAAGGTCGAATCCGGCGCAAAACCGCTGCAGCTCGGATCCTGCGGCAGGGTCGGATCTTGCTGCGGATTGCAACCCGGCGGCGGCGCGCTGGCGTTGGGGGCTCCGAGCGTGTTGAAGAGCACTCCGGCCGAGCCAGTCGTATCGTTGGAAACCACAGTGTTGTTGATGAAGTCCACCTTCAACGCGTCCTGCATGGAAACGCCCCCGCCATCCCAGCCGGCGACGTTGTTCGCGACGATGTTGTTGGTGACCGTGACCCCGTACCACAGCATTGGAAGGAGCGGGAAGGTGCTGACCTCGGTACCATTGACCGACTGGATGCGCAGGCCGCCGCCGCTGCCGCTCTCGGCGCTGTTGCCCATGATCAGGTTGGCGTTGATCACCAGGCCCGGACCGGTCCCTTCGCTAAGTCCGGGCGGGCAATCCAGGTCGTTTATGGTGCCGCATTCCTGGCCAGCGTTAGGTCCGGTGGTGATCGTACGGTCCGGGCCTGCTCCCTCGATCAGAAGACCGCCGCCGTGGGTCGGGATCGTCGGGTTCATGCTCTGATTGAAAAGGATCCAGTTGTTCGAGATGTTGCCGTTGGTGTTGAACCCGGCGTGCATGACGCCGCCGCCGTCGCCCGTGCTCAGGTTGCCGCAGACCCAGTTGTTTTTGAATTGATAGTTGTCGGAACCCGGGTAGAAGGTGACGCCGCCGGCCGCCGAGGGCGTACCCGAATACAACGCGTCGCCGATGGAAGCGTTGCTGGTGACCGCGTTGTGGTGCAGGCGCACGTTCGTAACCAACGCATAGCCGAGCTGGGTGCCAATCGGAGTACCCGGCGGGACAGGGATTGGAAGCGCTGTGACCCCATCGTTGATGAATGGGATAGGAAATTCGCCACTGCCCACGTTGATGCCGCCCGCGAGCGTGCCATGGTTGGCATAAATCCGGGTGTTGGCGATCTCCATCCTATGGTTCCAGCCGTGCAGGTAGATGCCGCCCCCGCCCTGGGAACTGTTGGTGATGCTGATGCCGTCGATGCGCGACGGATTGCAGTTGAAGTTGCTGGTTGCGTAGTCACGCCCCGGGGTGGTGCTCCTCGCATTGCAGTCCGTATTGCTCCCGGTCAGATATAGGGACCCGGCGGGGAAACCAGCTTCCACCCCGGTTCCAAAAAAATCGGTGCTATCAGCCGGGATCCTCACGCCTTTCGCAAGGACCGTGATGCCCGCGCCTTCGTACGCGCCCATCAGTGAGGGCTCCAGCAACATCTCCGCGAGGTTGCCGTTGAAGGTGGTGTCCCAGCCGAGAATGCCCTCGAGCGGGATCCGGTCGATCCTTTGCCGCATCGCCGGCCCTAGCGCCGGGTCGTTATTGCAGACATATGTGCCCGCGGGATCGTATGGGTTGCTCACGCTGATCGGCTGGCCGTTCAGCGCCAATCCGAACAGACAATTGACCTGCCGCCGCCATGGATCGAGCTTGCCCGCCGGGTGGGCGTCCGCGTCTATGGTCACGGAGCTCGCGCCGACGCCTTGCAGCCGCACCGGCTTCCACATCAGCAGCATCTCTTGGTACGTGCCCGGGCCGACGATGATGAGATCGCCCGGGGTGGCGTTGTCGATCGCGGTCTGGAGCGGGTTGGGGAACGTTTGACCGAACGTCGTGCTGCTTGGGCTCGCTTGCGTAACGTACTTCGGCTGTGTGCCGCCAACGCTGACCGTGACCGTGTCGATGGACCGCTTGCCGTTGGCTGCCGTGATAACCAGCTCGCCCCCATAATTAGGAGGGCAAGCACCGGAGGGTGGGCAGACACCGGCGGGCACGAACGCACTGATCGTCGTATCGGACCAGGTGACGCCGCCGAGTTGCACGGGATTGCCGTTAGGGTTGGTGATGGTCACCGTGCCCGGGGTACTCCCGAAGCCGTAGTGGCGCGTGATGTACTTTTGGTTGAATGGCGCGGTCGACGCCCGCGGCCCGGAGTAGGCGTCGTTGAGCACGGTCTTGTCGCCCAGGGCATTGATGGTCAGCCTGTGGGTGTTACCAGTGCTGCTCACCCAAGGCCCACGGCCTGTACTGCCTGGTATCGCGTCGCCCGTCACGCTCTTGATCGCCGGGGTCGTGTCCGGGTACTCGCAGTTCGGCGGGTTGTATCCCTCCGCGAACGCCATGGTGGGGATCACCGGCGTGTCCATGTACTGGGTCTGTCCCGGCATGAACGGCGTCTCGTAGCAGAAATTGCTGTAGGCCGGGTTGTACAGAGGATCGGTCATCGTCTGGCCCGGGTGCGCCGGGTCGGGAATCGGACCGGGGTGGTTCATGCAGGCAACCGCCATCTGCGGAACGTACCCGGTCGGATTCGGCGGATTGACTCCCCAGGTCGAGAAGAACAGGCCATTGAAGATTCCCCACTGATCGGCATAGACGCGGGAAACTTCGTTGCCGGCAAAATCCTTGAAGGACACCGGCAGGTTGGGTGGGGCAAACTTCTCGCCGAACTGCGGCGAGAACGGATCGAATTCGGAAGCGAAGTCGTTGGTGATGGTGCCGGTGAAATGGCCGGCGACGTGCGTCGAGGAGAAGACATAGAACTTCGCCAGGGCCGTCATCTGGTCCGCGAGCGTCACTTCCTTGCGGTCGCACAAGGGCCGCGACGCGCCCGCGAACGGCGCATTTTGCGTCGCCCCCACGAACAGGCTCATCCAGTCGGGAACGATGCGTGTGGCTCCCACGCAGGGCCAGAAAGTTTCAACGCTGCCGGTGTCGCCTTCGTGGCGCGGCAGGCCGAAGTTCGTGGTCTTGATCAGACCACCCGGGTTGCTCTTGTTGTAGAAGGCGTTGATCGCGGCCTGGTCCGGCATGATGAAGATGTTGCCCAAACCGGCGAACTGCTGCGTGACCGGCGCGATATAGACGTCGCCGAGCAGGAGGTTCTTGTCTTCTTCTTTGACCAGCTCGTAGCCAGGCGGCAAGATCACTTCGACTACGTACTTGCCGGCGGGCAACATTGGCGTGCTGTCGTCCGGGTTCGCGACACAAATCGTGCAGTTCGAGCCGGGGCGCGATCCGGGCGTGCCATTGACTGATCCGGCGCCAGTGGGTGCTCCGGTCAGCGGATCCCTGCCGATGATGCTGGGGAACTTGTACATTCCGTCATAGGGTGCCGGCTGGACCTGGTTCAGCATCGACCAACCGTCGTAGCACTTGAAACGGGAATTCTGCCCTGCCGCCCCACCCGGTATCGGGGTGGTCGGGTTGAGCCATTGCTTGCCGTCCAGCAAGGAGTAGTAGAACGGGCTGTCGATTTCCTGGCCCGGGCAGTTCATGTTCGAAACGCCATCGGAACGGAAGCCCTGTGCCCAGGCGTCCCAGCTGCTGCTCTGGGTGGTATCCACGAGCTTGAGGCTGCGGGTTCCATCCGGCGCCGTGCCGACCTGATACAGATTGAGCGTCACGTTCGGTACGGCGGGCAACCAACTGAGCTGGAGGTACAGGGCTGGATCATCGAACGGCCGCGTCGAGGCGTAGAGCACATGGCCCTTGATGCCACCGTTCTCGCCCGGCGCAAATGGCTTCATGCCCCACTCGATGAAACTGTTCTGGCCAAGCAGCCCCTGCCAGGCTTGGGTGGTTGCCCATGGAGGATCGATGCGGCCGGTCGACGGGCTGGCCGCACTTGGGCTCGGCAAACCCGTACCCGGGTCACGAATCGTAAAACCGGTGCAGTCCGCATTGTCGCAGTACACGGCGCCCGGAACCCGCAGGCTCGGGGGCAGATGGGCAGTCGGTGATTCGAGCGTGTTCGCCAATGCTGCCGCGATGGTCGAGCTACCTCCTCCGGTGGTGCCGTCGGCGGGGCCGCCGGAGTCATAGACGACGTGGGCACCCGTCTGCTTGAACCGCGTCGTATCCGTCTCGACCACGAGCCAGTTCAGGAACGGGAAGACTTCGTTGAACCCCGCGTAGCCGTTCAGATCGGTGTTATTGAAGAAAGCATAGCTGCCGTCGCGGTAGCGGATGTTGGTCGCAACCAGCGGAAGTCCGGGCTCGTTTGGCTGCGAGACGCCGTCTCCCGCGCTGCCCGCTGTACCGTCGCCAACGTCGAGGAACGTGCGGGTGTAGAGATTCGCCCGCCATTGCGTCACGGGAATTTCGACATTGACCACCGAGCCAGCGACTTTGACGGGCGTAGACAGGCCGTCGACGAGAAGGTCGTTCCATTGGTCGAAGACCGTGACTCTCCAGGTGCCTGTGGGAATCCCGGAAAAGCTGAATTCTCCGTTGGCGCCACACTTGGTGAACGCGAAATCGGCGCCATTCGGATCGCCCAGGCTCACGTAGCAATTCGTGAAGCTGTAGGAATCGTAGCTGCCGCTGCTGTAGACCCGCTGGTCGGGGGTCCGGCTCATGCGCGCGTTCGTGACCGTCCCGTTGAGGGTGGCGGTGCAGGTTTGATTGGCACAGAAAGGACCCTTGCGGTCATTGATGATCTTCGGGTTCGCGAAGCCGATGGCGACGTGGAATCCCCCGGGCCCGAACTCCTGGAAGTACCTGGGCTCGCCCGGCTTGATGAACGCCTCGATCGCCTTGGTTCCGTCCAACGTGTTCGTCTGCAGCCATTCTTCGCCGCGCGCGATCCTGTCGGCCCCCGCCGTCGCCACGACTTCGTACAGGCCAGGGTACAGGTTCGCGATGAGGGCCTGACCGGCCAGCGGCGATAGGACGGGGTTGCCATTGATGTCTTTTCCGTCTTCGTATTTCGGGCAGGTCGGAATCATCCCCACCAGGCCATCGGACCTCTTCGTAATCGGGCACGCATTGAACCCGGTGACCGGGTCGATCATCCCCGCCAGGGCATTGGACAGGGGCATGTTGAACATGTCGTAAGTGGCCTGCCCGGTCGAGTCACCGAAACCGCCCGCCTGGTCCAGGATCTTGAGCTCGAAGCCGCCCAGCCCGGGCTCTTGGGGCGCCAGGACGTCGACGCCCCCGCCGGCGTCGTGTTCGCCGTTGAGCGGCCAGTCGTCCTGGAAAATGAACGCCGTGATGTTCGCCGTCTGTAGAGGCGTTTGTTGCAGGTTCACGTTGATCGTCGTTGCCAATCCCGCTGCGACCTGTGCACTCGAGATCGGTGCACCGCCCATGGCATGGCCGCACAGCGCACCGGGCCCACCGACCTCCCAAGCGCCAGTGGGCGGGGACGTGTAGGCGCCACAATCCTTGGCGACGTCAAACTGTCGCATTGCGCACTGGGTGGTCGTCGGATCGCAGCTGGGATCGACCTGCATCGCGCCGCCTGCGCCGCCGACGGTCGGGTTGCCGCCGTCGCCTGGCAGGATCGAGAGGTAGTAGCGCTTGGTCGGGTCCAGGTACACCTGGCCCGGATCGACTGGAGTTTTTTGCGCCACATCCGTCCGGCACGCACCGTTGCCGACGTCGCACGCGGCTGCTGTCCCGCCCAGCGACTGGCCGAGCTCGCAGGAGATGCCGCCGGTCAGAGGAACAACGCAGCCCGAAGCAACCACCGGCATGTAGCTGGTATGGAAGTTGGTGCCGAGAGTCGGAATCGGCAGCGGCGGACAAGATGCCGGCCGCAGGGCTGGGTTGGTCGAGTTCACCTGACAGTTCGGATCGATGTAAAAGGTCCGGTCTTCCTCGATAATCCAGCGGTAGTCCTTGATCGCCTGTCCGGTCTTCGCGTCCTTGGCCGCAACGATGAGGCCCGTGGCGGCCTTGAAGGTCACCGCGACCGTCGCAGGTGTAGCGCTTGACGACTTTTGCGAATTCACCGCGTTGTACTGGAATGTCAAGGGTGTTCCAGTGGCGCCCGTCGTGCGGACCGCGGTAAAGGAGCCATCGGGATTCAAATTGACGCACATGCCGCTGACGAGTACGCCGTTCACACCATTGACCGCTGGGCAGCTTGAATTGGGCGCCCCTACGATCCGCGCCGTCAACGGCAGCTTGAAAGGATCCGTATCGTTCACCAGCACGCCCGGCGGGCTGATCTGCAGGCGGGACGCAATGCTGCTGGTGTAGCTGTCGTTATTGGCCGTGGGCGCGCCACCTAACGCAGCTCCACAGCCGGTCGTATTATCAGCGTCGCACCGGGTAATCGTCGCCACCCTCGAAAGTGTGCCGTTCACCAGATATGTGAACGACCCACCGCAATCGCTGCTGGGTGGCGTGTACGTGAACGTCCCGTTCGATTGAAACACCAACGAAGTGTCGCCACCCGTCAAGGAAGTAGGGGTGACCAAGACGGCGCCGTTGGCGCCAGTAGCGTCGGCCAGCACCCCCCTGCTGGGGTCCGTCACGGCCAAAGTCGTGCCCGCAACGCAATAGTAGGTTTTGTTGCTGGCGCTCACGGTCGTGGGCGTCGTACTCGGAAGCCCACTGCCATTCACACTGATGTAGCCCTGCATGCCACCGTCGCGCTGGTTGTTGGTCGACAGGCTGAGCTGGCGGTCGTACACAGGAAGGGCTGGCCCGCTTGCGGGCGGATTCATCAGCACGTCGTACGTCTTGCCGGCGGCCAGAAACACCTGGGTCTGGACCTTGGGGACGCCCGGCAGGACGTTACCGTCTTCGGCGATGAGCGAAAACCCGGAAACCGCGGGACTTCCGGTCAGCGCCCCGACGATGGAGGGAACGTGCATGCGCAGGCCGGCGTTCACGAAACGCACCAGGGCCGTGCCTGTGGCAGGGGTGGTGGGCGTCGTAGCAAACAAGGAGCGGGTTGCATTGGTCCCAGTTCGATCGAACGACACGCCGTTGATCAGGTAATACCGCGGGTCGTAATTAACCGCGGGCGGATAGCAGGTATTCGCGATTCCGGCGGCGGCGTTCGGGTCACCACACTCGCCGGTTTGCCCGTTCCACACTTTCGTCTCGCTGAAGCCGGCGGTCGCGACCGCCGTCGCCACGGCTGCGTTTTGCACCGCATCGATCTCACCGAGCAGCAGCGGAACCTCGGCGTCGTAATTGACGAGCGGGGTCGAATAAGCGATGCCTCGTGCCGGCACTGCTCCCGTTACGGGCGCAGTCGTTACCACCAGCACTCCGTACAGGCCCATCGGGGATTGAATGGACGGGTGCGTGCCGGAGTGGATCAGATAGGTGCCGGGTTTGAGAGCAGGCGTCGGGACGGTGCAGCCGGGACCCCAGCACAGCGCCGTAGTCGCTCCCTGCGCCACTTCGGTCGCGAACGACTGGACGCGTGAGGGTTGACCTGGCGGACAGTTGGTGCCGACGGCGGCGGCGGCGGCAGCAGCGCCGGGAGCTGTGCAGTCGATGGACGGATCGGGCGGGCCTGCGACGAACCAGGTGACCCCCTGCGCCGCGTGCGTCGGACTGGTAGTCCTGGTCGGCGCTCCACCCAGACCGCCGCCCACTTGACCCACGATCACAAGCGAAGTGGGCACGTTATTGAAGGTGGTATTGGTCGGGGGGTTCGTGCTGAACTGCAGGTTGTTCGTTAGATTGATCGTCAGGCTGGTACCAGACGGGTTGTACGGAACCGTAATCACCACCGGCGACCAGTTCGTCCCCGCGTTCGGGTTGGCGGCTGTGCAAGTGGGGGCCGGAGTACCAGGAGGGGCACTGGGATCAGCGGCAGCGCCGGTGCAGGTGTAGCCCCACATCGGAACCGTCTGTCCGTCCGGCAACGCGGCTTGAGCGGGCGCCGCCGTCAGATTGACGCTCTGCGCGAAGGCCACGCCACTGCCGAGCAGGAGAATCGATGCGGCGAATCCTGTCTTGATCAAGATCGCCTTGAACGTATTTGCTGTCATTGCCATTCTCCTAGGTGCTATTTGGATTCGTCGATCACAAAGACCCGCGGATCAACGAGCATCATCATCAGCATGCCGCCCGGGAAAATATTGTTCGTGGTGATCTCACGCTCATTGTGTGAGTGCCACATGAAGGCGAAGCCCGCCTCATCGGTCGGACTGTTCGCCACCGTCCCGGAAGGTGGAATCGGCGTGCTGCCGACCGCCCGAACATTCGCATCCGGCCCGAAATACGGACTGCCGGCGTACCAGGCCCCGTTCGCCACGATGTTCGGATCGGGCAGCGTCACCGGACCCCCGCTGCCAACCAGGCCGAACGGCTTCGATTCCAGTGCCCTGTTGTGATCCTGGCACCACTCGTAGTAGTTGGGCGCCGCCGGATTGCTGGTGTAATAGCCGTTGGCGTCGGGTGTGCACGTCCCCGCCGCCGTTGGCTTCAAGGGGTCGACCGTATGTCCGAAGACGTCCCAGTTCAGACCCTTGCCTGTCCACACGAAGATGCCGTCCATTGCCTGGCCCGGCGTCGTGGTGGTCGTGAACAACAGGGGACCGGCGAGGCGTTGTTGCGGATCCGGCAGCGCCGGATTGGTCGGGTCCCGCGCCAGCAGCAGGTTCCCGTCGCGGGCCAGCACGCGCACATGGTTGCCGTGCTCGTGGAACGGATGCTGCCAGCGTCCCTGCCCGATGATCCGCAACAACACGAGCTCACCCGGATGCATGTGCGGGTTGCCGTTGTACGGCTGGTGCGGATACTGGACTGCGTAGTGGGGGTCCATGTCGTCCGGCATGGAACGGCCATTGATCATGTAATAGGCGGGGTGGTAGGGCTCGGTCTCGACCGTATTCATGCTGGCGGGGCAAGTGATCCCCGGTCCAGCAGCACAAGTCGCAATTCCTTCTGCGGCGCGGTGGATCTTGGGATCCATCTCCGAGAACTGGAACAGATACTCGCGGTCGTAACACGCTTGGGGATGTTTGTAGGCCGCCTTGCGCAGTCGGAAGTCAGCTTCCACCCCATTTCCAAAATCATTGGCCCTCGCACTGTCGTTTTGCGTTCCCACGCAGTTGGAAGGAATGTCGGCGGTCTTGGGCAATATGATGATCGCGCCGTACAGGCCCATCTCGATCTGCAGGTCGCCTTGCGTGCCGCTGTAATAGGCGCGCGTGCCCGCTTTGCCCGTGGTATCGAAGCTGTAAGTCACGGTGCCGCTGGGAGCTGCTTCGCGCGTCAGCAAACCCTGCACACCGCCACCAGGCGTGCACACCCCGCCACTGAGGGTCCCGGCGCAGACGTCGAACCCAGGGAACAGGATCGAGGTGTTGCCGGCGGCCGCCGGCAGATTGTTCGTAAGACTCACAATCACCGTATCGCCCTCGGTCACGATCAGTGTCGGCCCTGGAATCTGCATCGTGCCGCAAGAGCCGCTGATCGCCGTCGGCGCGTATCCGGCCGGGGCGCCGGTGCAACCATAGCCCCAGGAGTAGACGCTCGTTCCATCCGGCTGACTGATGTAGGCAGGCCCGGCGCGGAGGGTGAAGGTCGGCCCGGTGATGCCGGGGACGGCCGCTTGCGCGGGGACGGCGAGCAGCGAAGCAAACGCAGCCGCGGTAACCCGCACGAGGCCGATCAAGGTCTTCGTGTTCAAGTGGCTCATGGCTGCCCTCCTAGCTGCAGGCCTTGGTGGTCGGATTTACCGAGGTGCAGATGTTCACTTCGGTCATCATTCCGCCGAAGTTCTCGGCGTCGTTCGAGAGG
>Ga0137418_10003610_pt1 | contig 14223 bp, 11 predicted proteins | sample CZODoug3_1_2_16f_FD_122242 | JGI IMG/M metagenome (GOLD analysis project Ga0137418, IMG submission 122242) | Vadose zone soil fungal communities from Angelo Coast Range Reserve, California, USA - CZODoug3_1_2_16fungal (Hybrid Assembly) | ecosystem: Environmental > Terrestrial > Soil > Vadose...
GGCTGCTGAGGCTCGCGCTCGTCGCCGCCCCGCCATCGCCCGCGAAGGCAGAGATACCATTCCCCGCCACAGTGGTGATGATCCCCGTCGCCGCATCGACCTTGCGAATTCGCTGGTTGCCGTAATCCGCGATGTACAGATTGCCGCTTGAATCCACCGCGACACCCTGTGGGCCGCTGAGGTTCGCGATTGTCGCAGCCCCGCCATCGCCCGCGCCCCCTCCCGCTACCGTGTTGATCGTTTGCGACAGCGCCGGGACGGCGAGCACCAAGGCCGCCATCGCCAGCCCGGCCGCGAGATGCGGAGAACTCATGGTGTGCGCGCCTTGAGCACTGTGAGGCATCGATTGTACTGGCGTCCCCACTGGAGCAAGAATGGATTTTTGCCAAGACGGCACAGACGCTTTATCCGGCGCTTGCCTAACTGACGCTTTAGTCATCGGGCGTTGATCCGCCCTCACTCGCTGCCCCATGATGCGCGCACATATGTCAATACTGCCGCGACACCTCCATCGCAATTTGCGGAGCAGCGTAACTCTATGAGAGGTGCTAGCGATTGCCGATCACGCACCCGCGTATCGGGACTGCGACGTCTGCGCTGCCGGTCCGGCCGCTCCCGTTCCAGCGAGTCGACCGAACAGCGCGCCGGATACGAGTCCGGTGCCGCTCGGGTAATTGAAGTAGAACAGGCCGCCGACCATCTCGCCTGCGCAGAATAGGCCCGGGATGGGCGCAAGCGTGACGTCGAGAACCTGGCCGTTGGACGGATCGATGCGCAGGCCGCCGAACGTGAAGGTGATGCCGCAGGTTGTGGCATACGCGTCGAACGGCGGCGTATCGAGCGCCTGGGCCCAGTTCGATTTCGGCGGATCGATGCCGACTGTTCCGCGTCCGTCCTTGATGGTGTGCTCGAAAGGAACGTCGGCGCGCACGGCGGCGTTGAAGGCGCGCACGGTTTCGAGGAACGCCTTCGGATCGACGCCTTCGAGCTTGGGCGCGAGATCCTCCAGCGTGTTGGCCGACACCTTGGTCATCATGCGGATGCGGTACTCGGAGCGCAGCAGCTTGGTGACTTTGGAGTCGAACACCTGCCAGGCGAACTGGCCCGGCTGCTTGAGGACCTCGCCGCCGTACTTGGCGTAGGTGAAGGAGTGGAAGTCGGCGCCTTCGTCGACGAAGCGCTTGCCGTTGGCGTTGACTAGGATCCCGAAGATGTAGCTGTGCTTCTGGAACTGGTCGCCGACGTTCACGTCGCCGAACTCGGGCGCGTTGCGCTCCCATCCGGTCGCGTGGCAGCCGGACCAGTTGCCGTACGGCGCGGCGCCGATGTCCAGCGCCATCTTAATGCCGTCGCCCTGGTTGAAGCGCGTGCCGCGCACCTTCGCGAGCTCCCAGCCCGGTCCGAGGTAGCGCGCGCGCATCTCGGGGTTCGCCTCGAAGCCACCGCACGCGAGCACGACCGCCTTCGCCCTGAACTCGACCGGCTTGCCGCCCGCGCTCGCGTGCACGCCGATGACGCGATCGCCGTCCTGGATCAGCCGCTTGGCGCGCGTCGAATAGAACACCTTAACGCCCACCGCGCAGGCGGCCTTGTCGAGGGACTGCACCAGTCCCGCCCCGCCGCCCGATGCCTCGATGGGAAGCCGGCCGAAGAATTTGCGCTTGCCGTTGACGAGCGCCGACTGGCGCCCGAAGTTCGGCACGAACCTCACGCCCTTCGAGCGCAGCCAGACCATGATGTCCAGGCTTTGCGTCACGAGCATTTCCGTGAGCACGGGATCGCTGCGGAAGCTCGAGAGGCGGAAGAGATCGTCGAAGAACTCGTCGGTACTGTTGGTGCCGAAGTCGCTGCCGGCCACTTCGGCGTCGGTGAGATCGGTGACGCGCTTCAGGTCGTCGACGGACTGGTACGCGAAGCGCATCACGCCGCCCGCGAAGCGCGAGTTGCCGCCGCCCTCCTTCTCCGAAGCCGCTTCGAGCATCGCCACGCTGGCGCCCTGGTCGCGGGCCGCGAGCGCCGCGCACAGTGCGGCGTTGCCCTTGCCGACGACCACTACGTCGAATGCCTCACGCACGGGTTTCAATCAACCTGGTAAATGTCCGCACGTCTGCAAACTTGTCGATGGCAGCGATCGCATCGGCAATCGGCGCGATCGCGTCCTCGCGCAGCACCCTCGACCCGCACAGCTCGAACTTGCGCCGCAAGCGCGCCGGCGGGACCGGGTTGTCGGAAGTGCGGCCGAGCGCCTGATCGACGCGCGCGGTCTCGACGCTGCCATCGCGCAGCGTGACGCGAACCGCGCCGCCGAAGTGATTCTCGCGCGGGAACTGTGACTCGTCGTACGGCGCGACATGGATGCGAGGCAACAGCGCGGCGATGCGCGCGTCGCGGTAGCTGTCGTTCTGGAAGTGCGCAACACTGACAGCCCGGTCAAGCAGCGCCCGCGCAAGCACGTACTGCAGGCTGAACTTTGCGTCGAGCGCACTCTCCGGTCGCGGCCGGTTGGTGTGCTGCAGCCGGCGCGCATGAATCCAGGCATCGATCCGCTCGACGTCCTGCGGCTCGATACGTCGCCGGGCGACGATCTCGAGCATCGCGTCGATGGCCGGATGCGCGCTGCCGCAGCACGGATACTGCTTGATCCCGATACCGGGCTTGACGATGTCGAGCGGTGCAGCCCAGGCGCGCATGGCACGCTGGACGTCATAGGTGCCTGGTCCGTTGAAAACCTCGAGGAAGCCCTGCTCATGCTCGAACACGCCCTGCGCGTTCGCCGTGAAGCCGGACTTTGCCAATCGCGCAGCCAGAACGCCATTACGCGCGCTGTGGCCGACGTGCAGCGGCTTCGCCATGGTGCCGAAGTTCGCCTTGATGCCCGAGGCGAACGACGCGGCGAGCGCGAGCGCCACGCTCGTCCTGTCCGCATCCAGTCTCATCAGGCGCGCGGCCGCCGCGGCTGCGCCGAAGGTGCCGAGCGTCGCGGTCGGATGCCAGCCCTTGGTGTAGTGGTGGAAGTTGACGGCGAGGGCGAGCTTGGTTTCGACCTCGAATCCCGCGATGTAGGCGAGTACGAAGTCGCGGCCCGACGCGGCAAGCTCGTCGGCGAGCGGAAAGAGCGCCGACAGCACTGGCACGGACGGATGCCCGCCCATCGTGTTGCTGCAGTCGTCGAAGTCGAGCGCGTGCGAGGCTGTCCCGTTGATGTAAGCGGCATCGAGCACGCCGACACGCCGCGACGTGCCGAAGATCAGGCTCGGACCCGGCGCCGGGTCGAGCGCGCTTGCGAGGAGACGCGGCGCGTCCTCCCGGCTGCCCGCGAGCGTGACGCCGACGGTGTCCAGGATGCCGACCTTCGCCCACTGGACTGCTTCGGCGGGCAGATCGGCCCACTGCAGCGCCGCGACGCGCGCGCCGAGGAAGCCGGCGAAGCCGCTCAGCTCTCGCTGTGAATGCCGGTCTTGCGGATCAGATCCTGCCATTTCTCGACCTCAGACTTGATGTGTGCGGCGAATTGCTCGGGCGTGCTGCCGACGGGTTCCGACCCGTCGGTTGCCATCTTCTGGATCGCCTCCGGCAGGTGGACGATGCGCACGATCTCGCGGTTGAGCTTGTTCACGATCGCGGGCGGCGTGCCGGCGGGCGCGACCATGCCGTACCACGGGGTGACTTCATAGCGCGGCACGCCCCCTTCCTCCATCGTCGGCAGCTTCGGCAGCGCGGGCGAGCGCGTGGCGGTGGTGACGGCCAGCGGCCGAAGCTTCCCCGCCCGGATCAAGCCGTGCGATTGCAGCAGGGTAGAAAACAGCATGTCGATCTGGCCGGCCACGACGTCGGTCATCGCCAGTTGGCCGCCCCTATAGGGAACGTGTGTCATCTGGATTTCGGCGAGCGAGCAGAACAGCGCGCCGGACAGGTGGCTCGTGCCGCCGATGCCCGAGGATCCGTAGGTGAGCTTGCCGGGGTTCGATCTTGCGAGCGCGATCAGCTCCTGCAGTGACTTGACGGGCACCCTTGGATTCAACACCAGCACGTAAGGCTGCCGCGTCACTTGGCTGATCGGCGCAAAGTCCTCGAGCAGGTCGTACGGATGCTTGCTTCCTTGGAGGGAGACGTTGACCGAATGGCTCGAGGTGATCATCGACAGGGTGTAGCCATCGGGCGGCGACTTCGCGACCAGGTTGGCGCCGATCGTGCCGTTGCCGCCCGCACGGTTCTCCACCACCACCGGCTGCTTCCACGCTTCGGTGAGCTTCTGTCCGATCGTGCGCCCGACGATATCGGTGCCGCCGCCCGGTGCGAACGGAACGATCAGGCGAATGGGGCGCGACGGGAAACCGGCCGCCGAGTCGGCCTGCGCGAACACGCGCGGACATGTGGCGAGGCTGGCGAGTGCGACGCCCGCCTGCAGCAATTCACGACGCCCGAGGTTCATCGTCCTGACAATATACAATCATCGCCGCTTGCAAACCGCCGCTCGCTCGCTCGCGCGCTTCGCGTCCGCGCTGCAACTGGCCGACGTTCCCGAGCTGGACGTCGAACGGGCGACGCAGTGTCTCATCGACGTGGTCGGCGTCGCGTTGCTCGGCTCGTCCTTCCCATGGGCGCAGTCGGCAAGACGCTACGCGGAGCACTATGGCACGCGCGGGACGAGTCGCGTGCTCGGCGGCTCGCCGGCGCGCGTTAGCGCACCAATGGCCGCTCTCGCGAACGGCGTCGCAGCGCATGCCTTCGAGCTCGACAGCCTGCGCAAGCCGGGCGCCGGCGTGCACCCCGGCGCCGCGCTGGTGCCGGTTGCGCTCGCGCTGGGCGAAGAGCTGCACAGCAGCGGCTCGGAAGTACTCGCCGCGATCGTCGCCGGATGCGAAGTGATGTTTCGCATCGGCACCGCGTCGCGGCATAGCAGCGAGTCGCTCGGTTTTCACGCGCCCGGCCTCACCGGACCTTTCGGCGCCGCCGTTGTGGCGGCACGGCTGCTGCGCCTCGATAGCGACCGGCTCTGCGAGGCGCTCGGTATTGCCGGCTCGCTGTGCGGCGGCGTGCTCGCGTTCGCCAAGGCCGGCAACGGCGCCATGGTCAAGCGATTGCATCTTGGGCGCGCCGCCGAGTCCGGGATCCTCGCGGCGCGCCTGGCGGAAACAGGCTTCGAAGGTCCCGACACTATCCTCGAAGGAGCGTTCGGATTCCTCGACACCTATTGCTCGGAATCGGATCCCGCCCTCCTCACCGCGGGACTCGGCGCGCGTTGGGAAACCCGCAACCTGTGCATCAAGCGCTACCCGTGCCACGTGACGGCGCACACGCCGGTGGAATCGGTGCGCGCGTTGCGCGAAGAGCATCGCATCGCCGCCGATGATGTCTCGGCGATCCGGGTGCGCGCGAGCGCGAAGGTGGTCAGCCACCATGCGGCGCACGAGGCGGGCGATGTCATGGCGCTGCAGTACAGCGTCCCGTTCTGCGTTGCGATCGCGCTGGTCGACGATGTCGACGATCCGCTCGCCTTCGGCGAGCGCGCACTGGCCAATCCGCAGGTCCATGCCCTCGCTCGCAAGGTCGTGTGCGAGACGTGGTCGGACGCGCCGTCGAGCTGGGCTAGTGGCGTGAGGATCGCACTGCGGGACGGCCGCACGCTGGAGCGTGACAACGATGACTTTCTCGGCACGCCGACGCGGCCGCTGTCACCTGCGCAACTCAGAGCCAAGTTCCTGCGGTGCGCCAATAGATTCGCGCATGCGCAAACTTTGCTGGACCAACTCGAAGCCATTGCCAGCGTACCTGATGTCGCGATTCTGCCGTTCGCGTGACTGGTCATGGATGGCGTCCCCACGGGGATTCGAACCCCGGTTACCGCCGTGAAAGGGCGATGTCCTAGGCCTCTAGACGATGGGGACTTCTGCTGCAACGATTCGGGGTTGGTGGAGGTAACCGGGATCGAACCGGTGACCTCTTGCATGCCATGCAAGCGCTCTCCCAGCTGAGCTATACCCCCAACCGAGGGCGCGAATTATAGCGCCCTTTGATCATGACTTGCAGGGTCCGAGGCGATGCGCGGACACATGCGAGCGCGTGGCGAAGCTCTGTCCGCCGGCGTCTCCCGAGAGCTCGAGATCGGCCTCCATCGAGGCTGCGCCATAGCGCACGCTGCCCACGCCGCGCATCGGCATCTGCCCGCCGCAGACGATGGCGAAGGTGTACACGCTGCCGTCATCGCGGCGGTTGGTGAACTCGCAGCCGCCGCCCGGTCCCAGCACGCGGCTCGGATCGCGCGCGTCCTCGGCGCTCAGGCAGCGCGTGCGCACGACGGGCCCGATCTCGCCCGCCGTGCCCGGCACCGAAGTCGTGACGGACACTTCCCAGCTGCCCGGCTCGACATCGGCGCGCGCGGCGCCGCCGAGGGCAAGAAAGGAAAGCATCAGGCCGTAGCGGAGCATCCTTCCTCCTTTCAGTCGGTTTCCAGGTGATGCGCAAGGCGCAGGAGCACGGTCTCGCGCCCGAGCAGCTCGAGCACCGCGTCGATCGACGGCGTCTGCGCTCGGCCGGTGAGCAGCAGCCGAAGCGGCATCGCGAGCTGAGGCAGCTTGAGGCCGCTCGACTTGATCACCTCCTTGATCGCGTCGTTGATCGCCGCGCGGTTCCACGGCACCGCGGCGAGCTTCGCCTTCAGAATGCGCAGCGCCTTCGAAACGCTCTCCTCGAGCTCGATCGTCGCTTCGCCCGTCCAGCGGTAGAAGAGCGTCGCCTCGTCGGCGAGCTGCGCGATCGTGCTGGCGCGCTCCTTGAGCAGGGCGATCACGCGTTCCAGCGGCGGTCCGTTCTGAACCGGAATGCCTCTCCTTTTCAGCTCGTCCCCGACGAGGGGGGCGAGGCGGGCGTCCGGCGCCGCCTTGAGGTATTGCTGGTTGAGCCAGGCGAGCTTCTCCGGATTGAACTGCGCCGGCGAGCGCGAGACGTGCTCCAGGTCAAACCAGGAAACGAAGGATTCCTTCGAGAACAGCTCCTCGTCGCCGTGAGACCAGCCCAGACGGGCAAGATAGTTCACGAGCGCCTCGGGCAGGTAGCCGTCGTCGCGGTATTGCATCACGCTGACCGCGCCGTGGCGCTTGGAGAGCCGCTCGCCGTCGGCGCCGAGGATCATCGGCACGTGGGCGAAGGAAGGCAGCTTCTTCTGCAACGCATTGAAGATGTGGATCTGGCGCGGCGTGTTGTTCACATGATCGTCGCCGCGGATGACGTGCGTGATGTCCATGTCGAGGTCGTCGACCACCACGCCGAAGTTGTAGGTCGGCACGCCGTCGGCGCGCAGCAGCACCAGGTCGTCGAGCTCGCTGTTCGGGAACGCGATCGGTCCCTTCACCAGGTCGTGCCAGCCGACCTCGCCCTCCTCCGGCGTGCGGAAGCGAATCACCGGCGGGCGGTCCTTGGGCGGCGTCTTACCTTTTGCACGCTCGGGTCGCCAGCGTCCGTCATAGCGCGGTTTCTCGCCTCTCGCGAGCTGTTCCTTGCGCAGCGCTTCGAGCTCCTCGCGCGACATGTAGTCGTAATAGGCATCGCCCGAGGCGATCAGCTGCCCGGCGACTTGCTTGTAGCGCGCCAGGCGCTGCATCTGGAAGAACGGCCCTTCGTCCCAGTCGAGGCCGAGCCACTTCATGCCCTCGAGGATCGCGTTCACCGATTCCCCGGTCGAGCGCTCGAGGTCGGTGTCCTCGACGCGCAGGATGAATTTGCCGCCTTTGCGCCGCGCGTAGGCCCACGAGAAAAGCGCGGTGCGCGCGCCGCCGATGTGGAGGAAACCGGTCGGGCTCGGCGCGAAACGCGTTCGTACGCTCACAACTAGTCGCTGCCGCCTTCCACGGTAAAGCGCTGCGCCCGCCAGCGCAGCATGCCGCCGGACAGATTCGCGACTTTCCCGAACCCCGCCTTTCCGAGCAGCACGCTGGCCTGCGCCGAGCGCGCTCCGGAGCGGCAGACGGTCACCACGGGTTTCTCTCTTGAAAGTCTTTCGGCATCGTTCAGCAGCCTGCCCAGGGGGATCAGGCTCGCTCCCGGCACATGGCCGAGCGGTCCGTTGAACTCGTCGGGCTCGCGCACATCGACGATCTGCACGTCGCGCAGGTGCTCCTCCAGCCAGTGGGGCTGAACCTCCCAGATGCCGGCGAACGTGTAGGTGAGCGGCGCCCAGTCGGGATCCAGGGTCGCCGTCTTTTGCGGCTTTCCGCAGCTCAGGTTGGCCGGGACGGCGATGTCCATCTGCTGCGGATGGGCCAGGCCGAGGTGCTTCATGTAGCCGACGAAGTCCTGCTCGCCGATCGACTCCCCGAGGCGCGGGTTGTACAGCTTCTCCTCGCCGACGCTGGTGACGGTCAGGCCGCGGTAGTCATGCCCGGGATAGATCAGGCAGCGCTCCGGCAGCGAGAAGATCTGCTCGCGCACCGAGCGGAACAGCGCGCGCGGGTCGCCTCCCTGGAAGTCGGTGCGGCCACAGCCGCGGATGAGCAGCGCATCGCCGGAGAAGGCCATCGAGCGGTCGTCGAGCACGTAGCTCATGCAACCGCTGGTGTGGCCGGGGGTCGGCCGCGCTTCGAGGCAGCTTCCGCCAAAGCGGATCTCCTCCCCGGGCTCGAGGTAGCGGTCGGCGCCCTGCGCGCCGCTCGCGCGCGGTACCGCGATGCGGCTGCCGAGCCTCTGCTTCAGCAGCCAGGCGCCGGTAACGTGGTCGGCGTGCAGATGCGTCTCCAGCGTCCACGACAGCCCGAGGCCCAGCTCCTCGACCAGCGCGACGTCGCGCCGCGCCTGCTCGAACACCGGATCGATCAGCACCGCCTCGCGCGACGCGGCGTCGGCGAGGAGGTAGGTGTATGTTGAAGACTGCGGATCGAAGAGCTGCCTGAAGACCATGGCGATCGAGAACTTTACTCCTCTCCCGGCCGTGATCGGCGGCGCCTTGATCGGCCTCGCCAGCGTGTGGCTGCTCATAGCCAACGGCCGCATCGCCGGCGTCAGCGGCATCCTGCACGGCCTGTTCGCGGGCGACCGGCTCTGGCGCGCCTGGTTCATCGCCGGGCTGATCGTCGCCGGCTTCGCCTGGCACGCCTTCGCCGGCCCCGCCCCCATCCGCCAGGGCTTCGGCCTCGGCTGGGTCGCGCTCGCCGGGCCACGTAGACCGATTGCGCGTGGTCTTCCAGACGTGGTCGCCCCACCAAGCCTCGCCCTGGCCGGAAGCTGGGGCTGCCGCAAGGGCGCCGGACTGTGGCTCAAGCCGAGCCGCCAGAGCCTCGCGCGTGGCGGGGATGGCTTTGGAGGAAATTTCGAAGCTGGCCGTACCGTTGCCGCTGGCGTCCTTATAGCGGATGCTGAAGATCTGCGGTCCGCCCCTGGTGAAGAGCCGGGGCACCGGGATGTGTCCCAGAACACGGTAGAAGTGCCCTCGGGAGGCTACGTCGGTGGCGGTGATGGACGCATACGGCAGGCGGAACACGGACTTGCCGTACTGGAAGCGCAGCTCTTTGCCGGCGCCCGCAGCGCTCTGGAATAGGCAGGAATAGTTACGGCGAGCCGACGGCGAGCGAGTCGGCCACTGCCTGCAAGGGAGGATTCGATCCGACGGCTTCGGCCTGCGGCGCCGAGGACGCCCCGCTGATGGTCTTCGTGCACGGCTGGCCGGAGCTCTCGAACAGCTGGCGGCACCAGCTGCCCTGCTTCGCCGATCTCGGGTTTCGTGCCGTCGCGCCGGACATGCGGGGCTATGGCCGATCGACCGTGTATTCGCGTCACGAGGACTACGCGCTGGAGCAGTCCACCACGGACATGATCGAGCTGCTCGATGCGCTGGGCAGGGAGAAGGCCGTCTGGGTCGGCCACGACTGGGGGAGCCCGGTGGTGTGGAGCCTGGCCAGCCATCATCCCGAGCGATGCTGGGGCGTGGCCAACCTCTGCGTGCCGTACCTGGCTCGGGGCTTTGCTCCCCAGACCCTCGTCCCTCTCGTCGACCGGTCCGTCTATCCCGATGTGCAATTCCCTGCGGGGCAGTGGGAGTATCAGCTCTTCTACGAGGAGAGCTTCGACAAGGCGCGGGCCGCCTTCGAGGCCAATGTCTCCAGCACCGTCAAGGCCCTGTTCAGAAAGGGGAGCGCGAGCGGCAAGGGCAAGCCCTCCCGCACCGCGCACGTGCGTCGGGACGGCGGCTGGTTCGGTGGCAAGGGCCAGGCGCCCGAGGTGCCGATGGACACGGATGTGCTCACGCCGGAGGACCTTGACAGGTACGTGGCCGCGCTCGAGAGGAACGGCTTCTTCGGCCCGGATTCCTGGTACATGAACAGCGGACGCAACCTCGAGTTCGCGCGCCAAGCGGTGAATGGCGGCACCTTGAGCCTGCCCGTCGTGTTCCTCCACGGCGAGTACGACTACACGTGCGAGACCGTGGCGTCCCGTCTGGCCGATCCCATGCGGCAGGATTGCCGGAACCTCACCGAGGTGATCGTGCCGTCTGGCCACTGGATGGCGCAGGAGAAGCCGGTGGCCGTGAATGCCGCCCTCGCCAAGTGGCTGGTCGTCCAGCTTCCGGAGCTGTGGACCGCCTGAAAGAAGATCGCGTGCCGCGGAAGGAATCAGCGCCCGACACGCGCCTGTCCCCACGCCAGCCGCCCCGGTAAAGCCTACCGATCCCTGGTGAGTCGTATCACCCAGCTTTCACCGCGCTGCTCGGAGTCCGTAAAGAACCCGAGGGAATGTGAGTTTCCGGGGGTGGCACAGAAGATGCTCTCGCACAAGTTCGGAAGAGTTGGCTGCTACTCCGAGCCGATGAGGAGGAAAGGCCATGGAACATGACTTCGTGTACTGCCCGCGATGCCTACGCTATTCGGTCGTTCGCTGGATGCGAGGCATTGGTCAGTGGGAGTGTGAAGACTGCTCGTACAGACTGCCCAAAGAGGAGATGATGGCATGGACGACTACCGCGACACAGCCATCATAGCTCTCATGATGGTCCTCGGCGTCTGCCTCACCGTCTTCATTCTCAAGGTGGGGACGCCGAGCGGCGGGCTCGTCGAGCTGTTGTTTCCCCGGGTCTGAGCGGGCTGCCTGAGCAGCGTCACAGTCGAGGCGAGCCTGGAGCGCCGCGCTCTCGGCTCATCTTCTGGTACAGGAATCCGACGAGCAGCAGAACCACGCCGAGGAGAAGGAAGGAGAGCATCCGGTAGAGTGTCTTGACCGAGGCGAGGTCGACCACGAAGACCTTGAAGATCGTCAGGCCCAGGAGACCGAGCGCGCCGTAGCGCAGCGGCGCGGAGCGGCGAAGGAATCCCCAGGCGAGCACCGCCGCAGCGTAGAGCGTCCACAGCACGGAGAGGCCCACCTGCGTTCTCCAACGGATCTCGGTCCGGAGGCCGCGTCGCGACATCCCCGGCTTCGCGTCTTGCAAGAGCGCGTTCTGATAGCGGGTCCAGCCCTGGCTCAGCACGAAGAGCAGCACCACCCCCGCCGCGCCCGAGACGGTGCGGCCCACGGTGCCCGCGTGCACGGACGCGCCCGAGCCGGCCAGCCAGCGGCCCGCGAGTCCGATCACCGCGCAGGCCACGATACGCACGACCAGGTAGCGGTTGAGCAGATCCTCGGCCGCGGTCTTGGCCATGCTGTCGTCGGCCACGAGCACCCGCGCGAGCAGCATCAGCGCAGCCAGCGGCACGGCGACGGCAAAGGTCGGCGAGGCGATGAGGCGAGACAGCGCGCCCAGCACCAGGACCTGGGCGGCGAGAAGCCCGGCCGGCCAGAGCCCGGACGGCTCCCGCCACAGCAGGATTGAGAGCGTCTGGGAGGCAAGGACCCACAGGACGGCCCTCAGCACCTCCGGCTTCGTGGTCAAGAGCTGATCGCCACGCAGCGAGAGCGCGAGCTGCCCCGCCACCACGATGGCGGCCACGGTCAGGAGATGCGCGAGAAAGGTCGCGTTCCACACGGGCGGCCAGTTCGGGGAGGCCCACGTGTCGCCTCCCCACACGCGCAAGACGGCCAGGATGAGCGCGGCCGGGCCGCCCCAGGCGGCGACGGGCGTCGCCACGCGGGGAGCGAGCCACAGGAGCACGGCGCCCTCCGCCGCCCAGGCGAGGGTGATCCACGGTCCCTTCAGGGCCAGCGGGATGGCCAGCGTCACGAAGACGCACGCCACCCCGATGAGCACGCCGACGGTGGCTTCATCGCCCGGCACGCGGCGGCGGTAGACGCCGGCCACGATCGTGTACAGGATGGCCAGCGCCAGCGCCACCGGCGCTTCCAGGATCGGCCGCCACGCCTCGAGAGTGACGTAGACCGCCCAGAAGTAGCCCGCCGCCGTGCCGGCCACGATGAGGAGATCGACCTCGCGAAGGCGGTGCCCCTGGCTCCACTCGCGCGCCAGAGGCGTGAGGAGGAAGAGGATGAAGAGCGCCGTGAGAAGGGCCAGACGCACCACCGGCGTCTCCGCCTCGGGCTGGCGCGTGAAGGTGGGGACGAGCAAGAGCACGGTGCCGGCCCAGGCCAGCCGGTTCAGCGCGCTCCAGGTTCGGAAGCGCGCGATGGCGAGCACGAGGAAGTCGAGGACGGCGAGGTATCCCATGAGCACGCGCTCGTTGGGCTGATCGCTGGCGAGGAGCACGGGAGTCAGGAGCCCGCCCAGCAGGGCGAGCACGGCCGTCACCTGCCTCTCCGAGATGACCGCGACGATGGTGCCGAGCACGGTGACGACGAACATGAGTCCGAAGGCCGCACCCACGCGCAGGAGCTCGTAGTAGGCATAGCCCGCGTAGAGCGAGAGGTAGCAGAGCCCGAGACCCAGGCCCGAGAGCCCCTCGGAGAGATAGGGGACATCGCGTCTGCGATGCAGCCCCAGGCCCGCCAGCAGGGACGCGATGCCCGCGGCGAGCCCCAGGCCGAGCCTCGCGCGGGGGCCGATCAGATTGTTCTCGATCGACCACTTCACGGCGAAGGACGCGGCGAAGAGAATGGCGACCACGCCGACCCAGGTGGCCCAGCGCGCGCCGATCCGCTGCTCGAGATCCAGTCGCGACGGTGGGGCGGGCTCGGGCGGGGCGGCTGCGTGCGCGACGGCGTCCCGTATCGAGGTGGCGGCCGCGGCCTCCGCGGGAGCCAGGGCGGGCTCGGGAGCCGACGGCGGGACGGAAGCGACGGGCTCGGGCGTCCCCTGGGTCGAAGGCGATGGGGGGGTCGAAGCCGACGGGATCTCGGAGGGCGTCGGGGAGACATCTGGCGTCGGAGCACGCGGCGGGGACTGCTGCTCGAGGGTCCAGACCCGGTAGAGAAGGTCGCGGATCCTTTCCTCGAGGGCCGCGATGCGCTCGGCCGGCGTCGGCTGCCCCGGACGGGGCCGGTACTCGCGCAGCACTTTGAGGGACACGGCCAGCGCACCAACCGCCACGAAGAGGGCCAGTAACGCCATGCTGCGAGGAGCCTACACCAGAACTTCGAGAGGTCGGGAGCCATTTCCCTCGTCTCGCCATTTGATGGTCGCCTCGCCGCTGATCTACTCAGATCTACTCAGCCCTCGCCTCAGGGCTTCGCCCTTCAGCTCGAATGGCCACGCCTACGGCTCCGTCAGCGTTTCGGCTCCTCAGTCCTTCCCCACGCCGGGCTATAATCGGTAACCCTATGGACGCGCCGCTCGCCGGTGTCCTTGTCGCCGATCTGACCCAGAACGTGGCCGGCCCCACCTGCACCCAGATCCTGGGCGACATGGGCGCGGACGTGATCAAGGTCGAGCGTCCCGGGCGTGGCGACGACGCGCGGGCCTGGGCGCCGCCCCTCTGGGGAGAGGAGAGCGCCACCTTCATGAGCTTCAACCGCAGCAAGCGGAGCCTGGCCGTGGACATGAAGGCCGACGACGGCCGGGCGATCCTCGAGCGCCTGATCCAGCGCGCTGACGTCCTCGTCCAGTCGCTCCGCGCGGGGGCCATCGAGGAGCTGGGGCTCGGCTGGGAGCGCGCGCGGGCGATCAATCCGCGGCTCGTCTACTGCTCGATCACGGCCTTCGGCACGCAGGGACCGCTCAGCGACCGGCCCGGGTACGATCCGCTCATGCAGGCCTATGGCGGGCTCATGTCCGTCAATGGGCACGCGGGGCAGCCGCCCGCGCGCGTCCCCGTTTCCATCGTGGACATGGGCACGGGCATGTGGACGGTCATCGCCATCCTGGGGGCCTTGCGGGAGCGCGAGCGCACGGGCCGGTCGCTGAGCGGTCCC
>Ga0137418_10003611_pt1 | contig 14222 bp, 12 predicted proteins | sample CZODoug3_1_2_16f_FD_122242 | JGI IMG/M metagenome (GOLD analysis project Ga0137418, IMG submission 122242) | Vadose zone soil fungal communities from Angelo Coast Range Reserve, California, USA - CZODoug3_1_2_16fungal (Hybrid Assembly) | ecosystem: Environmental > Terrestrial > Soil > Vadose...
CTCGAACGTCAGATGGCGGCAAATGCCGACCTTGTCGAGCAGCGCAATGCCTCGGAAGCTGCGGCGGAGGGCCTGCGCGCCGAGGTAGCCAGGTTGAGCGCGGAACTTGCCGTAGCGCAGGTGCGCGAGCAGGAACTGGAGAGCATCCGCAAGCAGGTCGCCGGTTTGCGCGACGCGGTGGTCCAAGCCGAGCGGGAAGCGGAAGAACGGAGGGCCGCCGAGGCGGCGATCAGGACGCATATCGACGACACGTTGCAAGCGGCGCGGCGCGAGACCGATACATTGAAATCCGAGCTTGCCCATGCGCGTCAGGCCGGGCGAGCCGCGCTCCAGGCGCTAGCGGCGAGCAGTGCCGGCTCGGCTTACCACGAACCGCGGCTGGGGTGGCGGCAGACGCTCCGGCGGCTCCTTGGCTTTGCCGGCAACCTATGAGAGATCAACAGCCGATACCGGATCCGCGAAGCGCCCGCTTTGTCCCGCCTCGGGATCCGATGAGTTTACCGAGCGGGACCGATGCCGCTGTTTAGTCGTAGGGGTCGCCAACCGTCGGTCATCAGCCGCGCCGACCGCGCCCGAGAGGCAGGACAATGGCAGGTCGCGGCCGGTTTCTACCGCATGGCGCTGGATCGCAAGCCGCGCAATCCGCCGATCTGGGTCCAGTTCGGCCATGCGCTGAAGGAATGCGGCAGCCCGGCCGAGGCGGAAGGCGCTTATCGCACGGCGATTAGGTACGAGCCGGACGATGCCGACGCGTATCTGCATCTGGGCCATGTTCTGAAGCTCCAAGACAAGATTGCGGAGGCGCAGGCCGCATATCAGCGCGCCCTCGCGCTCGATGGCTCTTTGAACGAGGCGGCGCGCGAGCTGGGCCTGCTGGATCGCAGCGAACAGCGATTGCGGGAGGAGCCGGTACCAGCCGGTGTCGCGATACCGGCGAGGGGCGAGCCGCTGGCAATCGCGACGACGGTCCATGGCTCGGCGACGCGGGGCAAGTTCTCGCCTGGCAAAGGCAGTTTCATCAGCCAGGCCGATCGCGCTCGAGATGCGGGCCAATGGGAAATCGCCGCCGATCTCTACCGCAAGGCCCTTGATCGCAATCCGAACAATTCGCCGATCTGGGTGCAATACGGCCACGCCTTGAAGGAAGCCGGGCGCTTTGCCGAGGCGGAGAGTGCTTATCGTGCCGCAATCGCCCTTAACGGAAGTGCGGCGGAGCCGCATCTGCAGTTGGGCCACGTGCTCAAGATCCGCGGCCGGCATGGCGAGGCAGAAACGGCCTATCTGCAGGCCTTTGTTCTTCAGCCGTCGATGTCCGAGCCGTTGTCGGGGCTTGATAGCCTCGGCTGGCCGGACCAGCAGATCGCGCAGCTGACAGCGATGCTCGCTCGCGCTTTACCGGATCCAAAGGCTGAGCGCCGGCAACCGGGCCGACGAACGGTGGACGACGCTCCGTCTGGCGATGTCGCCGGAGCGCAGAGCGCGCTCGAACCGGAGGGGAGCCAGGCCGAAGCACGCGCGGATAGCGAAAATACGAAGATTGCGCGGAAATTCGGGTCCCGTCTCGATCCATGCTGACAGATGCGGTTTGGCCGCCTTCCGGGCGAGAAGAAGCCGAGACGAGCCGGCATTTCACGGTGACTGAAGGGACGTATGCATGTTGAGACACGCATGGAGCGTCCAGAAGCGCGTGTGGGGCGCCATCTTCATGCGCGAGATCCAGATCCGCTGGGGCCGGCGGAATCTGGGTTTTGCATGGATGTTTGCGGAGCCGCTTCTGTTCGCGTTCCCCGTCCTCGTGATGTGGTCCTATCTGCGCTCGCCTTTCGAGCATGGCCTCCCTTTGATGCCGTTCATCTGGAGCGGCTATCTGCCATTGCTGATGTTCCGGCACGTCACCGGGCACGCGATCTACGCCGTCCGCGGCAGCGCCGCGATGCTGTATCACCGTGCGGTGACACCGCTCGACCTAATCGTCGGACGTTGCGGCCTGGAGGTCATGGGCAGCCTTGCCGCGACGACGGCTTCCTATCTGGTTCTCTACATGCTGGGCGTGCTCGATTGGCCGTATGATGCGCCGCTGTTTCTGATCGGCAATCTCTACATGGCCTGGTGGTCGCTCGCGATCGCGCTGATCGCCGCTGCCGCCAGCGAGCGCTCCGACATGGTCGAGCATGTCTGGCCGCCGATATCCTACATCTACCTGCCGCTCTCCGGGTTCATGTACTTGGCCGCTTGGCTGCCGACCTCGATCCGCGACCTGGCCCTGACCGCCATGCCGTCGCTGCAGGCGTATGAAATCATCCGCGCCGGCCTGATCGGCAATATGGTCCAGACCTTCTACGACATGACCTATCTCACCTTCGTGCTCGCGGTATTGACGCTGATCGGCCTGTGGCTGGTGCGCGGGGTCCGGCAGCATCTCGAAGTCGAGTGGTAGCCTTGACCCCGGTCGGCGTCGAGCAAGGGAGAAGCAAGGGCGTGGCTGCGCTCGAGAGCGAGATCGCGGCGCTGCTGCAGCGGGTGGCCGCGACCCGGCGAACCGAACACGCCGTGTCGCTGCAACTCGCCGAACAGTACATCCGGGCCAAGCGGGCGATTGATGCCGCGGCGATAATGGATGGCGCGGCGGCAACGGAAAGCCTCGAAGCGCGGTTGCGCGGCTGCGGTTTGTTCGACCCCGAGGCGTACGTGACGCTCAACCCTGATCTCGACATCGAGCGGCACGAAGCCTGGCAACATTTTCGCGACGGCGGGCTGGGTCAGCGCCGGCCGTTCACCAGCCCGGAAATCGTCGCGCGCCTGCTGGCGGAGATGGCCGCTCCGTTGCGGGCCGAACAGTTTTGCCTGACGCAATTGGCCGAGGCCGGCTCTGCGGCGGGCGACAAGGTCGACATCGCCGCACCGTTGCGCCGCCGAGGCACAAGAATCGCGGTGTTTTGCAGTTCGCTCGGCAATTTCTATATGCGTGAGATTGCCGACTTGCTCGCCTGGGGTTTGCAGGCTGAGGGGATCGATACCGTCCAGCGGGATGAGACGGCAGATATTGATGAGCCGTTCGACTTGCGCGTCTTCGTCGCGCCGCATGAATTTTTCTGGCTCGGCGATGGGGAGGGCTGGACGGAGGTCGCGGAAGCCGCCGGCTCGGTCCTGTACAATGTCGAGCAACCCCAGACGCCCTGGTTTTGTCGCGCGTTTCCGCTGCTCCTGAAGGCGCCGCTGATCCTCGACATCAATTTGCAAAGCGCGGCAATCCTGCGGCGGGCCGGCTGCGAGGTCGTGCATTTCATGCCAGGTCACCTGCCGACAGCGCGCTATGCCCAGCCCTATCCGGACATCTCGGGCATTCCGCTGACGAAGGGTTATGCCTTTGCCCGGCAGCCGTATAATTGGCTCGCGCGGAACCGACTCGATGAACGACCGATCGACCTGTTGTTCATCGGCGCGCGGGCGCCGCGGCGGGACGATACGCTGATTCGATTGCAGGAACTCGCCGACCGGCACCGCTTCTGGTACGTGTACCGCGAGCCATCGGCGCCGTTCACCGGACAAAGCGGCGCGGCCGCCGAAGCCGGCTGGGCGTTGGCGCAGCGTGCCAAAATCGTGCTGAACCTGCATCGCGACTGGATCGGCTATTTCGAATGGCCGCGCATGGTGCTGCAAGGCTTCTGGCAGGGCGCCTGCGTCGTATCCGATCCGGGGCTCTCCGCCCCGATCTTCACGTCCGGCGTGCACTACCTCGAGGAGAATCTGCGGCACATCGGCGAATTGGTCCGCTGGCTGCTGGAGACCGAAGACGGGCGCGACAAGCTCGACCGGACGCGCATGGCTGCGTATGAGCGGGCCTCTTCGGTCGGTTCGATGCATGTCTCGCTCGGGCCGGTGCTCGAAGCCCTCGCCGCGGCGCTGCGGATTTGACGGGGCGAATGCGGCACATACCCGCGATGCGGTCCTACGATGTGACGAGCCTGGGCGAGATCGTCTACCAAACTAGCCAGGGTGGCGAGGCGCAGGTCGCGGCGGTCATCCCCCTGTACAACTACGCCGGTACGGTCCTCGAGGCGCTCGATTCGGTGGTCAGGCAGGATTTGCCGGCATTGTCGGTCATCATCATCGACGATGCGTCGACCGACCAGGGCGGCGAGGAGGCAAGAAGCTTTCTCGAGCAGCACGCGGCGCGGTTCGCCGAGGCGCGGATTGTACGGCATCATCACAATCAGGGCCTGTCGATGGCGCGCAATTCCGGCATTGCCTGGAGCAGCGAGCCGTATCTGTTCATGCTCGATGCCGACAACCGCCTACGGCCGCCGGCCTTGTCGCGATTGCATGCCGCCTTGCAGTGCTCCGGTGCGGCCTTCGCCTATTCGCAATTGCGCTGGTTCGGCGATACAGAGGGGATCGGCCTCGCCGATGTCTGGGAGCCGGGGCGGCTGGCGAACGACAATTATATCGACGCGATGGCCTTGATCCGGCGCGACGCGCTGCTGTTGGCGGGCGGCTATGCGGCGCTTGCCGACGGCCATGGCTGGGAGGATTACGATTTGTGGTGCCGGTTTGCCGAGCTCGGGCTGGAAGGGGTGTTTCTGCCGGAATTGCTGTGCGACTACCGCGTGCACGGCGCCTCGATGCTGCGCACCCGCACCAATATTCATTACGAGGCTCTGATGGCTGAGATGCGCCTGCGCCACCCCGGGCTGTTTCGTGCCCGTGCCAAACGGTAAGTATCAATTCAGGGCGCGTAATACGCGACGAATTCGTCCCATGCCGCCGCCTCGTTCCATTCCAAGGTTGCGGCATCGCATAAATCGGTGTTGATCCGCACCGGCGGCTCGGGGAATTCGCGCTGTTCACCGAGTTCGAGCGCGCAGGGAAGGCCAAGCCGCGCCGCCGCCTCGCGGCGCACCCGCTCGGCAAAGGCGCCCTGGCTCTCGGGATAAAAGCTCGGGTTGAGCCGGCGCGCGCTGCCCGGCGCCGGGCTTGCGGAGACGAAGCCGGCATAGGCGCGCGCCAACAAACTGACCGGCACGTTGTCGCGGACATAGCGCGGCGTCTGCGCCCGCGCGGTCTCGCCCTTCAGCCAGCTGCGCATCAGATAGCTGGTAAAGCGGGGCTCCTCGTACGGGCCGAATGGGTTCGGGATCACGAATTTCTCGAAGGTGACCCCCTCGCGGTCGGCATAGAACGCCGCAGCCGCGGCTGTCAGGCCCTTCGACAGGCCGTAGGGGCTGAAGGCGCGGAGCGGCTCGGATCCCGCCCCCTCATCCGGCTCGAAGACGCTGCCGGTCAGCACCAGGCGGCCGCAGCCGCGGTCCTTCAGCACCCGCAAGACCTCGGGCAGCCGGTGGAGGTTCAGCGCGGCGGCGCGGTACGGATCGAAATCGGGGCTTCGATAATCGCCGACCTCGGCGCCATGATGGCACAGCACATCGAACCCGCTAGACGTGGTGCGCGCCAGATCGAGAAAAGCGTCGCCGCCAAAGGCGCAGTCGAAGCGCGTCTCGCATAATTCTCGCACCAGCCGGGTGCGCTCGGCGCGAATGCCTTGGTAATTGCCGTCGCCGCGAAACGCCGCGGCCACCTGATGTCCGGCGGCGGCCAGCTCGCGCACAAACCAATAACCGGTGAAGGAGCTCGCGCCGGTGAATAGGACGCGCATCGCCGGCCCTAAGCGTCCAGATGCCAGGCCGGGTCGAAATCGCGCTGGTTCTTGTCCTTGTCGGAAATGACCAGCGGCTCGGCCGGCCAGCGGATCGCGAAGCGCGGATCGTTCCAGCGCACGCCACGCTCGCGGTCCGGCGCGTAGAAGGCCGAGACCAGGTACAGCGCTTCGACATCCTCGGTCAGCGTCAGAAAGCCATGCGCGAAACCGCGCGGCACATACATCATGTGCCGGTTCTCAGCGCTGAGCTCGGCGCCGAAACTCTGGCCGAAGGTGGCCGAACCGGGCCGCAGATCGAGGATCGCGTCCCACAACGCGCCCTTGATGCAGCGCACGACCTTGACCTCGGCCGCATCCCCCAGCTGGTAGTGCATGCCACGCAAGGTGCCGCGGTCGCGGCTGAGGGAATTGTTGATCTGTACGAAATGGGTTTCCAGCCCGGCTTCGCCGAATTCGCGCTCGCAAAAAAATCGCGCGAAAAAGCCGCGCTCGTCCGCGCGCTTGTCGAGCTCGATTACAAAGGCGCCGGCGAGCGGGGTCGGCACGAAGCGCATGATGCCCTCACGCCGTGGCGGCTTTGGCTGCGCCGGGCAGCGCCAGCCGATCGAGGCGGTGGCGCAAGGTGCGCAGCCGGACGAACTGGTCGCCGTCGAAATCGGCAGCCGAGAAGCGATGATCGTAAAACTGCGCCAGCAGCTCCTCCATGCCCGCCGCCAGCGTGTATTCGAGCCGGAAATCCGGCAGCAACCGGGTGAGCTTGCCGAAGTCGACGCGGTAATCGCGCGGGTCCTTGCCGACCTCTCCGGTGTAGACGATCGACGCGCCCGGCACGAGGTGTCGCACGATATCGGCGATGTCGCGCACCTGATAATTTTCTGCATCGCCGCCGACGTTGACCGATTGATTGTGGATCGCCGCGCGCGGCGCTTCAAGAAACGCGACGAAGGCGCTGGCGATGTCCTTGCAGTGAATGAGCGGCCGCCATGGCGTGCCATCACTCATGATGCGGATGTCGCCCTTGGCGACGGCGCAACCCAGGAGGTTGTTGACGACGAGGTCGATGCGCAGCATCGGCGAGTCGCCGTAGGCGGTCGAGTTGCGCAGAAAGGCCGGCGAGAAACTGTCGTCGGCGAGCGGCGCGATGCCTTCCTCGGCGACAATCTTCGATTCGGCATAGACCGACACCGGGTTCAGTGCGTCCGCCTCGGCGAGCGGCCGGTCCTCGGCTTTGCCATAGATCGAGCAGCTCGACGACAACAGAAACCGCGTCACTCCGGCCGCCTTTGCCGTGCGGGCCAACGCAATCGAGCCGCGCGCGTTGATGTCGCGGGTGATCTCGGGATCGAGGTCGCCCATCGGATCGTTCGAGATCGCCGCGAGGTGCATCACACAGTCGTAGCCTTCGAGATCGCGCGGCGCGAGCTGGCGCACATCGCGCACGATCTCGCGATCGGGCGGGGTCAGATTCTCCCAGCCGCAGCCCTCGAACAGGTCGAGATCACAGCCGGTGACGTGGTGCCCGGCCTCCTTCAACAACGCGACGAGATGTGCGCCGATGTACCCCCGGTGACCGGTGACAAATACCTTCATATGAACTTGCCTTTGCTGCTGCTTGGCGATTACCGCCCTGACGGCCGGCCGATGAGCAGTCGTCCGCTCAATGGGAGGATGCGTCCGCCCAAGGGGCCTCGCCCGCTTCCCACAATTTCGTCAGATATTCGTGATCGCGCTGGGTGTCCATGCAAGCCCAGAAATCGCGGTGCTGAAATACCGCCAACTGTCCGTCGCGCGCCAGCTTCGACAGCGGCTCGCGCTCGAGCACGCAAGTATCCTCCGTCGACAGATAGCGGGTGAAGTCGCGGCGGAAAAAGAAGTAGCCGCCATTGATCCAGGCCGAGTGGAGCTCCGGTTTTTCGACGAATTCCTTCAGCTCGTCGCCCTCCATGCGGAACTCCCCGAACCGCGACGGCGGGTTTATCCCGAGCACCGTGCCGAGCTTGCCGCGGCTGAGGTGAAAATCGAGCTCGGCCGCGAGATCGGCATTGGTCAATCCGTCGCCATAGGTCACCGCGAAGTGCTTGGCGTTGCCGAGATAGCGCGCCGCCGCCTGGGCGATGCGTCCGCCAGTCATTGTCAGCTCGCCGGTATAGGCCAGCGTCACCTTCCAGTCGCAGCTGTGATCGACGCTGTGTACGTCGAGCGAATTGGTCCTCAGATCGACCGTCACATCGCTGTGCATCGTGTAGAAATTCAGGAAGTAATCGCGGATGATCTCGCTCTTGTATCCCATGCACAGAACAAAGCGACTGAATCCGAAATGCGAGTAATGCCGCATAATATGAACGAGGATGGGGTCAGGACCCACGGGAATCATCGGCTTGGGGCGAAACTCTGTCATTTCCTTGAGGCGGGTGCCGAGGCCGCCACACAGAATAAAAACGGGAATATCCGCAACGTTCACTGCCATTTCCTTTAAAACCCCCGGTAAAGTCGGTGGCGGGCCGCGGCATCGAGGCCATCCGGCGCTATCAGCAATCCTGATACCGTTTTCGGCGCTAAATTGGAAGGGGAGCCGTCCTTTTCCCGGTTGCGGCCGGCACATAGCGGTGAGGCGGAAAACGTCTCGTCGATTGACTTGCCTGCCCGCTATCGGCATCTGATAGTCATTCCCGATTGGATCAGGCGACCACGGTGGCAAGACAAGCTTCTACGAAGAGGAGCGCGGGTGAGAGCGGTTTTTATGGTATTGGCGGCTGTGCTGCTGGCGAGCGGGTGCTCCGATGACAAGCCTGTCGCGGTCGGCGCGACCATGTCGCCGGACGACCTCAAGCGGAACTGCGCCGACCCGCAATGGAAGGAGAAGAACCTCGGCCTGTGGTATTCGGTTTGCCGACGGCCGCTGAGCTGGTGAGGTTTCGCGGGGATCAGCGCCCGGCCGGGATCACCGGCGTCGTCAGAAACGAGGCGCGTCCTCGGTCGACAAAGATTTGGGTTGTCGCCTTGCGCGGTTGCTCGCTCGAGCCTTCGGGCTCGCCCGAATTAGGGTTGACGTCGAAATGCGGGAAATTGCTGCCGGCGATGTCGAGCCGCAGCCGATGGCCGCGCCGGAACAAATTGGCAATCGGGAATATCGCGATCCGGCGCGTAGACTTCCCCCGGCCGCGTCGGGGCGGGCTCTTCCCAGGAGGCGCGGTACCGCAGCCGCAGCAAGCCCTCGCTGAGATTCATCGCGAAGCCCTGCGGGTAATCATCATTCGGCGGGTAGACATCGACGAGCTTGGCATGAAGGTCGGCATCCGGGCCGTCCGAGGCGACCCAGAGATGCAATTCGAGCGGTCCCGCCACTTCGAGATCCTCGGCGAGCGGCGGCGTCGCAAAGGACAGCACATCCGGCCGCTCGCTGAGCGGGCCGTAGGGCGGCCGGGCGCCGAACAGCCCCGGCCCGGTGCGCTGATCATAAGCGCCGGCCCGCATCACCGGCTCGCCAGACGACATGGCGCCGCCGATTGTCGGCACCGGATCGCAAGGATCAGCCGTGACGGCGAGCGGCGCCGCGCCGTCGCCTGGCACGGTCGTTGCCAGTGAGCGATCCGGCTGCAGGTAGAAGCGGGTCCATTGCGTCCCCGGAAACGGCCAATCGGCGCCATCGCGCCAGGCTCCGCCATGGTCGAGACGGCCGGCCGATGTCTTACGCCCGGAGCCGCCGCCCATCACGAAGACGCGCACCGCTGGCTCGCGGTCGATACCGTTGTCGAGGCCCTTGACCCAGCGGTCGAACCAGCGCCGCCGCAGATCGAAGAAATCCTCGGCGAGATTGCCATCGGCCGCCGCAGCGGGGCAGAAATCGACATCGCCGGCGTAGCCGAGCGAGCGGTCGCCGTGCGTCCAAGAGCCGAGGATCAGTTGCGCCGGCCGGCGCTTGGCGCGCGCGAGGCCCTGGTAGTTCTCCATTGCCGTGCGGGCATAAGGGTCGTACCAGCCCGACAGATGTACCGTCGGCACATCGGCGTAACGGTCGTAATAACCTTCGGCATAGATGCCGGGCTGCCGCCAGAATTCGTCGAAGGCGCCATGCGACCACTGCTCGAACAGGTAATCCTCATAATCGGGGGCGGCGCTGACCGGCGATGCGCCGCGCCGCCAGCCATGGCCGGGCAGGCGGGCGAACCAGGCGGCGATGTCCTGCGCCGAAAGCGTTGCCCGGGTCTCGGGGTCGCGGGCATCGGCCAGCGCGTTGCGCCAGGCCCAGGTCGCCTGCTTCAGATCGAACGCGCCGCCATGCCGGATGCCGCTGCGGTAGGCGTTCGAAAAGCCGCCGCAATCGAGGAACTGAGCGGTGAGCCCGGGCGGATCGAGACAGCCGAGCGCCATTTGGGTGTGCGCGGAATAGGAGAGGCCCATCGTGGCGACGCGGCCGTTGCACCAGGGCTGCTGGACCAGCCAAGCGAGCGTATCGAAACCGTCCTCGGCCTCGCTCAGATATTTCGTGAACCGCCCTTCTGAACGGTAGCGGCCGCGGCAATCCTGATAGGCGACGGCATAGCCGTGCGCGATGAAATAGGCAGCGACCTCGGCGCGCGAGCGCGGCGCCGCGACGGCGGCGGTGCGCTCCGACCGGCTCGGCGCCGATTTATCGTAAGGGGTGCGTTCGAGAATGACCGGGAACGGGCCGCCGCTTTCCGGCCGATAGATGTCGGTGGCGAGCCCGATCCCGTCGCGCGCCCGGACCATGACGTCGCGCTCGAATTCCATCGCGGCTCGCCTCCCTTGCCCGCGCCCGGCATTTCCGCTAAATCCTCGCGCCGTTCCGCAGACGGCACGGGCGCGTAGCTCAGCGGGAGAGCACTACGTTGACATCGTAGGGGTCACAGGTTCAATCCCTGTCGCGCCCACCATATCTTGCAAGGGGTTAAGCCGATCGGCCGGCTCGCACGATATGCGCCCTGCAGCTTAGCAATGGAAGCGGCGTGGAGATCGAGTGCATCGCCGTCGGCCGGGAAGCGCCAGTTCATCGCCGCCAATAACCGCGATCTGCCTCGGCACGAATGTGCGAGGGCCTGATGTCGTTCCTGATCTCTCGCGAGAAGCTTGCCCCGCAAGGCATCGGAAAATCGGTTCCGCGACGGGAGGATTCGCGATTGCTGACGGGCCGAGGCCAATACGCGAACGATTTCAGCCTGCCCGGCCAAGCCCACGCCTACCTCGTGCGCTCGCCGCACGCGCACGCGTCGATTGTGAAGATCGACGCGGCACAGGCGATCGGCGGCCCCGGCGTGCTGGCGGTGCTGACCGGCAGCGATGCGGTCGGCGATGGCCTGTGCCCGATCCCGCACAGCCCGGTGCCGACGAACCCGCACGAAGTGCCGCTGCGCAATCGCGACGGCTCCGCGTTCTTCATCGCACCGCATCCGGTTCTCGCTGGCGATGCCGTGCGGTACGTGGGAGAACCGGTCGCCATCGTGGTCGCGGCGACGCTCGCCGAGGCGATGGATGCGGCCGAACGGGTGGATGTCGTCTACCAGCCGCTTGCGGCTGTCGCCCGGTCCCGGGACGCGCTATCGCCCGGAGCGCCGCCCGTCTGGGAGCAGCATGGCTCGAATCTGTGCATCGACTCCGCGGCGGGTGATAAGGAGGCGACCGACGCAGCGTTCGCGCGCGCCGCGCATGTCGTGCGGCTGGAGACGACGATCAACCGCGTCACTGGCGTGCCGATGGAATTGCGGGCGGCCATTGGTGTGTACGATGAGCCTGCCGCGCGATTCACTGTGTACACCAGCGCCGGAGGCGGGGTCGTCCGCCAGCGGGACGACATTGCCGGAGCGCTCGGCGTGCCGAAAGACGCGGTGCGCGTGGTGTCGGGCGATGTCGGCGGGAATTTCGGGATCCGCAACAACACCTGCCCGGAGTTCGCACTGGTCGCCTGGGCGGCGAAACGCGTCGGACGGCCGGTCAAATGGGTTTGCGAGCGGCGCGAAGCCTTTCTGACCGATTTCCACGGCCGCGACCTGACATCGGAAGCGGAGCTCGCCCTGGATGCGGACGGAAACTTCCTCGCCTTGCGTGCGGTTAACACTAGCAATCTCGGCGCAAGTGCGATTTCCTTTGTGCCATTGGCCAAAGGCATCGCGGTGTCGTCGAGCGTCTATGACATCCCGACCTCGTACATGCGCGGCGTCGGAGTTGTCACCGACACTACGCCGACCTCCGCCTATCGCAGCGCCGGGCGCCCGGAGGTCATGTTCGTCCTCGAACGCATGATCGACATCGCGTGCCGCCGCCATGGATTTGATCGGCTGGAGTTACGACGGCGCAACCTCGTGCCGCCGGACGCTATGCCCTATCGCAATCCGTTGGGTCTGGTTTATGACAGCGGTGACTATCCGGCAGCGCTGCGGCGCGCCGCCGGGCTCGGCGATTGGGCTGGATTTGAGACTCGCCGGGCCGAAGCCCATCAGCGCGGCCGGTATCGCGGCATCGGCATCGCGAATTCGATAGAGCTGAACACCGGGGGGCCGCGCGAGCGGGCCGAAATGACGATCGATCCGTCGGGTACGGTCGAAATTGTGCTCGGCACGATGTCGGCGGGCCAGGGTCACGAAACGAGCTTTGCGCAGATCGTCAGCGAATGGCTCGGGGTCGATCCCGAACAAGTCAGCCTCGTCACCGGCGACACCGACCGCGTGCAGGCGGGTGGAGGCTCGGCATCGGCGCGCTCGATGCGGCTCGGCGCCTGGGTGATGGCCAAGGCCGCCGATCAGATTGTCGAGAGAGGACGCAGGATCGCGGCCGTGATGCTCGAGGTCGCCGAGGAGGATGTCGAATTTGCCCGGCAGCGCTTCCTCGTGAAGGGAACCGACCATTCTGTCGGTCTTTTTGAAGCAGCCGCCGCTGCTGTTTCGGGTGACCTCCCGGGCGATCTGCGAGGGCCGTTGATCGGGATTTCCGATCAGGTCATGAGCCTTCCGTCTTTCGCATACACCTGCGCCGTGTGCGAAGTGGAGGTCGACCCGGAGACCGGGCTCGTCGAAATCGTCCAGTATACGTCGATTGACGATTGTGGCCGGGCGGTGAACCCGATGCTGATCCATGGCCAGAGCCACGGCGGCATCGCGCAAGGTATCGGCCAGGCGCTATGGGAGGAATGCTTCTATGATCGGGACTCTGCTCAGCTTCTGTCCGGATCCTTGATGGACTACGCAATGCCGCGGGCCGACGGTCTGCCGCCGTTTCAAACCGAGATTAGCGAGGTGCCGTCCACGACCAACCCACTTGGCATGCGCGGCGGTAGTGAGGGAGGCATCACGCCGGGGCTGGCGGTGGTCGCAAATGCGATCGTCGATGCGCTGACGGAATTCGGCATCGAGCACATCGAGCTACCGGCCACGCCGGAGCGCATTTGGAACGCAATCCGGGTCTCGCGCAGCCACGACTAACAACGCCCCGACTGGCAGTTGGTCGGAGCCGGGTTTAGCGCCGGCGATCGCCGGAATGGGCCCGATGGCGTGTTACTGGGCTTACTCGGGCGCGCGATCCAGGATGCACTTCAGCGTGACCGCGCCATTCAGCCCGGCGGCGGCAATATGGCCTCCTTCGGCAATTCGTCGGCGCTGAGCTTCTTCCCAGTTACGGCCACCGAAGAAACGGGTCGGCTTCAGGCTGGGTCCGTCGATATCGTCGAGGCAGCGCGCGTTCACCGTGACCCTGTCGGGCTGCGAGCGCGGCACGTAGAACGCGTGCATGCCGCAATATGAGCAAAAGGTGTGCTGCGCCACGCCGGTATCAAAGGTGTAGGTGGTCAGCGCGTTCTTGCCCCGCAGCAATTCGAAATGCTCCGGCTCGACCGGCAGATGCAGAATGCCCTTCTTCGTGCAAACCGAACAGTTGCACTGTGACAGCAGGTTCAAATCAACCTGCGCGCGGAAGCGTACCCGGCCGCAATGGCAGCCGCCCTCGCGAGTTTCCAGCATCTTTCACACTCCCTTAGTCAGCTTCTCGGATCTCAACCCGATGCAGTTTGCGCGACTATGGTCTGGAGCGCAGTCAATCCCTCGGTCAGGGCGGCAGGCCCCGGCTGCAGGATGATCGGCGACTTGATCTCGTGCAGAGCGCCGTTGCGAACCGCCGATATCCGCTCAAAACCGGGTCGCGCCGCGACCTTCTCGGCACGAAATTTCTTGCCGCACCACGAGCCGATGATGATGTCGGGCTGACGCGCGATGATCTCCTCGGTCGTGACGATCCGCTCCTTTGCCGACTTCCCGCCGGCTCGATCGGCGAAGATGTCGGTGCCGCCCGCGGCCCCGATCAGCTCCGACACCCAGGCGATGCCGGAGATCATCGGCTCGTCCCATTCCTCGAAATACACCAGGGGCCGCCGCGGCAGCATTGCGGCGCGGCGGCGAGCGGCGGCGAGCCCGGCTTCCAGCTCTGCGGCGAGACCGCCCGCCCGGTCAGCGGCGCCGACCAGCGCGCCCAACATGCGGATCATGTCGAAGATCTCGGCGATGCTGCGCTGGTTGAAAGCGTGAACGGCGATGCCCTCCCGGATCAGCGCGGCGACGATGTC
>Ga0137418_10003612_pt1 | contig 14221 bp, 11 predicted proteins | sample CZODoug3_1_2_16f_FD_122242 | JGI IMG/M metagenome (GOLD analysis project Ga0137418, IMG submission 122242) | Vadose zone soil fungal communities from Angelo Coast Range Reserve, California, USA - CZODoug3_1_2_16fungal (Hybrid Assembly) | ecosystem: Environmental > Terrestrial > Soil > Vadose...
GAGAGCGGAATGCCCCGGCTGATGCCCACGTACTTGGCCGCGTATTGCTGAAAGACGTCACCGATCACCCAAACAAAACCGCCCAGCATCAGCCAGAAAAGAACGTCGCGCGCGCTCGTCAGTTCGCGCCACAGGGGAGCCAGGCCGAGATAAGTGATGGCGAGAGTGGCCATCATGCCCAGCTCCCCGAAGGTGAAGAAGGTGACAAAGGAAAGCGGATTCATGCCGGTCAAGTAGGCTTTGCGATAAGGGATGTACATCGTCCCCCAGAGGATTCCCGCGCCCAGTGCGGCCCAGACGCCGCGCAGGGAATGCGCCGCTGGAGCTGCGGTTGAAGAGGCCACGGCTAGCAAGGCCGCGCCCGCGCACATTACGAGCGCGCCACCCAACACACCCGTCCAGCGACGCCAGCCTGCCTGGCGGAGCTCATTGAAGAAAAGAAAACCCCAAAGAATGCCGAGAAGGCTATTCGAATTCCACAAAGGAAAGGCGATGCTCAAGCCGATGTCACGGATGGCGAAAATCGTCAGCGTGTTGGCCACGGCCCAAAGACATCCGGCAAGAAGCGCCCAGATGATTAGGTGCGGCGCCCGGCGAACATCGGCGCGGACAGACGAGGTGCCCAGAATCAGCGCCGGCAGGCTCCAGCGCGCGAGAAAAACGCCGATGACCATGATGAGCGAAATGACCATCGGCGAGATGCCGATGGACACGAGCTTCGTGGGCGCTTCCGCGGCACCGAGCCAGGCTCCCGCCGCGAAGCCGGAAAGGATGCCGAGGAGTTGAAGCTTTTTCGAACGCGACGCGTCTGGGATTGCAGGGGCGAACTGGGAAGGCGAGACAGGCGGCATTTTGCTCCAATCTGAAATTCAGCGAATAAATCGAAGAAGCAGCAATCCACCCATCAGGACGGCGACGGGCACCCAAAAATGGATGTCGCTGAGAATGCTGGCCCACCTGCCGCGGGTATTCGGGTCCGGTTCAGTTGCGTTCATATTCGATTCCTAATGAATCCAAGTAGGAAGAGGCTCATCTCTTCTTCAACTCTGCGTCCCAGTTCACCACTAGCGTGATGGGATCAGGCACGGCAGACTGCAGCATGCTATTTATCAAGAACAGGTTCCCGTCTGCCGAGACATCGTAAGGCCAGCTTGGGGAGGGAACTCGATGCGTGCGAAACAGAGCGTGAATCTTTCCTACCACGGGACTCTCCTTTCGCTCAGAGATCTCCGCAGCCGTCATCGTGTCGTTCGATCCTTCAATGTAGAATAGCTCCTTCCCGTCGTGTCGCCACACGGGTGAGTTTCCTCCGTTCGCGGAGACCTGCCACTTGCCGGCGCCACTCGGAAACGATGAAATATAGACCTCTCCGCGTCCCGATTCCCATGAGACATACGCGATCCACTTCCCATTCGGAGAAATTCGGGGAAAAGTGAAACGCGAGAGTCCAGAAATGCCCGACAAGAAAGGAATCGTCTTACCGCCCGCAGGTCTGGATAGCACCAGAAATTGTAGGCTGCCGTGTTGCGGGTCCTCCTGAAAACCAGCGATGAATTGGCCATCCGGAGACCACGTGGTCGCGTAGCGATGTCCTTCGCTCGGAGACACCACGTTCTCTGCACCCACGCCGCTTACCGATTTCTCATAGATTTGAGAGTGCCCGCCGCGCTGGGAGCTGAACACGATTTGACTCCCGTCGGGCGACCAGACGGGAAGGCGGTTCTGCTCACTTGGTTGACTAAAGGTCAGCCGCGTCCTCGAACCCTGCGTCAAGTCGTAAATCCAGATATCGCTGTTTGTAGAGGTATGAGCATTGTAAATTTCGACAGCGACTTTCCGGCCATCCGGGGAGAGGCTGGGGCCGAAATAAAGTCCGGGCTCTCCAACCTTCCCAATAATTTTTCCGTTCCGGTCCATCCAAATCAGTTCAGAGACTCCTTTTCCAACGGCTCTTGTGTATGCCAGGACGCCGTTGGTGGACACAGAGAAAGCTGAATGGTTTACGTTTCCGTTCCACGAGACTTGGTCCGCAATGGGGACGGGTTCGCCGGATACGCGCAGGCGATCTGCATCGAAGGGCTGCGCCACCAGGATGTCCCCGCGTGGATAAAGAAGCAATCCAGGCGGAGCATAGAGGGGATTGCCAGTCGCGCCCAAGACGCCCACTGGCTCTACTGAATCGATAGTGCCAAGATGGATCTCGCTGCTGGTTATGTCTGTGGTCCTGGCAAGATAGAGAAAATGCCGGCCATCAGGCAGAAACTGCGGCCAGCGATGGGTGTCTTCGTGGCGTGCAGTGTCCAGCTTGGTTGCAGCTGCCGGCGCACCTCCTGTTGCGGCTACCCGAAAGAGGCTTGCAAATGGCGAAGGGGCAAACACGATCAAGCCATCCCGGTTCCAGGTCCCGCCGCGCCCTTCGGGCGCTGGACAAAGCACCTGGACCGGACCGCCCGAGGCATCGACTGTTTTGAGCTGACCATCGGCAAAGAAACCGATGGAATGTCCGTTGGGGGACCAAAATGGAAAAGAGGCCCCTTCTGTCCCGGCCAGGACCTGGCCAGTAAGCGCGTCCAGCGGGCGAATATACAACATTTCCGGACCTGCTTGACCAACCACGCCAACCACAATGCGTGACCCGTCAGGCGAGACGGCTACCGAGGCCCACTCATTTGCGCTCTGGGCGAAGGATGACTTTTCCGGAGCCAAGATCGAAGAACGAGTAACGTGGTGCTCGGGAACGGGCCGCCAGAAGTAGGCTGTCCCGAGTCCGGCAAGTAGCGCAGCGACGGCAACTACAGTCGTCAACCGACCTGTGCCGCCTTTGGCGCTCCCCAACTTCGCCGTCGCGGCTCCATCCTGCGAGCTGCTCTCGCTGATCCACTTTAGCTCGCTCGCCAGGTCACTCGCGCTTTGCCATCGTTCGTCAGGGAGTTTTGCCAGGCATTTCTTAATGGAATGATCCAGCGCGGGCGGAGTCATCGGTTTCACGGCGCTGATCGGCGCGGGCTCCTTTTCAAGGATCGCTGAGGCCACACTGAGTTGGCTCTTGCCGTCGAAAGCTCGCTGCCCCGTCAGCATCTCGTACAGCACCGCGCCCAGCGAAAAAATGTCGCCACGGCTATCCAGTTCCTTGCCTTCAATCTGCTCTGGCGACATGTACTGAAAGGTGCCGAGAATGGTGCCTTCCTGCGTCACGGGAGTTGTGGGCGTCGCAGCTGTGGTGAGAGTGGCGCCGGTTGTGAGCGCCACGACAGGCTTGGCCAAGCCGAAGTCGAGGAGCTTCGCGCCCGTCGGCGTCAGCATGATGTTGCCGGGCTTTAGGTCGCGATGCACGACGCCGCTGCGGTGCGCTTTGTCGAGGGCGTCGGCGATCTGGCCGCCAAATTTTACGACTTGATCGAGCGGAAGAGGGCCTTTCTCCAGCCGCTTCGCCAGCGTCTCGCCTTCCACGCATTCCATGACCAGATAGTCGATGCCGTCCTGATGGCCGACGTCGTGGAGTACGCAGATGTGCGGATGATTCAGGCTGGAAATTGTTTTGGCTTCGCGCTCGAAGCGCTGCTTGCGAAGCGGATCATTCGAAAGCTGCGGCGGCAGGATCTTGATCGCCACGGTGCGTTCCAGGCGCGTATCCCGCGCGCGATACACCTCGCCCATGCCGCCAGCGCCCAGCGGTCGAACGATCTCATAAGGACCAAGCCTGCTCCCGGCGGATAGACTCACGATTGGCGCAAATTATAGCCTTAAAACCTATCCGTTTCCGAGCGGCCAAGCCTCCTCGGTTCCTCGTCAATTCTTGCCTGACCAATTTGCTCGTCCGAACGCGTGTAGCTCGCGGGGCTTTCCTGTGCCGCCCGTAGTGGACTTGACGGCCTGTTGGCCCGAGCCTTAAGCTCCACGAAATTCCGCGACTGAATCTGAATCTCGCGCGAAGGGAAGGGCGGCCAGGGAGAAATGGGCAGCACGTTGGCAAAGATCTATGTCGTACTGAGCGGAGCAATCTTGGTTGTGGTCGGCGTGGTGGGATTCTTTCGCCACGAAATGTTCAATCTCACATTCCCTCCCGCCCATAACGTATTTCACCTGGTGAGCGGCGCCATCGGTCTTTGGGCCGGGCTCGGGAACATCGCGAATGGGGTGCGGCGGTTTGGCCTGATTTTTGGAGCGATCTATACACTGATGGCTATCGCAGGCTTCGCCGGCCTGCGCGACCTCGGTCCCATCCAATTGGATTTGAATACGCATTTCAATTTCATCCACCTTGGAGTTGGTCTGCTCAGTCTGGCGGCCGGTCTTGCTGGCGCAAAGCCGGCCGTGACCCAATAGACCGAAGCATCTTCTCCCTGCGGCGAGGGGCTCAACTCAATCGGCAATGAAGGGAATCACGTGGTCAAGCGATCCGGAGAGATGGGGCGCAACTGCCAAGCCTCGAGCGAAACGAGCGCAGGCAGATCGTTGTCGCTGAAGCGGGGGCGGAGGACTCCCTCCGGCTTGCGATAAATGCGCGTCGTGAGGACGTGCTGACGGTCGCAGATGAGCTCGGCAACGGAAGCGTCCAAGAAAAGATGGAACTCGATTTCGTGTTTTGGCCCAAGGGGCACTTCCAGGGCAACCCCCTTGACCGTGAGTGTCACCGCGGCTGCGCCCTTCGGCTCAAGCTTGGCGGACCACCAGGAGCCGCTGCGGTCCGCCAGGGTAAACGTGAAGCGGGGCGATTTGATTTTCCAGGCCAGCTCTCCGGCAAGATTCTCGATTTGGATTTCTTCCATCGCGTGACCCATCTGGGACAAGTCCGCATGTCGTCCCGGAAGAACGAACGATTTCGCGCGCAGCGCCTGTGTTCCCGGCGCAACCTGCATCTCGAGGCCGCCATCAGAATTGAGCGATAAGACTCTGGGCAGGGCCATGCAGCCAGCCCAACCGGCGGCACTGAATTCGGCTTCGGCGCGTGTTTCCGGAATCCAGCCCCACAGGATGCGCTTGCCCTTGGCGTCGAGCTGCGTTTTCTGCGCGTAGTAGGCGCCGTGATCGAGGATGCCACGCCTCTCGGAATGAAACACGTGTTCCTTGGGATCGAGTTCGCCGGACTCCCAAATTACCTGACCCGCGGTCGAATAGAGGAGAACGTGCTTCTTTCCCAGCGGAAAAAAATCAGGGCACTCCCACATCTCACCAGAGTCCACGGGATTGCTGGATTCCTTTCCCGTCCACTTTCCGGAAGCGAGCGGGTGCAGGTATTCCCACTGGCGCAAGTCCTTCGAGCGGTAGAGAAGCACGCGGCCGCCTTGCTTGAAGAGACCCGAGCCGACACCGAGATACCAATTTTCACCTTCGCGCCAAAGAAAAGGATCGCGGAATCCCGCCAAACGAGGGTCCTTGGGCGGCTGAAGCACGGGCTGATCCCATTTGGTCCAGGTGAGAAGCTGCGGATCGTCGGAGGTAGCAAGGCACTGTACCTCGCGAAAGTTGTGGACACCGTCGCGGAGAGTCGCTTGTTCCGGAGCCACAGTCTTCACACCCGTGTAGAGAATTGCAGCGGTGCCGTGATCGTCCACGGCGCTTCCGGTGAAACACCCATTAGCGTCATCCCCGCCAGGAGTCGGAGCAAGCGCAATCCGCAAATGTCGCCAATGAATCATGTCCGCGCTCAAAGCGTGAGCCCAGTGCATATCGCCCCAGACGGCGGCGTTCGGGTTGTATTGGAAAAACATGTGGTAGTGGCCCTTCCAGTAGATCGGGCCGTTGGGATCATTCATCCAGTTTTTGGCGGGGAGCAGATGATATTGCGGGCGGAGCGGATCCGCAGCGAGGCGCTCCCGCGAATCCGAAGCCTGACTCTTCCAGAAAGACGACGGCAAAGTAGCGCACGCACCGGAACCGCCGAGAGCCCGCACGAAATCGCGCCGCAGAATGCGCATGGCAATTATCCCTGTAGTTTAAATCGGCTGGGACGTTCGGCTATTGCTTCTCGTGCTTTGCGTGCGCTGCTTCTTGTTCGCTTTTGTAAGCTTTCCAAGCTTGGTCGATGACGTAGGCGTGAACCGCATCCGCCTCAGCGACTGTCATATGGGCTTTGGGGAAAGCAAACTTCGGCGGATCCGCAAGACCGGGCATGCCTTTCGACCAGTGGCTGCCGCCCAAGACGATGCCATACCAATCCTTATGCACTTCAGGCGGGGCATAGCGCAGATCGGGGATCGCGCCATCCTCCACCCAAGCGCCGCTGCCGTCGATGAAGGGCGAGTGGCAACCTTCGCAGTAAAACGTTACGTAAAGTTTTTCGCCCTTGCTGACAGTTTCGGGACTGGCTTTGAGCTCCGGCGGTTTCGGCACGGGTGGAATTTCAATGTGCGGAGCCGGAAAGGGAACCTTGCCGCCAAGTTTGAAGGCATACAGGCGATTTGGGCCGCGCTTGGATTCGGGTGTGGCCATGGTGCGCGCGGGAGCAAAGAGGCGCGATCCGGAACCCCAGCCCACAGAAGTAATCACATACTGTTCGCCGTTCATAGAAAACGTGACGGGTATGGAATCGATCGCGGACTTCGTCTGCATGGACCAGAGTTTTTTTCCGGTGTCCGCGGCATAGGCCGCAAATTCGCCGGTGCCTTGTCCCTGAAAAACCAAGTTGCCGGCCGTGGAGAGCACGCCGCCGTTGACGGAGATCAGTTCCTCGACGGACCAGCGCGCGGTTTCGGCGATGGGGTCCCAAGCGATCAGCCGGCCATAGAGCCCCTGACCGCTTTCTCCTGCTTCCACTGCGGCTTTTGTGTCGGAGCGGCGGTCCGTGGATGGAATATAGACCAGCCCTGTGAGCGAGCTATAGCTCATGGGCCACCAGTTGTGGACCGTCCACTGTCTGCCGCCGCCCTGCGACGCGGGGATCAGGACGGGGCGTCCCGTTTGAAGGTTGTAAGAACTAGCCCAAGCGGTTTTGACGAGCGGCCTGGCGGAAAGCAGCTTGCCGGTTTTGGCGTCCAGGATATAGAAGAAGCCATTCTTGGGGGCGGTCATCGCCACGTGACGCTTTTCCCCGTTGATCGGGAGGTCGGCCATCATGATCTGGTTGTTTTCCGAGTGCACGCCCTCGGTGCCCGTCTGGAAGTGCCAGACGTATTCTCCGGTGTCCGCCTTCACCGCGATGATGCACTGGGAGAAGAGCTTTTCCCCGGTAATTTTGACTCCGGTCATTTCACCGTAGCCGACGTCCGCGCCCGCGGTGCCAAAAATCACGAGGCCGGTGGAGTCGTCATACGTGATGGCGTGCCACACGTCCCCGCCGCCGATCTTCCACGAGCCTTCGCCAAACCAGGTTTTCGAGGCCATCTCCAGTTCTTTTGTTTCGAATCCTTTTGCGGGATCGCCCGGAACGGTCCAGAACCGCCAGACTTCCTTGCCCGTCTCGGCGTCATAGGCGGCAAGAGCGCCGCGGACGCCATCATCCGAGCCGTTGTAACCCATGAGGATTTTCCCCTTGGCAATTCGGGGCGCGCCGGTGATGCCAGTTTGCAGGGGCTCGCAGACGGTGGCCTCCCAGATCTTATTGGCTGTGGCGGCATCGATGGCCATCAGGCGGCAGTCGCCGGTGCCCACATAAACTTTTCCATTCCAGACGGCCACGCCTCCATTGGTGCGCGCAGAATAAGAGCCGTTCAGCGCCTGGTCGAGCCGGATTTTGGGATCGTACTTCCAGAGGAGTTTTCCCGTGGATGCTTCCACAGCGTAAACCTTGGAGAGCGGGGCGCCGATGTAGATGACCCCGTCGACAACGATCGGCTCGGAGACAATGCCCATGGCGCCGTCGTAATCCAGATACCAGGCGAGGCCCAAATTGCCGGCATTCTGATCGTTAATCTGCTTGAGCGGGCTGAAATGTTTCGAATCGTTGGTGCGCCCGTTCACCATCCAGTTGTTCCCGGTGGCGGCATCGGACATGACCCGCGCCTCGTTCACATTGCCGGGCTTCGTCGTGCTATCCGCCGAAGAGCGAAGCGCAATGGCAATTCCGATCGCGACGATGATGAGGGTCAGACCCAGAACACGCCGCGTTTTCATGCCAGGCCGCCTTTCGAATGAGGCTCCGAACGTACGCCACGCCGTTGCGAGATCGCTTGCCCGAACTCTGATTGGCGCGGAATTTCCGAGTGCCATGTTAGGTGCGCGGCGGAAAGAAAGTCAACGCGTGCGAAGTTACGTTTTGCGGTGCGCGAGCGCGCGAATTTCGCTCCAGAGAACGAATACGAAATAGACGGAGAGCAGAAGAAGTTCGGGTTCGATGGCATGGCGGTATTTTGCGACGGGATAGACGAAATAATAAGCAACGGGATAAACGAGGAGAGCGGCAGCGAAGAGCAGCCACCCGCGCGGGAGTCGCGTCAAAACGAAAAGAAGCCCGAGCCAGCCGCCGAGAGACAGCGGCCAGAATTCCCAGGGCTGCCACCATTCCCTGCCCTGATAGAGCAGCGATGTGCCATCCCAGAACCACCAGGTGCGGTGGAGCGACAGGTCGAGAAATTCGGAAGGATACTCGCGGACAAAACGCAGGCCGTCTTTCTTGTAGTAGTCGAGGAAACCCTGCTCTCCCATAGCCGCATATTCTTTGAGCACCGCGGGATTGGCCCCGGGATGCTTGCCGCTGAAACCCATGCCGTTGCTGAAGTGGTAGTTGCCGAGGTGAAACTCAAACCAGAAGTTGCTGCGAAAAAAAACCGGCCGCCCGAAGACGCGCTCGTTGCGGATCAGCCAGGGTGAAACCAGCGCCGTGAAAAGCACACCGGCAAGCACGGCGGAAGCGAACCAGGGCCTGAAGGAACGGTGGTTCACAAAGGCCGCGTAGAGAAAGGTAAACGGCATGATGCTGAGCAAAGCGGGATTGGTGAGCGCGATCACCGCCCAGAGCGCGCCGAGCGATAGCCAGAGCTTCCGGGTGTTTTTCTCCGCGACATCGAGCGTAACGATGAAGGCCGCGGAAAGAAGAAAGGCGCTGGCGGTAAAATCCCAAATCCAGGAAACCGTCCAGCGAAAGAAAATGGGGCTGAGCGCCCAGATCCACGCGGCGCAGAATCCAACTTGTGCGCCGAACGTGCGGCGGCCCAGGGCGTGGATAGTGATACCGGTGGCGGCGGCGATGATGCACTGAATGCCAAGGAGCACGATCGCGGAGGCTGCAGAATAGCTACCGAAGAGCCGGAAGACCAAGGCAACTAAATAAGGATAAACCGGGGCGACCCAGGCGGTCGGTCCAGTGTCCAGGTGAAAAGGCGAACTGAAACCCTGCCCGCGAACAATGTGATCCGCAATGCTGCAAATTTCCTCGCCGAAAGGAAGGTTATCGTTCGGGGAGCCGAGGTAGGTTTTTTTCCAGAGCACGAATCCGAAACGCAGGATAAATCCGCACGCGAGAAGCACGATGTACAGGTTGCGATACCCGGCATTCTCCGGCGGCGAGTCGGGATTTGTGGGAGCTTCCGGGGCGGCGACAGACATACCATTTATTGTGGGAGACACTCTCGTCTAGCGGCAAGGTGGAGTTGGAGTTTGAATTCTTATGCGGCACTGGGAAAGGGGATGAGCAGTTAACAAAAAACGCGGCGTAAGCCTAAGTTCAATGTCGGCGGAACGGCGCAGAGAAACTGGCGAGGAGATTTCGCAAGGTATCCTTAAACGAATTTCGCGGGTGTTCTTTCCGCTTGAGTTCACGCTTGCGGGCGAAGCTGCGAGCGGCCATCTCCAGACCGACCCAATCGGTATTCTCCAGTGCGGTACATTCCTCATCAGAGAGTCCAGCGCGCCGGGCTTCGGCGCGTGGGTTTGCTTTGAACCGGGCGCGAGCGCCGGCATCCATGTAAATGTGCGTCAAAAAGGCTTCGAAAGCGCGGGCACTCATACGAGCACTTCCTGAGAAACAGTGCGCCGGGCTCTGCCACGGGCCAGAGCCTGGCGCGCGAGTTCCACCTGCGCCAGCAAGCAATCCATCGAAGGATAGGCGCCGTCCCGTTCGAGGATCACGGTGAGCGGGTTCGGCGAAAGTGCAGCGGCTTCCTCCAATAATTCGAAAACCGGATCGGGAACATCGTGGAGGTGATCGTCAAGAAGCCGCTGGCTGCCATCGGGCGCGGAAATGAATTTTCCGCCGGCGATGTGAATGGCCCTGAAGCGCGCCGCGGGGATTTGCGGCAGAAACGCTTTGGGATCGTAGCCATGATTCAGGCCATTCGCGTAAACATTGTGAAGATCGAGGAGCAAATCGCAATCTGCCGAAGCAAGGATGCCGCTGATCCATGCGGACTCGGAAAGATTGCTGCCGGGCGGGTCGATGAGCGTAGCGATATTTTCCACGATGGGCTTGCTGCCAACCAGCGCGGCGGCGCGCGACAAATTTTCAGCCGCGCCTTCCAGGGTGTCCGCGGTGCGCGGAGTAGCGGCGAGGTGTCCGATCTCGATTCCTCCGCCGCGGACAAAAGCAAGATGCTCGGACCAGAATTCCGGCCGCACCTGCTCGACGAGGCGGGCCATTTTTTCCAGGCGCTTGGTCTCGACGGGAACGGACGAGGCAAGTCCCATGCCCACACCGTGGAGAACAACGGAAACCTGGGAGGCCAAAGTCTTGAGCGCACGGATTTGGCGAGGCGCGCCAAAGAAATCATCGGCGACAACTTCAAGCAGATCGATGTATTCGAGATGACTGAAAATCCCAGCGGCGAGATCGGCGCGCCAGCCAAGGCCAACTCTGTCTTGGAGTTCATTCATGGTGTCAGCTTCCGCAACCACCGCAGCCTCCGCCGCAACCGCCTCCACACCCTCCGCCGCCACCGCAACTGCTGTCTCCACTGCCGCAGGAGGAACTGCCAGAGTCCCAACCGCCAGATCTACGGGGCGGTTTGCGCGGAGAAAGAGCTGTCACTTGAGGGAAGAGGACGGGAGGGACCTCCGTAAGTCCGTAAGCGGAAGCCAGCCAAACCAAGTCCGTGGTCGCGCCGCCGGGACGAAGTGAAGGGGCGCGGCGGCGAAGCGAACTGAAAAGAGATTTGACGTCTTCGAGGAACTCCTCGCCGCGCGCCGTGCGAAACGGATTGCTCGTCCTCGAGGTCACGTAAGCGGCGAGGCCGGCAAGAATGATCAGAAAGAAGATATTAGTGCGGCCTCGGCTGAGAGCAATGACGATTTTGAGGGCAGCGACGCCCAATAAGACGCAGATAGCCAACATAAGCCGGCGGCGGCGCGCGGATCGAATTTCTGGATCCGGCAGAAGGCCGTATGCCTCAAGCCTGCAGGCGTAGTCAGTGCAACCCATTAGTAAATCCAATGTGGTGCTGACTGGTTTGGCTGTCTTGAACGCTTCGAGGATGCTCTTCTCGATGGGGCGCTTCACGCTATCGACAGCAATGGGATCTTTCACTTCGAGGCGGTTCTCGGCCACTCCAGGAAAGAGGACAGATGTTCCGGAGCTCTTGAGAGTCAGAAAACCACGGTCGATGAGGGAAAGGGTGGCGACGCGAAGGGCTTCGATCTCGCCCCCGCGAAGACACGCGACAAGGTAGGGATCGTCTAGAGGAGGTTTCCCGGCGTCAGGGGACTCGTCGCGCTGGCGAAGGTAAAAAAGGATGAAAAGGACGGCGGCGGAAAAAATGAAATAGAACAGCAAAAACTCGGGACCGCGAAGATCAAAGGGATTCACGGCGTACCTCACCGGAAAGAGCTTCGGCTTGAGAGTGCATGCGGCATGCAAGATCGAGTACCTGGAAAAAGAGGATCGGGCCTTCACCTGGAGCAGCGAGGTGCGATTCCTGTATGACCGAGAGGGACGCAAGGGTCTGCGGCCAGTTCGCGAGGGCAAGGTCGGAGCCGATGCGTTCAAGAGCCTGCTGGCTCGAGGCGGCAGCGGTCCCTTGAAGTTCGAGAAGTGCGGCAGCCGAAGAACGAAGCGGGCCAACGGCGTGGGCGATGACCAGGTCTAGTTGTTCTTCGCGCAGGCTGCGAGAGACGTAGGAGGCGCGCAGGCGAAGGATCTGGTTAAGCAACTGTTGCTTGAGCTCTATGATCTCGATTTCACGGGGAATGGAGATCGAAGCGAAGGGGTCGTCACCATGAAGAATGACGCGGCGGCGAAGAATATCGGCGAATTTCGAGGCGAAAGAGCGAGCGGCAGCGGGGATTTCTTTTTTCAAGAGAAACATGGGACGCAACTGGATGGCAGCTTGGGCGACCCGGAGCGGGGCGCGCAGGGGATCGGCTTTGCCCGGTTCGAAAGACGCGAGGACCAAAACAAGATTTACGTCGGAAGTTGCGCGCAGCTTGCCTTCGGCGGCGCTGCCGTAGAGAACGACGGAGAGAAGTTCCTTGCCAAACGATTCGCGGGCGGCCTGCAAAAAATCATCGAGCACCTGCTTGACCTGGGCTGGGAGTTGCGGGGCTTCCAGTGGCCTGGAGATGGTCATGAAGAATCCGGCATGCTCAGATTTGAGAAGCTAGCGACGCAATGTCCGTGACGCAGCGATGCTAGGATGCGCGCCCGGGAAAGTCAACGTGGGGCGGCGACGGCTCCGATGTGCGTGGCGATTTCGTTGAAGGCGCTCTTGGAACTGGAGATGACCTCGTTGGCGCCGAGGCTTTCGAGGATTTCCGTGAATTCGTCGAGGTAACAGCGAACAATGATGATGGCTTTCTTGTTGCGGTCGCGGGCGCGCTTGGTGACGAGGAGAGCAGTCTCAATGACGTTCGAAGTGATGACAATAAGGCGCGCATGATCGACCCCGGCGTCGATCAGTGTGTTCTCCTGTTTGGCGTCATCTACGATAACGGGTTCTCCGGCACGAATTAGATCATCAACTGCCATCGAATCCTTCTCGACCAGCACGTACGGCCGGGCGGTCTCACGAAGATGATCGACCAGGTGGCCCCCCAAATGGCCCCGGCCGACGACGATTACGTGATCCTTCATCTCGCTGGCGAGCATGCGACATCCCTCCTGCGGATTGTAACGTTGTAGCGCTTGCAGAATGAAAATGGAAATGACGATCCCGAACAAAACACACTGGCCCCAGAAGGAATAGAGAATCCACAGCGAGCCCGGCTGGACGCGGAGATAGACCGCGTTCAAGAAGGCTTCAGACAGTGACAGACCTTCGAAGTGGTAGAAAATAATGGTCCCCAGTGCGAACCACAGGGCAAGCAGCGCGAAGCCCCAGCGGCTCTGGCGGAGAAAGAGAGTGGTTCGAATCCAAAAGAACCGGCGCATGAGAATCCTACTGGCGGAATGCTAGGTGGAGCGGCGAAGCAAGTCAACGCGAAGAAACAAAAAAAGACGGCAGGTTGGAAGGAAGAACAATCTCACTCGGGAGTAGTACGCGGCTGGATGATTCGCGGGGTAAACTCAGAGCAGAAAAAACCGAGGAAGCGTTAAGAGTGAGTTTCGCCCAGGAAAAACAATTTGGCGGCCCATTCAGGGAGCCGGTCAGGAAGAGATGAAAGCGCTGCTACAGGTGATGAAATTCGGCGGCACATCGGTCGGCGATGCGGCTTGCATCGCCAGGACGGCGCAGATTATCGCGAAGGCGGCGAAGGAGAGCGGCTGCATCGCCGTGGTTTCCGCGATGAGCGGGGTTACAAACCGATTGATCGAGGCCGCAAAAAAGGCTCAGGAAGGGAACACGGGAGAGGCTGCGGCCGTCGTCGATGCGCTGCGAAAGCAACACGAGGCCGCGCTAACGACCTTGATCCATCACGAAAACGAGCGCGCGCGGATCAGGCAGCGCCTGGAAGACGTGCTTGCGGAAGGGCGGCGGCTCTGCGAAGGAACGGCGCTGCTGCGCGAACTCACGCCCCGCACCCTCGACGCGATTTCGAGCCTGGGTGAAAGGCTTTCCGCACCGCTGGTGGCGGCAGCAGTCAGAGAGCTGGGGCTGCCAAGCGAAGCGATCGAAGCCACGGAGCTGATCGTGACCGACGCGTTTCACGGCGGCGCGGAACCGCAGATGGAATTGACGCGCGCGAAATCGCAAGCGCGGCTGCGGCCGCTGTTGGAGAAAGGAATCGCGCCGGTCGTGACCGGCTTCATCGGAGCCACGGCTGCGGGGCAACTAACGACGCTCGGGCGAGGAGGCTCCGACTATTCGGCGACCATCCTGGGTGCGGCCATGGACGCGGATGAAGTCATCATCTGGACCGACGTCGACGGCGTGCTGACGGCGGACCCGCGGCTGGTGGCGGAGGCGCGCACGATTCC
>Ga0137418_10003613_pt1 | contig 14217 bp, 14 predicted proteins | sample CZODoug3_1_2_16f_FD_122242 | JGI IMG/M metagenome (GOLD analysis project Ga0137418, IMG submission 122242) | Vadose zone soil fungal communities from Angelo Coast Range Reserve, California, USA - CZODoug3_1_2_16fungal (Hybrid Assembly) | ecosystem: Environmental > Terrestrial > Soil > Vadose...
AAGCGGGTGTATACTCGAGACAGGCCACCGGGAGGCGATACCATGAAAGAAACGCTAGGCAAAGCGCTGAGGCTAGGGCTACTTGCCACCTTGGCGGGTGGAACTGTATTGGCGCAGAGCCCACCGCCGGCCCCCGACCCGGCAAAGTCGACGCCGCCTTCCGAGCAGACGCAAGCGGGGCAGCAAAAGCCTGTCGAACAGAAGGACACGGTTAATCCCAAAAATTCCAAGGAAGACGTCGAAGCGATCGGTAATCGCAGCGTCGGCAAAGGCATCAACCTGTATTCGCTCGAGCGCGAAATTGGCTTGGGCAAGGGGCTGGCGCAAGAGGTCGAGCGCTCTTCCAAGCTGATTGACGATCCTGTTGTTACGGAGTACGTGAATCGCGTGGGACAGAATTTGGTGCGCAATTCGGATGCGCGCGTGCCGTTTACGATCAAGGTGATCGATTCGGACGAAGTGAACGCGTTCGCGCTGCCGGGCGGATTTTTCTACGTCAATAGCGGGCTGATTTTGCGGGCGCAGGAAGAGTCTGAACTTGCCGGAGTGATGGCGCATGAAATTTCACACGTGACTGCGCGGCACGGGACGAAGAATGCGACCAAGGGCGAGTTGATGCAGATGGCTTCGATTCCACTGATGATTCTCGGTCCGGTCGGCTGGGCGGGGTATGGAATTTATCAGGGATTGAATCTCGCGATCCCGCTGACGTATCTGAAGTTTAGCCGCGACTCCGAGCGCGAAGCCGATTTTCTGGGACTGCAATATATGTACAAGGCGGGCTACGATCCCAACGCGTACGTGACCTTCTTTGAGCGTATCCAGTCCGACGAGAAGCGCCGTCCGGGGACGATCCCGAAAGTATTCTCCACGCATCCGCCGACGCCGGAACGCATCGAAGCCGCGCAAAAGGAAATCGCGCGCATTCTGCCGGCTCGTCCGGAATATATCGTGACCACGTCGGAGTTTGATTCGGTTAAGGGGCGCCTGCGCGGCATCATGTTTGCACGCAAGGTACAGGACAACGCTCCGGGCAAGCCTACGCTGCGCACGCGCACGGAACAAACCGACAAACAGAAGGGCGCGGGCAATGATCCTAACTCTACCGACGATGATCGCCCGACGCTGAAGCGCCGGCCGGATTCACCACTGGTCAATTAGAATTCAAATTCACATAGAACAGAAGAGAACGGGCGCCATTTCTGGCGCCCGTTTTTCTTTAGTGAGCGTTCTTATATTGGCTCGATGCGAGGTTCGCTTCGACGAAAGCCGCAGGGCTCCGCGGACTGCGCCCTTCGCCACAGGTCTGAGTGGCCCGAGCAAGCGCAAGGACTAACGCGAGGTGCCGTAGACCGGCTCAGGATTTTGCATGGACGGGTCGCTCGCTTGGGGTTCTAAGTGCTTCAAGATCAGGCGCCCCAGGCCCAAGCCGCCGGCCTTCCCTACCGCCGCGCACATCGACTGGACACCCAGATCGTCCAGGGTTTCGTGAGCAGGGTCGGAAGACTCTTCGTCCGGGCTGGCGAAAGAACCCTTCATAGATTTCCAGAGACTGGCGAGAAGGATCGATTCGAATTCGGCGGCAGCCTGGTGCAGTTTGTGGCTGGCGGGAGAATTCAGGATTGCTGAATTTTGCCGCGCGGAAGCAGCGGGGGCGGCCGCGGAAGATTGCGTAGCCAAGGGCGAAAGCGATTCTAGTGTGGACATCACAAAACCTCCAGGTCGGCGTTTAACGCGCCAGCGGACTTTATGCCCTGCAGAATGGCGACGATGTCGCGCGCGGTGGCGCCGAGAGTTTGCAGACCGCGAACGAGTTCTTCGACGGTGGCGCCTTCTTTGAGTTGCACCACTTGAGCGGGAGATTCCTGAGCCTGCACGGTGGTCTGCGGAGTCACGATGGTCTGGCCGGTTTTGGAGAAGGGCGGCGGTTGTGAGACTTGGAATTCGGTGGTGACTTGGATGGAGAGAGCGCCGTGAAGGATGGAGCAGGAGCTGATGGTGACATTGCCGCCCATCACCACGGTGCCGGTGCGCTCGTTGACGACTACGCGGGCGGCGGGCTTGGTGCGAATGGTGAGTTCGCCGATGCGCGACAGAAGAGCAGGAACATCTCCGGCGCTGGCTTTGACGTCAGCAATTTCAATGCGGCGGCTGTCAACGACATGCGCCGCGTTGCCGCCGAGTTCGCGATTGATTACGGCGGAAAGATCGCGGGCGGCGTCGAAATCGGGATCGCGGAGCAAGAGTGAGACGGAAGAAAATTTGGCAAGGTCGAGGGAGGTGTCGCGCTCGACCAGCGCGCCATAGGGAATGCGGCCGACGGTCGGATGATTCAGAACTTTGGAGTTGGCGGCAGAACCGACGCTATAGCCACCGATGACGAGAGGGCCTTGGGCGACGGCGTAGACCTGGCCGTCGGAAGCGGAGAGCGGCGTGATGAGTAAGGTGCCGCCGGCGAGGCTCTTGGCGTCACCGATAGAGGAGACGGTGACATCAATCTTGATGCCGGGACGAGCGAACGGCGGGAGGGTGCCGGTTACGAAGACGGCGGCGATGTTGCGGACTTGGATCGTAGAAATTTGATTTTGAATGCTGACGCCCATGCGCTGGAGCATGTTGCCGAGAGTTTGCACGGAGAAGATGGTTTGTTGTTTGTCGCCGGTGCCGGCGAGACCGACCACGAGGCCGTAGCCGATGAGTTGATTGTCGCGGACGCCTTCGACGGAAGTCAGGTCTTTCAGGCGAGCGAGGTGAGGAGCAGGGGGAACAGGTTCATCGTTGGCGGCGACAGTTGGGCAGATTAGGAGGAGAGTCACAAGAACTCGACAAAAAACGGGAAGCAGGCCTTTCGGTGCGCCTGCCGGCGGGGGCAAGCTCGGGATGACATTGCATCGGGGAGTCGGCGGCATTGTGGTCCTTAAAAAGTGAAGATCTTTAACAGGAGACGAACGATGATGTTGGGCTGGCGCGTTGCGTCGGCGACAGCGCCTTTGCCTTTGATTTCCACTTCGAGATTGGAGATGGAGGTGGATGGGATGGAATTGTCTGGCGCGAGATCGCCGGGACGAACCAAGCCGTGCATGATTACGGTTTGGCGATCGTTGCCGACGGTGATATCGCGGGCGGCTTCGATGACCAGGATGCCATTGGGCAGCACCTCCATGACCGAAGCGGCGAAATTGAGTTGCACGTTGGAGCTGAGGGTGGACTGCCCTTTGCCGTCGAGCGTGGTGGTGGCGTTGGCGGCAAAAAGATTTTGCAGGCGATTGCGCGCGCCAATTTTGCCGAGGAGCCCGGTGATGGCGGAGTTGGTGTTGAATTGCCGCGAAGTTTTATTCTCGCCAGCGGAGGCGGCGGTGAAATTGTCGAGAAGATGGATGACGATGAGGTCGCCAATGTTGCGGGCTTTGTAGTCCTTGGAGATGGTGGCGAGCGGGCCGCTGGAGACCCAGAGGCTGCCGAGCGTGGCAGGGGCGGGAGAGTTCATGGCGCGCATGCGTTTGAGATAGTCGTCGTAGAGGGTGGCGGGAGTTTCGGTTTTGGATTTTTTCAGGTGCGGGATGGCGTTAGCGGGTGGAGCGGCCGGTAGCAGCAACGTGCTTGTGATGACGACGTAAGACAGACACGCGACAACTTTGGAGATTATGGCGTTAGGGGCGCAGCATGCTGCGCCCCTACAGGGATCGGAGCAGCGCTGTAATCGTGTCGACATTTTGTTGGGCTCCTAGAAGGTGGCGTCGAGCGAGTTCGCTGCGATTACTTTTGCTTGCAGGGTTCGGCCAGAGGCGACCAGGCGGACGCGAATGGTTTCATTGAGGTGGCCGGGCTGGAGCGGGCGCACCAGGAGAAGCATGGTGGAATTTGCTGAGTGCAGATGGAGGCGGGCGAGTTGGCGCGGGTCAACCAAGACGGCGGACTTAGCCGAGAGCGCGGAGGCGCTCGGCGCTGAGATCGGTTGGCTCGATTTTTCGGTCTTGATGGGAGCGGTCACGTAAAACGGAAGCGTGCCAGGAGCGTTGCGCGGCCAGAGACGAAAGCGGGCGCGGCGGATGGATTCGTCGAAGGTCATCTGGGTGACTTCAAGGGTGGAAGGACCTTCGGGCACTTCGATGATGCTTTCCAGCGTCAGGTCTTGCGGGCGCAAGGCGGGAACTGGCACATTTTTGTTTTTGGTGAGGGCTGCCTCGATCGCGGTGAAAACATCTTGTTGGGTGAGGAAGTGGCCGGCGCGGCGCGCCGTGAGGGATTCGGGAACGAGAAATGATTCACGTGAGAGACGCACGTCTTCTAGTGCCGCGGCCAATGTGGCTCGAGAGAAAGTGCGAGTCGAGCCAATCTGGGGTGCGGATCCGAGCGAAATAGATTCGGCGACCGCGCGCAACCCGCTGGAAATATGCGGTGGCATAAAATCAGCGAGTAGCACGGCGTCGCCTTGCACTTGCGCGTTGGCGAGCAAAGCGATTCGTAGAGTTCCCGCTTCGGCGAGCGAACGCGCCGGCAGGATGCCAGCGCTAACGCAAAAGGCCGTAGCGAGCAAAAGCGTAATCGACGTGCGAACGTAGCGCAGAGCAATTCCGATCATGCGATGAGCCCATTGATGGTCTGGAACATTCCGTCGGCAGCTTTTACGACGCGCGAGTTAGCTTCGTAGGAACGCTGCGCGACGATCATCTGGATAAATTCGCCGACAACGTCCACGTTGGAATTCTCAAGAACACCTTGCTGAATGGAGCCCAGGCCTTCGGTGCCGCCGGGAGTGCCCACGATGGGATTGCCGGAGGCGGTGGTTTCCAGGAAATAATTGTTGCCGACGCTGTTGAGGCCGCCGGGATTCGCGAAGGTGGCGAGCTGAATGCTGCCGACCTGCTGCGCTTGGGCCTGGTTAGGCAGCGTGACGCTTACCGTGCCGTCGTTGCCAATGGTGATGTTAGTGGCGCTGGCCGGAACGGTGAGGGCGGGCTGTAACTGATTGCCTTGCGCATCGACGATGATGCCGGTCTGATCGAGGTGAAAAGCACCGGAGCGGGTGTAAGCAACTTCGCCGCTGGGGAGCTGAATCTGGAAGAAGCCGGGGCCTTGAATGGTGACATCGAGCGGATTGCCAGTCTGATTGAAGTCACCCTGCTGCTGGATGATTTCAGAAGCAGCGGTGCGCGAGCCGAGGCCAATCTGCAAGCCGGTGGGAAACGTGGTTTGCTGGGTGGCGGCGGCTCCGGGAGCGACAAGATTTTGGTAGATGAGATCCTGAAATTGCAGGCGGCGGCGGCGGAAACCAGGCGTGTCGACGTTCGCCACGTTGGTCGTGACTATGCTCTGGCGCATAGCGTTAACGTCCAGGAAGCGCTCCAGCAGCGCAATGTGCGCGGTGTTCATCCAGCTCATGCTGGCCTCCAGGCGGGCAAGCCGTACTCGCGGATTTTGTTGCGCACCGTGCGCAGGCTCAAGCCCATCAGTTCCGCGGTGCGCGTGCGGTTCCCACCAGTAGCCTCCAGCGTTTTCTCGAGAAGCTGACGCTCCATGCTCTGCAAGGTCACGCCGGACCGCAAGGCGTCTCGGCCATCAGCGCGGCGAGACTGAGAATTTTCCTCCACCGGCTGAGCGGGCAACACCGTACCGCTGGAAAGCGCCAAAGCGCGCCGAATAAAATTCTCCAGTTCGCGCACGTTGCCCGGCCAATCGTGCTCTTGAAGTTGCCCGGCAAGCTCGGGAGATATCTCGAAAAGACCGCACTGTGACTTGGGCTCGTGCTTACGAAGAAAATGCTTGGCCAGCGCCGGGATGTCTTCCAGGCGCTCCCGCAAAGGCGGAATCGTGATGGGCACCACGTTGAGTCGATAGTAGAGATCGGCTCGGAACCGCCCGGCGTCAACATCGTCGCGCAGCGATCGATTCGTGGTGGCAATCACCCGCACGTTGACACGCACCGGACGCGTATCGCCCAGTCGGTCAACCTCGCGTTCTTGCAGGACCCGCAGAAGCTTGGGCTGCAACGCTAGCGGCATTTCGCCGATTTCATCAAGCAGCAGTGTGCCGCCATCGGCCAGCTCAAATTTTCCAGCCTTGGGGCTGTGCGCGCCGGTAAACGCTCCCCGCACATGACCGAACAGCTCGCTCTCCAGCAAATTGTCGGGAAATGCCGAGCAGTTCACGGCCACGAATGGCCCTTCGCTACGCGGGCTGGCCCGATGGATCAGCCGCGCAAGCAACTCTTTCCCAGTGCCGCTCTCCGCTTCGATCAAAATGTCCGCATCGGTTTGCGAGACGCGCTGGGCCCGCGCGATGACCGCGCGAAAGCGGGCCGAGCACGCGATCCCTTCGAACAATGGCTCTCCTTTTCCCGATACATTGTGGGACGCCAGGAATCTTTCCGCGGTGGATTCCAATTGCTCAAACGAAACCGGCTTCTGCAGATAATCGCAAGCTCCCTCGCGAATCGCTTGCACCGCGCCGGGCACGCTGCCGTACGCCGTGAGCAGAATCACCGGCGTTTCCGGCACGAAAGCGCGGACGCCCTGCATCACTTGCAAACCGTCGCCATCCGTCATACGCATATCCGTCACCACCAACTCGAATGGGCCGGTGCGAAATTTGCTCAACGCGTCACTGACGCCGGTCGCCGTCTGCACGCACCATCCGCCCCGCTGGAAGCTAGCCTCCAGCGCCGCGCGCATGGCCACCTCGTCGTCCACGATCAAGACATTGTTCATGCGTTTGCTCCGGCAGAAACGGGCAAGAAGATCGAAAAAGTGCTGCCCTGTTGCGGTTTGCTGTGCACGCGAATTTCGCCCCCGTGCTGTTCAATCACGTTCTTGCACACCGAAAGACCAAGCCCCGGGCTGCCCGGAGTCGTCGTAAAGCCGGGTTCGTAGATGCGCTCCAGGAGTTCGGGAGCGAGGCCGCGCCCTTGATCGCGAAAATCGATTTGTGCCAGCTCGCCGGGAAATTGCGGCGCCCACGCGACACGTACCCGCAGTTCTCCACCCGGTGGCATAGCCCGAAACGCATTTAACGATAAATTTAGAAAAACCTGCTTCAGGCGATTGGCATCCGCTTGCGCCGGAACCTTCCCCACCAAATTCTCAATCCTGACCTGATGACCGCGCTGCTTGGCCAGTGGCTGCAGAAAATCCACAGTTTCGTTGACCAGGCGGCCAAGGTCGGTCAGCAGCATCTGTGCCGAGGGCTCGCTATGGAACTGCAAAACATTGTTCACCGTGGCCGAGAGCCCGCGTAGCCCGGCTTGCAGATGCGTGACCCACTGTCGCGTCTCCGGCATGTGTCCGGTCGCGTCGGCCAGCAAACCGGTGAAAAGTTCCAGGCTGCCCAGCGGATTGCGGATTTCGTGAGCCAGCACCGTGGCTACCTCCGCCAAAGCATGCGACCGGCGCGCGGCTTCTCGCTCGCCCGCAATTCGCTTTTGCTCGGTCATATCGCGAAGAATCAATATTGTGCCCGCGGCGGTTCCCTCCGATTCGCTAACATTTGCGCGAGAAATGCCGATGACACGATTACCGGAAACCCCAGCGATCGAATGCTCCTGCTCAGAGATAGCCCTATTTCCAGGCAAATCACGCAGTGTTTGCACTAAGGGCAACGGCAGGTGCATTCCGTTGTTGTTGCTATATTGCGGATCGAACTGCAGCAAGCGTCGCGCTTCAGGATTGATGATCTCAATCTTCTCCGCGGCGTCAACCACCAGCACTCCACACGGCAAGCTTTCCAGCACTCGCGACAGATAACCGCGCATTCGAGCATTTTCTTCCACGCGTTCCAGCTCGCAGTTGGTGCGCTGCAGTTCGGCATGCAGACGCGTCACTTCTCCTTGCAACTGTGTATATGATTTTTCCAGCGAACCGGCCGCTTGCGTAAATGTCAGAAATGCGCGCGCCAGATTCTCCTGCGCCGTCGCCTGCGGGTTCAGCAGCGCAGTGGTGCGCGTTCTTTGCCGGGTGATAGGTAAAGTTGTCACGTCTGCCTTTTCTCGATGCACGCTTTCTGCCAGCGAGCCAGAAGCGCGCTTAGATTTCTCTTAACTCGCCGTTGCTGCCGAGCTGCCGAAAATGCTCAACGCTAAGTTCGCCCTGGTTTCCAGACAAAATAAAAGCTCGTTCGACGGCGTGCTGCAGCTCACGCACGTTTCCCGGCCACCCCTGCTTCTCCAAATAACCCAAAGCTCGTGAGGACAGATGCTTTTCCGGAATGTTTACTTCCGACGAAAGCTTCTCTAAGAAATGACGGGACAGCGCGTTGATATCCTCGGCACGTTCGCGCAGCGGAGGCACCGCGATCGGAAAAATCGCCAAACGATAGTACAGATCCTCGCGAAACTGCCGCGCCTTCACCAATTCCGGCAGCCGCACATTCGTTGCGCACACCACGCGCACGTCGACCCTATACACATCAGAGCTGCCCAAGCGCTGCACTTCGCCGTTCTGCAGAAATCGTAGCAATTTGGCTTGCATACTTAGCGGCAACTCGCCAATTTCGTCCAGGAACAGGGTTCCGCCCTGCGCCACGTGGATACGGCCCAGGCGCGACTGCACCGCACCGGTGAACGCGCCGCGCGCATGTCCGAATAGCTCAGCCTCCAGCAATGACTCCGGGATAGCCGCGCAATTTACGATTACAAACGGGTGCCGCGACCGCTTGCTGAGCTGATGGATCGCGCCAGCAACCAGTTCCTTCCCCGTGCCAGTTTCTCCATTGACCAGCACGGCCGTGTCGCGATGAGCGACCATGCGCACCAGCTCGTAGACATGCTGCATCGCAGCGCTCGAGCCGATCATTCCGGGCAACGCCCCAAATTGCTCGCCGGTCGTAGCGACGGCATGCATCTTTGGCGGCAACCGGCTGGACTGTTCGGATACTTTCGCGGTAACGAAGGGTGCAGCTGCGTTCTCGGCTTCCTCCACCTCTATGGGCTTGAATTTCTCGCGAGTTTCGCTATCTTGCTCCTTCGAGCCGACGAAACGCGCACCCAGCATCTCAACCTCAACCCCCGGAAACTGCTTACGAATCTGCTCCGCTACTTCCTCGGCATCGAGATCGGGCAGATTACGGTCCAGCAGCACGCTGTCGCAAGAAAACTCCACCAGCTTGGCTAAGGCATGCGCCCCGCCCACCGCCTCTTCGCCGTCCGAGTCTGCGTACAAGGGATCCTGCAATACGCGTTTGCGCACAGCCGGGTCCGCGCTCGCAACCAAAATGCGCGACCGGCTCCGCACGAAACTTGGTGTCGCGATGGCAGCCATCTATGCTCTCCGTTTTTCGAGGAATGCTTTCTTGCGTTTGGACTGCTGCCCTTCTACGTGTCGCGGCAGGAAAATTCTTCCGGCCCCCTAGGCAGGAAAAGCACTGCGGTTCAAACGCCAAAGCGCGGAGACCAAACGGACTGCAATGATTGGTGTTAGGGACGAGAGGAAAATGGACGACTGCCCCGTCGCGGGACAGCGTTCCGGACAGGCACACAAAGATCAGTGCGGCGAGCGCCGCTCGATTCACTTATCGGCCGTTCGCCGCAGAAGCTTTAGTCGATCCGTTCGAATTCTTCGTTAAAAAGATCTAATAAACTATCTGCCCAGCGCCAGTGCTAGCCGCGGCCAGCCTAACCCATACAAAACCGTAGGGGCACGGGACACCCGTGCCCGTCTTCGATTTCAGCACGGTGCGCCGTCTTTCCCTTAGTGAATAACTCCAGCCCCACAGCTCTTGCCCCGAACAAGATCAGATCCAGCTGTCAAATTGGTCACGCCTAAAATTGACTTCGCGCGAGTTCGTAGTATCGTTCTAAGAAGCCCACTCCCAATGGAGGTAGTTCATGAATCGTCGTTTTGCCACTGCATCTCTATCTGCGCTTTGCCTGCTGTTGGCATTGGTCGGATGCCAGAAAAGCGCGGACCAGCAACAAGCCGCCGCATCGGATCCAAACTCGTCTTCGGCCACGCCTGATTCGGGCGCAAGTTCCAGCAAGCCTGCCGCTAGAGAAAGAGAAGCCGCACCGCGGCCCAGGCCCATTGTCGTTCCAGCAGAGACGGTAATTTCAGTCGTACTCGACGAAACGATCGGCTCCAAAACCAGCCAGCCGGGTCAAACTTTTACAGCTTCGTTGCGCGAACCGGTCGAAGTAGATGGCCGCGTGGCCATTCCTAAAGGCGCACGCGCTTCCGGCATCGTGAAAGATGCCAAGCCCGCCGGACGCTTCAAGGGCGGCGCGGCGCTTGAATTGACCTTAACCAGCATCGAGGTCCACGGCAAAAATTATGATGTACGGACCACATCGCCGAACGAGACCAGCAAGGGCAAAGGCAAGCGCACTGCAGCCATGGTCGGCGGCGGAGCCGGTGGCGGTGCACTCATTGGCGGACTAGCCGGCGGCGGCAAAGGCGCCCTTATCGGCGGACTGATTGGCGCAGCAGCGGGCACAGGCGGCGCCGGTCTCACCGGCAATCGCGACATCACACTTCCCGCGGAGACTCCACTCACGTTCAAGCTGGTGGAACCCCTGGAGATCAAGCCTAAGAGCTAGACTCGAGAACGTCTCTTAACAATGGATCCGATTTAGCAACGTTGGATATGACTCAATTCGATGGCCTGCGCGACAAGCGCAGGCCATTTTCTTTTATACCCTGCCAATCAATTGGCACACCACGCTTTGAATTGTAGGGGCACGGGACACCCGTGCCCGTCTGTGCTGACTCAGCGGCGCGCAGGCTCCGTGAGCCAGCGAACCATTTTGCGCCACGGGCTAACGCTGTTGCTGCGCATAGGAGCTTGCAGCCAGCTAGACGTGTTAGGTCGCGGTGGAAGCGGCGGCGCTGGAACATCCAGCCGCTCTGGCTCCATCGCTGGAGCCGACACCCATGGCGTTAGCGACGGACTCTCCACCCGTTGCGCTGGCGCCGAAAAAGCCGGAGCCTGCGCCCCCATCAACCTGCCCCCAAGGCTCTGCTCGCGTTCCGCCGCGTAGCTCGGCCGCGAATAGCCCCCGCCCCCGGCTAAAACCGGTTCAGGCTCCGGTTCGGGCTGTGGCTCGGGTTCCGGCTCTCGAACATTCATCGCAGCAGACTCGAATGCCTTGCGAGGCTCGGGCTCCGGTGCCTCGAAGCGCTCCCTCGGCTCCGACGCCCGCGGCGCAGGACGCTCCGCCGCCGTATCAGACGACACCGATAATCGCAGCAGCGCCCCTACCTGTTCCTGCGAAGCGCGCAAAGTGGCCAGCAACTTCCGCCCATAGCGTACAACAGCCGCCAAAATGGCCAATTGCACCACCAGCCGCGCCAAATCAATCCAATTGTTCTCAAACCAATCGCTGATTCCATTCATAGGGTTTGCCTTTGAGAGGTTCACCGTAAGACTATGCCCCCGACACCCCCCGCGAAACTGGCAGCAAGGCCAATTTTCGGCCATCCGCCAATTCCCCGCCCTGCCTGCCCACTGGAACGGCCCTGTAGATTCTCTGTTCGATTTCAAGAAACTTTTTGACTAAGAATTATGATCTGACTGGTGTGCTTTCACCTTTTTAGCCCGGTGTCTTTTTGCTGTCGGCGTTCCGTTTGCAAGGTTGACCCTCACGCACCCTTTCAGTAGCCTCCTTGCGAACGTAAAAAATAGCGCGAGCGATCAACTTATGAGCGAAGAACCCAGAGAACCATCCGCCCCCAAGGGCATTTCACGACGCGAATTCGCCCGCCGCGCCGCCGTCGCCTCCGCAGTAGCAGCGGTCGTCCCGGCCAGCGCACTGACGTCACCATCTTCTCCGCTGAATGAACATGCAACCGTAGCGGCCGCCGACCGTGGCGGGCACCTTTCCGACCCATCCAGCAGGCTCTCGCTGGATCAGCAGCCCACAGATCTCCCCAAGCTTTCTCCCGAAAGCCATGCCGAAGTCGAAGCCCGCGTCCAAACCATCCTGAGTCAATACGGAAGCCGCTTCTCCGACGCGCAGAAAAACGATCTCCGCCGGCTCTGCCATTTAGCCCAGCCGCCCCTAGATCGCCTGCGTGCCTATGCCCTCGAAAACGGCGACGGCCCCGCCCTCTATCTCAAACCGCTCGTCGAGCGCGAAAAAAATCCCCTCGAGAACACCCGCGTTGGAAAAACGCCAGGCGCCGCGGAGAAACCTAAGGACCGTTAATGCCCACCGAAGAACTGGCCTTTCTGCCCATCACCGAACTCTCCAAGCGCATCGAAGCGAAAAAACTTTCGCCCGTCGATCTCACCCAATATTTTCTCGATCGCAGCCAGAAGCTCGGTCCTCGCTACAACGCGTATGCGCGCCTTACTCCCGAAATCGCGATGGCCCAGGCCAAGGCCGCGGAAAAAGAAATCCAGCGCGGCCACTACCGCGGCCCGCTTCACGGAATTCCCTATGCCGCAAAAGATCTCCTCGCTGTAAAAGGCGTCCCATGCACCTGGGGCGCGAAACCCTACGCAACGCAGGTTTTCAACTACGACGCGACGGTGATTGAACATCTGAATCGCGTCGGCGCCGTCCTGCTCGGCAAAGCCGCGATGATTGAGCTTGCCGGAGGAATGGGCTACCGGTTTGCTTCCGCGTCTCTGCAAAGCGACGCGAAGAATCCGTGGGACACCAGGTGCTGGACCTGTGGCTCTTCTTCCGGTTCCGGCGCCATCGTAGCCGCCGGCCTTGCGCCGTTTGCGATTGGCACGGAAACCTGGGGCTCGATTCTTTGCCCCTCCGCGTTTTGCGGTGTCAGCGGACTCCGGCCCACTTACGGTCGCGTGAGTCGCTACGGCGCAATGGCTCTCTCGCCAAGCATGGACAAGATCGGCCCGCTTGCTCGCTCCGCCGAAGATTGCGCGCGCGTCTTCGCTGCCATGGCCGGCCACGATCCCAGGGACCGCAGCACGCTTCCCCTGGATAAAGCGGCGTTCACTTATTCGCCATCGATTGAATTGAAATCGCGCGCGCTAAAAATTGGCTGGCTCACCAACGCTTGGAAGAAACCCGAATCCGGCGTAGCCAAGGCGGCGGATGCCGCGGAAAAAGTAGTGAAGAAATATTTCCCGGGCGTGAAGAACGCGAAATTGCCGGAAGGTCCGTTTGAAGACGCCGGCAATATTATCATTGCGGTGGAAGGCGCTTCCTCGTTTCGTTCCCTGATTCGTTCTGGGCGCGTCAGCGAATTGGCTGATCCGCTTGGGCAACTTGCCGGGTACGTAAACGAACAATTTTCCGGCGCCGATTATGTGCAGGCGCAGCGCGTTCGTGACCTCTTGCAGAAGAAGATGGACGCCATGTTCGATACGTTCGATGTATTGGTGGCCGCCACGCAGCCCGTAGCGGCAACTCCGTTGGACTTGAATCTGGAGACGGGACTCTCTTACTCTGATCCGCAGGGCGGCATCGGAAATTTGTGCGGGCTTCCGGCACTTTCCGTTCCCTGCGGTTTCACCGACAAGAATCTTCCCGTGGGACTGCAATTCATGGCGCGCGCCGGTGACGATATCGCCGTCATCCAAGCCGCGCGCATCTTTCAACAGCACACCGATTGGCATCGCAGGCACCCCAAAATTGCATGACAAAATTACGTGATAACCTCTGCGTAGAGGTGTGCGTGCGATGCATGGCTTGATGCATGAATTGTGGATAAATATGTTTGCGCTGGGTGTGCCGCTTGCCGAGAAAATTCTCCGGCCCATTATTGTTTACGTCTTTCTGATCATCGGCCTGCGCGTGTCCGGAAAACGCGAACTCGCGCAGCTTAATCCTTTTGACTTGATCGTGCTGTTGATGCTGTCCAATACGGTGCAGAACGCGATTATTGGGAACGACAACAGCGTAAGCGGCGGCCTCATCGGCGCGGCTTCCCTGCTGGCCGTAAATTACCTCGTGATCCGATTCCTTTACGATCATCGCAAGCTCGATCAGCTTGTTGAAGGCAGCCCCGACGTTCTGATCGAAAACGGAAAAATACACGAGCTCAAGCTCAAGAGAGAGTTGATTACCAAGGAGGAGCTTGCGGCAGCAGCGCGCAAGCAGGGTTTCGATTCGCTTTCGGAAGTTCACCAATGCGTTCTGGAGCCCGGTGGCACGCTGAGTTTCACCGCGAAGAAGCCTGCAACGGAAGAGATTCGGCATCAGGAGTTGTTGCAGAAGTTTGATGCGCTGTCGGAAGAGCTTGCGCGTTTGCGCAAGATGCAACCGCCGGCGACTGCATAGTTCACAAACGGAAAAGGGGAATGCGACGAGATGGG
>Ga0137418_10003615_pt1 | contig 14209 bp, 11 predicted proteins | sample CZODoug3_1_2_16f_FD_122242 | JGI IMG/M metagenome (GOLD analysis project Ga0137418, IMG submission 122242) | Vadose zone soil fungal communities from Angelo Coast Range Reserve, California, USA - CZODoug3_1_2_16fungal (Hybrid Assembly) | ecosystem: Environmental > Terrestrial > Soil > Vadose...
TCTGAAAAACTCACGTCACCGATTGCGCCGTGCCGCTTGCCTCCCAGCTGCGCTGCGCTCGGGCTCGACCCTGATGGCCTCGGTTGGCCGGCGGCAAGCCGGCGCCCGCCGCTTGATGGGCGCGACAACCGTCCTAACCGGTGTCCACGCTTGCTCCCAGGCAAGCTCCTATCGAATCCCCGGCAACTATCTCAACGTCTCGCGCACCGGCCTGACTCATTCGTCACCTCAGCGGCGAGCCGGCGCGTACCAGCGGTACAGCGAACACCGCCGCCGCGAAATCGGGTCGCTCAGTGAATTTGCCGATTTGTTGTCTGGATTTCGACCTGAATCTCTTCGCGCCGCGCCGGCCGCAGGGCGACGCTCACGTAACACGGCCGCAGCACGCGTCATGCGTAACGCTGGCGGCGCATCGCGCAGGCGTTTGCTCACGCCGCGCGCCACCGAATTCATCAGCGTCGGCAGTTTCGGCCCTGACCGTTCCGCGCTTTGCTCGGATATGCGCTTCGCACGCATTTCTGGGCTTGCCGCGGCGACAGTGCCTCTGTCTGCGCCGATGAATAGCTCGACCGCCACGCAAATTCCGCGGCGTGCGGGTTTCCTTTTCAACTCTTCTCTTTAAGGAGCAATACCATGGCCGCAAAGAAATCAGCGAAGAAGGCAGCGAAGAAGAAACCAGCCAAGAAGGCTGCTAAGAAAAAGGCTGCAAAGAAGAAGGCTGCGAAAAAATCCGCAAAAAAAAAAGTAGCTAAGAAAAAAACTGCGAAAAAGGCGGCCAAGAAAAAGGCCGCCAAAAAGCCTGCGAAGAAGAAAGCCGCCAAGCCCAAGGCCGCGCCTATGGCGAGGCCCGCGGCGGCGGCCAGTGCCCCGATGGCGCCCAGTGCGCCATCGACAGCTGCCCCCGGCGCAAAGACTGCGCTGAATCCAGCGGCTGCGTGGCCCTTCCCGACCGGGAGCCGTCCGTAATTTGCGGCGGCCAAGTTCTGGGGCGCTCAACCGAGCGCCCCTTTTTTCTTTGTCGGGGCGCGCCTCGCGCGCACCGGGACCGTAGTTCCGGGATCCGCGCCGGCCGCGGCGCGCTGTGGTCCGCTTGTCGATAAAATCAGCATTCGTCGCGGTCCGTTGAACTCTTCACAAAGGCACCTCGTTGCTCGAAATCGTTTTCATGTTGGTGAATACGGTCGCCGGTGTGCTCGGCACGGCGTTGCTGCTGCGCGCGTATATGTTGTGGAACGGCATCTCGGCGTTCAATCCGCTGGGCCAGTTTGCTTATGCCCTCACCGACTGGCTGGTCATGCCGCTGCGGCGCCTGGTGCCGCTGCCCGGCCGGATCGACTGGCCGTCCCTGCTGGCTGCTTATCTGGTGGCGCTCGCCGCGCTGATGCCTATCGTGGCGGGCATCGGCGGAAATTCTGGCAACCAGACCATCACCTTGATCGTGCGCTCGATCGCGCTCGGCCAAGTGCAAAGGGAGCACGCAAAGAAGTTGCTCGCAAAGGAACTGGGCGTCTCGCTTCTGAACGGCCTCATCTGGGGCAGCGCGCTCGGCCTGATCGCCTATTGGCTCTATCAGAAGGTGTCGCTCGGTCTGGTAATGACGGCGGCGATGACGCTGAACCTCGCTCTTTCAGCGACCGCCGGAGTGCTGATCCCGCTCACCATGATGCGGCTCGGGCGCGATCCGGCGCTGGGGTCCTCGGTCATGATCACGGCGATCACCGACAGCGGCGGGTTTTTTATTTTCCTCGGCTTGGCGACGCTTTTTCTGGTGTGACCGGCGCGTATGCGAACCGCCGGGGACGCAGCGTGAGCCTGCCCTAAGACATCGAACCGAACGCGGCGTCTGCCGCCGCAATCGTAGTCGCTATGTCGGCTTCAGAGTGCTCAGCGCAGACGAAGCCCGCCTCGTATGCAGACGGAGCCAAGTACACGCCGCGCTCGAGCATGGCGTGGAAAAAGCGGTTGAACGCCTCCTTGTCGCACTGCATGACCTCGGCGTACGTCGAAGGCGGCACGGCACGAAAATACAGACCGAACATGCCTCCCACAGACTGCGCCGAAAACGCAATGCCGCGCTTGCGCGCGGCCGAACCCAGGCCCTCGCAGAACGTACGCGCTGTCGCGGCAAGACGCTCATAGAAACCCCGCGCCTCGAGTTTTTTGAGGGTCGCAAGTCCCGCAGCCACCGCGAGCGGATTGCCCGAAAGCGTGCCGGCCTGGTACACGGGCCCCAGCGGCGCGATTTTCTCCATGATGTCGCGACGACCGCCGAATGCTCCAAGGGGCATCCCCCCGCCGATTATCTTGCCGAGCGTAACGAGGTCCGCTCGCACTCCGTAGAGCTGCTGGGCACCTTGCAGCCCGACGCGAAAGCCCGTCATCACTTCATCAAAAATCAGAACGGCCCCGTGTCGCGTGCATAGCTCCCGTATCCGCTGGAGAAACCCGGGCCGCGGGGCAATCAGGTTCATGTTCCCGGCGACCGGCTCGACGATGACGCAGGCGATGGAATCGCCCAGCTCGTGGAACGCGGCGTCAAGCCCCGCCACATCGTTGTAATCAAGAACGAGCGTGTGCGCTGCGGTCTCGGGCGTCACGCCGGCCGAGCTCGGATTGCCTAACGTGAGCGCGCCTGAACCGGCCTTGACGAGCAGGCTGTCTGCATGGCCGTGATAGCAGCCCTCGAACTTGACGATGCGGGGCCTTCCGGTGAATCCACGCGCAAGCCGTAGCGCCGCCATGGTCGCCTCCGTTCCGGAGCTGACCAGTCGCACCAATTCAAGCCCCGGGACGAATCGCGCAAGCAGCTCGGCCATCTCGATCTCGCGCTCGGTCGGGGCGCCGAAGGAAAGTCCGTGGCCCGCCGCCTCCCGCACCGCGGCGACGACCTCCCGGTCCGCATGTCCGAGAACGAGCGGTCCCCAGGAGCCGACATAATCGAGGTATTCGCGACCGTCGGCGTCCCAAATGCGGCTGCCTTTACCGCGCACTATGAAGGGAGGTGTGCCGCCGACGGCGCGAAACGCACGCACCGGGGAGTTGACCCCTCCGGGGATGGTTTTCTGTGCGCGGGCAAACAACGACTCGTTCTTGCTCATGGGTTCTTCTTGTCGAAAAGGCGGCTGAAGCTGCGCGCGGCCGCCTCGATGTCGGGCGAATCGAACAGCGCGCTGATTACCGCAACCGCGTCGGCCCCTGCCTCGATGACGTTGTGAGCGTTTTCGGTCGTAATGCCTCCGATCGCGACGATAGGGAAATCCAGACGCGCCCTCGCCTCGCGATAGAGGGAAAGCGGCGCACGCGTCGCTTCCGGCTTGGTTGAGGAAGGGAACGCGCTGCCGAAGGCGACATAGTCGGCGCCGGCTTCTCGCGCGGCCAGAGCGAGTTCAAGTCTGTCGTAGCACGAAACCCCGAGCAGCTTGTCTTCACCCAGCCGCGCGCGCGCCGCAGCGATCGAGACATCGTCGCGGCCGAGGTGCAGGCCGTCCGCACCGATCGCTCTGGCGAGATCCAGGTCGTCGTTGATGACGAACGGAATGCGCGCTTCGCGACACAGTGCAAGCAGCGCCGTGCCCTGCTCGCTGCGCACTGCGGCATTCGCGGATTTGTTGCGGTACTGCAAGATACGTGCTCCACCGGCAAGAGCCTTGCGCACTTTGCGGGTGAGCGACCCGATGTCGGGCTCATCGGGTGTCACGGCGTATAAACCGCGAACTCCCGCGTGTGAAACCACCCAGCGCTCAGGCCTTGCCTGTGCCCGGCTCATCCATTTCCCGCGCCCAAAAGAACCGGTCCGGTATGTATTGACCCATGCCCGGACGAAACCCCGCGTTGAGCGTTTGCCACGTGTATTCCTGGGCCTCGCGCACCGCCTCGGGCAGCTCGAGGCCGTTGGCGAGCGTCGCCGCGATCGCTGCGGCAAGCGTGCAACCCGATCCGTGATAACTTCCCGGCAATCTTTCCCAGCTGTCCGAGCGCACCACGCCTTCTGGGCCGTAGAGTGTGTTGACGACTTGCGGCGTGTTCTCGTGCGTGCCCGTAATGAGCACATACTCGCAGCCCAGGCCGAGCAGTTTCTCCGCAGCGCCGGAAAGGGCAAGCTCATCGTCGTCCTCGCCGTCGCCCTGAACGAGGCGCCGTGCTTCGCGGCTGTTGGGGGTCAGAATTGTGGTCTGGGGCAGAAGCAGCTCGCACATGCCCGAAATCATGTCCTCGGTCGCAAGCTCGTCGCCGCGACCGGAGGCGAGTACCGGATCGAAGACAAGCGGCACGTCGGGATAGTCGGACACGACCTCCGCTATCGCCGCGATGTTCTCGATGCTGCCGACCATTCCGACCTTGAACGCGGCCACCGGCATATCCTCGAGCACCAGCCGCGCCTGGTCCACCACCCATTCCGAATCGACCGCTTGTAAATTCTCGACGCCTGCCGTGTCCTGGACAGTGATGGCCGTAATCACGGAGAGCGCGTGACAACCCATCGAGGCGAGCGTCAGCAGATCCGCTTGCACTCCCGCGCCACCGGTCGGATCTGCAGCGGAAAACGCAAGCACGATAGGGGGGAGGGTAGAGGAGGACATGGGCAGCGAGGAACCAGCGGTGGCTGGCAGGCGGCTCGTCGCTCGGGTTATGATGCGACGGCCCATTGTAACCCATCCCAACCTGATGACGGAAAAGCAAGATTTCAAAACCTGGATGTGTTTGATCTGTGGATTCATCTACGACGAAGCCGAAGGATTACCGGAGGAAGGAATCCCTCCGGGGACGCGCTGGGACGACATTCCCATGAACTGGACTTGCCCGGAATGCGGGGCCCGGAAGGAGGATTTCGAGATGGTCGAAATGTAATCGGGCACGTCCCGCGCTCCTCGGCGGGGCGCGGCCCAAAACGGCGGTGGCGCGGTGTTTGCCACCCTGATAGTGCTTCTGAAATAAAACGCACAAGGCTTTGTTTTGACTGGATTTGGTTGTATAGTGTCGGAGGGAACTGCGCTCGGCGCGCCAGCGTCGCTGCGCGAAGAGGGTCCGACAGCACTGTCGGAGTAAAAGACAGAGGAAATTTGGGGGTGGAGGGCGTGAGCGAAGCCACGAATCTTGCGGGCGTCAAAGTCATGGTGATCGACGATTCGAACACGATTCGCCGCAGCGCTGAGATTTTTCTGGTGCAAGCCGGTTGCAAGGTGATCCTCGCCGAAGACGGTTTCGACGCGCTCGCCAAGATCACCGACCACCAGCCCGATATCATTTTCGTGGACATTATGATGCCTCGCCTGGACGGGTATCAGACCTGCGCGCTGATCAAGAAAAACACGCACTTCGCCACCACCCCCGTGATTATGCTGTCTTCCAAGGACGGCCTTTTTGATCGGGCGCGTGGCCGAATGGTGGGCTCGGACGAATATCTGACCAAGCCATTTACGAAGGATAGTCTTTTGAAAACCATAGGCGCGCACGCGCCCGTTCGTACCTGAGGAGATTGCCATGGCTGTAAGGAAGATCTTGATCGTGGATGATTCGCCGACCGACCGGCAGTTTTTCATGGAAACGCTGTCCAAGCAGGGGTACCAGTGCGTGACGGCGGAGAGCGGCGACGAGGCAATCATCAAGTCGAAGTCGGAGAAACCCGATCTCATCCTGATGGACGTGGTCATGCCGGGTACCAATGGCTTTCAGGCGACGCGCGCCATTACGCGCGACGAGACGACCAAGCACATCCCGGTGATCGTCGTCACGAGCAAGAACCAGGAAACCGATCGCGTCTGGGGGATGCGCCAGGGCGCGAAGGATTACCTGATGAAACCGATCGACGCCAAGGAGTTGCTGGCGAAGGTCGCGGCGATCAACAAATAGGTCTGGGCCGTGGCAAAACAGATCAGCCTGCGTGAGTTCCAGCAGGGACTCGCCCAGAGGTTGCGGGAAGCTCAGACCGAAGCCGAGCCCACCTCGCGGCTGGGTGTGCAGGCGGGCAGCCGCAACTGGCTGCTCAAGCTGGACGATGCCGGGGAGATGCTGCCGCTGCCGGAGTTTTCCGGCGTTCCGCTCACCCAACCCTGGTACCTGGGCCTGGCGAACATCCGCGGGGTGCTCGCGAGCGTCGTGGATTTCGCCGCCTTCATGGGTGGCGAGCAAACCGTGCGTACGCCCGATTGCCGCTTGTTGCTGATCGCCGAGCGCTTCCATTCGTTTAGTGGACTGCTGATCGGCCGCATGCTCGGGCTAAAAAACGTGCAGACCATGCAACCGGCGGAGAAGGCGACCGAACGGTCCTGGATCGGAGCTGCCTACCGCGACGAGGATGGCCGCCTCTGGCACGAGTTGGACATAGGGGCGCTCGTGGCGCACGAGGATTTTCTTCAGGTGGGCGCGTAGCGCGCGCATCCACGCTAACCCGAACACAGGAGGGACCCATGGCATTTCTCAAATTTCCGACCAAGACGGGAACCAAGAAGGACGCGATGTCCGCCACGCAGGCTCCGAGAGCAGTCCCTCGGGCCGTGCCCAAGCCCATGGCGAAGCCTGCACCCGGCCCGACAACCGTCATCGAAGGACCGAAGCGGAGGATGATCGGCCTCGGCACGGCCCGCGTCGGCCGGCAGTACACGATTCTCGGCGTGATATTTGCGGTGCTCTTTGCCGCGGCCGCATTCATCGTGTTCAAGGACAACCGCGAAGCGACCTACGGCACGATCTACGTCTCCACTTCCGCGCAGATGCGCATGCTGACCCAACGCATCGCCAAGGCGGCGCAAACCGGGCTCATTGGCAGCCCCGAAGCGTTCAAGCAGCTGCAGCAGTCGCGCGATGAGTTCATCGCGGCGCTGAAGCTCCTCACGCAAGGTGGGCAGGCGGGTGACGTTTTCCTGCCACCGACATCCGACGCGGCAAAACCGCAGCTTGATGCGTTGACCAAGGAATGGGAAAAGACCGACCGCAGCACACAGCTCGTGCTCGCGCAAAGCAAGAACCTTATCGGGCTCGCCACGGCGGTACGCCTGATCAACACCAACAACCCCTTACTGCTCGATCTTGCCGAGCAGGTTCAGGCGCTCAAACTGCAGTCCCAGGCTCCCGCGCGCGAGGTCTCCCTTTCAGGGCAGCTGGTGATGTTGACGCAGCGGCTCGCGCGGAACGCGAATGCCATGCTCGGTGCCGACGTGATCGACCCGGAAGTGGCGTTTCTGATGGGCAAGGACACCACCACCTTCCGCGAGTTGCTGCAGGGCTTGATGAAGGGCAGTGACGTGCTTCGCGTCACTGCAGCGAAGGACCCGGAGCAGCAGGCAAAGCTTGCCGAACTTGAAAAGGCCTACCAGGAATTCCAGGGGGCGGTGGCCTCGATTCTCGGAAACCTGCAATCGCTGGTGAACGCGAAGCAGGCCGGCCGCAAGGTCGTGGACGACTCCGAGCCGCTGCTCGCCGCGTCGCAAAAGCTTGCCGACGCCTATGAGCAGGAACTCGGCGAGCGCACCACCAACTTCATCGTGCTCGGGTCCCTGATCCTCGCGGCCATCGCCGTGATCGCGCTGATCGTATTGGTGTACTTGGGCGACACGCGCCGGCGCGCCGAAGAGGCCGAGCGCCAACGCGCCGAGACCGAGCGCACCAACCAGTCGAACCAGGACGCGATTCTGCGACTGATGAACGAAATGGGGAACCTCGCGGAAGGCGATCTCACCGTGAAAGCGACGGTGACCGAAGAAATCACCGGCGCCATTGCCGACTCGGTGAACTTCACCATCGACGAGCTGAGAACTCTCGTCGGCCGGATCAACGCCGCCGCCGCGCAGGTGACGAGCGCCACGGAGTCCGCGCAGCACACCTCCGCGCAGCTGCTCGCCGCCGCCGAGAAACAGTCTGTCGAGATTCGCCAGACCAGTGCTTCGGTTCTCAGCATGGCAAGGGCCATGAACGCGATGTCGGAGAGCGCTTCGCAGTCGGCCAGCGTGGCGCGCCAATCGCTCGCCGCCGCGCAAAAAGGCACGCAGGCGGTGCAGAACTCGATCTCGGGCATGAACGAAATCCGCGAGCAGATCCAGGAGACCTCCAAGCGCATCAAGCGACTGGGCGAATCCTCTCAGGAAATCGGCGAGATCGTGGAGCTGATTTCGGACATTACCGAGCAGACGAACGTTCTCGCCTTGAACGCCGCGATCCAGGCGGCTTCAGCGGGTGAAGCCGGGCGCGGCTTCACGGTGGTGGCCGAAGAAGTGCAGCGGCTTGCAGAGCGCTCAGCCGAGGCGACCAAGCAGATCGGTGCGATCGTCAAGACCATTCAGACTGACACGCAGGACGCGGTCTCCGCCATGGAGAAGAGCACGCAGGGTGTGGTCGAGGGCGCGAAGCTCTCGGACGCTGCGGGCCAGGCGCTTTCGGAGATCGGATTGGTGTCGCAGCAGCTCGCACAGCTGATCGAAGGCATCACGACAACCACCGAACAACAGGCGAGATCCGCAAACACCGTGGCGACCAACATGCAGGACATTTTGAGCATCACTCAGCAGACCACCGAGGGCACCAAGCGCACGGCAGTGTCGATCGGTCAGCTTGCCGAGCTCGCCAAAGAGCTGAAAGGTTCGGTATCGGGCTTCAAGATTGCCTGAGGCGGGAGAGCCAGGTCGGGAGCAATGACTGCACGCGCCGATTTCGACGTCGGGCCACTTTCCTGGGTCAAGGGCGAGATCGATCACGCCATCCAGCGCGCCCAGGAGGCGCTGCGCGCGTTCGCGGCGAACAGCGGGGACGCGGCACAGCTCAAGTCGAGCCAATCGCACCTGCACCAGGCACACGGCGCGCTTTCGATCGTCGGTCTGGAAGGCATCACGCGCGTATCCGAGGAGCTCGAAGGCCTGCTCGCCGGCATCGAAAAGGAGGCTTCCCTAAGGAAGAGCGAGATCTTCCGGGTGGTCGAGCGCGCCCTCAACGGAATCCGCGCCTACCTCGACCAGCTCATGGCGGGCAACCCCAATCAGCCGCTCAGGCTCTATACCCTGTACCGCGATGTCGTCACAGCGCGGGGCGGGCATGCCGACCCGACCGATCTCTACTATCCGAATCTCTCTTTCCGCCCGCCCAAGCGCGACAAGGTTGCGGGCGCATTGAGGGTGGGCGAATCAGACAAATACCTGCGCGAGCAGCGCGGCCGCTACCAGCGCGGATTCCTCAAGTGGCTCAAGAACGATGCCAGTGGAGCCGAGGACATGCGCGCCGCCATCGAGGCGATCGAGGCCGCGCAGGGTCCTACCTCGCAGCGCGCGTTCTGGTGGGTGTCGCTCGCCTTCTTCGATGCGCTCGCGCACAAGGCGCTGCCCGAGGATCTCGACGCCAAACAGCTGTGCAACCGCGTCGAGCAACAGATCAAGCGTCTGGTTGAAGGCACGCCGAGCGTCGCCGAGCGGCTGATGCGCGAAGTCCTCTACTACGTGGCTCGCGCCAAACCGGCGACCGCGCGGGTGCGCGAAGTTCAGGATGCCTACCATCTGGGCCAGACCATCCCGGCGGCCGAGAGCGATGGCGACGCAGTCGAGGAGAATCCAGCGCTGAAGTCGGCGCGCGAGCACCTCATTCATGCGAAGGACGCCTGGAACAAGTTCGCATCAGGCAATTCTCCCTCGCTGCTCGCATTCCGCGACAGTGCGGCCGCGCTCACGGATGACGCGGAGCACCTGGGCAACGCAGATCTCACGGCGCTCGCCGGCGAAGTCGCCGAGGTCGCCGCGTGGCTCACCTCGAACCGCGAAAACATGAGCGAGATCGTCGCGCTCGAAGTCGCAACCGCGCTTCTGCTGCTCGAAAATGCGTTTGCCGGTTTCGCGCATCTCTCCGGCGAGTTTGCCCAGCAGGCGCAGCTTCTGCGTTCGCGCTTGGAAGATTGCATGCTCGGCAAGCTCCGGCGCACCGCGCCGGAACTCCCCTTGCTCGACGAGATGTCGCGCAAGGCGCAGGAACGGCTGCTCATGAACCAGGTTGTCTCGGAAATGCGTGCCAACCTGCGCACGATCGAACAGGTTCTGGACGCCTTCTTCCGCGACACAGCGAAGCGCGATGAGCTCGCGTCGCTCGACAAGCCCGTGCACCAGCTGCTTGGGGCGCTCGAGATGCTGGGCGAGCAGCGCGCGCGCGAATCCCTGGGTGCGGCCGCGGAGGAGATCCGCCGCTTCTCAGGCGCGGCCCACAGCGCGAGTCCGCAGGATTTCGAGCGCATCGCCCAGACTCTCTCGGGCCTGGGTTTCTACATCGAGGGCCTGGCCCACGGCAAGGTCGACTTCGAAACCGCGATGCAGCCGATCGCGGCGGCTAGGAAAGAGGAAGCCGACGCCGCCGAACCGGTCGCCACCGTCGAGGCACAGGTCGCCGAGCAGCAGCGCGAGACGGCGAGCCTGTACGAGGAATGGAAGACCAAACCCGAAGACGGAGTCCTTCGGGCCGAACTGAAAAAGAACCTCGCAGCCCTCCAGAAAGATGCAGGACTCATTGCCGACCAGAAGCTGGAAGATTCCGCTGGGAAAGCGCTCAAGGCGCTCGACAAGACGAGCACTATGCCGCTTACGCCATTCCTCAGGGAAGCCATCGAGAAAATCACGGCGGCGGCAGCGCCCTCCCCATCTCCTGAAGCCGCCAAGCTCATCGACGCAAGCGCGGAGGCGATCGATGCCGAGCTCCTAGGGGTCTATCTGGAGGAGTCCGACGAGGTGCTGGCAACGATCCGCGAACACCTCGATACGGTGCGCGAACAGCACGCCAACAAAGAAGCGCTTACGACGATCCGCCGCGGTTTCCACACCTTGAAGGGCAGCGGACGCATGGTGGGCCTCATGCGCCTCGGGGAAGCCGCCTGGGCTGTCGAGCAGACCATGAATGCGTGGGTGCAGGAAGAGCGCGCCGCAACGCCGGGACTGCTGCAGCTCATCGAGCGGGCGCACGAATACTTTTCCGACAACGTCAAGCGTCTCAAAGCGGGGGGAGTCTCGAGCGACGAGCGCTCGCTCGTCGCCGCCGCGGAGCGCGTGCGTCGCGGCGAAGCCCTGGAGCAGGCTCTCCCCGACGCGCCCGGAACACCCTCGGCCCCGGCGGCCGGGCGTGCCGCGTCGGCAAAGGCAAGACTCGCGCCCGCGGCCGTAGCCTCCGCCCCGGGCGCGCCGCCCGAGCCCGAGGAATTCGTCGAGCTCGGCGAACACCGGGTCTCGACGACGCTCTTCGCCATTTTCAGCGGGGAGGCGCGCGCGCACGTTAACGCGATCAGGGAGGAGCACGAGACCCTGCGCCAGCACGGCGTGGTCAGCGACGGCTTGCTGCGCGCGGTGCACACGCTCGCGGGCACATCGGGGACGGTGAAAATCTCGGCTCTCTCGGATCTCGGCTATGCGTTGGAGAAGGCGCTGCAAAAGCTCGCGACCAGCGAGCTTTCCGAAGACGAGCAGTCGCTGGTCGGAGAAGCGATCGACACGATCGAGACAATGGTTACGAGCGTGGTCGAATTGCGCGTGCCGCGACCCGTCCCAGAGCTCGTCGCGCGGCTCGAGCACATCGGGGAGCAGGCGGGCGTCTCGCAGGAATCGACGCCTGAAGAAAAGGAACCGGCCCCTCAGTCCGCGCTTTCCCGCGAAGCGGACAGCGAGGCGGCCGAGGAGCTCGCCGCAACCGAGCCCGACGACAGCCTCCTGGATGATCTCGATCTGGACATTACGCTCGAGCGCCGCCAGCGGCGGCTCGACGACGACCTCGATCCGGAGCTGTTGCAGATCTTCATCGACGAGGCCCACGAGCTGGTTCCCTCGGTAGGCTCGGCCATGCGCGACTGGCGCGACAATCCGGCCAATCCCGCGCTCGGCCAAGCGCTGCAACGCGTGCTGCATACCCTGAAGGGGAGCGCGCGCATGGCGGGCGCCATGGCGCTGGGCGAGCTCACGCACCACATGGAGACGCGCGTCGAGAACGCCATGTCGGTCAAGACGCTGCCCACGGCACTGTTTGGGGAGTTGGAGACGTCCTGGGACCGCATGGGTATCTTGTTCGAGCAGCTGCAGAAGCCCCGCGCGCCGGAAGGAAACCTGCCCGCCGTGGCGGTGCCCTCGGAGTCGGCCTCTGCCGATATCGAGGCGCCGAAGGCGGTGCCCGAGCCGGTGCCCCTGGCCGGGGCACCAGCGGCCGCGGCGAAGCCGGTACCGCTTGCCGAGCGCGAGTTACAGCCGAAGGCGCTGTTGCGGGTGCGTGCGGACGTCGTCGACCGGCTGGTCAACCAGGCGGGCGAAGTCGCCATCGCGCGCAGCCGGATCGAAGGCGAAATGCGCGCGCTCAAGGCGGCCATGCAGGAACTCACCGACAACGTCCTACGGTTGCGCGCGCAGCTGCGCGAGATCGAAATACAGGCGGAGTCGCAGATGCAATCGCGCCAGGAACTCGCCAAGGAATCCATCCGCGAATTCGACCCGCTCGAATTCGACCGCTTCACCCGCTTCCAGGAAGTGACGCGGCTGATGGCCGAGAGCGTCAGCGACGTATCGACCGTCCACGGAAACCTCGTCAACGCGGTGGACGAAACCGAGAAGGCGCTGCTCGCGCAGGCGCGGCTCAACCGCGACCTGCAGCAGGACCTGATGCGCGTGCGCATGGTGCCGTTCGGCAGCCTCCAGGAGCGCCTCTACCGCGTCGTGCGCCAGACCGCGAAGGAAGTCGGCAAACGCGCCAATCTGGACATCAAAGGCACCCAGGTCGAGCTCGACCGCTCGGTGCTCGAGCGCATCACCGGACCGTTCGAGCACCTGCTGCGCAACGCCGTCACGCACGGCATCGAGACGCCGGATAAACGCAGGGCCGCGGACAAGCCCGAAATCGGCGAAATTCGTCTCGACCTGAAGCAGGAAGGCAACGAAGTGCAGCTCTCCCTGTCCGATGACGGTAGGGGCCTGGACATCGACGGGATCCGCAAGAAAGCGATCGAAAAGGGCCTCATGCAGCCCGGTAAGACACTCTCGGAGGCGGAGATAGCCGATTTCATTTTCCACGCGGGCTTCTCCACCGCCACCGAGGTCTCACAGTTGGCCGGGCGCGGCGTCGGCATGGACGTGGTGCGCACCGAAGTCGCCGCGCTCGGCGGGCGCGTGGAGATGCGCTTCACGCGCGGGCAGGGCACCCGCTTCACCATCTACCTGCCGCTTACCCTTGCCGTGACCCAGACGGTGCTGGTGCGGGCAGGCAGCAAGACTTACGCGATTCCCTCGGTGATGGTCGAGCAGGTGCTGCAACTGAGGCAGGAGCAACTGGTCGCCGCCTATGCGTCGCGCCAGACCGAATGGCAGGATCGGCGCTACCCGTTCCATTATCTGCCGCACCTCCTCGGGATATCCGACGCGATCGCTGAACAGAAGCGCTTCTCCCCGACGCTGTACCTGCGCAGCGGCACCAACGCCATCGCGCTGCACGTGGACGAAATGGTCGGCAGCAACCAGGAAATCGTCGTGAAATCGATCGGTCCGCAGCTGCAGCGGGTCGCGGGCATCACGGGCGCCACGGTGCTCGGCACGGGCGAGATCGTCCTCATCCTGAATCCGGTCCTGCTCGCGCTGAAGGAAGTGGCTGCTCGCCCGGCGATCGTTTACGAAGCGCCCAAGCCGCAGGCCGCGGCGACGCAGCCCACGATCATGGTGGTCGACGACTCGCTCACCGTGCGCAAGGTCACCGGAAGGTTGCTGGAGCGCCAGGGCTACATCGTGGTGACGGCCCGCGACGGCGTCGAAGCGATGGAGAAGCTGCTGGAACTCGTTCCCGACGTGATGCTGGTCGACATCGAGATGCCGCGAATGGACGGGTTCGATCTCACGCGCAACGTTCGAGCGGACAAGCGCCTCGCCCGGGTGCCGATCATCATGATCACCTCGCGCACCGCCGACAAGCACCAGAACTACGCGAAGGAGATCGGCGTCAGCCACTTTCTCGGCAAGCCCTACCAGGAAGACGATCTCCTCGAGAAAATTTCCGGGTTTCTCAAGGAACGGCGGGCGGCCGCCTGAGAATCCCGCGCTCGCACGATGCGGGCGCGGTGCAAAATTGTGCGGGACCCTGCCGAGGGATTACAATAGCAACTCGCTTCCATGGCCCAGGTCAATCTCACCAACCATTTCCTGATCGCCATGCCAAACATGGTCGATCCGTATTTTGCCCGCACCCTGACATTCATCTGCGAGCACAATGACCAAGGGGCGCTCGGCGTGGT
>Ga0137418_10003616_pt1 | contig 14206 bp, 9 predicted proteins | sample CZODoug3_1_2_16f_FD_122242 | JGI IMG/M metagenome (GOLD analysis project Ga0137418, IMG submission 122242) | Vadose zone soil fungal communities from Angelo Coast Range Reserve, California, USA - CZODoug3_1_2_16fungal (Hybrid Assembly) | ecosystem: Environmental > Terrestrial > Soil > Vadose...
CAGGTCAGTATCTTTAACACCCTTCAAAACAATCTGCGGAGAGTGGATTTCAGCAAGGTCCTGCTCGATGTAATCACCATCGCGGACGAAGTGGACTCGCAACTGAAGCAGGCCATGCTCAGCTACGTCGAACCCGATTCCAGGTCGGCTTGGCCGGCTGCATGAAAGAATTCTCACTTCGGCTTCAAACTCAAGCTTCACGATACACTCCGTCTTTCCGTTCTGTCCTTGCGCTCGGGTTCGACGAGTCGTCCTACTCGATCCAACACCTACTGTTCGTGTTTTTCGTTCTCAGCTGGTTGTTCGTTAGCGTCCTCTTCGTTGTCTTGGGTAGGAATAGTGCGATCCCAGCATTTTGGCCTGGAATTCGCGAGTCAGATGTAGCGCATCGGAATTACCTCGTTGATGAGCCATAAGAACCCACTTTCTTTCGGGCTATTGGCCAGCAACCTCTGCAGGGCTTTCAGGGACTCTGCGATTCGAGTATCGAACCGCATCGGGCCGAATACTGGTCAACCTTGACCGCGACAGTCGTTGCGGTGCTTTGTCCGGAAAGCTATGTTGGACGAGTGCGGCCAAATGGTCTTGTGATCGCTCCGACAAAGATCTCAGCCAGCCTGTCTTGAACGATTGGCCCACCGGATAAGTGGATCGGATGGGAAGCTGTCCCCCCAGGATTTATGAGATGCCCCCTCATCTGCTCAGCGCTGTCTTTGAGCCGTCCTCCGGGTTTCGGCGTGGAAGCTAGTCGTGAAGAACGACGTTTAAGAGTGAACTGTGGACTTGCAGACCATTCTCGCCATAGTCAACGAAGCCTAACTTTCTGAACCTATTCATGAAAAAACTGACCCGCGACCGGGTTGTGCCGATCATCTCTGCCAGGGTTTCCTGACTAATCTTGGGGATCACAACCTCGGGCATGCCTTCCTTGCCGAAGTGCGCCAGCAACAGCAGCATCCGAGCTAGTCTCTTTTCGCTGGAGTTGAAGAGTTGGTCAACCAAATCCTCTTCGTATCGGATGTTCCGTGCTAGTAGATACGCGACGAACAGATCTGAGAACGCATGTTCTCGGTGGAGCGCAAGCATCATTGCCTTCCTGTCGATTTGCAGAAGTTCGCAGTCCGTGATTGCGGTTGCAGACCCCATGCGCAGAGTTTGGCCCGCAAGCGAACCTTCTCCGAAAAACTCTCCCTCGCTCAATATGCCCAGGGTCGCTTCCTTGCCAATCTTGGATACGACAGTGAGCCTAACCTTGCCTTCCTGGATGTAGAAGACCGCGTCAGCCTCGTCTCCCTGGGTGAAGATGGTTTGTTTCTTGGGAAAAGTCACGACTTTCCTACCCTCGCCGATAGTGGCAAGGAATTTCCTTGGGTCGAAGTCGTACTTTTTCTTGGCCGCCACGCTTGGTGCTATCAATGGCTTCTCCTGGCGCAGAGCGACACCCTTAAACATTCTGTCAGAACGGTGATCAGCAAAGCTGTTCACTTTTGCTCACAATGGTTACATCGGCGGCGGAGCAAGGAAAAACTCTGAAACCTGCAGCAGCGCAAACCTGTTTGAAATGGAACAGATTTCCAACTGTGGAAGACTGTAACCTGTCGCGGTGAAAACCAAAGACCTCACCCTGAAACAGATATTATCCGTACCTTGTCCCACTTGTGGTGCAACCAACGAGGAGGCTTGTGAGCTGCACACGGGTGCCCCGCGCACTGAGCCACACCGCGATCGGAAACTTGCCGCCGCCGAGGCCGTGGAAACCAAGCCGAGCAAAACATAACGGCCTGTGAAGTACGGACTTTGGTGGGCATTGCTCTCCAGTGCCTGCCCTCCAGCATGACTAGCAAAGATTCTGTGCTCGGGATCGAATTCGGAGTAGTACGGCATGGGGTTTGACCGTGAATGCCTAGAGGTCCATGCCCTCATTGTCAACCATCTTTTGCAGATCGAAGCTGGCTTTGATTTGGGTGGTCCCTGCCTGGCTGACGAATTTCAAGTCATTGTCGTCAATGGACAGCGTGGACGGCCTTACCAGTAGCTCGTTCGGAAAGCGGAAGAGGATGCCCTTGATTCCTTTCCCGTCGGGCAGACGCACGATTTGCACGGCGCTTGGGCCGATTCTTTGCTTGGATTTGATGAGAAGGAGGAAACTTCTTGCGCGTAGAGTGGCCTCGTCGAGCTTTGTGAAGAAGCTCATATCACGGCCCACAATCAACAGTTGGGAATCGTCGGATGGAGGCGGCAGGAACTTGTCGGTGTCGCTTTCCGAGATCCGTTGTTGCAAGACTTCGCCACGGACCCATGCTTGGCGCATGGTTCGCGATGAAACCCAGCGAACCACAAACGTCATTCGGGCTCGGTCGTTCTCTTCGCGTCCGCCGCCTTCATCTGACTCCTCGCCGGCAGCGCTTTCGCTGGCACCACCGTTCTCGGGCGACTCCATGCCAGCGTGCTTTGTGGGGCCGCCTTCCACCTCGATGCGCTTCGCCCATGGCGACTGGTTCAGAATCTTACGCACATCGTTCTGATTCCAAACTTTGTATGACTTTTGTTTCCAGGGATCGCCCGCCCACAGATCAATCGCGAGGCAGAGGGCGACCGCGACGACGCAACTTCGTCTCATGATTTCCAATCTTGTGGGATCGGGATATTTAGGTATCCCGAGCGTACCCGGCGTTGAGACCGGCGGCGCATGCTCTGTGTTCGCGACGAGCCCACGCACGCAAGTAACGATTCTGGCCGATTTCCATTTTGTCGATGCAGATTCTCCCACGGCGCTGTCCCAACCCAAGGATGCTCTCAGTTCGCGAGAGAGCGCCTGGTCGGGACTTCCCGCGCGGCAGTCATTGCGCGGGAGATCCCGGTTTCAGGCGGACTCATTTCGCGGGCTCGAACAATTTCGATTTGGAAGGAATTTGGTCCTCCACTTCCTTGGCAATGTCTTTGGCGCGATCAAGCAGACCTGCTTCCTGCTGGTCGAGCTTGAAGTCCATTCCGATGACGCCGATAGTCTTCCCGCTTACCTGGAGGGGCACAGTCACATCGTAGCCGTCCTTTTCTTTCTCCACGGTTGACTTGCCCGTTTCCATCACGGCCAGCTCACCCTTGTCGCATTTATCCCCAAGTTCCTTCACGTCAGTGTCCGCGATAGTAATGCAATCGCGCCCACCCGGGGGAGTGGTGGCTAATCCGAGACCTTCGAGTTCATGATGTTTTGCCACCATGTCCTCGACCAGCGCCTGCGCGAAACTCTTGCTTGGCTTGGCCAGCCCTCGTCCGGCAAAGGCAGACACTGTGAAGATGGAGACAGCTGCCAGCAGTAACGTCCAGATGAAAGTTGCTTTCTGCTGCTTGCTTGCTTGTGTCATCGTAATTCTCTCCTTGTGGAATGTTGTTCGTTTTGGTTTGGTTAGTAATAAAACTTGAGCGCGAACTGAATTTCCCGGGGATTTCGCGCTTGGTCGGGGAAGCCAAACGTCGGGGATTGCAAATCCGTCCCAGTTTGGTTGAGAACAAAGTTGGTATGGTTGAGAAGGTTGAAGAACTCTGCGCGAAATTGCAGCTTGGTTTCTTTGGGCAAAGTGAAATTTTTCAGTAGTGACAGCTCCCAGAGCCGGGCGTTTGGACCGAGTGCCGTATTCTTGCGGGTATTTCCGAAAGAGCCCAGCGGCGGGTCCACGAAGGCGCAGGTGTTGAACACCGTGCCGGGCAGGCAATGCGGCCCGTTGGGATTCGCCACCGTATCCGGCCGCTGGGAGCCATCTGAGTTGGCAAAGTTCGAGGTCGAATCGAGGATTGTGTACCAGTTCCCGCTGGTCAGGGAAGCGATGCCGGAGAGTTCCCAGCCGCCGAAGGCCTGGCTGGCTACGCCACGGCTCGCGAAACGCTTGCCATGCCCGAACGGCAGTTCGTACATGTAACTGAGAACGAAGCGGTGACGAACGTCGAAATCTGAATTGCCATGTTCCCACTCCGGATGCGCGGACCAGCGGAAGTCGGAGAAGTTCCGGCTTTGCAGGTTCACACTCGAAGAATTGTCGAGCGAGTGCCCATAGGTATACGTCATCAACAGACTCAGGCCGTGAGAAAAGCGGTGTTCCGCCCGAACTTGGAGGGCGTGGTACTCAGAGTTTCCGTCTGACTTTAGTTGGAAGATCGCATTATCGATTGCTGGAATCGGACGCCTTAACGCGAGCGGAGCGTTGGGGTTTGCCGAGGGCTTTGCCTGGTTCGCGTTATAGAAACTATAAAGATGGGTACCCTTCGATCCCGAATAGGCAATCTCAAGAACCGTGTCGGCTGGTAGTTCGTACTGGGTGGATAGTTGCCACTGCTGCATGTAAGGGGAACGAAGATTCGGATCGAGCCCAAAAAGTTGGGGCCGGGTGGGGTTGCTCAGCGCAGCCAAAGGGAAGCCATTGGAGAAATGGCTGAAGCTCGGGATCGAACAATCCTCCTGCTCGTTCGCGAGGTTCGCTGTAGACGCGGCGCAGGGCATTTGGAAACTCTGTGCCTGCGAGAAAGGAGGATTGAAACCCGGACTGGGATTGGCCCACCCTCCACTTTCATAGCCCGCGTAAAAGATGCCGTAGCTCGAGCGGAGCACCACGCGATCGTTAAACTTATAGGCAAAACCAACGCGCGGAGCGAAGTTGTCAGCGTTCACCGGTACCAGGCCGCGGCCGGCCGTTGCTTTGACCGGAATGAGCGCAGCCAGCGCCGGCGTCAGGTCGGCGTCCTGGCCCCGAGGCACAAGCAGAGTGCGCGTCCTCATGTCGTAGGTTCCCTGCTGGTTGAACCTCTCCCGGATGGGGACGAAAAGGTCGTACCGCAATCCCAAGTTCAGAGTCAGAGAGGGGGTGACCTTGTAGTTGTCCTGGCCGTAGAGGGCGTAGACGGGGCGCTGGTAGTCCGCATTGTGTAGGCTCGCCATTTCGCCAAAGTCGGGCATCCCAACCAGAAACGAAGCGAAGCCCGACCCCCCGCTGCCTGGGTTGGCTGGATTATCGGTAAAGGTATTGCCAAAATTCAGGTGACCCCGCGATGCTACTGGCTGCAGGATCGTAAACTCTTCTCTGCGGACTTCCGCTCCGAATCTCAGCGAGTGCTTGCCCCGGGTCAGGGTCAGGTTGTCGGAAAAGCTGTAGGTGTTCTGGACCTGGATGGACGGCAAAGTGAGCGGGGTCCCAATCGAACCCACGTCGGAGAAGTCGAGCAAGGGTAGCCCGCCGTTCAGCGGACCAAAGGGGACGCCCCGGATGCCAAGCTGCGCGGCGAGGTTACGATCGAAGTTCTGTTGCAGGTGTCTGGCATCTACGCGGTTGTACCCGAAACGGGCTTCGTTCCCCAGGGTCGGGTTGAAGATGTGAGTCTCACTGAGAGCCACGCTGGAGTAGAAATTGTGGTCGTATCCAGCGGAAGCTTCGTTGCCGCCGCCCCCAGTCGCCTGAAAAACTGCAGGGTGAGTGCTGGGTTGGACCTGATAGCTGTAGCGGGTGAACCCAGAATCCTTTTCTGAAAAGGTCTGATCCAAGCGAACGTCGAAGTTGTTCTGGCTCTCCTGAACCTTGGGTTCAGTGAGGTAGTTGATCGCACCGATGCCGCCATTGCCGGAAATCGTCGGGAGTGGCCAGAGCTTGATGAGGTTGACAGCCAGCGGGTCCAAAAGGCTGGGTGGGATGACATTGAGCGGGTTGCCGGAAGAGTCGTAACCGAAGGGAAGGCCGCAAAAACCAGTCGGACTGGTATTGTCCTTTCGGGTGAGGCGAGCGTTGAAGATCTCTCCGACATAGGTAGGACCGCCGTTGCAGTCGGTTACGCCGGCATCGGACGTGTAGTCGATGAGCGCAGAGAAATCCCCCGACCGCATGGCCATCGTAGGGACGATGTCCTGGAGCGGCCGCTCCTGGCGGATGCGTAAGCCTTCATAATCCACGAAGAAAAAACTATGATTCCGGCCGTTATAAAGATGCGGAATCAGCACCGGTCCGCCCAAAGTTGCACCGAACTGGTTGCGCTGGTAGGCCCCACGCTTCAGTTCAAAGAAATTGCGAGCATCCAATTTGTCGTTGCGGAGAAATTCGAAAACGCTGCCGTGAAACTCATTCGTGCCCGACTTGAGGGTGGCATTGAGGACCGCGCCATTGCCCCGGCCAAACTCGGCGCTATAGCCACTGGTCTGGACTTTGAATTCCTCGACGGCATCCACAGAAGGCTGGATGACATAGCTGGCGCCGTTCTGCAGGTCGGTGATATTCGAGTTGTTGTCAATACCGTCTAACAGATAGTTGTTCTGATACGAACGGGCACCGTTCGAGCTGAATCCAAAGGTGTCTTCGTTCGCGGCTCCGGGCTCGGAAGGAGCGATACCGGCAGTGAGCAGCGCCAATTGGCTAAAATTGCGGCCATTGAGGGGCAGCTCGTTGATCGTACGGTTATCGATGACTTGGCCCAGGTCTGACGTCTGTGTTTCTAGCGCAGGAACAGCGTTGACTTCCACATCTTGTCTCGCCTCGCCAATCTGGAGTTTCACGGTTACCTCCCGGCGTTGTCCCAGCTGTAGTTCGAAGGGCCCAATCACGACAGTCCTAAAGTCCTTCTTGCCCACCTTGACGGTGTAGCGGCCAATCTTGAGTGGGCTGGCCACGTAGTTTCCGGCACCGTCTGTCGAGGTCACGAAAGATGTTCCGCGGTCCACGTCGGTGATCGTGATCTGAGTTCCCGGAACGACTGCACCGCTTGGATCTTCGACGATTCCGACGATGCTGGCCGCGTCTTTCTGCGCGCCCGCAATCCCACCCAGGCCTAAAGAAATGCACAGCATCACCACGAATCGGGCACCTCTCAAAAGCCCTGCTGGCTGCCCGGCCCGTAAAGACAGTTTTCGTCGCCAATCGATTTGCATATTGAACCTCTGCGGGTTCCTGTTATTTAGCGTGTGGCCCCCAACGTGGCGGCAAGACCTGAGGACCGAATGAGATTCATTCCAAGGTTGAGCGAAGATTCGTTATATTCCCGGCAAGGTTAAAGCAGGCTTAAATCCCGTGAAGGTTTGGAACCGGGTTAGACCTGCCGCTCCAGAGTGACCGTGAAACGGGCTAAACGTCTGCTTCTGTGTGCAGTAATTTGAATCGTCCGTCGGGGTAAAGACGATATCGCCGTCCTCGCCAAACGATATGGTTGCCGGAGAACCCTGCTAACCAGAAACAGAAACCGATCAGATCTTCGACCGGAAGCAAGAGCCAATTGATCCTGGTATGCAAGACCCGCGCTGACACGACGTAAGCAGCAAGCCCACGCACCAAAAGGGTCAACGGCAGCACCCGCCACCAGGCGGAATCCGCCAGGCAGACGATCAGGGCAAGGGGAACAGGCATCGTGAACAACTGGCCAAGATAACCTGCCGGCCGCGAGCGCCGCGTGCTGCGTACCCAGCGCAGACGATGCGCCGCGTTGTGACGCAGTCCGAGGCTGCCGATGTGGTTCTCCACCACATACGAAGAAAGAATCACGCCATGGCCGGCCTCCGCGGCGAACTTACCCATCACGAAGTCTTCTGCGAGATATTCTTTCAACCTTTGGAAGCCGCCGATGGCTCGCAGCGCACTTCGCCTCGCGATGATTGTCGCTCCCACCGCGAACTTCATGCCCTCCAGCATTCTTGCCACCAGAATCCCGCCCCAGAAATCCGTATTCAGACCCGTGGCCTCGAGACGGGGCCAGATGCCTTCACCTGGCACGGATCGATAAGGACACGTCGCAATCCCAACCCGATCATCCTGGAACTCGGCGGCCACGATGCGCAACAGGTCCGGGGTCACCCGGATGTCGCTATCACTCATCACGACCAGGTCATTTGCGGCGACACTTAGCATGAGGTCGAGGCTGAAGACTTTCGCGTTTGGATACAGCGGTTCGCCGGTGACCACTAAACGAGTTGGGACGTGTGGGTACTCGCGCCGTAGCTTTTCCACGACTGCAACCGCAAGGTCGCTATCCTGGTGCACCGCAAATACAATCTCAAAGCTCGGATAATCCTGTGCGAAGAACGTCTGCAGGTTACCTTCGAGCCCATCATCCAGTCCCGCGAGCGGCTTCAGAATGCTGATCGGCTCGCTCCAACTGAGCGCTGGTGGGCGCACTCTCAGATAGCGAAACGCCGCCATGATTGAGAGAAGCGAATACACCAAAGCGCCGGAGAGCAGAGCGAGCAGTGCGACGATCACTCCAACGCCTATATCCGTAGCCAGATTAAGCGGAGCTTAACGTCCAACAACGTTGGGAGAGATGGGATCGAACCGGGCAGGTCAGGCGCAGACAGATGGCTAGCTTGGATGTGTGCTCGAAGGCCGCGCTTTGCTGACCTTGGGCCTTAAGGTCCTCTTAAGACTTGCCGGAGCACACTCTGATTAGTCGAAAACCTTGCAGGAGCCATGAGCCCGCTGCAGAAAGCGTTGCAATATACTCGAAATGTGAGCGAAGTCGTGGGCGGTCAGGGTCACCTTGGCTAAGCAGTGAGGATCCAGCGGTGCGGCGGAGGATGAATGAGAGCATTGGTCGTCGAGGATGAAAAACGTCTCGCGCAAAATGTTGCTGATGGTCTTCGGCAATGCGCCGGATATGCCGTGGACGTGGCCGATGATGGCGAGTCGGGCCTGTTTATGGCGGAGAACAATGAGTATGACCTGGTTGTCCTGGATCTGATGTTGCCGAAGCTCCCCGGACCTGTTCTTCTGGCGAAGTATCGTCAGTCGGGACACGAAGCTCCCGTGCTGATCCTGACGGCGAGAGACGACAAACAATCGGTCATCAGGCTACTCAATGCCGGAGCCGACGACTACCTTGCCAAACCGTTCGATTTGGGGGAGCTGCTGGCCCGAGCCAAGGCTTTAGTTCGACGCGGAAAAGGAAGGCCACAGCCCCTTCTCAGCATCGGAGACCTCGAAGTCAATCTGGCGGAGCGAACCGTCAAGAGAGCGGGAAAGCCGGTTGAACTCATGCCCATGGAATATCGGGTGCTGGAGTACCTGGCCAGCCGTTCGCGGGCGGTTGTCTCGAAGACCGAACTCCTGGAGCATCTCTACGACTATAACTGGGAAAAATTTGGGAATGTGATCGAGGTCTACATTTCAGGTTTGCGCAAGAAGATCGATTCCGGCACGAACACCAAACTCATTCACACCCTGCGGGGGCACGGATACACGCTCCGTGTCGAAGGAAATTCTGGACCATAGTCATGAAAGACTCGCTCCGGAAACAGATTATCACCGCGGTCCTAATCTCCCAGCTGCTCCTAGCAACCGGGCTGACGGTGGCGATTGTTCTGTACAGCCGTGTCCAGCTCCTGTCGGCCTTCAATATCATGCTGGAAGGCCGGGCTGATTCCGTGCTGGCGGTAATTCATGATGCCGAGGATGAGGCGAAAACGCTGATTTTCGACCGTGGACGCTTGAGCATTCCCGCCAGCGACCTGTTCGAGGTGTGGGACGAGAACGGCAGTCTGATCTTTCGTTCCCCAAATTGGAGCGGGGCTCCTGTTGCCGTGATCGGCGGCAACTCACCGACCTTTGAAATCGCCCAGGGACGCTCTTCGTATCGTGGCATTGTGGTGCGCAAGGCCACGATCTTTGACGAGGAAGACAACCATCCGGCTCCCTTGAGGAAGGTCACAATCATTTATGCTTCCTCGACTCGGGAACTTGATCGACACATCCTCAAGATTGGTCTTTTCGCCAGCGCTGCCAGTTTGCTGCTGTTGTGCCTTGCGGGATGGTTTGCTGCCTACGGTGTGTCCAGGGGGCTGTCCCCGATGCGAGAACTGGCTAGAGAGGCGGCGCGGGTTTCCATCCGGAACTGGAGTTTCAATCCGCCCCCACAGGTGCGAACCAAAAGGGAATTAGCTCCGCTGGTGATTGCGCTGGAAACCACCATTGCCGGCCTGCAACGGGCATTTGACCGCGAGCGAAAATCTGCGGCGGATGCTGCACACGAGCTTAAGACCGCAGTCGCAATTCTGAAATCGTCATTGCAACTGTTGAGCTGTCAACCACGGTCAAGCGCAGAATACAAGAAAGGTCTGGAGCATGCCCTTGAGGACTGCGATCGCCTGGAAGCACTGGTTTGCGGCACACTGAGTCTGGCTCGTGCGCAGCAATGGGCAGAAGAGGGGAAGTCTGACGAGATTCAATGCGTCGACATTGTCAATAGCTGTGAGCAGTCCGTCGCCGATCTGCGAGCATTGGCGCAGCCGAGGGGCGTCGAACTGCGATGCCTGGCGAGTGATGAGTCCGTCGTGAGGGCCGATCCCGTGGATCTGCAAACCGTATGGGTCAATTTGTTACAGAACGCTATCCAGCACAGTCCATCCGGATCAACCGTGTCGGTCCGAGTGGAGGCTTCCGAGGCGGATACTGCGTCGATCGTTATTGAAGATTCAGGAACAGGAATAACGGCAGAACATCTGCCCTATGTCTTTGAACGTTTTCGCCGTGGCGACGCCTCGCGTTCCCGCGCTACCGGCGGTTTCGGGCTCGGACTTTCGATCTGCAAGGCAATCATCGAGGCTTATGACGGGCGTATCGACATCGAGAGTGCTGATGGCGTGGGTACGCGTGTCCGTGTTTCCCTTCCCGCATTGACGAAAGTCCCCCCGTCGGAATAGTGCAGCTCGTGCCGGGCCTATGCCGGGCGTCACTTTTCCTTGGGAGAGAACAGACGTGAGTGGGGTTTCTGTGCGGCTCGGTCCAAGCCAGAACGAGGTCCCTTCCTCCATGGCGGCAAGACATGGAGGACGACGACAGCTGTCATGAGCAGCGCTGGGGCGCTGCGAAAGCGGACGATTGTTTGGGTTCCTGATGCAACATCGTCAAACTGTGCAACCCGCCATTGATGTGCTCCCCACCAATGCCGAGGGCAGAGCAAGCGGCGACCGCCCCCACAGCGCTCGCAGTGTCGCTCAGGTCAGATTCTTCGGAGGTCGCGGGTGCGTAACCCAAGAAAACAGTCGCTCCTCCGCCATCCACCAGGAAGAATCCGTTAGCGTCGGAATCATGTCGCAAGACGATGGCTCGTCCGCCGGCGCGGACGTGCCTTCCGACCATGGGATTCCCCGCATCCATTGTGAAATACATCACCCGCACACTGGCTTTGCTTCCGATCTGCACACAGCCTTCATCATCGGCATTCAGCACGAGCTGGCCATCGCGGCTCACGGACTTGGCCACGACCGCGTTCAGCCTCACCAAGTCGAGCGAGGTTTCAGGGTATGGATAGGCCCACGGGTGGTTACCGACCTGAGTGACCACGACCAGATCGGCACGGTCATAACCCAAGCCGGAGCCAACAATACCCTCGTGGCCAATTTCCAAAACTGCGGTTTCCACTGACGGATTTCGTAAGACGATTCGCGCCGCCTCAGGCGTGCTGCTGTCACATTGGGCGACCCGGATGCCATCTAGATACATGCCATCTGCGCTCGCCACTGCCACCTTACGGCCCGCCGCCTTGAGGATGTGCGCGATGATCCGGCTCACACTGGAGTTGCCCGCGGCACCGGTGACCGCCACGATGGGGACGCGGCTGGGCGCCCCAAGCGGGAACAGGAGCTCGACGATAGGGCGAGCCACGTCGCGTGATTTCCCTTGCACTGGCTCGATGTGCAAGCCCAAGCCGGGCCCGGCGTTGACCTCGCAAATGGCGCCCCCGGTCTCTTCGACAGACTGCGCGATGTCGGGGGCCAATAGATCGACGCCAGCAACCTGGAGACCGATCACCTGCGCCGCCTGTTCCGCAATCATCGCATTATAAGGATGAACTTCATCGGTCCTGTCGATGGAGATACCGCCGAGGCTGATGTGGGCAGTCCGGACGAGTTGCACTCGCCGGCCTGCCGGCGGAACGTCATTTGAGCCGTACCCCTGTTCCTGCGCCAGCGCAATCGCGGTTTCATCCAAGCGGATTCGAACCAGCAAATTCTCCGAACCGTGACCGCGCCGAGGGTCGGCGTTGGTCAAGCCAACGAGTTGCCGCAGGGTATGGAAGCCGTCACCCACAACGTGGGCTGGGACTTCCTCAGTTACAGCAACCGCGCGCCCACCCACCACCAGCACTCGGTAAGTATTTCCAGGGATGAAGTTCTCGACCAACACCGTGCCGGTGCGGGTCTCGGCGGCGGCTCTTGGATAATGTTCGCGCACGGCCGTCTCATCTTGCAGGTTCACGCCGACGCCGCGCCCGTGGTTGCCATCCAGTGGTTTGAGCACCACTGGATACCCAGTTTCGGCAGCAGCCGCGACAGCAGATTCCTCATCCCTGACCTTGATGGACCGAGGAACCGGAATTCCCGCGTTGCGCACCAAACGATAGGTCAGATCTTTGTTGAGTGCAATGTCTGCGGCGAGGTGGCTTTCGGCGGAGATGTATGGCGCCCAGATATGACGCTGATACTTTCCGTATCCGAGTTGCAACAAAGAGCGGAGCGCCCGAGTTCCGCGTCCGAGTTGCACGCGCTCGCGGCTGTCATCGAGGCGCTGCACCGGGATGTTACGCCGCCGAGCTTCCGCAACCAGCGCGCGCGTGCTCGGCCCATAACTGAGGGATGCGGCGAGACGGGAGAACTCTTTTAGCTCGCGGGAAAAATCAAACTCGCGATCTTCATCGGATGCGATGAAGAATTCCAGCAGGCGAATGGCGAGCTGGCCGGCGGCGATCGCAATATCCTGCTGTTCGTACGGGAAGATCACATGACACGTTTCATCTGCCGGCTCTGTCGGCAGGCATCTCAGGCCGCCGATATGCTGCCTGGCGAAGTTCTGCAACTCAACAGCGATGTGCTGGGCAACATGACATATGCTGGTCCCCTGGTGCACATGTTCAAAAAAGCTAGAACGGTTGCCATTGGAACATTGATGCGCATGCGCGGTCGGCAATGTTGTCGTGAGCTTTTCGTAAAAGCTTGGAATACAACTGGTGGACCTGGCTTCAGGCTCACCGATTTCCAGAGAGAGGCGAACCACGGGGATGTTCGCCCAGTAGTTCGCGCCGCGATAAATTTGAGTCTCCCGAATCTTCATGTTGGTTCAGCCTCGAAAAATGCGCGCAGACCATGACCGATGCAGTCAAGATCGATCCCCAGCCCAACCGAGGCGGCTGCGGCCGCCAGCGCGCTGGACGTGCCCAGTCCGCCGCGATTGTTGGATCCGGGCGACGCTGTTCCTGCCAACACTAGCTGGGTCTCGGAGCTGTCTGTGAGGGTGAGGGCCTGGCGGCCGGACTGCGTGCGAAGAATCAGTGCGCGTCCGCCTGAGCGCAGGTGACGTCCGATCACCTCATTGTCCGGTTGCCGGGTGAAGTAAATCACCTTGCCGCGGGTTTTACCCGCAATCCGCACGCACTGAGGATCGTCCGCGTTCAAGACCGTTACGCCATGCTCGCCGGCGGAGCTGGCAACCACGGCATTCAGGCGTACGGGATCATGCAACGCATCGACAGCCGGCACACTTACGCTCTCGCCGCTAACATTCGTAATCACGGCAACGTCGGCGCGGTCGTAGCCGAGGCCGGAGCAGAGAATACCTTGGTGGCTGGTCTCGAGGACCGCAACATCGATCGCCGGATTCCGCAAAACCATGCGTGCGGAATCGGGACCGCTCATGTCTCCCCGGACAATTCTGACGCCGTCGATGTGGATGCCGTCAGTCGTAGCCACACCGACATGGCGGCCGGCCAGCGTAAGGATTTGCGCGATCATCCGACTGGCGGTGGTTGCACCGTTTGCTCCAGTGACGGCGACGATGGGCAGCCGGCTAGGGGTTCCTGGCGGAAACAGAAGGTCGATCACTGGACGCGTGACGTTGCGCGGTTTCCCTTCAACCGGTTCGGAGTGCACAACGAACAAGCCCGGTCCACCGTTGACTTCGCAGATGGCGCCCCCGGTCTCCAAAACAGATTTCGCGACGTCGGGGGCGATGAGGTCGATCCCAGCGACATCAAGACCGATCACCAGCGCCGCTTGTTCGGCGATCGCAACATTATAAGGATGGATCTCATCCGTGCAGTCGATCGCGGTGCCCCCGGTGCTTATGTTCGAAGTCAGTGCCAGTTGCACACGCTTGCCGGGCGGCGGGATGTCGTTAGGGCCGTAACCTTGCTTTTGCCCCAGCGTGCTGCTGCGTTCATCGAAGGCGATGCGGGTCTTATGCTTGGAGGCCCG
>Ga0137418_10003618_pt1 | contig 14204 bp, 8 predicted proteins | sample CZODoug3_1_2_16f_FD_122242 | JGI IMG/M metagenome (GOLD analysis project Ga0137418, IMG submission 122242) | Vadose zone soil fungal communities from Angelo Coast Range Reserve, California, USA - CZODoug3_1_2_16fungal (Hybrid Assembly) | ecosystem: Environmental > Terrestrial > Soil > Vadose...
GTGAATGTTGCGCCGGTGGCGCCGACAATTACCACCCAGCCGGGAAATCAGACGGTGACGGCCGGACAGACAGCAGCCTTCGCAGTCGTAGCGAGCGGCACGGCACCGCTGAGCTATCAGTGGCAGAAGAGCGGCGTGAACATTGCCGGGGCTACGGCGGCGAGCTACACCACACCGGCTACGGTGACCTCAGACAGCGGATCGACGTTTGGAGTCGTGGTGAGCAACACGACCGGGACGGTTACCAGCGTGGCGGCGACGCTTACGGTAAATGCTGCCGTGGTAGCGCCCGCGATCACGGCGCAACCCGTGGGTCAGACGGTGACCGCGGGGCAAACCGCAAGCTTCGCAGTGACTGCTACCGGCACGGCTCCGTTGAGTTACCAGTGGCAGAAGAGTGGTGTGAATATCGCGGGGGCTACGTCGTCGAGCTATTCGACTCCCGCGACGACAACTGCGGATAACGGAACGACCTTTCGAGTAGTCGTGAGCAACACGGCCGGGACGGTTACCAGCGTGGCGGCGACGCTTACGGTAAATGCTGCCGTGGTAGCGCCCGCGATCACGGCGCAACCGATAAGTCAGACAGTGACCGCGGGGCAGACCGCAGGCTTCGCAGTAACTGCAACCGGCACGGCTCCGCTGAGTTACCAATGGCAGAAGAGTGGTGTGAATATCGCGGGGGCTACGTCGTCGAGCTATTCGACTCCCGCGACGACAACTGCAGATAACGGGGCGACCTTCCGAGTAGTGGTGAGCAATACGGCCGGGAGCGCCACCAGCGCGGCGGCCACACTCACAGTGAACGCGGTTGTTGTAGCGCCCACAATTACAACGCAACCAGTGAACCAGACGGTCACCGCCGGACAGACGGCATCGTTCTCCGTGACTGCGACGGGCACCGCGCCACTGAGCTATCAGTGGCAAAAGAACGGAGTGAACATCGCTGGGGCGACTTCGGCGAGCTATACGACGCCCGCCACAGCAATTTCGGATAATGGAGCGACTTTCGGCGCGGTGGTGAGCAACACAGCAGGATCGGTCACTAGCGCGGCGGCCACCCTTACGGTGAATGCGGCTCCGGCGCCGGCCATTCAGATAAATCCGACGTCGATGACATTTGCCAACGTCGTGGTCGGCGCAAGTTTGTCGCAAGCGTTGATCATCAGAAACACAGGCACGGCCACGTTGACCATTTCTCAGTTGACGGCAACTGGGTCTGGATTCAGCGTCAGTGGATTCTCGCTTCCATTGAACGTGGGAGCGGGCCAACAAACTACCATCACGGTGGTTTTCGTGGCGCCAGCGGTCGGCCCAGCGCCTGGCAACATTTCGATCGTGAGCAACGCAGCTACTTCGCCGACTTCCGTGAGCCTCAGTGGGACGGGGATTGCGGCCACTTTCACTTTGGGTATTAGCCCTGCGAGTCTGAGCTTCGGCAATGTTACTACCGGAACCTCGTCGGCGGCGCAAAACGTCGTCATCACCGATACAGGAAATTCGAGCGTGGCAATTTCGCAGATCGCGTTGAGCGGAGCGGGTTACACGATGACTGGTGGAAGCGCGCCAGTCACGCTCACTCCATCACAAAGCGTTACTTTATCGGTGCAGTTCAGCCCGACCGCGGCCGGGAGCGTGAACGGCAGCATCTCGATCGTAAGCAACGCGAACGGGTCGCCCGCATCGGTGTCTTTATCGGGAACAGGCATTGCGCCGGTACAACATTCGGTGACGCTGACGTTGAAGGCAGGTACCTCGACTGTGTCGGGGTATAGCATCTATCGCAGCACTGTGAGCGGCACCGGATACACTAAGTTGAATTCTTCACTCGTAAGCGGCCTGACTTATACAGATTCGACTGTGCAGAACGGCACAACCTATTTTTATGTGGCAACTGCAGTAGATTCTGGCGGGAAGGAGAGCAGCTATTCCAACGAAATGCAGGCGGTAATACCTTAGCCGAGCAGGGTTACGCCGGAGGCAAATCAGGACGCTCACGAATAAACGGCACTTCGAATTCTAGCCGCTTTTCCCGCAGCAGGAAGGTAGCAGATACTTTTGTGCAACACCGAACAAAGCCCGGCGGGCATGCGAGAAATTTCCAAATGGGGTAATCACTATGACATTCAGATTAACAAACAAGTTAGTTCGGCCCTGGCGTCTCCTTATTGCAACAGGTGTTTTGGCGTTGTTCGGTCAGCTTGCGAGCGCCGCGACGTATTATGTCGCGACCAATGGGAGTGATTCTAATGCAGGAACTGCAAGTGCCCCTTTCCGCCACCTCTCCAAAGGTGCGGCGGCTGCCACCAATCCAGGAGACACCGTTATCGTGATGGATGGCACCTACGACAACGAAGGCCAAATCGATCCCAATTATGTCGTGACGTTGAATTTCTCCGGCGCGGCAGGCAACCCCATCACGTTCAAGGCCCAAAACCGTGGCAAGGCGGTTCTAGACAGCATGAACACGGCGACCGGTACGACTTGTAACGGCGCGTTTGCCTATTTTAATCTGCGCAATGCCGCGTTCATCGTCATCCAGGGTTTTGTCATTCAGCGGGGCTGCCACGAGGGCATCCACAGCAACGACAGCGCCCACGATATCACGATCCGCTGGAACGAAATCAAGAACATCGCCAACCATACTCAGACCGACCAAATCGGCCAGGATGGCATTTACCTTAACAATTCGGAATCTAACTTTACATTCGACGGCAACGTTTTCCACGACATAGGCCGCACGGACGGCCAGACGTTGAATCATTTCGATCACGGGATCTATACGCACGCGTCGAATGTGACGATCATAAACAATATTTTTTACAACATGAACAAAGGCTTTTGCATTCAATTAGCGGATGGCGCCAACTCGATGTTGATCGCCAACAACACGTTCGCGTTGTCGAATGTCGTCACCGGCGAGAGCGGCCAAGTTATGTTTTGGGGCAGCAACTCAAACATCACGCTTCGTAACAACATCTTTTATAAGCCTACTGGTTCGGCCATCACTCGATTCGCCGCCACAATCTCGGGCTCCGCCTTTGACCACAACCTTGTCAATGGCGTTAGCACGATAATATCGGATGTGACCGGCTTCACCATCGGCATAAACCAGATCGGCGCGAACCCGCTGTTCGTCAATGCTTCGACGGCGCCCTACGATTTTCATGCGCAGTTGGGAGGCGCTGGAATAGACGCTGGGGTTAACCTTTCCGCCGTCCTTTCCGATTTTGACGGGGTCACACGCCCGCAAGGCGCGAGTACCGACGTGGGCGCCTATGAGTACCCGGTCGCGCTTGTAGTAATGCCACCGACGATTGTCTCTATAACCGTCAATTAACACCCATGGCGGCACACAACTCGTCGAATCACTCATCAACGCCTGCGCACCAGCGAGGCTCAGCACGAATTCGACGTTGATGACGACTGCCAATGACTGAAAGCGTTGTGGCAAGCCTGCGCAAGCTGAATCGTCGTCCACAGCTTCAATTGTCACGCCTTAGAGTAACTTTCGGCTGCAAAATGCCAAGGTTTACCGGATTGCGAGCCTTTCGGGGTTCTGTATTCTCAATTTTGCAAGGAGGGAAGGGCCTTCTTACTTTCCTTCCTTTGGCGCCTCCCTTAGAACTGAGAGCAAGGCTTCCCGTGTCGGGCTGAGGTGTTCGCCCCAAGAACGAATGGCGATAGGGATGGAAACTTCAGAAAATACTTCGGTCGGGAGAGCGCAATCCGGAGTGAGGACGCATTCGCCCAATTGGCTAACAGACACTACAGCCAAATCTCCAAGCGTTCGCTGCGTATGCTGCAAAAGTCAACTCGGCTTCGCCGCCTAGTGGGAACGGAGCGCAAGGGCTATGGACGAAAAAGATGAAGGGCAGAGAGCTTACTGGCGAGGGAACGAGCTCCACGACAACCCGTATCCGCGCAATTCACTTCCAGGCCGCGAGTGGGACAAGGGCTATTGGGACGCAGTCGATGAATACAAACATGGGCGCGAACCTGGCTGCGCTGTTATTCCTGATCGTGTCTGGGAACCAAGCCATCATCACCGGGGCAGGCACCCTCGTGGGCAGTACTCCGTACCAGTAAACCGCGGTTGTAGAAAAAGGCGACTGCAGACTTCCGCGGCTCACTAGGAGACCACGCCGAGTGCCTGTGACCAAAGTTCGAACTAGGTTTTTGCCATGGAGGAGATGCAAATTGACCCCGCTGGTTTTCGGGCTCCAACGATGGCCAGCCGGAACTCCTTGCGCCATTCAACCCTCCTGCCGCCCCGTCCATCAGACGAAGTGAGCCTCATTTATCTTTTCGGAAGTCTCTTCACTGTGACTGCGTTCTCGTAAATTGTACCCAATCTTAATATCGGTTTAAGAGTTCACTGCATTTTTCGACCGCACTCCTGCTGATGAGAGGGCACACCGAAAGACGTGTCTTAGTTCCAGGGATCAGTTCATACGAACCTTGGAAGCGGGTGGGGGAATGGCGAAGGCCGAATTACGGTGAGGAACAACTGAGAACAGTTATCGCTCCCAGAAGGGTTCTGCGGTGGAAGCGTTCGATTTTCGGTATGCAGTACTGCCAATGTACCAGAATTCTTGGGCAAAGTGGCAAAATCGAATTCCAATTATGTTTCGACCGAGATGTTGCTCGCCCACGAACGCCACACGGCACCCCTGATCTTCGTCGGTGGCGAGATTCATAAGAACGAGGTGTTGGCCAGGCTCCACTCTTGTGGCTAAGGTTATGAGTCCGCCGCGGAGATTCAACACACGGACGGTTGTCTCCTCCTGAAAAGGCTCTTCGTCCTCTCCTCGTCCGTAGACCAGAGCGGGATAATCCTGTGGCCGGTCCGACATTGGCTTCGCTTCGTCGGGGGCCGGAGCTCTTCTTCGGAACGCGAGGCCATAAAAGCGGCTACCGCAGTTTTCGCATCGGAAGGGACGGGTCAGCAACAAAGGCAACAACGCGACCTCGAAGGAGTTCTTTCTGGCGGAGCGGCGGACTTCAGCGCAGCCGCAGGAAGGGCAGCGTCTGTCTGTCACCCGATGTAATAAGTGCGATGCGGTTTGAAACATAATCAGCTGAGATCCCTGCAGGAATCCCGAAGGCCGTCCGTTTGTCGGGCTTCAGCCGGCCCATAGCTAATTCCGTCGTGATGGATTAAATCTGACATGCGTCAAACCTCGCGGAATTCCGGCACTACCGTTGATATGTGATTCGGTATATCGCGCCGGCGAAATCGTCCGAAACGAGCAGAGCGCCGTCTGGCATGACTAGCACATCGACAGGGCGCCCCCACTTAAACCTGCCAATCTGCCAGCCTGCAGCAAAAGGTTCATATTTCACTGTGCGATTGTCCTCCAGCTCTACCAGCGTGACCCGGTAGCCGACGGGCGTGCTTCGATTCCATGAGCCGTGTTCGGCGATAAAGACCTGGTTCTGGTAAGTGTGCGGAAACATCTGCCCGGTGTAGAAGCGGATGCCCAGAGCGGCCACGTGTGCCCCGAGCTCCACAACCGGAGGGACAAACTCCCGGCAAGCGTGCTTCCACCCGAACTCCGGGTCAGTAATGTCTTTCCCATGACAATACGGGAAGCCGAAGTGTATTCCTGCACTTGGTGCGTAGTTCAGCTCGTCCGGCGGGAGGTCTTCGCCCAACAGATCGCGGCCGTTGTCGGTGAACCAAAGTGCGTGGGTTTGCGGGTTCCAGTCGAAGCCCACGGTGTTTCGGATGCCGCGGGCGAAAACCTCAAGCCCTGACCCGTCCGCATGCATGCGCATGATGGTGGCATAGCGATCATCGGCGCGCTCACACACGTTGCATGGGGCGCCGACCGGCACATACAGCCAACCATCCGGGCCGAAACCGATGAACTTCCAGCCGTGCCTTGAGTCGCTTGGGAGGGCTGTATTCACAACCACCGGAGCTGGGGGATTGGTCAGCCGGGCCTCGATGTCGTCGTACCGCAGGACGCGGTTTACCTCGGCCACGTAGAGAGCGCCGTCGCGGAAGGCCACACCATTAGGCATGTTTAGGCCTCGAGCGACGATAATCACGTCGTTCGCTTTGTTTCCGTGATCATGATCGACCAAGGCATACACTCTGCCGGACCCGCGCGAGCCTACAAAGAGTGTTCCCCGCGAGCCCAACACCATTGATCGGGCGTTCGGGACATGAGTGGCATACAGCTGAATCGTGAAGCCCGGCGGGAGCCTGATGCGGTCGATGAGAAGCTCGAGCAGAGACCGGGGTAGCTGTCCGGTCCATCTCCAATAGCCCAGGGTAGACAGGATACAAAGCAAGAGGATAATAACCAAAAACAGCGTGCCCTTGCGGGATGCGGTCCACACACTCTTCTCCAGGAACTGCGCTTTGCCGGCTTCTGCTTTGACCCGGATTCCATCCTCTTCACGCAGGGTTCAACTCGATGCCCCATAGCCTTGGGTTTGAGCGGCGGAATCGATCAATGGGCACCCTTGAATGCGGCAAGCTCCATTCCATAATTCTGTGCTGTGCTGGCGGTGACTGATGCCTGGTAGGATCCGATGGCCGACACGACGCGGTCCACTAAACACACCGACGTCCAGTCCTGAGTCTGGCTCTCGATCACCCATCCAGTTGCAGGACTCCCGCATCTTGGGTTAGAGGAGTCCGTGAAAGCCCAGGAAAACAGATATTCGTTTGCTGCCGTGGTCGTGACTGCGGCTGACGACCATGCGGCGGTGGCCGTGAGTGATTCGTGGTAACCGGATTTATCCAGCGGTGCGGAGGGATCGAGTCCCGCCACCTCTGCGACGGCCATCAGCAGATAGGTGCTGCCGCCGCTGAAGTTCAAAGTCAGTGAGGTAGCACCCCCGGCGGTGGACTTGGCGTAATAGAAGTTGCTGTACATGGAATAGCCCGGAACATTGTGGGGGATCGAAGTCACCAGTCCGCGCGTGAAGATATCTCCGGAACCGTCTGTCACGGTGCTGATATCCAGCGGCCAGAAGCTCAGACCTACAATAATCGCATGTCCTGCACCGGTCGCTTGAGGCAGTGTCAGTGTGACCGTCCCGCCGGAAGTAGGCTGACGGCTGAAGGTGGCTTTCTGGATCAGAGAAATGGCGGGTGGCGGCGGTAGCGGTTGGGGTGTAGCACAGGCGGGACTGGACTTGGCGCTCTCGCCGGAGGAATTCACGGCGGTGGCTTCATAACAGTACGGCGTACCATTGGTAAGGCCGCTATCCGTAAAGCTGGTTGTGGTGATTGGACTGGTGTTGAGCTGGCTATAAGCTCCGCCATTCACCGAGCGGTACAGATTGTAGCTTGCGGCACCGCTGGAAGCATTCCACGCAAGGCTTACCTGAGCATTTCCGGCCGTGGCCGTGAGTCCGGTGGGAGTGGGTGGCGGTGGCGCTGACGAGGTTACCGTAAGAATAATGCCCGGCCCCGGAACCTCCAGATTGCCGCTGTCATCAACCGCGCGACTCCGGACATTCACAGTTCCGGCGTTGGTAAATTTGGCAGCGTAACTCCAGTTCTCCCGACCCATGGCAGGGTGCCAGGTTGTTCCCCCATCGACAGAGATCTCAACTCCTCCCACCACGCCACCGCCCACATCTACGGCGGTACCCGAAATTGTGATCGTGGAGCCCACAGGCAGGCTAGTTCCCGGCAAAGGCGACGTAATGGTTGATGTGGGTGGGAGGATATCGGTTGAGGCTGTCGCTGCCACGAGGCCCGCTTGCAGTGTTGTGGGCCGAACTCCCATATCTGCGAGAAGATTCACGGTAGCCTGCCGCATACTGGGATCCGCAGGCTGGCCAGTCCACCCAGCATGATCGGAGTCCACGCCCCACGTCCAATGTATCGTGCCCGCGCCGAAAACCAGTGCTCCACTCGAGGCCCGGTACATGGTCAAGTGGTGCGTTTCAGTGCCACTCGCAAAGTAATAATGACCTGGCGGCGGTGATGGAGTGAAGTAGAGATAATTTGTCACAGGCACGGTAGTAGTGGAAAGACGGATGAGACCTGGAGGCCTGAATCCATTGTCAAGGTCCTCATCGGACTCATATCCAAGCGTACTCGGCGGAAGAGTGGCGACCTGGCCCTGTCCGAGTGTGGCAATGCTGGTGTTCCGCCAGAAGCGCATTCTGCCGTCATCCTGAGGCACAGTGATCGCGTTGTCCTGAGGCGAGTTCACTTGGAAAATCGTGCCGGTCAACGCATTCTCTGGACGGCCCCCATCAGCGGGAGGACTAAAACGCGGGTCGCGCCAATAGCCGGTCCATATAGGCGAGCTACCTGAATCGAGGGGGTCGATTGGCCCATTGGCGTCCGACTCTTTATAGCAGACTAACGTTCGGTACGGCGTATTGCTGCCATCCGTGCTTGTTTCCCAGCGGGTCTTCCAGAAGATTTCGTTGCCGCTGAAGAATAGCAGATGCACGCCGGCTGCGCGGGCGGCTTCAACGTTGGCACGCTGCGCAGCCGACCAATATTCGTCATGTCCTACAGACATGAAGATTTTGTGCTGGGTGATCAGCGCGCCGTTACGGTCTGTATCTACGCCAGTAGAATACGTGACGTCGTACCCGTTCGCCTCGAGGAAATGAACCATCTGGTATTCGTAGGCGAAGAACTCCCAGAGGTCAATTACGGGCCGGTTGTAACTGACTTTGTAAGCGCGGCCAACCGGGTTTCCAGCGTAGAGACTGTTTCCACCGTATTTGTTGTAAGCCTGCCAGGTTGTGTCGTCGGTCTGTTGCAGGATGTCAGAATGGCTGGAGTCATTGCGCACGATAAAAACCACGGGCGCAACCTCTCCGGTGTCCAGCCTGACGAGTCTTGCAAAATAGATTCCTGATGTGGCGGTGCTCGGCACCGTCCACGACGCTGAAATCCCCCAATTTCCGCAGTCTATCAGGCCTGTCACACTGTCGGTCAGACAAGGAGGTTGAACCTGCGGCAGAGGCACCGAGGGTGAGACGGAGGCTATGAACCGGCCATCATTTCCCTGATAGTAGCCCAAACGATAGATGTCAATCCGATAGGAGGCAGCAGGTGTGGAGATTTTGAAGTATACGGTTTGGCCCACGGTCACGCTGATGTCGGTCGTAAAGCCCTGAATGTTCGGTGAGCCTGCCCCATCAATGTACCACTGACTGGCGGGAGTGCCTGGCAGACAATTCTCCGCCTCGACCGGGTTTTGGGGTGCCGTGCAGGTGGCAAACGCAGCCGGCGGCAAAAAGCTAAGGACGAGGAATGCGAACAGAGGAGTGGCAAGGGTGGGCAGATGTGGGCCGGATCGCGTCATGGCGGGTCCCTTCGGATACAAAGCGCAACGAAGATGCCCTCGGGCAAGAAAGCTGCGATTCCGCTAGTTTCAAGTGGAGGCGAATACGAATTGCGAAAACTCATCGCCACACCGTCGTTTATGGCTTGCATGTTTGCATCGAAAAACGACTCATAAACGAAAACCTGCCGTAGAGGCGGGTGCATATCGGCCCGGGGCACTCGTTTGCTAGTTTCGAAAGCGCGCAAGGCTGACGTCTAGGTGTCCCCCGCCTTTCAAGCGATGTTTTCGGTACAGTCGGTACAACTGAGTCAGAAATCAAGTCGGGCAGCGTGAATCCGACTTGATTTTTTCTGGCGGAATTTCAGTTCTGTCGAGCATCTAGGGGTTATCGGCGACCGTCCGTTCCAGTGGCCGACCCAGAGTAGGTCGTGTTCTGACGGTCCGAGTCGCGATAAATGATTCGATTGCGTACACACACTTGACCTTGGCCAACTATTTCATGTTGCTAAAACCATATCGTTAGGGTCGCCGTTCGCGTCGTACCGTTATAAGACGCGGAGATATTGGCGGATGTTGTGACAAGAACGATCGATGTGTTCACCGTGAAGGTCGCCCTGGTCGCTCCAGCCGGAACGGTCACACTAGAAGGTACGCTAGCCGCCCGGTTGCTGCTGGAAAGCTGGACTTGCGCACCACCTGTGGGAGCCGGCCCGCTCAGCGTGACCGTGCCCGTGGAGGATTGCGTGCCGCCCACGACACTCGTCGGGTTTAGCTGCAGCGAGGAGACGGTTGGAAGTGGTGGGGGTGGGGGCGAGACGGTGAGGGTAATCGTGGTTGTATTCGTTAAGGTGCCAGATGTACCTGTGATGGTCACTGTGACCGTGCCGGTCGTGGCTGTGCCGCTGGCCGTGAGCGTCAGTGTGCTCGTCGTAGAGGTGGGGTTGGGGCTGAACGACGATGTCACGCCGCTCGGCAGACCCGAAGCAGACAAGCTGACGCTGCCGCTAAAGCCGTTCTGCGGAGTGACCCTGATCGCGCTAGTGCCGTTGCCTCCCTGTGTAATCGTCAAGCTGGTGGGCGATGCTGAGAGGGTGTAGCTGGGTGCGGTTGAAGGCGGTGAAGACTGCTCGAAGATCAGGATTGCGGGTTTCGGATCACTCAACGGGACCGCCACGAACTTTGATGAGGAGATCACGTAAATAACAGCGCTACCCCCAGACCCGGAAGTGACTGACATGGTTCCTCTTCCATTTGTTGGCGATGAGGATATAGAGTATGTGGCATTGAACGCCACGCCCGAGGTCGGTCCGCTCGACGCGCCGATATCCTCGGTACCGGTGATATTGCCCGTCGGGCTGGCACCGTCCGCCGTGAACTCGCCCGAGAGGGCAGCCACATCAAACGCCACCGGGTTGGTCGTGAAGCCGGCATACCTGCCCTTCACCGCGCTATTGGTGAACGACCCCGGTGCCTGGGGTTCACCGAACCCGAACAACACATTAGAATCCTCGACGAAGAGGAAAACCTGATTCAAGCTCACCAAATAGGCAACCAAGTGGTACCCTGCGACCGAGATGGATGTCCGCCCATTGCTTGCCACACTGTACGTCCCGGCCAGACCGGTGACGGACCTGGGTCCGCTGCAGTAGTTCTCGTCGAAGGTTAGGGTGAAGGCGCCATTGCCATCGGCAGTGAGCAGACCTGCGACCGCTTTGGGCACGCCACCACAGCTCGTGGTTAGACCAGTGAGGTAAATGACCATGTTGCCGTTGAGCGAGGCGTTGGAGAACCCTCCCGCGGGAGCTTGCTGGTGCAGCACGACGCCACTTAGCAGGGGGGTCGAGGTCGTGACCATGTCCGTCTCCATCGCAAACAGCTTCCCCGCGTTCACGATGTAAAAGACGAAGTTCATGCTCGCTGGCGCCCCGCCGAACGAGAAGGAGAGGTTCATTGTGCCCCGCCCCGTAGTCGTATCGGATACCGTGTAAGTCGCTGCGGTAAAGGACATGGGATAATCGGTGCCATAGGCGTTGACGTCCCCAACCGGGTTAGTGAGAGTGCCTGCCCCATTCGAAGTAAATCTCGCCGCAATGGCCGCTCGATTGTTTAAGTTGTCAAGGCCGGCAGTACCAAATGCATAATCACCCGTTATTTTGGCAATGCTGTACGCAGTCGTGTCCACCTTTTCCATGGTCCCCGAGCCGATCCTGCCGGACCCTCCCCCGGCATCGAACTCGATGAACTGTGCGTTGCCATTGGCCGTCATGGCAAATGCAAGCCTCACACCGGCCAAGGTCATTACGCCCCTGTGGTCCGCACCGATGGCATACGTCCCGGTGAATGCTTGAGCGACCGAGGCTCCGGCACCTACACCGTTGTTATCCAGTTCGCCGTTCGTCAAATTCCCGGCCCCGTCCGCCGTGAATCTTCCCACGGCGGCAAAGACAGACGAGGGGCCACCGCTCCCAGTGATCCCGCTGAAGGTAAATGCATAGTCGCCGTTCAGTTCGGCGTTGTTCACACCGGGATTCTGGGCTCGGACCGTCGAAGCAAGAACCAACGTGAAACATCCGATTAGCAGCGCGATCAGCTTCCTCATTTTGTTTCCTCCACTTGGAATTGTTTTCGTTGCGGACTACCGAATTCTCGTTGCGGACTACCGAACAGGACCGCCTGATGGGAGGACACCCACCTGAAGTTGTGCTTACCGTCGGGGCCGAAGCACAACGACGGACTCCGTTCGAAGAGGCACGTTCATCCCGGCACAGAACTCACGAGTGAGATTTCTTCTCCACACCGTCTGGATAACGTCATCCAGTCTTTCCTGCTCCCGGCCACCTCTGGGGACGTTTCGCTTTCGAACTACTTAATGATTTAGTCGAGACAGGAAGACAAGCGGGTGGATACCGAAAAATGCGACCGGGAAATACCTAAGGCAGTGCACTACTGAACGGACCAATGGGAATAGATCAGTGACACTGCCAGCGGTACAGCCGCCTACGCCATATCCAGATTGCCGCTCCCCATTGCTGTGCCGGTTACCAGTCCAGAGGAGCTGTCGTTCAGCGTGATCTAGCCTAGCTTTTAATCTCGCCAAGTCACCTGCTACCGAACCACGATATGCCTAGCCAAGTCAGTTGCTAAGGCTGATGTGAATAGCGCCGCGCCCTCGGAATTAAGATGGAGTGCATCTGGCTGGTAGAATCTTGACGAGAGCGCACCCGGATCAATCGGCACAAATGTCTGCAGTCCGGCCTTTTGTGAAGCGATGGCCATTTGGCGGACTGCACTCTCCGAAGATGGAGTCGTGGGGACCAAAATAACCAGTTTGGCACCATGCGCCTCACATAATTCACGCAAGGTCCGCAACCGAGAGATTGCAACCGCTTCAAATTCAGGCCCCTGCGGAATCGTCGGCGTTGTCTTTACGAGCGAGAAAAGGTCTTCGAAATGGGGCACGATCCGACGGAGAACCTCTGCTCGAAGGGCGCTGCGCCTATCCCAAAATGTGCTCGAATGTTCCAACAAAAGGTTACTCGTTGCAGTGTGATTCAGCCTCAAATCTGAAGCCACACCGAGGACGTCTCGGACATCAAAAAGCATCAGGGGCGAATAGTCCTGGCGTAGCTCGGTTCCAAGGAAAAGATCCACCGGGAGACCGACAACCACCACCTGCGGCCTTGCCCCCCGACGAAATAGCCGTCGCAACCCATATAGCCAGTCATAGTAACCAGTGGCTTCCAAGAAGATGGGATGGATCCGCATCCTACCGGACGTCAACTCGTGCAATCGGTCTAAGTCGACTCCATACAACAGTAAGGAATTACCTACCAGTAGAACTGACGTTGGTTCGCCAGGTCTTGGGGGGCGCACCTTGATGGCTTCGTCATATTGCCGCGAAACGCGCGCATAGGTGAACGAATGATGTTTGACCAGATAAATGGAAAAAATCTCCAAGCCCGCGAGGAAAATAGCGCAGATCGCGACAAGCACCTTCGCATAGAACAACGCCGCAGATTTAGAACTGGAAATAGACGAACGCATTGAGACCACTCCCCGAAAAAAAGGTAAGTACAACGAGAGCCGCAAGCGCCACTGCTGTCCGAACTGCGTACGGCCTGTTTGCGAATAGATATTCCTGATTGCCAGCTTCCAGCATCAGGTCTACAAAGAAAAGAGGCATGGAGAAAATACACAGCATGAAGAAGGCCGAGGCATACTCGCTCCGCCAAGTAAAGTTAGACAGTCCAGCCAGGAACCGCACGGCTGCACTGAGTGAGGTGGCCCGAAAGAATATCAAGGTCAAGCAGAAGAGATTGAAGGTCAGAATCCGTTGTACCCAAACGAAGGAGAAACCGTCAGAGCGCGGAGTCTGAGCTGCATCTCCTGGCTTCGATTTGACAGGGAAAAGGAAGCGCTCAACGCCCAAAGCGACGCCGTGAATGGCACCAAACACCACAAAGGTCCAGTTTGCACCATGCCAGAGACCTGCCAAGGTCATGGTGGCTAGAAGATTACGGGAAGTTTTCGCTTCGCCATTAGCACTGCCACCGAGAGGAAAGTACAAGTAATCGCGAAGCCATGTGCTCAAACTGATGTGCCAGCGCCGCCAGAAATCCTGAAGCCGATGTGCCAGAAAAGGCTGCCGGAAATTGACCATAAAATGGAATCCTAACAATTGAGCGCTGCCCCGCGCGATATCGCTGTAACCGCTGAAGTCTCCATAGACTTGCCAGGCAAATGCATAGACCCCGATGAGAACAACCCAGAAATTTGGAGGCCCCAGTTGGCCACCGAAAGCCGCGTTCGCCAGAAGCGCACAATTGTCTGCAACCACGCACTTGCGCAAGAGGCCAGAAAAGATCAGCATCATGCCGTCGAAAAACCGATCAGCATCGAGGGAACGATTTGTCTGAACCTGAG
>Ga0137418_10003619_pt1 | contig 14203 bp, 12 predicted proteins | sample CZODoug3_1_2_16f_FD_122242 | JGI IMG/M metagenome (GOLD analysis project Ga0137418, IMG submission 122242) | Vadose zone soil fungal communities from Angelo Coast Range Reserve, California, USA - CZODoug3_1_2_16fungal (Hybrid Assembly) | ecosystem: Environmental > Terrestrial > Soil > Vadose...
GCACGAATCTTTTCGAGCAGGCGCGGCATTACGATCGGCTTAGTGTCAAAATCGTCGCAGCCCGCCGCGAGAGCCTTCTCACGATCACCGGTCATCGCATTGGCGGTCAAGGCGATGACGGGAATGTGCCGTGTTTGCGGCGCAGCCTTGAGCTGGCGCGTTGCCTCCCATCCATCAAGCACCGGCAGGCTCAGGTCCATCAGAATCACATCGGGTCGCTCGATTGCGGCGAACTGCACGCCGCTGGCACCATCGCATGCGATCACCACGGTATGCCCCTGGCGCTTGAGGCGGTGCTCCAGGACGTAGATGTTGTCCTGATTATCCTCTACATATAGGATTTTCACGCGAGAATCTCCTTGTTCTTTTCGCGCTGGCCGCGCTCGATCGACCGTGGCAGCATTCGGCCCAGTTCGCGCAGCAGTTCACCCAGCTCAGAGGCGTTTTTCTGCATCACCCGCTCGACGTATCCGTTTAGGCGCTTTTGATCTTCGACGCTCAGGTCCTTCGCCGTCAAAACCAACACAGGAATGTCGCGCCATTCCGGGCGCTGACGAACCTCGACCAGAAACTCAAACCCATCCATTTCCGGCATCATCAAGTCTAGTACGATTACGTCGGGACACGATTCGGCGATATGCTCCAGCGCTAAACGGCCATTGCTCGCCTCCGTGACATCCCATTTCTCCTGCTCGAGCACGCGCCGTACGCTCTCACGCATGATCTCGTCGTCGTCCACCAGTAGAACCTTGCGTGCGATCGGACTGCTGATGCCTTGCAACAGGCTTATGAGCCGCTCGCGGTCGATCGGCTTAGTCATGTATTCCGTCGCGCCGAGCGAGTAGCCGCGGCTCCGATTGTCCTCGATGGTCACCAGCACCACAGGAATATCTGCGAGCTGCGGGTCGCCTTTGAGCGCCGCCAGCACCGTCCACCCATCCAAGTCCGGCATATGAATGTCGAGGGTGATCGCCGCTGGATGGAATTCGCGCGCTAGTTCCAAACCTTCCCGGCCCCCCGTTGCAATGCGAACCACGAATCCTTCACGCTCAAGATAGCGCGCCAACACATCGCATACGACCTGGTCGTCATCGATAACCAGGATCAGCGAACCTTTGACTGGTTTCACCGACCGCTGCTCAGGACGCACCCGGCGTATGATCGTCGCCGGCTGGACTGCCTCGATCCGGGCGGGTAGGCGCATCGTGAATTTCGACCCCTTACCTAATTGGCTCTCGACGGTAATCTCGCCGCCCATCATCTGGCAGAAACGGCGGCTAATCGAGAGGCCAAGCCCGGTGCCGCCATACTTGCGCGTGGTCGAGGAATCGGCTTGCACAAATTCCTGGAATAGCCGGCCCACCTGCTCCGGCGACATGCCAATGCCCGTATCACTGACCGCCATCGTAATCTCTTCGGAGCCATTACTTATGACTCGCGCCACATCGACCGTCACACAGCCCTGCTCGGTGAACTTGTTTGCGTTGCTCACGAGATTGAGCAGTGCTTGACGGATTCGCGTCTGGTCGGCATGCATCTGGCCGATATCCTGCGGACAGTAGACGGTAATTTTGTTGCCGTTCTTCGCCGCCGCGGAGCTGATCGTGGCGATTACGTCGTCGACCAGCGGGGCGATGGCGAATGTCTCGACGTGCATGTCCATCCTGCCGGCTTCGATTTTCGACAGGTCCAGAATGTCGTTGATGAGCTCCAGCAGATGATGCGCCGCGCGTAATACGCGTTCCAGTGGTTCGAGTTCTTCCGCGCGTTTCAGGTCGCGCGCATCCTCATGCAACATCTCCGTCAAACCGATGATCGCATTCAGTGGCGTGCGCAGCTCATGCGACATATTCGCTAGGAACTGCGATTTCAACTTGCTCGCCTCCGCCAGTTGTTCGCTCTTTGCTTGGCTATCCTTGAACAGCCGGGCATTTTCAATGGCCAACACCGATTGCGAAGCCAGCGTTTGCAGCAATTTCACGATTGAGGGCGCGAATTCACCCGATATTTTGCGGCGAATTACCAATGCGCCGGTCACGTGCTCGTCGCGCAACAGCGGTACCGCAACGACGGCGCGGATTCCGTCGTGCGCCCAAAGGATGCTTACCCCTTGAGCGGATTGCTCCACATCCGTCACATGAACCGGCACACGCTTTACCGCGCACATGCCCACTGGACCGTCCCCCAGGCCGATACGCGAGCCGCGCAATTCTTCGATCATTTCATCGCTGACCCCAAAGTTTGCGCGCGGATCGAACACCCCGTCGGCCTCGTCGTACTGGTACAGGGTGCCCGAATCCGCATCGGCCAGGCGCACTGCGTGCGCGATGACGGTCGCCAGTACCGTTTCGAGGTCAAGAGATGAACTCACCGCCTGGCCTACCTCGTTCAGCACCTGCAGTTCTCCCACCGAACGCGTCAGTTCACGCGTGCGGGTCTCGACTTCCGAGGTGCGCTCGGCGACGCGCTGTTCCAGTCTGCGCTGATCCTCCTCTATCTCAAGTCTCGACTGACGCAACTTCTCGCTCATCATCTGCAGAGAAGCGAGAAGGCTCCCGAGATCGCGCTTCGGCAGACGGCCCGCAGCCTCGGCGATTTCGCCGGCCGCGATGCGCTGGGCGAGATCTACGGCGGCGTTGAGAGGTTCGGTAACTCCGGTGATCATGCTGTAGATGAACCAAGCGGCAATCGTCAGGGTGAATAAGGTTGTAGCCGCTACGGCATTGCTCTGGCGCCGTGCTGAATCGATCGACTGCGAGATGGCCTCATTGCTTCTTTTCTCGTAACCTTCCTCGAGCTTGTGAACTGCCTCGCGCGTCTGTCTGATCTGCGGCTGGAGCATCAGCAGCTCGTTTACAGGCATGGCAACCGTGATCTGGCCCGCCAAGGCCTCCAGGCTGGCTGCGACGGCCGCGGCGCCCTCGTCCCTGCGGCGCAATGCGGCCGCTGACGTTGCCGATTGCCGCAGCGAGTCGTACGCACGCCGGCCAAGGCTGCCCACATCCACGGCGTCCGCGGCATGCGTCATGAAGGATTCGAAACCGACCTCCGTCGCACGCGACAGGCTGTGGCGTACGACGACGCTCTCAACCGCGGCAGTGCGTCGCAGGTCAGAGACTGCCTGATAGACCAGCACCAGCGTGATCGGAGCGATGATGATCACGAACTGCGCAAAGATGCGCAACTTTAATTGTTTGACTTTGATCATTGGGAAGCCTGCCGTCTAGAATCGCGCTATAACCTTGACGCCAGGGCCGGGTTCGGTGCCGACATAGCTACAGCCGCCCTGCGTTTGTTTGACGTAAGCGAGCGCCTCGGCATCACTGGTCTTGACAGGCGGCGGAATGTCCCCGTCGCGGAACGACTTCTTTGTCCAGATGCCGGCGTATTTAGCGGCATCCACCTTCAGCACTTTCTCGAGGAATGCCGCCTGGATCGCGCTGTTGTCCGCCGGCGCCAGTTTCACCGCCCCGACGAAGCCCTTCTCACCAACGAACGTATCCCGGATCTCGGCCGGCTGCAGCGCGACCGCGGCGTTGCAGATCACGAATAGCTCGCCGGCGCCCGCCCATCCGGCGAGCGCGAGACCGATGAGCGGTATAACCCGCGCGCCGCGCCAGCGGCGGGTTCGTAACGGGCTAGAACCGGATCGCATACTGCGCCAGCGCGTCGTCATACTCGCGCTGTATCTGATTCGGTGTCTGATCGGTGACGTGGGTGTTGGCCAGCTCCAGCTTGAGTGCCGACTTCGGGTCAATGTCGAAGCGAATCCCGATCGCCGCGCGCCAGTAGGACGCGCCGAACGCTTGCTGCGCGAAGTACTGGTCGGCCTGCTGCAGTGACGCCCGCTCGTACCGCAGGTACGGAACACCGAACGGCGCTCGATACGCGAACTGCGCGAAGCCCGCGGTGCTCTTGTGGGTACCACCATTGCCGGACACGTCCTTGTTGTCGAACAGGTAGATCTCGAAGATGTGTTCCCAACGGTCGGTGTCGTAGACGCCGTACCCGCCAACGACGCGCAGCTGGGTGTTGTGCTCCGGCACCTGGTCATCGCCGATCTTGCTCGAAAACCCGTGCAAACCGAACTGGAGTCCTTCGGCAGCGCCCTCGGTCCACTGATAGCCGAGGCGCCCACCGGCGATCAGCTGGCCGTGATCGTTGCCGGCGTTGCGCATGTCGATGACGCCGCCGCTGATCCTTTGGCCATTGCCCATATACACGTCGTACAGTAGCTTGCCGCCCTCGCCGTGCGCGGCACCGGTGAGCCAGGCGCCGACCGTGTGCACCGGCAGGATGCCGTCGTGGTCCTCGAAGTTGAGAAACGCCGGCCGGCGCAGCGCGTTCGCGATCCAGCTGCCATGATGCAGGGCGGTGTTCATGTAGCCGAACGGCGTGTGAAAGCGACCAAGCCAGACGGTGGCCGCATCGCTGAACGAGTAGCCGATCTGCGCCCGCTCGAGGTCGACGCCGATGCTGCCGTCGGTGTCGGTCTCGAAGTTCAACTCAAACAGTGCCTTGGTATGCGTGCCGAGCCTTGGCGTCAGGTAGAAATCGAGATCGCCGACGTAGTAGCCCTTCAGATCCGGGTTCCACGGGTTGTGATTGGCGACGCCGACGTCGGCGAAGCCGTGCATCGGGAGACTGCTGGAGTCGCCGCCGCGCGCGGCGTTAGAGGCCTCCATCTGTGCGACCCTGTTTTCGACCGTTTCGATCCGCTGCGCGTCGGCGGGTACCGCAGTAGCAGCGGCGGTCGGTGTCGACGCCGGCTGCGCGGCTTCCAGCTGCCGCACGCGCGCCGTTAGCGCCTCGATCATTTTCAAGCTCTGGTCGAGTTTCTGCTTCAGCTCCGCGATCTGCTCGCCCTCGCTGCCGGCACCCCGCGACGCTATCGGCGCAATGGCGCTGAACGCGGCGACAGCGAGCGCTAGGCCGCGCGCGGTGTTCCCAGCTTGCTTGATCATGGTGCCTCGCAAAAGCTGAACGTCCGTCGGCCGCGTGTCGGTGGTGTCATCGCGTGCGATGCGGCCAGCATCAAATCGCGCTCGCCCAGTTCTTGGTATCCGAGTCGAGCTCAAGCTGCAGCTGGCCGCGCGCGTCGAAGACCAACGCCCGCATGCCGTGCATCACGTGCTCGTCGTATTTCCAGAACTCAAATCCGAGTTGATGGGCCAACCGCTCCGTGTCGTCACGCGAGCCCGACAGGAAGTGCCAGTTGCTGCGATCGAAGTGGTGGTTCGCGCGGAACGCGCGCCAGTCGGCCGGTCCTTCGTTCTCGGGGTCGTAGCCGACGATGACAAAGTCCGCCCGTTCACCGCGCGCATCGAACCGGCGTTGCATCTGCTGCAGCCGGCGGATTGTCAGCGGGCAGATCACGTGGCAGCCGGCGAACGCCATCGTCAGCACTACTCGCCGGCCGGCGAGCGAATTGAACGCAATCGCGCGCCCGTCGTCCCCGAGCCAGCGCTGCGGCAGTTGCGAGAGGCCGACGCCTGCGGCGGGGACCGCCGGCGGCGCCATCGCCAGAAAGAGAGCCGCAAACCACACGGGCAGCGAGCACAAGCGAGCGATGGGCCTGTTGCAGCGGGCGTTCATTGCCATCCGGCTTTGGGCGTTCGGCGGGGTCCTGACTTTCTTGTGTTTGGTCGCAGGCGATACTTACCGGAGTGTGATCCAACATTTGGTGCCGTGCAAGTTCCGCGGTGAAGCGGCAGATCCTGACGAACCGCGCGCCCTCACCAAGTCTAAACGGTACGAACATCATCGGTGGTGGATCTCGGAAGTACGGGACCGCGTAAAAAGGTGGACATTGCAAAGCAGCATAACCTTTCGCCCGCCGATCTCGTGCCGGGCGCGCAGCAGAATAGCTCGTATTTTTTGATTCATAGCGTTGATTGGCGCCAAGATGCGGTGCTGAACGAAATCGCCCTTGCTCCAACCCGACGTAGATGAAAATCAGACTTCGTTGGACCCAGTCAAACTGATCGAAGAGCCCGTTCAGGGATTGATGCCGAAAGGGTCGAAGTGTTTCGGCAGCCCTGCAACGCGAATAGCGATCAATAGATCAGTAGCTGCCGAGAACTCCGGGGACGTTTCGGGCACCGTGAAGCACTCGCAGTATGAGAGCGCCGTCATCGAACGGCTCAAAGACGATCAGGTAATTTCCGTGTGCGCAAATCCGTATAATGTCGCCCAGGTCTGGACGCGCCACGTAATGATGCGGTCCCTCAGCAATCTTCTCGCAGTGTTGCCGTACCTCGCGAATGAACGTGACAGCGCGCCTAGGATTGTCGAGCGCGATGTAGTCACCGACCTCCTCCAAGTCAATTTCGGCTTGTGGTGTGAAGTGCGCGCGCATTCACTTCGCGCGATCTTTGGCCATTTTGGTGTACTTGCGTTCCAGACGGTCAAGTACCTCAGCGGCGGATTTCGGTTTGCCGCTGCGGCGACCCCTTTCGATTTCGCCACGCAGACCGTCGATTACCGCCTGGCGACGCTGCTGATCTTCTTCCAGAAGTCGCAGCCCATCCCGAATGACCTCGCTGGCGGAAGCGTAACTCCCGCCCTCCACCTGTTCCTTAATGAAGTTCTCAAAGTGGCCACCGATTGTGTAGCTTGAGGGCATGACTCTAAATCTCCACTTGTCACGACTATCGTAATATATCATAAACTGATACTACATGCGCGATCGAAGATCTGCTCACAGCACGCTCGGCCTAAATTCGAACCTACGAATTAGACACTGGGCGCCCCACCGGCAGTCCATCCAAGGCCGGCAGAGCACATAAGCAGACCGCATTTTGCGACGCATGCGCCGATTTGATTCCTTGACGCCCGTGGCGCGGATGGGTGATATATAAAGCTGATCGGCCCTTGCTCCAGCCCGACAAAGATGAAATTCAGACTTCGTTGGACCGAGTCGAACTGACCGCAGATCTCGTTCAAGGCCATCGGGCATGGCGATCGCCGAAAAGCGTATCGCGGCCCCGGGGCTGAAGCAGTAGTCTTCCCATCACAGTTTCAAGCGACGGTGGCCAACGATCAAATCATTGTCGCTTCGAAGTTCACAGTCACTCACCGCTGTTCGAGCCGCTCGGCGCCAATCGCGGACCCGAGTCACGGCAACGGTCGCAAGTCGACCCTTCAGCGACAGTGAACCTGCTTGATGGGAGTCATTCAGAACAACGGAAGCGGACATCCAAGGAAATGTGGTATCTGAGGCAGAGCGACCTCTAGCGGTGTGTCGGCTTCTCGCGTGTTCGGGTCAGTCTCAAAACTCTGATTTCCACTCGAACCCGACGTGACGAAGCCGCCGATCACCCACGGAAGCGCGCGGCTTCCGCGGGTGACCGGGTCTCGGGGCGACGATCAATCGGCGCGACGCGGCTGCATGTAGTTGTCGAACAAATAGTCGGCAACCTGGGTACAACTCGCCTGACTCCCGTTGATGTCGAACCGGTAGTGAATGCCACCCCAGATGCGGCTGTTCGCTTCGTCAACGGCGAGCGCCCAGAGACTGGTGTAGGGCTGCGCGAACACCACGGCACCGGTAGCCGTGTACCACGTGGCCGTGACGCTCTGTGCGTCGCTCCCCAGCACGTGTGCCAACATGCGCGAGGCACCGGTGCCGAGGCAGGTCATGTTGCTGGAGTAGGCCGGGTACGGCGGTGTGGGTATCAGCGGCGCCCAGCCCGGCTCGGCATCGGTTGCCGGATTGTTGTCGATGTCGGCGTGAGCAATGGCCGTCTCCGGACGCCACAGCCGATACACAGCCTTGCTGGAGTGGGAGGTCAGGAGGCTGTCGTGCATCGATGCCCACATCATCGCGAATAACCTCGCAGTGTCTACCAGGGACAGCGAGTTAGACCGCGAGACATCGCGCGCTATGTTCGACCACAGGCGGAACACATTGGTGGCATTGGCGTATGCGCCAACCCCAGCGAAGAGCTGGGCAAAACGTCCCTGCTCTACCGTTCGCACCGTCGAGTTCGATCGACCGACGTCCTTCACCTCGTTGAACGCCTCCGCGTACGCGGTGCTTTCCAGCTGCGGGAACGGGAGTGGCAGGAATTGGAACTGAGTCAGCAGGCCGAAAGGCGTCACGTTGTAGATGAGCGAGAACTGATACGGGCCCGTGGCCGTCGGCACCCAGATGCCCGGAAGCGTTGAGGCAAAGAATGCGGGCGGCTGTGGGTTGGCGCCGGCGTAGCCGTCATTCTGCCGCCAGGCAAGGATCTGTGCAGCCGCATTCCTGCCGACCCAGACGCCGAGAGCCCGTCCCTCCGGAGAGATGAGCGCCAAGCGGTTTGCGAGGGCCGCGTCCGCCGCCGCCTGCGCCGGCGGAAACAATGTCACGAGCACGTCATGACCCGCCTGGGCCGCGGCGGCTTCCGCCGAGGCGTCTTCGGGCGCTTTTATATCCGCGTGAAACGGTTGGTACCGACCTCGAACCGCAATCACCGCATCCGCCATCGCGACGTGCAGCATGGCGTAGCTGCGTGGCTGGCCGATTGGCAGTCCGGTGATGTTTGTCTGCAGAAGTTGATTCCACTCGACGATCACGTCGCCGTTCGAGCGCTCCGCTTCCGCGCCGCGGGGGATCAGCATCGCGATCGACACTACGAAGGCAGAAGCGGCCCAATGTGAAATACCAGGCATCGGAGTCTCCTTGTTATCTTCAGAGGTTTTGTTGGTCAGGGTTTTGTGAGACTGTGCGGGAGCATCATGAACCCAGGAGGGACAGGTTGCTACCGCAACTTCCGTGCAGCCAGGTGCGCCGCAGCATTCTTACCGCCGCTCCCGGTCCAATGCGTAATCGCGACCCTTATTTGGCGTACGCTTCTACCCCATTTGCAAGGAGCCCGCGCTTCCAGGCGATCGAGCAGGCGCTGAAGTTTCCGTACGTAATGCCGTCGGGCCAGCGGGCAGTGTCCCTATCCGAGTCATGCTGCCATTCCGCGCCTCTCAGCGTGCTTCAGTACGACATTCTGAAAGTCCGGTTTGTAGAAATGTAGGCAGCAAGCGTGAGTGCCCGGTCATGGGTGCTCGGCTGTGAAGCTCGCACTCGTATCGCGCTGTGGTTCATTGCTATTTAAACAACAATTGCGATTTCTCTAGCAATGAGATTCCTGACCCCGAGCTGCCCGAGGCGAGCGACCGCGTCCGAGCGTCACGTTTGGCCATCCGGCACAGGCACTACGCCCGGCCGCTCCCAATCAACATTTCGACGCTCATCACCAGCCGCCCATTGGCCTCGAATTGCGCGAGGCGCGTGCACACCTCGTCCCGAACCGAACGCCGGCTCGTTTCGGGAAGTGCGAGGTAGGCTTGCGGCAACTGCCCAACACCCGATTCAATTGGAGCCCAATACTCGTCGAAGGACTCGAAACTTCCCTCGCGCGTCTCGGGGCGCACGCGAACGTCGCGAAAGCCGGCGATGTCGAAGATATGCTCTAGCCGGGCGGGATCTGCCAAAGAAAATGACAACTGCATCGCCCTTGCTTGGCTGGGAAGATACCGACTGAGTGTGTCAGCGAGAACGCCCCACATTGGCGCTCGCTCAGGTAGCGATATGACGCACACGCTCGCGCAACGGCCTGGACACAGAACGCGTCGAGCCGCGACGAGTCCTCGCGTCGGATCCGGAAAAAACATGAGGCCGAGTTGGCAAATCACCGCATCGAAGCTGGCGTCCCGGAACGCGAGTGTTTGACCGTCTGTCGCCACGGGAAGAAACGAGCTGCTCGACAAACGGGTTGACGCCGCCGCAAGCATCGCCGATGAAACGTCCGCACCCACTACGAGTCCGGTCTCTCCAACGACGCCCATTGCCATGAGCGCAGCCTCGCCGGAACCCGTGGCGACGTCGAGCACTCGGTCTCCCACCCCGACTTCAGCCGCATCCAACGAAGCTGGTACAAACAGTCGCGACCATCGTCCAATATATTGCTCGTATGCGGCCGCATCGACGCGCCCTCCACTCGATGTATGAAGGCCCGCTCCCCACTGGACGCTCATGTCGTCCCTCTACCATCCGGATGGCCCATTAGTAGCCCCTTTTTGGCCGACCGAGCGCCTGCGCAATCACCCTGCACAGTCTACTGCGCTCAATGGCCATCCTGTTGATTATTAGCGAGCGGCGCGTTTGCGGTCTCGCATGCATGCCACAATGCAATCATCGTTACAGCCAGCGCTGCGACCACATACAGAGACACTCGAAGCGTCGAGCCGTAAGCCTTGTATATGGCGGCGAACAGTAGCGGCGCGATACCGCCTGCAACGATGCCCGTGAGTGTATAGGCAAGAGACGCGCCGGCATACCTGACTCGAGCCGGAAATTGCTCCGCAATGAACGCGGCCTGCGGTCCATACATCGTGGCGTGAAGCGTCATCCCAACTGCTACGGCGATTCCGATGAGAAGCGGCCTCTTGGTATCCATCAAGCCAAAATAGGCAAATACCCAAAGCATGGAGAACGCGGTGCCGAAAATGTAGACCGGCTTCCGACCGATGCGATCCGAGAAGGTCGCGAACACAGGCACAGCAATGGCATGGCACGCCGCTCCCATCATTGTCGCGGTCAGCGCTAGCGGCCGCGACAAATGCAGGACCGTCGTGACGTAGGTAAGTGTAAAGACGACCAGCAAGGCATAAACGACATCCGGCCCGACCCGAGCGCCGATTGACGTGAGTAGCGGCCTCAGATGCTGTCGAAACACATCTTTGACCGGTGCCCTGGCAGTCGCGTGGTGCGATTCCAAACTCACAAACGTCGGAGTTTCCTGGACCCCGCGGCGCACCCACATTCCGAAACCAACGAGCACCGCGCTCAGTATGAAAGGAATACGCCAGCCCCATGACTCAAAAGTTGCCGGAGTCTGCGACAAAGTGATTGCCGCCACTAGGCTGGTACCGAGTATCGTGCCACACGCTGGCCCCATCTGCGCAAAAGACCCGTTCCGGCCCCGCTGGTGGTCCGCACCGTGTTCCAGCGATAGCAACACGGCGCCCGCCCACTCGCCGCCGATAGCCGCACCCTGCACGAAGCGCAACATCACAAGCAGAGCAGGACTCCATACGCCCCAACGTCGGTAGGACGGTAATAGTCCAATCAGGCAGGTCGCTAAGCCCATGAGCACGAGGGTAGCGACGAGCACGTACCGCCGACCCCGTCGGTCGCCTAGATGTCCAAATACAAATCCACCAACGGGTCGCGAGATGTAACCGACGGCGTAGGTCGAAAAGGCCAGCAGCGTGCCAGCTAGCGGATCGAACGATGGAAAGAAGACAACATTGAAAACCAAGGCCGCCATTACGTTGTAGACCGTAAAGTCATACCACTCGAGCGTCGTACCGACGGAACTCGCGGCGGCGAGTCGCGCAATGCTCTTGGGCTTTGAGCGGCCGATTCCGTCCATCCACGAGACCCTCCAGATTCGAGCGTGCAAGAATACTAGGCTATATGGGGTGCCGGGGGCTCATGGATTGCGACTCCGTTGAGGCGAATCGATCTTCGGTGAACCCGCTCTGGCGAGCGCGGCCGGAGACACTTCCGATTGCGGTGGCATATCCGTTCGCGGATCTGAATGTCCGCTCTGGTTGAGGAACTGAACTTGACGATTGACGGTTGGCCGGGAACGGCCCGATTGGTCGAGTACCAATGCCCCGGACTTGGGCGACAAGAAGCGCGATACAGCGGATCTGTGGCCGCTATTGTGCCGGTCAGGAGGCCTTAGGCACCGCCGACGACCGATCGCTCCGCGGCGACGCGCGGCTCTGCAACGCCAAATGATACGGCAATGAACGACACCAGCGAAATGCTCGCGATGTAACACGCAATCCAACGCCACCGACCATGATCGGCGGCGAGCAACAGGGTGCCGACCAAGGGAGCCGTACCCCCCACCAGGGCGCCTCCTATTTGGTAGCCAAACGAAATACCCGAGTAACGGACCTGTGGCTGAAACATCTCAGCAAGTAATGTGCTGAGGGTGGCCGTGACCAACGGCCAGATTAGGCCGATTGCGACGACTGAAGCGAGCAGGATACAAAAGATCGACCGCTGGGTTAGCAACCAGAAATAGGGAGCCGAAAACGCGATTAAACCCGCACAGCCCACCAAAAAAACCCTGCGTCTGCCGAGACTATCGGATACCAAGCCGCAAAGTGGAATCGTAACGGTGGCGACGAAGGCCCCGACGGCGATCGCCGTCAACGTCGTGGCGCGCGAGTACCCAAGCGTGGTGGTCGCGTAGCTTACAAGGAAGACAGCAAACATGTAGAAGGACCCGGTCTCGCCGAATTTAACGAGAATTGCGGTTAGAACTTCACGGCGGCAGGTGCGCAAGAGATCGATGACCGGAAAGCGCGAAACGCCCCCCTCCGTTTGCAGCTTCGTGAACTCTGGAGTCTCATCAATTCCACTGCGAATCCACAAGCCGAGGGCTACAAGCCCTGCGCTTAAGATAAACGGCACTCGCCAGCCCCACGACAGGAACTGTTGGTCCGGCAACGAGGAAGCGAATCCTATGAACAGCGTCGACAAGAGCATCCCGAAGGTGACGCCTGACTGCGGGATGCTTCCAAAAAAGCCCCGGCGCTCGGGAGGAGCGTATTCATAGGCCAACAACACCGCACCGCCCCACTCACCACCAAGACCAATCCCCTGAAACAGACGCAATAGCACCAGCAGGACCGGCGCTGCGACGCCGATGGCCGCGTAAGTCGGCAAGAACCCAATCAGTGCTGTGCCGCCGCCCATGAGTGACAGAGTCAAGACCAGCGTTCTCTTTCGTCCAACACGATCGCCAATATGGGAGAAAATGACCCCACCGAGAGGCCGAATAAAAAATGGCAGTGCGAACGACAGGTAGGCCAGCAGCAGCGAAACAAGTGGATCCGTGGCGGGGAAAAAGAGCCTATTGAATACGATTGGTGTGGCACTTCCGTAAAGGAAGAAGTCGAACCATTCGATGGCACTCCCGACCAAGCTGGCCAACAACACTCGCCGGTTGGGGCTGCTCATGGAAATGGTTTCGTTGGGGTGCCTGGCCTCGCTCGGCTCACGAACACGTTGTGGTCTTTACACACGGTCTTATCTCCCTAGTTGCGCCAGGCGCAAGCCCATTGGCAACACTACCCCATCGCTCCGGTATTTTGAAATGAATTCAAGCGCGCGTATTGACTGTACCTACCGTCTCGGCACTGCGGAAATTAGCCACGGCTGAGGCACAGGTGACCTGACTCCGAATGGCGGCTTTGGAGCGAGCATTCGGCGCAATTAAATGACGGGTTTTGTGGCCGTTGGGCCAGATACCTGGACAACGCAAGACGCCGTGAACTGCCGGCGGCACGCGGCTAAACGCGACGTAAGCTTTTACTCGGTCAATGAACCCTCGTGCGGGTTTCCACCATATTTTCCCCGAATCCCCCCCTGCGCTGGCGCGCAATCCGTGAGAACCTACCTGATATGAACCTTGGTCACAGCAAGAGACAGAAAACCGCGAAGCGCTAATTACGCCTGGCGCGATAGAGACCGATAGATCCCGAAAGGCCAAACTCACTCCCGCTCGATAATCTCCTGGCATCGTAACTCGTTGATGCAAAGGAAAATCCAGAGGTGCGGTACCCCCAATACCGTCAGCGATACCGACAGGAAATGTCGCTTGGAGGCGATAGGTACCGACAGATAGCGCAAGCCAGATCCGGTTTACACGTAGCCTTGCGCCTTTCCCTGTGCAAAAGTCGATTGCAGCAATGGCATACACCAGCAATCCCGGGAGAAGAAAGCGACGCTGTCACTATCGAAAAGTCTGGTTATCGATAGTGATCATCGAAATTGCCAAACTGACCGCATTTAGAATTGTCGCCGACCAGTGCGCTACTTGGGCCCTATGCGGGTCGTGCCGTCGACCACTGGGGCGGGCGGCCCGTGTTGGCCGGGACCGACGTCGTGTTTGCGCTAGGCCTCGTCGCGCTGGCGAAAGCGGAAGGGCCAGAAGGTTTGTTCGGTGCATGGATCATTCTTGGAGTCGGAATGGGCAGTGGCCTTTACGAAGCCGCCTTCGCAGCGTTGGTTCGGCTCTACGGACATGGCTCGCGCGACGCCATCACCGGCATTACGCTGATCGCTGGATTCGCGAGCACCGTGGGCTGGCCTTCGTACCAAGGCCAATGAAGCCGATCGGATATGCTGCGTCCACCA
>Ga0137418_10003620_pt1 | contig 14200 bp, 17 predicted proteins | sample CZODoug3_1_2_16f_FD_122242 | JGI IMG/M metagenome (GOLD analysis project Ga0137418, IMG submission 122242) | Vadose zone soil fungal communities from Angelo Coast Range Reserve, California, USA - CZODoug3_1_2_16fungal (Hybrid Assembly) | ecosystem: Environmental > Terrestrial > Soil > Vadose...
TGCCGCCGATGCGGAACTCCGAGTAGCCGTTCATCGAGCGATAGATCGCGACGGTATTGCACATGCCCGCCTCGATCGCGCCCATGGCCAGGCCGACGAGCGCCTCGGTGGACGACCCGCCGCCCATCACGTCCATGTAGAAGTTGAACCGGATGCCCAGGTCGGAGGCGACACTGTTGGCGAGCGTCGAGTCGCCGCCCTGGTAGTCGAGCATGCCATCGACATCGGCCGCCGTGAGCCCGGCGTCGAGGATGGCCTTGCGGATCGCCTCGACGGCCATGGCGCGCGTGGTCCGCGCCGAGGCGCGCGAATACTCCGTTTCACCGACGCCGACGATGCAGTACTTGTCTCGAAGCCCGCGACTCTGGACAAGCATCTCCTGGATGCCTCCTCGCTGATTCGGGGCGCTGCGCCTTCTCGGCCACGATTCGACGGCCGCGCGATGCTACCACTTTGCCGCCGACCGTGTCATGGCGGGGTCCGCACCGTGGTCCGACCGAGCCGGCGGCCGGCGGTTACCCGGTGGGATCGCGCCCGGGCTCTTTGTTCAGTCGGGAGCGGAGGTCGGTCACGAGCTCGATCGCGCGCGTGAGAGTGGCGTCGAGCTCGGCGAGCTCTTTCGCCGAACGGTCGATGTCGGCGCGGACCCGATCGTTCTCCAGCCTGCTCGCCAGAGCCTCGTGCTCGAGCCGATCGTGGTCGTCGAGGGCGCCGCGAACCGCCTGGACCCCGCGCTGCATCGCCTCGACCCACTGGCGCGCCTGGCTCACGGATGCCGCCGATCCGCCCACGATCGCGAGCGAGGTGGAGGCGAGCTGCTCGTCGACTTCGGGTCGTGACCGCCGATCGGCTCGACGGCGTTCCGCCGCCGCGGGAAGGGCCCGTCGGCGACGCGGCGCGAGGCGACGATCCAGGACGACCACGACGTTCGTGTCGTCGGCGAAGCGCGACTTCAAATACTCGTAGAGCTCAGGATGGCGTCGGGCGACGACGAAGACTCGGGATGGCGTTGCGCTCTCGTGGTCCATCGGTTTGGCTCAGGAATGGCCGTTCTTGCCGTTCGGCCTGGGAAGGATCTCTGCCAGGAACTTGCCCGTGTAGGAGCCGGGCGTCTGGGCGATCGTCTCGGGCGTGCCCTCGGCGACGATCTCGCCGCCCTCCTCGCCGCCCTCGGGCCCGAGGTCGATGACATAGTCCGCCGCCTTGATCACGTCGAGGTGGTGCTCGACGACCAGGACGGTGTTGCCCGCGTCGACCAGCCGGTTGAGGACGCCGAGGAGCTTCTTCACGTCGTCCAGGTGCAGTCCGGTCGTCGGCTCGTCGAGGATGTAGAGCATCTCGCCGGTGGCGCGGGCCCCGAGCTCGGCGGCGATCTTGAGACGCTGCGCCTCGCCGCCCGATAGGGTCGTCGCCGCCTGGCCGAGACGGAGATAGCCGAGCCCGACCGACTGGAGAGTTTGCAGACGGCGCGCGAGGCTGTTCTGCGCGGCGAAGAAGTCGACGGCCTCGTCTACGGTCATCTGGAGCACGTCGCTGATGCTCCGGTTGCGGAGCTTCACCCCGAGCACGTCGGGCCGGTAGCGCCGCCCCTCGCACTCCTGGCAGGCGACGTACACATCCTCGAAGAAGTACATCTCCAGCTTCTGGAAACCGTCGCCCTGGCACGACTCGCAGCGACCGCCCTGGACGTTGAACGAGAACGCGCCTGAATCGAGCCCGAGCGCCTTGGCGCGGGGAAGCGCCGCGAAGAGCTTGCGGATCTCGTCGAACGCCTTGACGTAGGTGATCGGGTTGGAGCGCGGCGTGCGCCCGATCGGCTCCTGGTCGATCAGCCGGACGCCCTTGAGGTACTCGATGCCCGACAAGGTGTCGTACTCACCGGGCGGCGCGAACTCGGTCTTGAAGACCCGCGCGACGGCACGATAGAGCGTGTCGTGGATCAAGGTCGACTTGCCGGAGCCCGACACCCCCGACACGGCGGTCAGCGTGTGCAGCGGCACCCGGATCGTCACGTCCTTGAGATTGTGCTGGCGCGCGCCCGCGAGCGTCAGCATGCGTCGGCCGCTTCGCCGGAACGGCGGCACCGGGATCGACTCGCGCCCGGAGACGTAGCGCGCGGTGAGCGAGTGCGTGGCCTTCTGGAACTCGGCCTGCGATCCGTTGAAGACGATCTCACCGCCGCGCTCGCCGGACCCCGGTCCGAGCTCGACGATGTGATCCGCGGCGGCGATGAACTCGCGGTCGTGCTCGACGACGACGACGGTGTTTCCCGCCCGCGCGAGCTCGCGGCAGAGCTCCACGAGCCGCATCGTGTCTCGCGGGTGGAGACCGATCGAGGGCTCGTCGAGGACGTAGAGCGTTCCGACGAGCTGGGAGCCGAGCTGATTGGCCAGATTGATCCGCTGGGCCTCGCCCCCCGACAGCGTACGCGTCTGGCGCGCGAGCGTGAGATAACCGAGGCCGACGCGCAGGAGGAACGTGAGCTTGGCGTTCAGCTGGCGCAGGATCTCGCGCGCGACGACGTCCTCCCACGCCGTCAGCGGGAGCTCGGCGAGCAGGCGCGCGGCGCTGTCGATCGTGAGCGCGGCGAACTCGGAGATCGTGAGGCCGGCGACGCGGACCGCGAGCGCGGCGGGCTTGAGCCGGGCGCCGGCGCACGTGGGGCAGCGGGACTGGCTGCGGTAGCGGGAGAGGAAGACCCGGACGTGGAGCTTGTAGCGATAGGACTCGACCTCCTCGAAGAAGCCCTTGATGCCGGGAAAGCCGTCGTCGCCGTCGTACACGAACCGGCGCGCCGGCTCCGGAAGTTTTTCCCAGGGCGTGTCCGGGTCGAGTCCCTGGCGCCGTGCGGCCTTGAGGAGCGCCTTCTGGTACCACTTGCCCGACGGGTGCGTCCAGGGCTCCACCGCGCCCTCGGCGAGCGTGCGGGTCCGGTCGGGGACCACGAGCGCCTCGTCGTACTTCAGGATGTTGCCGAACCCCTTGCACTCCGGGCAGGCCCCGAGCGGGTGGTTGAAGGAGAAGAGCAGGGGCTGGGGCTGCTCGAGGACGGCCCCGCAGCCGCTGCAGCGGAAGTCCTCGGCGAAGACGCGGCTGCCCTGGCCGAGCACCTCGACCTCGACCCGGCCGCCACCCTCGCGCAGCGCGGCCTCGACCGACTCCGCGATGCGCGTGCGGTGCGACGACTCGAGCACGACGCGGTCGAGCACGACCGAGATCTCTTTGTGCTCGCCGAAGTCTGCCGGCGGCGGGGCCGCGAGGTCGAGGATCGACCCGTTCACCCGCACGCGGGCGAAGCCGCGCCTCGTGAGGCTCGCCCAGAGCTCCGCCGGGGGCAGCCCCGCGGGAACCAGCAGCCGAAAGGCGATCAGCGCCCGGGCGCCGGGATGCTCGCTGAGGAGCGCGCTCACGATCGAGTCGGGCGAGTGCGAGGCCGCCGGCGCGCCGCACTCGGGGCAGTGGACCCGGCCGATCTTCGCGTAGAGGAGGCGGAGGTAATCGTAGACCTCCGTGGCGGTGCCGACCGTCGAGCGCGCCGTCCGCACGGGATTCTTCTGCTCGAGGGCCACCGCGGGGCGGATCTGCTCGATCCGGTCCACGTCGGGCCGGTCGACGCGGTCGAGGAACATGCGCGCGTAGGTGGAGAGCGACTCGATGTACCGCCACTGGCCCTCGGCGAAGAGCGTGTCGAATGCCAGCGACGATTTGCCCGAGCCCGACACGCCGGTGACGACGGTGAGCTTGTCGTGGGGGATCTCGAGCGAGATGTTCTTGAGATTGTTCTGGCGGGCTCCGTGGATCCGGAGCCCAGAGGGCTGGGCCATTCGAACCGTCCTCCTGAGGTGGGTAGTCTACTGGAACCCGCGTCACGATGCCAGAGCGCGGCCTCGCTTGACACGTGCCCGGCGGCCCGGTACACTCCGATCTCTACTGTTGATAATGATTACTAAAAGCGTCGACCCGCACGAGACCCTGCGCGCGCGCGGCTTGCGGCTCACGAAGCCCCGGCGCCTCATCCTGGACGTCGTCCGCGCGACCGACGTCCATCCGACCGCCGCGTTCGTCTACCGCCGTGTGCGGCGGCGGCTCCCGCGCGTGAGCCTCGCGACGGTCTACCGAAACCTCCGCGTGCTCGCCGCCGAGGGCTTCCTGGCCGAGCGCGCGGACGCGGCGGGACTGCGCTTCGACGGCAACGCCGAGCCCCACGATCACTTCACGTGCCTCGCGTGCGGGCGGATTCACGACGTCCCGGTCCGCCGGGCACGCGCCGTGCGCGTCCGGCTGGCGGCGCAGACCGGGTTCGAGGTGCTCAACCACCGGACCGAGTACTTCGGCCGCTGCGGCGATTGCCGCCGTCGGGCCGGCCGAGCGTCCCCGAAAGGACAAAGGAGGATCTAAGAAATGGCAGGCAAGAGTCTCAAGGGCACCAAGAGTCACGCGAATCTGAAGGAGGCGTTCGCCGGTGAGTCGCAGGCGAACCGGCGCTACCTCTACTTCGCGCGCGTCGCCGATATCGAAGGGTTCCCGGACATGGCGGGCCTCTTCAAGGACACGGCGGACGCCGAGACCGGTCACGCCTTCGGCCATCTCGACTTCCTGAAAGAGGTCGGCGATCCGGTCACGGACGAGCCGATCGGCAAGACCGAGAAGAACCTCAAGTCCGCGGTCGCCGGTGAGACATACGAGTACACGCAGATGTACCCTGGCATGGCGAAGACGGCGCGTGATGAAGGCTTCTCGGAGCTCGCCGAGTGGTTCGAGACGCTCGCCAAGGCCGAGAAGTCGCACGCTGGGCGCTTCAACAAGGGCCTCAAGCAGATCGCGGGCAAAGATCCCGCCGAGGCCATCTAGCGCTCGCGCCCATTCGGCCAGACGGGGGCGGCCACCCCGCTCGACGACGCTAGCTACGGCGCGCGTGATCGAGGCTGGAGGTTCGCGGCTCAACCAAGCCGCACGACACGGGTCTCGCGGATTGGCCGCCCCCGCCTGGCGCAACCGAAGCGAGCCTAGACGACCATGGGGACGCTCGATCTCAAGTCGCGGGAGTTCTGGGACCTCGACAGCGTCGACAAGGAGCTGCGGAGGATCTACGACATCTGCAGCGGCTGCCGGCGGTGCCTGCCGCTCTGCCCGTCGTTCAAGGTGCTGTTCGACCGCCTGGACGTCGAGGCGGTGGACGGCGACGTCGAGAAGCTGCCCAGCGGCGACGCCAAGGAAGTCGTGGATCTCTGCTATCAGTGCAAGCTCTGCTACAACCACTGCCCGTACACGCCGCCGCACCGGTGGGAGGTGGACTTCCCGCGCCTGATGTTGCGCGCCCGTGCCGCGGAGGCGCGACACAGCGGCGTGCGTTTCCAAGACAGGGTGCTCGGCAATACGGAGCTGCTCGGGAAGCTCGGGAGCCTCGCGGCGCCGCTCACGAACTGGCTGAACGAGCTGGCCGTGCACCGCGCCTTCATGCAGGCGGTCGCAGGGATCCACAAGCGCCGCAACCTGCCGAAGTTCCATCGCCAGACGTTCACCGCCTGGTTCAAGAAGCACGCGCGCGCGAAGACGGCGGGTCCCACAGCCGCGACGGGCGCGGCGACAGCCCGGGAGCCCGTCGCTGTTGGAGGCGTGGCGCCAGCCCGGGTGCCCGCGGCTCTCAAAGTCGCCCTGTTCGCGACCTGCACGGTGGACTACAACGACCCGGCGACCGGCCGCGCTTCGGTGCGCGTGCTCGAGCGGAACGGCGTAGACGTCTCGGTGCCCCCGCAGCGCTGCTGTGGCATGCCCTACCTCGACGGCGGGGCGGTGGATCAGGCGAAGGCCCTCATCAAGGACAACGTGAGGAGCCTGGCGGCGGCCGTGCGCGAGGGGCGCGAGATCGTCGTGCCGGGCCCGACGTGTAGTTACATGCTGAAGCAGGAGTACCCGTGGCTCGACGGCAGCGAGGACGCGAAGCTCGTCGCGGCGAACACGCGTGACCTCTTCGAATATCTCGCCCGGCTCCACGCCGAGGGCAGGCTCGACACCCGCTTCACCAAGGCGGTGGGCGCCGTCACGTACCACGTGCCCTGCCACCTGCGCGCCCAGAACATCGGCGTGAAGTCCGCGGAGGTACTCCGCTTGATCCCCGGCTGCTCCGTGAACGTCGTCGAGAAGTGCTCGGCCGTGGACGGCACGTGGGGCCTCAAGAAGGAGTACTTCGAGCTGTCATTGAAGCTGGCCAAGCCGCTCTTCGACGCGGTCACCGCCGCCGGCGCGCCCGTGACGGCGACCGACTGTCCTCTGGCGGCGCTGCAGATCGAGCAGGGAACGGGCCGGCAGGCGAAGCACCCCGTGCGGGTGCTGGCCGAAGCCTACGGGCTCGAGGAATGACGCCGTGAGACTCCTCGAGACGTCCGAGATCCTGAACCTGGTCGAGTACGAGAAGGTCCGCGCGGCCAGACGCCGCGAGCTGATCGAGCTCAAGCGGCCGCGCCGGGTGCCGCTGGGGCGCTACCTCTCCCTCGTCTTCGAGAACCGCGAGACGGTCTGGTTCCAGATCCAGGAGATGGTCCGCGCCGAGCGGATCGTGGACGAGGCGAAGATCGCGGAGGAGGTCGAGGTCTACAACGGTCTCCTGCCGCGCCCCGGCGAGCTCGCGGCGACGATGCTGATCGAGATCACCGATGCGTCCCAGATCAAGCCGGTCCTCGACAAGCTGCTCGGAATCGACACCCGCGACTACGTCAGGCTGACGGTCGGACCGCACGTCATCGTCGGCGACTTCGAGGCCGGCCACTCCGACGAGGAGCGCGGCAAGCTCTCCGCGGTCCACTTCGTGCGCTTTACGCTCCCGCCCGAGGCACGCCGGATCTTCCTGGCCGCCGAGGTCGCGCTCGTCGTCGAGCATCCCAACGAGCGCGCGCGGACGGTGCTCGGCGACGAGACCAAGCGGAGCCTCCTGAAAGATCTCGCGTGACGCGACCGCTCGCCGCGGCGCTGATGGCGACCGCGCTGGCGCTGACCGGATGCGAGCAACGGCTTTCGCCGAGCGCGGAACGCGGGCGCCAGGTGTTCCTCGCCCAGTGCGCGACCTGCCACGGTCCCGACCCTGCCCAGGCCGGTCCGATCGGGCCCGCGGTCAAGGGGTCGTCGAGGGAGCTGCTCGAGGCGAAGGTGCTACGCGGCGCGTACCCGCCGGGCTACGTGCCCAAGCGGCCGACGAAGGTCATGCCGCCCCTGCCGGCGCTCGCAGACGACGTCGGCGCGCTCGCCGACTACCTGCGCTGAACGCACGCAGGCCCGGCGGGTTCCCGCCGGGCCTCCGGCGCCCCGGAACTCGGGCGGCGTCTACTGGAAGATCAGCTTCAGCACGATCACCAGGACGGCGGTGAGGACGAAACCGCCCCAGAGCGTGCCCTTGACCGTGGAGAGCATCTTCTTGCCGGGGCCCGCTGTGCCCACCAGCGCGTTCCACTCGAGGAGCGCGAGGATGATCGCGAAGACGACCAGCATCACGATCTTCGCCCCGCGCGCTGTCGGCGTGAAGAAGACGAAATGACTCGCGGCGCCCATGAAGAAGAGCATCGGGATCGAGAGCAGCGTATTCGTGCGCGAGGCGAAGCCGGCGCGCTGGCCGCGCGCGGCGGCCTCGGGGATCGCCTGACCGCCCTTCGAGACCTGCGTGGCCGACGCGATCACGACCTGCTGGGCGGGCCAGATGATGAACCAGACGTTGAACCACATCAGGCTCCCGAGGATGCCGCCGATGAAGATCGCCCAGCCGTACGGCTGCGAGAAGAAGGGCAGGAGACCGTACCGGCCGAAGATCATGTGGAGGAGGTAGAGCCAACCGGTGATGAACGTGAGCATGGCGCCCCAGCGGAACCACCAGAGGGCGCGGCCGACGAGGCTGCCGGCGATCATCCCCGTCCGAACGGCCGGCTCGGCGGAGGCGAAGAAGGGCGTCTGGACGAAATTGAAGTAGTACAGCATGCCAATCCAGGTGATGCCGGCGAGAAAGTGAAACCAGCGCAGTAGGAACAGCCAGGTTTCTGCCATTTCACCGCCTCCTAATTGTAGGCACTACCTGTCGTCCACTTCCTCGTCCTTGTCGTCGGCAGCTTCCTCCTCGTCTGCGTCGAGCTCGTCCTCGTCCGCGTCGTCGAGATCATCGAGGTCGTCGTCCTTGTCGAGGTCGTCCTCCACGTCGTCGTCATCGTCGTCATCGAAGTCATCGTCGTCGTCGAAGTCGTCGTCGTCGTCGTCGAGGTCTTCGTCCTCTTCCTTTTCCTCTTCTTCCTTGTCGTCGTCGGGAAGATTACGGCGCAGCTCGCCCTCGTCACGCCACGGACGTGTCCGCAACTGCATTGCAGGTTCCTCCAACGTCCTCGCCCAGCTTGACTTAAGTAGCTGGAATCGCTACCGTTGGCATGCTCGGGCGGATTATAGCAAACATCCTCCGCGCGCCAACCTGATTCGGCGGTGTAGCTCAGCGGCAGAGCAGGGGTCTCATAAGCCCCGTGTCGGAGGTTCAATTCCTCCCACCGCCACCAACTCAGCGACTGAGCTCTGCGGCATTCGATACCGGCGAGCACGCGACATCGCCCACTCGTCGGCGCGGCCTATTTCGCAAGGTGACGCGTATTCTTCGCGATCTCGACCATCACCACGACCGACTCCGCGAGGAAATAGAAGCCGAGGAGACCGAAGAAGGACAGCAGGCCGAGGTTCAACAGAAAAAGGACTCCGCCGAGGAACGTGGCTTCCGGCGAGATGGACGGGAAGAGGCGGTGCATCGGGCCCAGCAGCGCGAAGGGATTGAGCTTCGAGAACCAGATGTAGAAACAACCGCCGACCGCGATCGCGATGCCCAGGGTCGCGTAAATCTCACCGAGCGCTCTGAAGAGAATCGAGCAAATCGGGATCACGACGAACGGCGCTCGCTCGCGCTCGTTGATTTCGCGCGCACGATAAAAGACGATCTGCACGACGCCGAGCACCGCCGCGGCGAAGACCGTCGCGAGGACCAGGCCGCCGATCGTTCCCTCGGTCGACAGCCTGAACGACGTCTTGAGGATTTCCACCAGGAGGTACACGCCGCCGAGCAGGAACAGGACGGCAAGGCCCCTCAGCACGCGGGCCACGGAGGTTCGAATCACTCGACCGTCGTCCAGCGCCTCGAGCACGAGACGGAAGCGGTGGAATGGCGACATTGGTCCTCCTTTTGTGGTTGGCGGGAGTTTAGCCAGTGCGCCGAGGGGGGTCAAGGAGAGAGACGCGTCCCGCGTGCTACACTTCGAGGCGTGAGCGGCGAGATGACGAGATGAGCGACATCCTGGTCGAGCACGCGGGCGCGATCGCGACGGTCGTCTTCAACCGGCCGGCGCTGCGCAACGCGATCAGCCTCGCCATGTGGACGGAGATCGCGCGCGTGACCGAAGGGCTCGCGAAGGACGACTCCGTTCGCGCGATCGTCTACCGCGGCGCGGGGCGCGACGCGTTCGCCTCGGGCGCCGACATCTCCGAGTTCAGGGAGCACCGCAAGGACACGGCGACCTCCCTCCGCTACAACGAGCAGACCGGCGCGGCGTACCGGGGCATACGCGAATGCACGAAGCCGACCGTGGCGATGATCTTCGGCTTCTGCATGGGCGGCGCGATGGCGGTCGCGATGGCGTGCGACCTGCGCTTCGCCGCGGAGGGCTCGAAGTTCGGCATCCCAGCCGCGAAGCTCAACATCATCTACCCGCCGGATTCGGTCGGCCAGCTCGTGGACCTCGTCGGCCCCGCGTGCGCGAAGGACATCCTCTTCTCGGCGCGCGCGGTGGCCGACCGCGAGGCGCTCGCGATGGGTCTGATCCAGCGCCTGCTGCCGGCCGACGAGCTCGAGACGTATACGTACGAGTACCTCCGCCGGGTCTCCGAGAACGCGCCCCTGTCCGTCCGGGGTTCCAAGCACACGATCCAGTACTACCTCGAGGGTATGACCGACGAGCGCCGGAGCCGGCTCCGGGACCTGACCCTCGAGGCGTTCGAGAGCGAGGACTACAAGGAGGGCACGCGGGCGTTCCTCGAGAAGCGGGCGCCCAGGTTCCAGGGGCGCTAGCCCCCGCTGGTGCGCTTCGAGTTCCTCACCTCCACGCCGCTCTCACCGACGGAGGGGAGCGGCACCTTCGTCGCGATCGACGGCCTGGCGCGTGGTCTGGCCGCGCTCGGCCACGCGGTGGCCGTGCGGCCGCTCCGCCTTCGCACCGGCTTCCACACCCTGGACCGGTATCTCTACAACGCTGCCACGCTGGGGGTACCGCCCGAGGGCGACGTCGTCGTCGGCGTGGACCTCGACGGCTTCCTCTGGGCGCGCCGACGGCGCCGGCCGCGCTTCGTCGTGATGCTCAAGGGCGTGATCGCCGACGAGGCGAGGAACGAACGCGGGCTCGTCCGGGCGCTCCTCGGCGTCCAGGCTCGCTGGGAGCGGCTCAACACCGAGCGCGCCGATCGCGTGGTCGTGCCAAGCTGCTACTCCGCGTCGGTCGCCGCGGAGGTCTACGCGATCCCGCGGGGAAAGATCGCGGTCGTGCCCGAGCCGCTCGACCTCGCCGAGTGGCGCCGCCGATTCGCGGCCGCCGAGAAGCTGATGGCCGGCCGGCCGACGGTGCTGTCGGTCGCGCGCATGTATCCGCGCAAGCGCCTCGGGGATCTCCTGCGTGCGGCCGCGATCCTCCGCGGGCGAATCTCCGGGGTCCAGATCCGCATCGTAGGAGACGGGCCGGAGTCCTTCCGCCTTCGGGCCCTCCACGCCGAGCTAGGCCTCGGCGACACGGCGCTCTTGCTTGGCGAGGTCTCCCGGGCTCAACTCGCCGTAGAATATGTCAGTGCCCGGTGCTTCTGCCTCCCGACGATCCAGGAGGGGTTCGGGCTGGTGTTCGCGGAGGCGATGGCGGCGGGGCTGCCCGTGGTCGCGTGCCGGGTGGCGGCCGTGCCCGAGGTGGTCGAGGACCGCCGGACCGGCTTTTTGGTGAACCCGAGGAGTCCGGACGAGCTCGCGATGGCGATGGAGACACTGCTGATGAACGAGGGACTGGCGAGGGACTTGGGCGCCGCCGGCGCGCGGCGCGTCGAGGCGTTCGACCTCGAGCCCGTGGCGCGGCGGTTTCTCGAGGCGCTGCCGTGAGTGCCTCCGCCTACAGCACGCGCCGCTTCAGCTTCTCGGCCGCGCACCGCTACTGGGTGGAGGCGTGGTCGGCCGCGGAGAACGAGCGCGTCTTCGGACGGCTCACGGCTCCGCACGGGCACAACTACACACTCGACGTGACGATCCGAGGGCCGATCGACGCGCAGACGGGCATGGTGATCGACCTCGGCGAGCTCAAGCGGATCGTCGGCGAGACCGTGGTGGACCGCTTCGATCACGCGGATCTCGCCGTCGACACGCTCTTCCGCGGAAAGGTGGCGACGACCGAGAACATCGCGCTCGCGGTGTGGGATCTCCTGGCCCCGAAGCTGGGCACCGACCGGCTCTGGCAGGTGCGAGTGTGGGAGGATCCCACGCTGTATGTGGACGTGCGAGGCGAGGCGCCGAGCGGCGAGCCGAGCTCTTCAAGGGGCGTGGACGTGCGAGGCGAGGCGCCGAGCGGCGAGCCGAGCTCTTCAAGGGGTCGCGAATGAATGTCGAGGTCACGCGCGTCTACCACTTCAGCGCCGCGCACCGGCTCGAGAACGAGGCGCTCTCAGGCGACGCCAACGCGGCGCTCTACGGCGTCTGCCATCGCCCCCACGGCCACAACTACTATCTCGAGGTCACCGTCGCCGGGCGGCCGGATCCGGTGACCGGCATGGCGGTCGATCTCGGGCGGCTCGACGAGACGGTCGGGCGGGCGGTCCTCGACCGGGTGGACCACCACACGCTCGAGGGCGTGGACGCCCTCCGCGGTGTGATCACGACGGGCGAGGGCCTCGCCCGGGCGTTCTGGCGGATCCTCCAGCCGGAGGTCGGCGCGGCGACGCTCCGGCGCGTCACCGTCGTCGAGACCGCCAAAAACCGGTTCGATTACCGAGGCGGAGCGTGATGATCGAAAAGCTGATCGAGCAGCTCCTGAAGGAGCTCGGCGAGGATGCGCAGCGCGAGGGGCTCTCGAGGACGCCCGAGCGGGTGGCGAAGGCCCTCCGGTACCTCACGTCGGGCTACGACCAGAACGTGAAGGACGTCCTCAACGACGCCATGTTCGTCGAGGACTACGACGAGATGGTGATCGTCAAGGACATCGACTGCTTCAGCGTCTGCGAACACCACCTCCTGCCCTTCATCGGCAAGTGCCACGTCGCGTACATGCCGAAGGGGAAGATCATCGGGCTCTCCAAGATCCCGCGCCTGGTCGAGATGTACAGCCGACGGCTCCAGGTCCAGGAGCGCCTCACGACGCAGATCGCGAACACGCTGAACGAGGCGCTCCAGCCGCGCGGCGTCGCGGTCGTCGTCGAGGCCATCCACCTTTGCATGCTCATGCGAGGGGTGGAGAAGCAGAACTCCAAGGCGGTGACGTCCGCGATGCTCGGCGCGTTCCGGGATCGGCCCGAGACGCGCGCGGAATTCATGGAACTGATCAAGTCGCGCCGGGGGCTCGAGATTTGAGCCGCGCCCTCGACGGCCAGGTCGCGATCGTCACCGGCGCGGGACGAGGCATCGGCCGCGCGATCGCCGAGGCGCTCGCGCGCGAGGGCGCGGCGGTGGTGCTCGCCGCGCGCACACGCCAACAGCTGGCCGAGGTCGCCGCCGCGGTCAAGACCGGAGGCGGCCGCGCGCTCGCCGTGCCGACCGACGTCACGCAGGACGCCGCGGTCGACGCGCTCGTCGAGCAGGCGGTGGCCGAGCTCGGCCGCGTGGACGTCCTCGTCACCGCCGCGGGCGTGGCGTCGTTCGGCCCCGTGGCGGGCAGCAAGCCCGCCGACTGGGACGCGATGCTCATGGTGAACCTCCGCGCCGTGATGGTCACGTGCCGTGCGGTGCTGCCCGTCATGATCCACCAGCGCCGGGGGACCATCTTGAACGTCGCCTCCGTGGCCGCACAGCGCTTCATCCCTGGGTCCGCCGCCTACGCGGCCACCAAGGCGGGGGTGGTGGTCTGGAGCCGCGTGCTCCGCGAGGAGGTCCGCGCCGACGGCGTGCGCGTCGGCGTCCTCGTACCCGGCGCCGTCGACACGCCGCTCTGGGACACGGTCCCGGCCGGTCCCGACCGGAGCCGGATGCTGCGCCCTGAGGACGTGGCGCGCGCGGCGGTGCTGATGGCCTCGATGCCCCCGGGCGCCTCCCTGGAGGAGATCACGCTCCTGCCCGCGGGTGGCATCCTGTGATACGATGAGCAGAGTCTGCTTCAGAAACGTCAGCCAATTCCGGAGGATCGAATGGTCACGGTGACTGAGACGGCCGCGAAGAAGATTTCGGAGCTCAGGCTCGAAGAGGGCAAGCCCGAGTGCGGGCTCCGGGTGCGGATCGTGGGCGGCGGGTGCTCGGGCATGTCCTACGAGCTCGGCTGGGAGGATCAGCAGAGTCCGGACGACAGCGTCGTCGAGGCTCAGGGCATCAAGGTCTACGTCGACAGGCTCAGCGTGCCGTACCTCGAGGGCAGTGAGATCGACTACGTCGAGAACAACATGATGGGCGCGGGCTTCGCGATCAAGAATCCGAACGTGAAGTCGAGCTGCGGCTGCGGGCAGTCCCACCGGTTCTAGACGCCGATCCCGCCGTGCGTGTCCGGGTTCGCTTTTTCGCCCGGTACCGGGAAGCCGCGGGGCGGGAGCGGATCGAGATCGACCTTCCCGAGGGCGGTACCGTCGAATCGGCGTGGTCCGCCGTGGCCGAGCGCCATCCCGAGCTCGCCGCGTTCCGGCCGTTCACGCTGTTCGCCGTCGGCCACGATTACGTCCAACCCGACCACGAGCTCGTCGCCGGTGACGAGCTCTGCCTGTTCCCGCCCGTGAGCGGCGGCGCGTCCGAGGACGTTTTTCGCGTCGTCGACGAGCCGCTCTCGCCCGACGCGATCGCCGCGGAGGTGGACCATCCCGGCGCCGGTGGCATCGTGATCTTCTCCGGCGTCGTGCGGAACGAGACGGCCGGCCGGCCCGTGAAGTTCCTTGAATACGAGGCCCACGCGCCGATGGCCGCGGCGAAGATGCGCGAGATCGGCGCCGCGATCCGTGCGCGCTGGCCCTCCGTCAAGCGCGTGGCGATGCTCCA
>Ga0137418_10001424_pt3 | contig 14197 bp, 12 predicted proteins | sample CZODoug3_1_2_16f_FD_122242 | JGI IMG/M metagenome (GOLD analysis project Ga0137418, IMG submission 122242) | Vadose zone soil fungal communities from Angelo Coast Range Reserve, California, USA - CZODoug3_1_2_16fungal (Hybrid Assembly) | ecosystem: Environmental > Terrestrial > Soil > Vadose...
ATGGAACCAGGAAGCGATCAAGGCGACATATGTGGCAAGCCAGCTCAAAGAGTTGGATAAAACACATTCAATATTGACGCTTTCCTACGACTTGGAGAACGACACGGAGTCGGACTATCGGTTGAACGCCGGCCCCGATGTTGTCATCCAAAGTAGGTTGAAGTCCGGCGGCAGCCTGAGCCAGCAAGAACCGTTACGGCTGAGCTATCCCGTTTTTCTGCCGGCGAGGCAGCATGCGCGCCTGGCAATTGAAATGACGCAAGCCTTTACTTGGCCGCCCGACGAAGACCCCGCGTACGTGGACAAGCTCCGGTCATTCGTGAAGCAAAGACTGGCAAACGTTGGAGAATTCGTTCTGTTCGACCAGGCCAGCCGCGCCGAAGTCAGGTTGCCGGGGGCGTGGCAGCAACTCCAGGAAGCGGCGCGGGCGAGTTACTGATGTCTCAAGCAAGAATCGAGAACGGCGGGATGCCGGGCGAGGGTTCACCCAAAGAGGAACTGGCACTGGGACGTACAAGCACGTTTGAGACTTCTATTGCAGGAAACAAAGTTATGTCCATCTCACCGACAATTTATGAGCACGAAAACCAGAACAGCGAACGGCGCTCCGGTTCAAGGGCGCCGCTCAAATGGGTGGTCCTGGTGTATTTCGACCGGGACAATTGGGGCAAGCTGGTTGATTTGAGCGAAAGCGGCATGCGTTTTGAATTCGCTCAGCCCCCTTTGGACCGCGAGCGGGTCGACTTTACATTTGAAGCCATGGGCCGATTGCCGGCTTCGTTTGGCGGGGAAATCATTAGCGATTCGTTCCAGGCGGCAGGCGACGTCCGATGGACACGCGATTTTGAAAGGATTGCAGGCGTGCGGTTCGTCAATCTGGCCGAAGGCAGCCGCGAACAGATTCGCAAATGGATTTCTTTTGAGTCCTTTACGGTTACCGCCCCAGCGAACGCCAAAACCGAAGAGGAAGCGCCAATCTCACTCCCAGAGGCGCTGGAGTCTGTATCAGCCCCTTCCGAAACACTGCCCACAATCTACGAAGACGAGTTGCACCTTGATGCAGAGGGCGCCAACTCCAGCGTGGAGCCACTCGCATATCCAGCATCCCCAGTCGCGGAGAAGATCGCGCAAGCATCGGGTCTCGAAGACTACACCGGGCCAATGGCGGAAGAAGAGAAGCAGCTTCCGGAGATCTCCGGCTCTAATCCGCGGATGAGCCGAGCCCGGACAATGGGCGTAACGGTTGGCCTGGCGGCCCTGGTCGTCATTGGCGGCATCTTAGTGATGCTGCCGCGGCATACCCACAATGTTCCTGCGGTCGAGCGTATTCCCAGTCCGGCTGTTGTTGACGACGAAACTTTCGGCCCCCAAGATAGCTCGGCCCCTGGCAGCCAACGACCGTTCCTCGTGGAGGTGTTGGACGCGAACAACCGGCGGTGGCTCTTATGGTTTGACAACAACAACTCCAAAAATGCTCCCACTCAAGCCGCTTACAAGTCTTCACTGCCTTTTTCGACTGCCTCCATAAAGGGCTCCGGCCGCCCCAAGCAGCCTGCCGCCTCGCCGAAGCCTTCGGCGCCTCACAACTTCACACTGATCGCCCCCGAAGCGAGCCGGCCTCAAACAAATAGTTCGGCTACAAATCTTCCATCCCCCGTGGCTCCGGTCGTTCGCGATGAATCGCAGCCTCCATTGGAGGCGCCGATTATAGACATTCTCAACAGTCCTGCGATACCGAGTCCAGGGTCAGTCCCCGTGGGCGGCCAGGTTCAAGTGGCGCGTCTGCTGAAGTCGGTGCCTCCCGTTTATCCACCCATGGCCCGAACGAGTCGTGTCAGCGGGGATGTCGCATTGGACGCGCTCATCGATGCGAACGGCAATGTTACTGATCTGAAATTTATGTCCGGCCCGCCAATTCTGCGGCAAGCCGCTATGGACGCCGTTAGGCAATGGAAATATGATCCTGCCCGGCTGAATGGGCGGCCCGTGGCGATACACCTTGGTTTAACGGTGAGGTTTCGTTTCGAGTAGACCGCTAAAAAATACGGCCAGCACGTTGATCCGCACGAGGCTCGGGCGTGCGCGAATCACCGCGTCCAGAATTTCATCACAGCGGAATAATCGAGGTCCTCTTTGGCGGCGCCTTTAACGTAGTTGTACGTTTCGCGGGCGGCGGCCGTAGCGGGCAGCGCGACGCCGAGCTGATTGCCGAGGTCGAGCGCAAGCCCGAGATCCTTGTGCATCAGGCGCAAGGGAAAACTTGGAATGTACTCGCCTTTCAGCAAATTGGGAGCCTTGACGTCCAGAACCCCGGAACGCGCCATGCTGGATTGCATCACCTCAACGAGCTTTTCTCCCTGAATGCCGGCTCGAGTGGTCAGCGCGAGAGCTTCCGCAAGAGCATCAACCTGGAGCGCAAGGATCAGGTTCATCGCGAGCTTGACGGTTTGACCGGCGCCATTAGGGCCCAGGTGAAACCATTTCTTGCCCATCACGCCGAGGATGGGCTCGGCGTCCTTCAGCGTGGCCGCATCGCCTCCAATCATGAAAAGTAGCTCGCCTTTCTTGGCGCCCCAATCGCCGCCCGTGACCGGTGCGTCGAGAAAGCGCACGCCGCGTTCCGCGCACGCCGCGGCGATCTTGCGCGCGAGTGCCGGCGAAATGGTGCTGGAATCCACGTACGTGCTGCCGCGCCTGAGCGCCTGCATCGCGCCGTTCGAACCCCACAAAACCTCTTCCAGCGCGGGTGGATCGCTGACCATCGTAAGAAGAAAATCGGAAGCGGCGGCAACCTCCTGCGGAGATTTTGCGAGTTTCGCGCCGGCGGCCACCAGTTCATCGGCGCGCGAAGCGGTGCGGTTCCATACGGTGAGAGAGTACCCGGCCTTGATGAGATTCATGCCCATGGGGCGGCCCATCAAGCCGAGTCCGATTAATCCAATTTTTTTGGTGCCAGCGGAAGGTTCCAAAGGAGGCCTCCTTGAAATTGGCGGGCGCAATGGACGCCTGCAGGTTGCTCAAAAAGAGGAAACGATTGTAGCCGAATCCCAATCAGGAAGTAGAGAAGCGAATATTTCGAACGGATCAGGCGGTTTTGGGTCGGCGGGAGAGAGGGAGGATGCCCGAGGCGCCGCCGGCGGAAGCAGTCGCAGCGGCGCTGAGAGCCTTGTCGGCAGCTTTGGATTCCGCAGGAGCTTCGGGCGCGGCTTTGGGAGCGGCGGTGATGGAAGTCCCGTTCGCAGAGGCGCCGGAATCGGGTTTTTCTTGGATGCGCACCAAGTATTGGTAAGGGATTTCCCAGCGGAAATGCTTGTGCTGCCCGCGCTGCTCGAAATTTTGTTCAAGGAAGATGGAACGGCCGGAATCGGCCACGAAAGTGCCGGAGGCCGGCAGTAGAATATCGCCGGCGCGATATTGCACCTCCACGCGACGCCCGAGAAAGGCTGAGTATCGAGCCATCCTGTACTCAGTGTCTGAAACCAGTAGTAACAGGGTCAATAGTACGAAAGGACTCCCTCCAAAGAACTGTGGAAAAGCAGTGGCGCGCATGTGGAAAAGGCGGGCGTGAGAAACGTGCAATGTGCAAGACCGCTCAAAGCACGAGCGTTCATGGGTCGTTTGACTGTCGGGAAGAGATCAGCGGCGGGAAAGTTTTGCGGCGCCGTGGCTCGATTTTTCCAGCGCGTCGGACTGCAGGTAGGACTTCGCCCGCGCGTCGCCCTTCAGGTAAGCATCCCAAAACGCCAGCGAAGCGGAATTCGTATAATCGAAAATCGCTCCGCCCTGCTCGGCGCGGCCGGGCAGAAGTGCGCGCGGCGTTATAAAAGACATGTGGTTAGCGCCTTCAATAAAGAGGTGGTATTTGTCCCCGGGCTGGCTGCGTTCGAACGGGGTCTTATGCCACGCAGTACTCGCGACCGGGCCGAGACTGTCGAGCGAGCCGGTCATTCCCATGTACGGCAGCGAGATTCGATCGAACGAATGATCGTTCAACCCGAATTGGCCCGGCCCTTGCGGCGAAAGGCAAAGGACAGCTTTGACGCGAGCATCGGCAAAATTCTTGCCGGGATGCCCGGGCAGATCGATGAGCGCTCCTGCGATGGCTTCCGTGGTGTACGAGCCCATGGAATGGCCCCCCACGCCGATACGGTCCGCGTCAATCTTTCCTACGAGCCCAGACACGCGATTCTCGACCGACTGCAGCGCATCCAGAACATAAGATATGTCCAGCGGACGGCTCTCCCAGAGGGCAGGCTTTTTGAGCGCGTCGCGAACCGCCTGCATGAAGCGGATATTTTCCTCACCCTGATTGCGGCGCTGCACCGCGGAGTCCTCATGAGTAGGTTGTATCGTCACATAGCCGTAGCTGGCCCAGTGGCGTGTGAGTCCGTCGCAACAAGTCTGCGAGCCGCCGGCGCCATGCGAAAAGACGATGACCGGGTATTTCCCCGCATCATTAGGATAGAAAATTCGCACGTGCAAGTCTTTGGCCCGTTTCGCGTCATGGAGGACGAGGTCTTCAACCTCGGAGACCGTGTGAGGACCGGGCTCCAGCTCATAACCGCTCGCGTCCGTCGCTGACGGAACGGCAGCAGCCGGTGGGGCATCAGCCGGCGGATGCAGGGCCGTGCCTGGCGTGGATTCAGCTTTAGCCGCCATTTTTCGAGCGGGAAAACCGGTGCCGCCCGTCGGACGAGTGATGAAATAGGCCGCAGTGAAGCTTAGAACGGCGATCAGCAATCCATTGGTGATTCGGCGCACAGCGCGGCGGCGCCGCAAATAATCGCGCGAGAGAAGGGGAAAGAGTCTCCGAGTATGTGCCGTGGGGGACATGGCGCGCGTGAAATACGATGAATTTTCAACGAACACGGTTGCAAACCCTGTCCACGCCGGAAAGTTGCGGAATCGGGTGGGCCGGATGCCCGGCAAGAATATCGCAGCGGCCATACGGCACGAGCATTGAAGCGAATCCTTGACTTTTCCACTAGGAGGGCTATTGTCGGCGTTCCAGGGAAATGGAGGGCGCGGGGTCTGGTTCTACGGAATAAACCCGATGGCGCCGGAGTTCATCCAGGTAACGGGCCGGATGCAAAGGGGTCCTCTTTCATGGCGGGAGTCAATGAAACAGTTGCCGCGGGGCTGGCCGCGTATTACGAATATGTGGCCGCCCATTTGCACAAATGCGTGGACCCGCTTTCCAACGAGCAATTCTGGCGCAAGCCCTATCCTTATGGAAACAGCGCTGGACACCTGGTGCTGCATTTGACCGGCAATTTGAGCTATTACATCGGGGCACGGATCGCGGATACCGGCTACGTGCGGGATCGCGATCGTGAATTCACGGAAAAACAGCCGCCGCACAAGGATGAGGCCCTGCGCGCCTTTGATCGAACGATCGCGATGGTAGTGGCGACGATTCGCAGACAAGAGTCGGACGATTGGGGAAAGCCGTACACCGGCGAGCGCGAACCGGAAGCTACGGACCGTTTCCAAATTTTCGTGCGTTGTGCCGGGCATGCGTATCATCATGTGGGGCAGATGATCTACCTGAGCCGAGAGTTGGCGAGAACTTAAGGCCGGGAAAAAACGCCGGCGCGATGCGGAGTGGGCATCGCAAAAGCGGGAACTGAAGCGCGAGTGGTCGAACAGAAGAAACTCACGAAGGGCAGGGCTGCCCTCTTGCTGATCCTGTCCGCCTTGGGCGCGATCGTGTCGGCCACGATGCTGCACGGATGGCATGTCTATTTGGGATTTGCTGTTGTGGGGGCTGCTCTCTTCATAGGGTTCATCCTCTGGAACCGCCAATACTGAGTTCACGTCTCTCGCAATAAATGGGGGTATGCGGCGATGCGCAAGGTGTCCTTGATTCCCATTGCGTTGGCAGCGTGCGGGTTGCTGGTGGCTGCCGCCGGGGCGCAGGAGACGGGAAAGGCCGCAAAGGCTGCGGTTTCCACGACGCCGACCATTGATCAGTCGCTGGAATGGAAGAGCGCGTTCAATCCAAGGATTTCGCCGGATGGGAAGCGCGTTGTCTACGAAGTACAGAAGGCCAATTGGGAAGAAAACGCATTCGACCGAAGCTTGTGGATTGTGGACACTGCGACGGGCGAATCGCACGCGCTGACTTCGGCGAAGAAATCGAGCACCAATGCAGCCTGGTCGCCGGATGGGAAATGGATCGCGTTTCTTTCCGACCGCCCCGGACAAATCAAGGACACGCCCGAGGGCAAAAAACAACTCTACTTTATTTCCGCGGACGGAGGCGAGGCCCAGCAGCTCACTAAAGTCGAAAACGACGTGAACGCCTTCGACTGGGCGCCGGATTCGAAACGCATCGCTTTTTCCATGACCGACCCGGATCCCAAAACTCTCAAGGACCGCAAGGAAAAATACGGCGAATATTCCGTGGTCCATGCGGATTACCAGATGACGCATCTTTGGACCATTGAAATTTCGGACCCCGCTGCTGCGGCTGCGGAACCGAAGCGGCTGACGGACGGCGACAAGTTCAGCGTGGGAGAATTTTCGTGGTCGCCGGACGGGACACGCATCGCCTTCAGCGCGCAGAACGACCCGGATCTGATCTCCTCGGAGACGGCGGATTTGTACCTTGTGACAGTCAACGACGGCGCGGTGAAGAAGATTGTAAGCACGCCGGGGCCGGATACCAATCCTAAATGGTCGCCCGACGGAAAGAGAATCGCCTTCGAAACCGCCGCCGGAGCGAAGTATTACTACTATACGAATCAGAAGATTGCGGTGGTGCCCGCCGAGGGCGGCGCCCCGCAAATTCTGACCGAAGCCTTTGATGAAGATCCGGGACTCATCGGCTGGGGACCGGATGGAATTTATTTCGCCGCCGAGCAGAAAACGTACGCGCATCTTTTCCGCCTGAATCCCGCGACAAAAGCCGTCGAAAAACTGAGCGCGCCGGACCACATGGCCTCTTTTTCTTTTTCCTTTTCTCGGGATTACAAACAAGTGGCTTACCGGTCCGCACTCGAAAATCAGTATGCGGAGATCTATTCCTCAAACGTCGTGCCGTGGCAGGGCAAGAAGTTGACCGCCATGGGCGATCAACTCAAGGGTTTTACGCTGGCGCGTCGCGAGGTCATTTCCTGGAAATCGGCGGACGGAACGACCATCGAGGGAGTCGTTTACAAGCCGGCGGACTTCGATCCAAAGAAAAAATATCCATTGCTCGTGGTCATCCACGGCGGCCCTACGGGAGTGGATCAGCCGATTGTGAACCCGGACCGTTACTATCCGATCGAGCGCTTCGTAGCCAAAGGAGCCTTGGTACTGCGGCCGAATTACCGCGGCTCCGCGGGCTACGGCGAAAAATTCCGCGCGCTGAACGTCCGCAATCTCGGTGTCGGGGATTATGCCGACGTGATTTCCGGAGTTGACGCGCTGATCACCAAAGGCTCGGTGGACAAAGACCGTGTGGGCGCGATGGGATGGAGCCAGGGCGGCTACATTTCAGCGTTTATCACCGCGTCGAGCGACCGCTTCAAAGCCGTGTCCGTCGGCGCGGGAATTTCCGACTGGATGACCTATTACGCGAATACGGACATAACTCCCTTCACCCGGCAATACCTGCATGCCACGCCTTGGGACGATGCGGAAGTTTACAAGAAGACTTCTCCGATCACCTACGTCGCGAAAGCCAAAACCCCGACGCTGATCCAGCACGGAGAGAATGACCGCCGTGTGCCGATTCCCAACGCGTTCGAATTGCGCCAGGCGCTGGAAGACCGCGGCGTTCCGGTGAAGATGGTGGTTTACAAGGGATTCGGCCACGGCATCACCAAGCCGAAACAGCAGCGCGCCGTGATGGAAGAAAACGAAAAATGGTTCGCGCAATATATCTGGGGCGAAAAACCACAGGAACCAAAAGCGTCCGAGCCCAAAACAGACGAGAAGAAATCAGCAGCAGCGATAAATCCTTAGGTCCGGGAGCGGCTGAAGGTCGGGTTCGACCCAAGTTTCGCGCGCAGCCGCAGACTGCAGTAGCTCTTTCGAATAATACTTAGCAAGAACGTTCGTGTCCCTCAGTTCTGGGTGCGCGGAGAGGAACCGTTCGAACGTGCATCCCTCCGGTGTCTCCACCAGGGCGGCGGCAACCAGGCGCAGCCACGCCAAGGTAAGCGTGTGGTGGTATTTCTGCGTCGCGCCGTGGTGATTCGCAAACCGGCGAATGCCCTCGGACATGAGTTCGGCGGCGCGGGATGCGTCGGTGGATTTCAGGTAGAGCCAAGCCACGCGGAGATGTTCCCGGTGGTGAAAAATATCGGCCGGCAACGATAGATCGGCGAAAGCGCGCAGAAAGTCTTCGTCGCTCCACGCGGAAGCGCCGGAGGAGATTTTGGAATCAGGCATATGAGTTTGGGAGATCCGAAAGATTTGTGCTTTTTCAATTGTACTACGTCTCCAGCTTAAAGCGCGAGGACGCGAGGCGATACAGGCGCCGCCAAAGCAGCCGGTTGATGAGCACCACGACGGTGGCCATGATGAGCGTTGAAGCCAGCAGCACATCGAAACGGCCTGAATCGCTGGCGCTGCTGATGGTGCTGCCGAGCCCCGCCGTCGAAACAATCCTCCCTTGGAAATGAAAATATTCCGCGACGATGCTGGCGTTCCACGCTCCGCCCGATGCCGTCACCAGCCCCGTGACGAGATACGGAAATATTCCCGGCAGGATCAGGTAACGCCAGCGATCCCAGGAACGGAAGCGGTAAATTCGCGCGGCTTCCTTGAGGTCCGTCGGAATGGCTAGCGCGCCCGCAATGACGTTGAAGAGGATGTACCACTGCGTGCCGAGCAGCATCAGGAGCATCGCGGCAATCTCCAGGCCGCCCCGCAGGCGAAGCAGAAAAAGAAGAATGATCGGAAAGAGAGCCGTGGCGGGAATGGAGGCGGCGATCTGCACCAGCGGTTGTGCGATGCGGGCCAGACGAGGATTCGAACCGATGGCCACCCCGGCAGGGATGGTCCACACCGCACCGAGGACGAGCGCGGTGTTAACGCGGAGGAATGTCAGCGCTGCGCTTTCCAGGAGCTCCCAATAATCCTCGCGGTGAAGATTTGACAATTCGCGGACAGCATGGAAAACGGCAAAGCCCAAACCCACCAGAACGCCCCCGGCGAATAGATAGCCAATCCAGCGTCCCATGCGATTTTGTTTCGGCGTGGAAAACGTTTCCGCAGCGCGGCGAGCGCCAGCGGTAAAAGTGAGAGTGAGCCAGTTGAAAACGGGCTGAATAAGAAGCCGGTACAAACGAAGAACAATCGACGCGCGGCCAATGAGATTGAGCAGAGTGGTCTGCGCAGCGCCCGAACTCTCGACTTGTTCGAACTTGAACTTGTCCGCCCACACGATGATAGGCCGCCAAACCAGCTGATCGAGAAGAACGATGACGGCAATCATCGCGGCGACGCCCCAGAGAATCGCGCGCGTGTCGCCATGGCTGGCCGCCGTTTGAAGAAAAGAGCCAAGGCCGGGGATGCGGAAGTCGCGCTTGCCCAGGACGAACATTTCGCAGGCCATCAGAAAAAACCAGCCGCCTGCGACGGACATCATGGAATTCCAAACGAGACCGATGGTGGAGAACGGAAGGTCGAGTTCGGCGAATCGCTGCCAGCGGCCAAAGCGGTAAATGATCGCCGCTTCATTGAGCTCGCGCGGGATAGTCTTCAACGAAGAGTAAAAACTGAAAGCAATGTTCCAAACCTGGCCCGTAAAGATGAGCAGAATCGAACCGAGCTCGACGCCGAGCTGGCGGTGCGGAAAAATCGCGACCATGGCAAGCATGACGCCCGGCAGGAAACTGAGGACGGGGATGGACTGGAGAATATCCAGCAGCGGAACCATGATCATTTCGGCGCGCCGCGAGCGGGCAGCGACGTAGCCGTAGCCGAGAGCAAAAACCAGGCTGAGTGCGTAAGCCACGCTGATTCGAACGAGAGAATACAGCGCGTAGAGGGGCAGGACGCGGGGATCCTGCGAAATTTCAACGTGAGCTTGCGCGGGCCCGAGCCACGATCGCCCGATCGCATAGACGCCAAAAATCGCGGCGCATACAAATAGAAAAACGGCGATATCGATCAGGAATGCCCAGCTCCAGCGTGAGCCTGCCGGCCGCTTCACCGCGGGAGGGATCGGCGTAGCGTGAGCATTCGGAAGAGTGATGTCCGGCACGGGAGCGTCAGGCCTCGGTGAGAGTCAGCTTGCCGGTGGCGGCGTCGTAATCGAAAATTTCGGCGTAGCGCCCCCACTGGATGGCGGTTTCCAGCTGGCGGCGGGATTCTTCCTCGCCAAAATGCTCGTCGAGCAAGTCGCGGAAAAATTCTTCGTTCAGCGTGCGGTTGGATTTGGCTTTCAGCGCCTGTTCCATCTGGCGGAGCAAAGGAACGTTGGCGAGAGCGGCTTTTCGAAAAATCGTTTTGCGCTGTTGAATGTCAGCTTGCGCGAACGCCTGGCCCTCCGGGGTAATCGTCACGTCGCCTTCCTCGACGCGCAGAAAACCCAACAGCGCGGCGGTGTCAACGCTGGGCAGCAAGTCGTCGACTTCAAGACTCAGTTCGTCCGCAAGGCGATGCAGGTCAGCGCGGCCCCCGTGGTCGGCCAGGATTTCCAGCAGGCCGGCCAGGCCGCCGGGGCGCGTGTGGGGAAGCATCATGATCTTCGGGCGCACTTCTTTGCCAGGGCCGAAGGTTTTCAGCGGAGCCGCTGCATCCTTGTGATCCGGCCGCGTCAGAATGCGGTAGATAGAGTCGACGAGGTCGATGAAGTGCGCGGACTTTCTGTCTCGCGGATGAGGCATATCCACTTTGAAATCGGCGTGAATGTGCGCGGGATTGCGGCCCAGAACGATAATGCGGTCGGCGAGGACAACCGCTTCTTCGATGTTGTGAGTGACGATGAAAATCGCGCGCGTCGGGATTTTGCGGTCCAGCCAGAGTTCCAGCAATTCGCCGCGAAGCGTCTCCGCCGTGAGGACGTCGAGCGCGGAGAACGGCTCGTCCATGAAGAGCACTTCGGGCTCGACGACCAGGGCCCGGGCCACGCCCACGCGCTGCTTCATGCCGCCGGAGAGTTCCTTGGGGTAGGCGGTTTCAAATCCGTCGAGGCCGACGGCGTCAATGATGCGCAGGGAGCGCTTGTGGCGTTCAATGGGAGGCGTGCCGCGCGCCTCGAGCGGGGCTTCGACGTTTTCGAGGACGGTGAGCCACGGGAAAAGCGCGAAACTCTGAAAGACAATGGAAACGTTGGGCGATTCGTCGCGTACTGGCTGGCCGTGCCAGTAAACGTCGCCCGCGCTGGCGGGAGAAAGACCCGTCAGCATTCGAAGTAAAGTCGACTTTCCGCAGCCGGAGGCGCCGAGCAGCGTGATGATCTGGCCCGGATAGATGGCGAGGTCAGTGGGGGCGATGACCTGGATGCGGCTGCCGTCGGGCTGCGGGTAGGATTTCTCCAGCTTGCGCGCTTCGATTATTGGCGTGGGCGTGGGAGCGGTGTTTGCGGTGGCCATGAGCGCGTGTATTATCGCTCAACTGCCGCGTTGCCGCACATTATTGGATAAGGCGCGGCAGCGCGTTTCCGGAGCGGTTACAACGGCATGAACACTGCATGACATCTTCGGCCGAACTTCCAAACAAACTGATGGCAAGCGCGGGATTTCGCGAGTGGCTGCTCGCAGTGGGCGTTTCGCTGGGAACGGCGCTGCTGGTGATCGCGCCCTTTTTCTGGCTGGGGAACGCTTCAGGACATGACTTTGGATTTCACGCCGCCTCGTGGCTGGACGTCGCAGGACAATGGAGAGAGGGGATTTTTTTCCCGCGGTGGACGGAGTGGGCGAACCACGGATTTGGCGAGCCGCGGTTTATTTTTTATCCGCCGCTTTCGTGGATGCTGGGGGCGGCGTTGGGTTTTGCGGTTCCGTGGAATGCGGTGCCGGGAGTTTTTATTGTCATCGCGCAAACGATGGCGGGAATTTGCGCGTTTGCGCTGGCGCGGCGATTTCTGCCGAGGAACGCGGCGCTTTTTGGAGCGGCGTGTTATGCGGCGAATCCGTATGCGCTGCTGATCGTTTACATGCGCAGCGATTTTGCGGAGCAACTGGCGTGCGCGCTGATGCCGCTGGTGCTGCTGACGGCGCTGGAACTTTGTGGGCTGGTGGAAAACCGCCATGGCTCGCTTTCGCGGGCGATGGCTTTGTTCGCAGTGGCGTTTGCCGCGGTGTGGCTGTCCAATGCGCCCGCCGGAGTGCTGGCGAGTTACAGCGTGGCGCTTATTCTCGCGTGGGCTGTGCTTGCTCAAAAATCCTTGCAGCCGTTGTGGCGCGGCGCGGGCGGGCTGGCGCTAGGCTTTGGATTGGCGAGTTTTTATCTTTTGCCGGCAGCGTACGAGCAGCGCTGGGTGAATATCACGCAGGCGCTTTCCTCGGGCTTGCAATCTTCCGACAATTTTCTCTACACGATGGGCAACGATCCGGAACATAACGCGTTCAATTGGATCGCGTCGAGCACGGCGATTCTGATGATGGTAATGACGGGGATCGCTGCGATTTCGGCGCGGCGAGAAGCGGCTCAAGAGCAAGAAGGAGAGGACAGAAAGAAACTTTGGCGCATGCTGATGCTGCTGTCCGTGGCGGCGGCCATTTTGATGATTCGGCCCAGTTCGATTTTCTGGGAACATCTTCCGAAGCTGCGGTTCGTGCAATTTCCGTGGAGGTGGATGGCGATCCTCGCGGTGCCGTATGCGTATTTTTCAGCGGCGGCGATGGTGCGCACGCGAATGCGCTGGATTTGGTGCGTGCTGGTGCTTGCCGCGGTTTGCGGAACTGCGACGTTTCTCGTTAAGAAAGCGTGGTGGGATTCCGATGACATCCCATCGCTGCAGGAAGCGATTGCGAACGACCAGGGTTTCGAGGGCACGGACGAATATGATCCTGTGAGCGACGATCACACCAACTTGCCGGAAAAAGCGCTGCGCGTGCAGGTTCTACCGGCCGAGGAATCCGGCGGAAGCGCTCCGAACGCGGAGATTCATATTGAGCGCTGGACGGCAGAAGAAAAAATTCTGCGTGTAACTTCACGCGAGCCGCTGCGAGTGGGGCTGCGGCTGCTGGACTATCCGGCGTGGCGTGTGGAAGTGAATGGCAAGGCGGTGAGGCCCGAGCACGCGGAGACAAACGGGGAGATGATTCTGACGCTCACTCCGGGAACGGAGCGCATAACGGCACGGTTTGCGCGTACTCCTGATCGGAAATTAGGCAGCGCCATTTCCCTGTTGGCCGTGTTGACGCTGCTTGCGCTTTTGAATGCCGGAGGTCTGCGGCTGCTTTCTGCCAGTCCCTGAACAGGGCAGATGCGGGACCTCTCGGTGCCGCGCGGTCGAGGGACGGCTTCCCATAATGTGGACAAGCCGTTGTCAGGCGCTTCGACTCTTCTGTCCCACTCCCTTGAAGAAGGTATAGCAGAAGACGCCGTCCGCCTCAGTCGTTCGGTACAGATCACGAACGCCGGCGTCAAAAGATTCGGGATCGATAATTCCGGCCTCAATCGCGGATTTGCGAACGCCCTCGATCATCGCGGTGAAGGTTTTTCTGGTGAACCCCTCGGCTAGATCTGGTCTGCTCGAGTCCACGTAAACCATTCGTGGAGATACGTGAACCGCTTGCAGACCGGCCTCGACCATCAATGGATAGAGCTGCCGCCCAATCAGCGCATTGCCTCCCGCCAACCGCTGCAATTCGACCAGGCACTGGATGGCCATGTGGGCTGCGCGGCTGTCTGGATGGAAATAGGTCGATGCGTGGTCACCCTCGATGACGGTCATGGTGCCCCCGGGTCTGAGCAGGCTGTTGAGAATCGCCAGGGCCTGAACGGGACGCGAGAGGTGCTCCAGGACGAAACAGACGAAGACATGATCGAAAGATTCGGGGGCGAAGGGCAAGGCAAAGATGTCCGCCTGGTGGAACCGCACATTGGTGATTCCCGACGCCTCCGTCGTCCTCTTGGCTTCCGCGAGCGAGTCTGCGGAGACGTCAACGGACGTGAATCTTGCGTCCGGGCTCCGCTGAGCTAGAGTGACCGTCTGAGCTCCAACGCCACAACCCGCTTCGAGGACCACACTCCCCGACGGGTATGAGGTGTCGGAGTGCAGCAGGTCGACCAGCGTTCCGGCCTGATC
>Ga0137418_10003621_pt1 | contig 14197 bp, 12 predicted proteins | sample CZODoug3_1_2_16f_FD_122242 | JGI IMG/M metagenome (GOLD analysis project Ga0137418, IMG submission 122242) | Vadose zone soil fungal communities from Angelo Coast Range Reserve, California, USA - CZODoug3_1_2_16fungal (Hybrid Assembly) | ecosystem: Environmental > Terrestrial > Soil > Vadose...
GCAATCCGTACAAAGACCTCGTCTCTGACTTGATGAAACGCGGTGTGCACTTTGAGTTGTGTGGCGCGACGGCGAAGATTCACAACTGGGGAAACGAAGACGTGCTTCCCGGAATCAAGATCAACACGGATGCCATGGCGAGGATGACGCAACTCGTTCAGGAAGGGTTCGTGAAAATCTCGGAATGAACCCAAGAAGAAGGCCGCCGGGATGAGAGTCGCACGCAGTGCCTTGCAGCGGCAATCGTAACGACGGCCCATTCGGCTAGAGCTCGTCTCGTTGGCACGACGCTGTCTGACACCTGAAGACTTTGCCGTCTGTAACGCTTGCACAGCGGACGACAAATCGTTCTTATCTCCAGGTGGCGCGCTGGCCAGCGGTGGGTATGTACACTTTCTCTTCATGAAGGATGCATTGCTTCAGTTCAGATCACGCCAAATTCCCCATGTAGAACTGCAGACAAGTTTTAATTGGTCGTTCTTGAAGTGCCCAAGGTGTCTCTGCTCTGAAGTCTTCAGGACCGGCAATGCGGTTCGCTGTCGGCGGCTCTGGGTCGGTCATGGAGGTCTCGCAGTAGCATCCGAAATTGTGAAATCACGCTCTCGCGAATTTCACGAAATTCGCAGTAAGTCATTCCACTCTTTCCGTTCCGTTTCAAGCGCTTACGAATGGCTCTCCGCTTGCACCTGATGGCGGTGCATCGCGGAGAAGGAAGTCATGAGTTTCGAGCGCACGAAGCGGCTGGGAATCCTAGCTCTCTCACAATCCGAGCAACACATGATTCGTGAACTCCAATCACACACCCGAAGGAATGGCTAATGGAGCTGACAACTTTCTATCGATCGAAACCCATCTCGCCCGCGGACGCGGACGGGCGAATCGCCTCGGGTGCCACGTTGTCGAAGGGCATGACGATCAAGTTCGCGGGCCAGGACGAAGAAGCGGCGCTCGTCCTTGCCGCCAAAAGTGGGGGTGGACGCGCATTTGAAATTCTCGTCGAGCGGCACCGGCAAAGGATTCTGGCCGTTGTGCGACGCTTCACCCATATCCGAGAAGATGCGGAAGACATCGTCCAACAGAGCTTGCAAAAGGCTTTCTTCCACTTGCACAGATTCCAAGGGAAATCTCGCTTCTCCACTTGGTTAACGCGGATTGCCATCAACGAAGCCCTTATGTTTCTGCGCAGAGGTCGGCGCCTGCGCGAGGTTTCGATCGACGACTTATGTGGAAATGAAGGAACCGCCCTCGGGCTCAAGATCCTCGATTCACGCGCGGACCCCGAGACCTCCTTTTTGCAAGGCGAGCGGCGCCGCGTTCTATCGGCAGCCATGAATCGGTTGACGCCAGGAATACGAAAAGCAATCGAACTCCGAGACCTTGGTGAGTTATCCATGGAAGAGGCTGCTCGGGTCATGGGTCTCTCGGTCGCAGCGGTGAAAGGTCGAGTATTCCATGGGCGGAAGAAATTACACCAGGTATTGAAGCGTGAATCCATATGGATACTCCGGAAACAGGTCTTGGGGGCGGGTCGTAAGGTGAACGGCCTCTCGCATCGTCAACTCGCCTACGGTTCCTGCGATTAGGCGGGACTCGTGGCAAGGACGGCCTGCAGGAGGACTAGTCAGATGGAGACAATACAAGTACGAAAGGAAAGGGCTGAGCGTATGAAATTGAAAGATAAGAGAAACGAGGCTTTGCAGGTTCGCGTAAGCCCGAATCAGTCTCACCCAGAGAATCCTTCCGTAAACGACAAACCCAGTCACGAAGAAATCAGGCTGCGGGCCTACGAAATCTATCTTGAGCGTGGCGGCCTCCCAGGCAATGAGCTTGATGATTGGCACAGGGCCGAACGCGAAATCCAAAAGGTCGCACTTTTCAAACGAGGCTGGAATCGTCTTCAGCAGGGGCATGGCCCCGACTCCGGAGACGGAAATTGACATTCGGCATGGAAACGATTTAAAGGGGAAACCAATGACGATAATCGGAAAAAAGCCAAGAACATGACAATTCAGAACTCCATAACTATTGGACCAAGTGGCGTTATACCGGCCAAGGGAGTCGTTCCAACGAGCTGCCTGCGATACCTGATACCTGGAGGGGCCAAGTTGCCAACGGTGGTCTTGACAGTAGCCCTCGGCATTTTTGTCTCCGGGTGCAACAAAGGTCAGGCAGCAACGGCCACGCCGGCGCCGGAAGTCGAAGTGGCCACCGTAGAACAACGCGATGTCCCGGTGTACAGCGAATGGGTGGCGACCTTGGACGGCTACGTCAACGCGCAGATCCGACCCCAGGTCTCAGGCTACATCATCAGGCAAAACTACAAAGAGGGTTCGCTCGTCCACGAAGGCCAGGTGCTGTTCGAAATAGATCCGAGGCCCTTTCAGGCGACGCTCGACCGCGCTAAAGGCGACCTTGCGCAAACGCAAGCTCAGCTAGGCAAAGCAACCCTCGACGTAGAGCGCGATACTCCGCTGGCAGAGGGCAAGGCCATCGCGAAGAGTCAATTAGATAACGAGATTCAGGCCAAGCTTGGTGCACAGGCGGCCGTCGAATCGGCCAAGGCCGCGGTGGAGCAGGCGGAACTCAACCTGGAGTGGACGAAAATCACCTCGCTGGTGGATGGAATCGCGGGGATTGCCCAGGTCCAGATCGGCAACCTGGTCGGAGCCAACTCTATCTTGACTTCCGTTTCGCAAGTGGATCCCATCAAAGCTTTTTTCCCGATTAGCGAACAGGAGTATCTCCTCGCACAAAGGAAGAGCAATGCCATCTCCAACGAGCACACAGGCTCAGTTGAATGAGCTCCTAGGTCTGGTTCGTATTTACAGAAACCTCGGTGGGGGCTGGCAAGAACAATGAGTACCCGGAAGTCGATGCCTGGTCTGAGCGTTTCGAATATCTATACAGCTCCCGACGAACTCCCGAACAAAGCACTTTCGACCACGACGACGTGGGCTGATGATCTTTGCCCGCCGAGCCAGCGCAACAGCCGTTCTGGTGAAGCTGCCACTTTCGTTGCAGTGCGTCGATTCAGCCGCGCTGATCGCGGCACCCGGAGCACCAGCGCTAATTGTGAGGCGCCATGAACGATGCATATATGTCTGGGATGGCTGCTCTCGTAGGCTCGGCGACTGGTGCGCTAGCCTCATTCGCGACAACTTGGCTTACACAGCACAAGCAGGAGCGCGCCCAACGCTTTGCCCGAGCAACGGCTCTGCGCCACCGGCTTTATGGAGAGTTCATCGAGGAAGCCTCGAAATTATTTACGGATGCCCTAACCCATGAGCTTGACGATCTATCAAAATTTGTCCACCTTTACGCGCTTGTCGGGAAATTGCGGCTCTTTGCAACTGCTGGCGTGATCTCGAGGGCAGAGGAGGTCATGCGACTCATCGTCGAAACTTACAACCTCCCCAATATAGATTTTTGCAATGCGGAAGAGAGGCATGAGCACGACGTCGATGTGCTTCGGGCATTTAGCGAGGCTTGCCGTGAAGAGCTACATGTTTAGACGCGAGTCGATTGGTAAAGTTCCGCCCAAAGATTCAAACCTGAGCGGGTGCGGCAGAAAAACAGAAGTGAACCTTTGTACTGGCAACGGAAAAGCAACGCGGCTGACAGTCTTGGATTCGAGGACCTCAAAGTGAGTGTGCCCGCATACGACCTTGTTTTACTCGGCAGTGACCCAACGGGCCAGAGAGTGCCATCGCTGCAGCAATCGTTGTTGGAGCACATACAGGCACAGGATGAATTAAGGGTGGGTGTTGGAGGGACACTCCAATGAGGGCCAAATGCTAAGGATAGTCATTTTGGGCGGCGGATTCGCTGGCGTCGAAGCCGCACGGTATCTTGATCGGACCGTCGCCAAGAAGCGCGACGTCGAAGTAACCCTCGTCAGCCGAGAAAACTTCACCGTTTTTACGCCGATGCTTCATGAAGTGGCAGCAGGCGACCTTGAGCCCGCGCATATTTGCAATCCGCTCCGCAAATTGTTCCGGCGAGTAACGATTCTGACGGGAAACATTGAAGCGATCGATCTCGCAACGCGGAGTGTGACTATCGCCTACGGAAGCGAAGCGCTTCGCCGGGAATTACCGTACGACCAGCTCATTCTCGCGCTCGGTTCAGAGACAAACTATTCGAGCATCCCGGGGGTGGCGGAGCATGCGATGGGAATCAAGAGTCTCGGCGATGCCACCCTACTCCGAGCCGCGGTAATCGCCATGCTGGAAGGCGCCAGCTTGGAGAGTGACCCTGTGCGGCGGAAAAGAATGTTGACCTTTGTGGTCGCCGGTGGCGGCTTCGCGGGCGTCGAGACTATAGGAGCCATCAATGACCTCGCGCGTGAGAGCCTTCCGCACTACGGCCGGATCAACTCGCGTGAAGTCCGGGTTGTATTGATACACGGCGGAAAAGTCATACTTCCTGAACTCGGCGAAGCACTTGGTCTTTACGCTGAGGAGAAACTCAGGAAACGCCAAGTTGAGATCAAGCTGGGCGCAAGGGTGACCGCCTACGCCGATGGGGTTGTACATTGTGATGACGGAGAGACCATACCGGCCGGCACACTTGTCTGGGCCGCCGGCGTTTCTCCGAGTCCGATCTTGAAGAGTTTGCCGTTCGAACTGTCGAAAGGCAGAGTAGTTGTTAATTCCACGCTTGAGGTTCCGGGTTACCCGGGTGTGTGGGCAGTCGGTGATTGCGCTGCAGTCGCGGATCTCGGGTTAAAGACGATATATCCTCCGACTGCACAGCATGCTCTCCGGGAGGGCAAACTTGCTGGTACAAACATACGAGCTCGCCTGAATGGCCAGGAACCTAAGACGTTTCATTACAAAGCACCCGGGCAGCTTGCCACTATTGGCAGGCGCACCGGCGTCGCCCGAATATTTGGGTTCAAGTTTTCCGGGATTTTGGGATGGATTCTGTGGCGGACCGTGTATTTGATGAAGCTGCCAAGACTGGAAAAGAAGCTGCGCGTCGGATTGCAATGGACCCTCGACGTAGTCTTCGAACGCGACCTCGGCCAGTATGTCAACCTCCGGGATATTGCATCCCTCAATCGACTACTTGAGGCGGCCAGGAAAACTGACGCCGCAGGTGCTTAGGCGAGTTGGGAACGTGTGTCAAGAAATTGGGCAGACGGCGAAAGGACCGCTCCGACCACGGTGTGTCACAGTAATGGATACGAAATGGATCGAGAACATATCAAAGGCGTTGGCCGATGAAACACGGTTGCGGATATTCAAAGCCATCGCTGCGAAAGGTAACCTCACCTGCGGATACCTCGCGAACTTGTTGGGAGTTACGCCGGCGACGATCTCACACCACTTGAAGATTTTGAGGCACGTGGACCTGATTGAGTGCCACAAAGAAGGGCAGTTCCTGCATAGCCGAACAATCCCAGAGACCATTGCGGAGTATACGGAATCGTTAGCGCTCTTTTCGAAAAGCACCCCCGCGGTTCGAAGCGCTAGAAACAAGTAAGCACCCACGGTTTCGCTAGCGTTCCGGATATACACTTACGTCAAATACTTCGCATGCGTAGCTACAATGCGATTGAGGCGATGGATTTCGAGCCAAGTGATTCAGCTAAGGTCGTTGGTTCAAATCAGGCCCCCGCAACCATGGGCGCTTGAGCGGAAAATCCTCTAAGCGCCCTTCTTATTTATGGTTACGAGCTGAGCCGTAACAATTCCCTCGCCTAATTTAGGGTCACAAAATTGTTCCTGTTCCCCGATATTGGGAACAACTGGGAACGAATCGCCGTAGATTGCCCGTTCTCATTCCTGCTGAAATGTTATTCCACTTGTCCGATGAGACCTGTCAGGACTTGGCGTTCGACAAGAACTCGCAGGGTTACTGCAAGTGAAGTGTGGCAGAATCAACGCCCAATCTGTCAGTTGGACAGACTTTGCTGACGAATGTTGGCCGCGAAGGGCAAATCGAGGCAGCAACAACGAACGGACCAAGCGTTGATCGTGCTGTCTTGGCCAAATTGGTTGATCCGTTCTACGCTCGAATCAAAAAACCGCCCTCAGCGCGGGGGGCGGTTTTGCCGTGGACGCCTTACCACCTCTTATTTCTTGTATTCCAAAATATCACCAGGCTGACACTCCAGAGCCTTGCAGACTGCTTCCAGAGTCGATAGGCGGATCGCCTTTACTTTGCCGTTTTTCAACACGGAAATATTGGCCAACGTGATGCCGACTTTGTCGGCGAGCTCGGTGACGCTCATCTTCCGCTTCGCCAACATGACGTCGATGTTAATGATGATTGCCATGCTGGTCTCGTTACACCGTTAAGTCGTTCTCGGACTTTATATCCACGGCATTTTGCAAAATCCGTTCAAACACCGCCGCTGCGGTAGCAATCACGACCGAACCGAAGGTGATCAAAATGCCCATGAAAACCCCACCTGCCCGGTCATCTGAGGCGCTTAGCATAATGAAGATTTCTCCTACCGCAACAAAACCGATGATAGCTATCGCGCAATATTTTATGGTCCGCAAAGCTTTCACGGCCGGTTGCGAGAAAATCTTATTTTGTCCGGCATATCCCAACATCCTGAATGCCTGATAGCACGCCACGAAAAACGGAATGGACGCTATATACGCATACGCCAAAAAGGGATCTTTAAAGTAAATCTCAAAGGGCGTGGCGTGCGCATTCCTGCCCTCAATGTGGGGTTCCCAAAGCAGAAGGGCAAGAGCGCCGATGCCGATGAGCACAATGACTACCTGAAGAAATATCGTTGAGCTTCTTTTCATGGTTCGTTCCTATAACTTTTCAACTTCCCACATTTTCACCTTAATTTACTCCTTATCGTTTGTCAATATATATTTATCGTTATTTTTAGGTGCAGCTTGAGTCTTGTTTCAAGGCTTTCGAGTGTTTGGATTCAGTATGACTGGCGCTCAGGTTTCGCCTGCTGATACATTGGCTCACCTAAGAGCAGCATTGACGAAGCGAAGCGCAAGAAGGTTTTCCGCGCATGTGGTGGGACAATGACACGTACGGTCCGCTTGGACCTTCCGTCCGCCGCGATCCAACTCATTTCCCTTGAAGACTTGACGGCGAGAACGGCGCGGCTAGTTCTGGATCTCGCAGAAGGCATTCCCGTATTGTCCAAACACGCGAGAGATTTTTGGGGTTTGGTCAATCTGGTCGACAAGGCAGAGGTGGAAACGGCCTGGCAGGATCATAGGAAATGGGTTGGTAGACTCCAACGATAATGGCACTGTGACGACAGGAACGGCTCTGAGCGGAACGCTCTCGTCACCAGATTCCTTCGGACGCGGCGCCATCACGAGCACCCTCAATTACTCAGGCGTCCCAATCGCGTTGAACTATTACGTGGTTGGTCCGGAAGCCATTCGGATCATCGATGTGGATCCGTTCGATTCGGCCCTGGGATCGGCATTCGGTCAGGGCTGTGCCTGCCACCATTATCGATGGGCGGCTGACGTTCGTCGGTGTGCCGAGTCGGGAGAGCGCCGAGAAGGCGTTGTTGCTCAAAATGAAACCGCGCGAGTAGGGGGAGAAAGACCGCTCCATGGCCGATGACGACGATTGTGAACTACCTGAGCTCCCTGTCATCGACAAGGGGCCTCCGCCCGAGTGCCCCATGTGTGGCGACCCGATGGGATTCATCGATGGCGACTGGTGCTGTGTGGATTGCAACGGCGAGTTGTTGGGGCCGGAAACCGGCTAGCCCAAGCATTGTTAAATGTTCAATGATGAATGTTTAATGATGAATTAGCGTTGCTTCGACATTCAAAAATTAATATTTAGCATTCAACGTTCGATATTAGCCCGCATTATTCATGAACGTTTCTGCTGCAATCGCGGATTCGCCGCTGCGACAAGCCTGGACGCGGTCAGCCCGGCGTCCAAGCAGGCGGGCTCGCCGTTCGGTCAGTCAACATACTGTTTTAAGTATGCTTCCCTTCCGCGCGGCTCCGCGCGCCTGTCTCGCGTGGCGACTGCGCGATTTCGCGACGAACCGTCATGAATAATGTGGGCTAGATGCTCCGCATCGTCACCGGGCCTTTTCATCCAGTTCTTGATCGTGCCCTGGTCGAGGACATTCAGTCCTGTAAGACCGACGACCCCTTCGCTCCGCTGGCCGTCATTGTCCCCTCGGCCTCGCTGGTCGAGCACCTGAAACAGTTACTCACTCGTCACGAGCCTCGCACCTTCCTCAACATCCACTTTTTGACGTTCCACCAGCTGGCCCTCCGTCTGCGTGATGATCTCGCGGCGGTCTCCGAGGCCAGTCCGGAACCGCCCCTGCAACTGGTCGACGATTTCTTCTTCGAGCAATTGGTGCGGCAGGTGGTTCGGCGCAAGCTTCCAGGGCTCGAATCGCTCACGCGGTTGCCTGTCTCACCAGGAACCTGGAAAGGCCTCTGGGCGACGGTGCGCGATTTGAAAGACGCGGTGGTCGCGCCAACGATGGCCTTGAAGGCTCTGACGGAAGGGGTGTTCGAGGAGAATGACCGAACCTGGCTCCGTTCCATGTTCACCCTGCATGCGGCCATCATGGAAGCGAGCCGGTCGCTTGGGGTCGGTTCTCCGGATGACCTGGCTGCCTCACTCGGCCGGGATCTCTCAGGTTCCTCGTTTCTCAATGGGCTGCAACGCCTGTTCTACTATGGTTTCTACGACCTCTCGCAGGTCCAACTCTCGTTCTTCGAATCGGTGATCCGCATTGCCCCGACCACGTTATACTTTCCTATGCAGGACCGCCCGGCCTTTTTCTTTGCCCGCCAATTTTTCGAGCGGCATCTTCTCCCGCTGGCAGACACCCATGAGGATCGGAGTGGGGAAGGGGACCGAACCGCAACAACGGAGCTGGTCGAACTCTCCGTTACGAACGTGATCGGGGTCGAAGAGGAGTTAGCGACGGTCTGCCGTGAAATTCTGACCTTGGTCGAGGTGAACGGCTATCGATTCGACGAGATTGGAGTGGTAGCTCGCACGCTGGAGCCCTACCAGTCTCGGCTTCAATCGGTGTTCGATCATCATCTGGTGCCCTTCACCTCAACGGCCGGGCGGCCGCTGTCACGCGAACCCCTGGTCAAGACCCTCTTGCGCCTCGCCTCGCTCCCACTACACGACTTCGACCGTGCGGCCATGCTGGATGTGGTCACGTCGCCCTTCTATCACGCCCAGGGTGCCGGCTCCGCCAGAGCGAATCTTCGGCCTGATATCTGGCGCTCCCTCGTCTACACCTTGGGCATTACTCAAGGGGAAGCGGAATGGAGTCGTCTGGCAGAGCCGGCCAGTTCGTCGATTCTTCGCGATGCAGAAACGGAGACTGACGAAGATGATCAAACAATGGTCGGGACGTGCGAAACCTCTCAGCTAACATACTTGTGGGAGCTCGTTTCGCAACTGATTCACGATTGCCGGACGCTTCCTGCGCAAGGATCGATCGGGACACTGACCGACGCATTTCTCACGCTGATGAAATCCCATGTTCACGTGCCTGACCTGTTCGCCGCTCCTTCGACGGAACTTTCCGAGCCTGCCGATCTCACCAAGGTGGGCTCGCTTATCCGATCCTCGTTGGTCCGTCTGCAGCAACTGGACCCGCTTGGAGGGAACCTCTCATGGGAGGAATGGGTCGAATTGTTCCGGCGGGTATTGGACGAGACCAGCATTCCCATCGAAGAGGACCGGCACCAGGGTGTTCAGGTGCTGGATGCCATGACCGCCCGCGGCCGGACAGTTCGGGCGCTCTTTGTTCTCGGCATGAACGACAAACTCTTTCCCCGGTACGTGCGTGAAGACCCATTTCTTCGTGACCGTCACCGTGTCGTACTGGAATCGACCCTGGGCTACAAGATCGATGAGAAATTGGCGGGGCATGAAGAGGAACTCCTATTGTTTGAACTCCTCAGCCGCTCGGCCACCAACCGGCTGTATCTCTCCTACCAGCGCGCCGACGAAACAGGACGAGTCATGGCGCCGTCCGGCTTCATCGCCATGGCGATACGCGATCCACGATTCGTCGGGAAGCCGGAAGCAACGATCCATCGGCGGCTGACCCTGCGGATCAGCGAACAGCCGTCGATTCAAGCTCTGTTACCGGTCGAGGATTTGGCCTTGGGTTGCTTGTTGCAGGGCCACGATGCGTTACCCGTACTGGCTGCGATGGGACGTGACCAGCCCCTCTTTGAACAGGGTCTCGTCACCCTGAAGACCATCGAGCGAGAATCCCCCGAGCTCGGTCCGTTCGACGGCATGGTCGGCGCACAGGCACCTGCATTACCGACTGCCACAGAACGGAGCTTCTCGCCAACAGCATTGGAGCGATATGCAACCTGTCCCTTTCAGTACTTCGCAGAAAAGGTTCTTCGCTTGGAGCCTCTGCGACGGCTCCATCACGACCACCTGCTTCCCCTCATGTTCGGAACTCTTGTTCATGAATCGCTTCGTGTGAGCTACGAACAGTTGGTGCTGCTCCAGTGGCCGGATGATTCGCTGACCGAGGCCACGGTGCAAGCCACGGTGCATGCGGCAGCGACCGATACATTTGCCGCTCATGCTGCAAGCCAGGGGACGGGGCACGCCCTGCTCTGGACGTTGGCTCGCGAACAGGTGACAGAGATGGTCTCGGCTGCCGTATCATCCGATCAGGCGGAGTATCAGACAACTGGATTCCACCCTGTTGCGTTTGAGGCTGCCGCACAGGGAATCGTCCCGCTGGAGTTCGATGGGTCATCGGTTTTCTTGAAGATTCATGGCACTTTGGACCGTGTCGATTATCGCGCCGAACCGCCGGCGCTCCGTATCGTGGACTATAAATTTAAGCAGGGGAATGAGATCACCGCCGTGGATCGAAACCTTGCTCTGTCGGCCGTGCGAGGATTTCGGCTGCAACCACCGCTCTATGCCCGCATGACGCTGCCGTCGTTGCCTGCACCAACCGAGGTCCAACTGCTTTTCCTGGCTCCGCAGTGGAAGCAGCCTGTCTCTCGCTCAACGTTTGACGCGGGTCTCTGGACCGGCCACACGGGTGACATGATCCGACAGACGCTCTCCACATTGATCCAAGGCATCGCGCGCAGAGAGTTTTTTATTCTTCCCAATGGCTACTGCGACTCCTGCGAGTATTCGGGCGCCTGCCGACGCCACGACGCCATGGCCTGGTGGCGCTCTTACCGATCGCCCCAGGCCCGAGCCTTACGCCGGTTGAGAAGGCAGAAAGTAAATGATGAGTGATGTACTGACACTCGCGGACTCCCAGGGTCGGCTCCTGGCGGAGACCACCTGGGACCGCAATGTCGTGGTAGTTGCGGGAGCCGGGACCGGCAAGACCACGATCCTCGTCAATCGCATCCTCAACCTCCTCCTGAGAGAGCCAAACCCCTTGGCCATCACAGAGATCGTAGCCCTCACCTTCACCAACAAAGCCGCAACTGAAATGAAGCAGCGGCTCCGCGCGCAACTCCTTCGTTTGACCGAGCAGGCCGATGACATGATCGCTACCTTCCGAACTCGTTACCATCTCTCAGCTGAACAAGTAGGTGAACGGGCTAAGACGGCGCTTGAGCAGATGGAAAAAGCTCAGATCGGCACCTTGCATAGTTTTGCCGCGCATCTCTTGCGGCTTCATCCATTGGAGTCAGAACTTGACCCATTATTTCAAGAGGATGACGGGTCACGCTTCAAGGAATTGTTTCACTCATCTTGGGACCGTTGGTTGGACGATGAGCTCGGATCAGCCGGACCTCAACATGACCGCTGGCGACGAGTCCTGGCCGGGACCACCCTCGATGATCTTCAGCAGTTTACCGCTGCCCTCGCCGGGGATTTTGTGGACCTCGATGAGCTGGAACGCCAGTGCCGATCCCTCGTCCTGGAGGGCGCCTTGCGTGACTGGGTTGCAGCCACGCAAGGCCATGCCGCGACTCTCCTTGCCGCACAGGATCGACCGAAACGGCGTAAGGCGGAACAGATGCTCGCCGCTGCAGTGCAGTCGCTGGCGCTCTTGTTGAAATATGGGCCACCGGGGCTCACTCACTTGTTTCAGGATGAACGGGCCGTTCTGGAAAAGGACCTGGGAAAGGCGCCTGCCGGATGGGATGAGCTTGCGTTCCAGGAAGCGGCCTCCATCATCAGGCTCGCGCAACATCTCCTCACTGTCGACCAGTCATACTTTCAAGAGGTGGTGACGCTCGTACGACCCTTCCTCCATCAAGTGCGACATGACTTTCTTATCTCCGGGTGGATCGCATTCGATGGGTTGTTGACGCGGGCCAGGACCCTCTTGCGCGACCATCCTGCCGTCCGCGCTCGGATCAAACAGACCTATCGGGCGATCCTGGTGGATGAGTTTCAAGACACCGATCCGGTGCAGTACGAAATTATCCTCTACCTCGGTGAACGGGCGGGCAGCCATCAGACTGCGTGGCATGACGTGGATTTGGAGCCGGGCAAATTGTTTATCGTGGGGGATCCCAAGCAATCGATCTATGCCTTTCGCCGAGCCGATATTGAAGCCTTCGAACGAGTGGTGGAGAAAATTCGAGCGGGTGGAGGAGGCGTCTATTCCCTGGTGACGAACTTTCGTAGTGATGGGGCCGTGCTTGACGTCGTCAACAATGTCTTCGACCGGCTCTTCCAACCGGCAGAACATATTCAGCCGGCCAATGAGAGGCTGGCAGCCAGGCCTCAACGCAAACCGGAAGTCTCAGTCTCTGGGACGCAGCTTCGCCTCGTCATGCCGGGAGAGGATGACGAGGAGTTCGATGTGCAGGCTGCGACTCGGGCGGAGGCGGAAGCCCTGGCGCGCTGGCTGAAGGAGGAGCTTCTCGCCGGCACGACGATTACTGATCGCGATCGACGCGAAGGTCCACTCCAACCGGGCCACATTGCCCTGATCTTCAGAAAGTTGACCCAGGCACAGGTCTATCTCGATGCCCTTCGCCGCTACGACATCGCCTATATCACGGACGGGGAAAAGCATTTTTATCGGCGGCAGGAAATCATCGATGTGGTCAACCTCCTCCGGGTCATCGACAACCAACACGATACAATTGCGCTGGTCGGAATCTTGCGCTCACCCCTCGGCGGCATGACGGACCAGGCTCTGCTGGCCCTCCAGCAGAGAGAGGGATTGGACTACCAGCAACGGGATCGGTTGTCTACCTGGAACCATCCACAGGCAGGAATAGTGAAACGGCTCTATGAGCGCCTGGCCGAGCTGCATCAGCTCGCTCCCTTGCGACCTGTGCCTGACGCCATCGATCTGATCTTCGATAGATTGCCTGTCCTGGAATTGGCCGCCGCATCGCTCCATGGCGAGCAAGCCGTAGCCAATATGCGGAAGATCAGGGAGATGGCCGAAGCACTGGCCGATCGCCCCCATCTCACCTTGACCGGGTTCGTCGACCTGATGATGACCAGGGTGTCGGAACAGCCGGATGAGGCGGAAAGCGCCTTGGCTGAGGAATCACTGGATGCCGTCCGAGTGCTGACCATCCATAAAGCCAAAGGATTGGAATTTCCTGTGGTCATTCTTCCCGGCCTGCACCAGGGGTCTAAAAGTCCTCGCAAGGGGCCATCCATCCATCATGCTTGGTCGAGCCGGTGTTATAGCCTGCAGATGGGAGGTCGCTCGAATCTCGGGGCCGTGCTCGTAGAGATGAAGATGGCGGCGCGGGAAGAGGCGGAACAGCGGCGACTCCTGTATGTCGGCATGACACGGGCGCGCGATCTACTGATCCTATCCGGCGGGCAGACCACCAAACCGGGACACGACACCGTCCTCTCTCTGCTCGGAGAAGCGATGAGAGACGAGGCGACCTCTTCGTCTGCTGAACAGATCTGCATCGGAACAAGCCGGGTCATGCGTGTCATCACCCCGGCCCCGGTCGTATCGAGGCGTCGTCGACAGGAACCCCTGTCCACGATAGCCCCTGAACCGGCCCTCGGCTCCATTCTCATTCGTCGTCACGCGCGGAAGATCAAGTGGGAGGAGCGTCGAATGACTCCGCGACATCTGACTCCTTCGAGCCTCCCAGGAGACAGGCCCGAGGTCGTTCTCCCGCGCATTGCCACAGGGCATGACGCCGATCAGGCTCGGCTTGTCGGAATCTGCGCCCATGCAGTACTCGAACGGTGGGACTTCACTAGGCCTCGCATGGAGATCTGTACGGTTATCGAGCAAGCCTGTTTCCGCTAT